>Ga0114994_10000327_pt1 | contig 31003 bp, 23 predicted proteins | sample ArcticOcean_MG_C_9_FD_87043 | JGI IMG/M metagenome (GOLD analysis project Ga0114994, IMG submission 87043) | Marine microbial communities from western Arctic Ocean - ArcticOcean_MG_CB2_152 | ecosystem: Environmental > Aquatic > Marine > Oceanic | place: Arctic Ocean: Canada Basin | collected...
CAGAGGCGCCCATGCCGATGGATGTTGCGCCGGATGTGCCGGTCGCCGTGCCGGAGGTGCCAGCCGCCGCGCCGGAGGCGCCCATACAGATTGATGCCGCGCCGGAGTCGCCTGCTCCCGCGCTGTATCCGCCTGCTCCCGCTTTGGAGGTAGCCGCCGCGCATGAGCGCGCCAAGTACGAGGAGATGCAGCTGTCTCTGAGGCAGGAGGTCGCTATGTGGAAGAAGCGGTCGAAGCGGTTAAGTCGTGGGTCGTGCGTGGTGATCAATGAGCTGGCATTGCTGATCGAGGGAGGAGGTGACGAACCAGATCTCCACGAGCACGGCTGGGGGAGCGAGAAGGAGGTCGCAAAGAGCGGACCGTGGAAGTTGGATCCAATTAAAAATTCTGTCTACAAGACGCACCCAAGGAAGGAAGAGGCTATTAGATCTATTATACGTGGCAAGACTCAAAAACAAAACCATTGGCGCTATTGTTCTTGAAATTTTAAATCGCCCCCCCCTACCCGGCAAATAAATTCGGACAAGAGAGGTAGCTCGTGCGTAATGACCTTTTGCCTTTACAAGTTTGTTCGCATCAACGGATTCTTTTCGAAAAACTGAGAAATACAAAGATACGGCGGTGCCGTCAAAAGAGCCTTTTTTTTATTGTAATAATAACAATGCTTTTAAGTTGCTGCCCGCATGAAACCCGTTCACATAAATGAAGTGTGTCGAGAGAAACGTTTTTACGTGGGGCGAAGAGGCGAGCGGCGAAGAACAGCGTTCTGGCGAGCAGCGCAAAACACACTAGGGGCTAGTGGCGCAAAATCTACTAGGGCCTGTGTGCCCCGTGCCGTTAACGGTACGGGGCAAAGCCAACAACTACGCGTTCTTGCTATGTAGGGTGGATCGCTTCGAAGAAATCAAGTCGTTGCTTTGTAGAATGATACCCGTGGCGCGACGCGTAGTCGGAGATAATGATGAGACCACGCTAAAAATGAGGTGGTGTTTCGCGCAGACGCTCTATAAAGCCGACGGCGCCACGATCAACGATATCCGCGAGGCCGTGAAAACGCTCGAGGATACTGTACGAATTTCGCGCCGTGTGTTTGGGAGCTCACACCCGCTCGTGATGGCGATTGTGGGATCCCTGCGACAAGCGCGAGCATTTCAATCATTCCGCGACGCGCTGCCGGGGGGTGCCTAATTCAAGTAATCGTGAAGTCACTCCCCCACGCTGCCGCGCCGGTTGAATATACTAGTCATAAGATAATCTTGTGTCTTACTGAGAGAATGTCAAGAGAAGTAGGGAATGTCATGCCGATGCATGAGGGACCTGTGGCTGCCCCGGCGAGAGGTAGTGGTACATCTGGTCGTCGAGACGCACGGTTTGGGAAGACGCGACAGAGGTGCCGTCCAAGTTTACCTGGACGGCCACGTCGTAGGACAGCCGGTCGTTCACCGCGAAGGCCAGGGACCCGCTAATGGTCTGGCCCGGGTTCACGGCGATGGGCCGTCGCAATAATAAGCGCGACTGGTACCAGTGCGTGCCCGGCGCCTTCGGCGACGTCGAGAGCACGACGCGCTCGGTGGTGCCGTCGAAGAACGCGTCGAACCAGCACCCGAAGCCGTGCAATATGGCCGTCTTCGTGATGGAGAAGGAGAACGGTATCGTGAACGTCCGCAGGTCCTGGACCAAGCACGTGCCGAAGTCGAAAGAAAAGGTTGCGACTTCGTCGGAAACACTAATTTCAGGAGAATAGTAGCCCACGACCGCCTGGGAGAAGTACTCATCTAATGCTTTGTCATGTAAACTCGACAAATCCACGCCGTGGAAGTCCGTGGTCCGCCAGAAGGACGCCTTGGCTTCTTGTTCTTGCCATAAAGCGCCATCGGTAATAGGCTGGCAGAAGATCTGGCCCCGACTCGGCATCATGAGCCCCCCCTTCTTGAGGAAGCGGTCCCTTGCTACAATAAACGCTTCCAGCATGCGCTCGTGCACCAGCAGGAAACCTACGTGTGAAGCGTGAGGGGTGGTCCCACATAAATGGTGTGTATGTGTACAAGATAAGAACCCGTCGGAATGAGCTGAGTACGTCTTTCGCTCACGCGCGCCGTTTTGGTCGCGTCGGAGTAGGATTGTCGGTGTATCGTCACTCGGGTTTTAAGCTGAAGTATAAGACGCGGGCACGCACCAAGGGGCTCGGAGATGATCACGTCCACGTGCTCGGGGATCGTGACGTCCTCCACCTTGCCCTTGACCACATGCAGGCGCGCCGTCGGGTCCAAGGCGTCCCAGGCGGCGTCCGCACTGAGCTTAGACGTGCTCAGGGCGCCCTGCGGCGAAGACTCCTCTGCTGCGGCGTACTTGGCCAACCGCGCGTTACCTGAAGCAGAAGCCAACGAAGCCGCGTGGTCGGCCATGGCCGAGGCCTCGACGGCGTAGACGCGGCCCGCCCCGGCCTGCGCCGCGAAGAAGGACAGAATGCCCGTACCGGCGCCCACGTCCAGTACAACTTTACCTCTAAAGTCGTCCGCGTTCCCCACAATGGCCCGCCGGTACGTGTCCGTGCGCACGACATCTTGCAGCATGTTCTGCTGGTGTTGTAATCGCGCGTAGTAGACGCCGAAGGCGCTGGGGTCCGGCGGCCTTGAGGCCTCGTCCTGGGTGGCGCGGTCGAGGGACGCCATTGCTGTTTTGTGCCGCCTGGTTGGACGGCAGCGCGCGCCGCTTGTGTGCTGCTGGGCGAGCCCCGCCTCTCGGGCGAGCTCTCTCGGCTGCTGTTGCAGGTTGAGTCTTTGGAGAGCAGGTGGCTGGGAGAGCCCCTCGCCGCGCGGAGGGCGGCGTGCGCGCCTCGGCGTGCGCGGCGTACGATTCTCGCCGCAGTGGACCAGCCAAAACTCAAACGATGCAGGCTGCGCGGCTGCACTGAATGAAAACCGAGCAATGCAAAGCGGGCCGCGAGGCGAAACCCGTCCACAAACACTTGACGTGCTAGTGACTACCATGTAAAAGTGTGCTGACAATGGCTCTTATACGAACCCGTGTTTTCATCCAATCCAGCGCGAGCGTCAGCACGTTTCTATCATACTTAAGTTACACTTGGCGCACCACTACGCCATCCCGTTCGCCCCGAAGCACACCCTCAAAGTGAGGGCCACGTCGCCGGGGAAGACGGGGTCCGTGACCGTGATCTCCGCGCCGTCTTGAACAAGATCACCCATGAGCTTGTCTAAATTAGGGCGCGTCGCCGCCTCGAGCGACTTGGGCTTGCGCAGATACAAGGTAGAGTCGGCCGTCGCTAAAGAAGGAGCCTTGAGCTTCAGAGGTTCATCACATAAGTCACTGACCAGCTCCCCCAGCGTCATCGTTGCCGAACAGGTCACCGTTCTGATGGTGGAAGAACAAACAGGACAATCACCTTTCTTCCCGTAGCAGAACGTATGCGAATAAACACCAGTCGAGCCCATGTACATGTGGTACGTGTTTAAGGTTTGCGAGGACAGGGACATCAACTTGAACACCTCGTTGACGCACATGGCCGAAACGACGGCGTTCGTCGAGGCCACGGCCGGAATGATGTTCTTGACCACTCCTAGCGTTTTCATGTACGTGACTCCTTCAATATTGAACCTTTCTGCTCTCGCTGCGGCGATCTCGAAGAGCCACTGCATGTCCTCTGGACTATCCGTGTCGATCGCCCGCGACGTGTTATGTTTGGGCCACTCGACGAGTTGTGCGTAACTGATGCAGTGCTCCGGTAAGCGAGGCGTCTCCGCGATGGTACATAGAGGATAGGTGCGTTGCGGTGGAAAGGAATCCAAAGAGCACTCAAAACATGACGTGAAGCGCGGAATGATCACTCTCGCTTGACCTCTAAACCCCTCGGTGCCGCCGTCGACCATCGGGATGATGGTCGCGGGATCAATCACGTTGCCCTCCTCGTCCACTTCGGCCAGACTGACCAGCATGGCATTCAGCCATCTTCGCGCTTCCACGTTATCTAGACCGCTGCACACCACGTTAAACCGCGAATAGAAGTCCGAGTCCTTGTCCTGGACCTTCCCAACGTGGGCTATTACCTCACACCACTCGACGCGCTCCCGGATAAACTCCGCGGCGGTCTCCGCTTTAGGTCTTCCTACGTCCTTCGCGCGGAACAGGAACTGCCTATTCAAGTTGGACACGTCGATCGTGTCCATGTCGATGACCTCAATGTCTTTAAAACCGCTCAATGCCAGGTCCTTCAGGACCTCGCAGCCCAAGCCGCCCGCGCCGACCACTAACACTTTACAGGTCCCCGTCAGGAACCCGCGCGTGTCCGGCCCGGCGTCGAACTCGCCCACGGCCAACGCGCCGCTCTCGCTGCCGAATGGCGTCGGTCTTAACAACAGCTTGTCGATGTCGGTGGTGGCCATGGCGCTGAGGGGCCAAGCGAGTCACTTGGGGCTGCACGCTCGCTGGCGCAACGTTGCGCGCTCGCTCTGCTGTGGCAGTGGCTGGCGCGTGCGTAGAGCTTACACACGACGTGCGCGGCCACTGCGAGCGCTGTGGTGATCGCTGCGACGCTTTGTGTCTTTTTTATGCGCGGGGAAACCCGTGCGATATACCCGCACGACGAGCGAGACGTCGGGCAGCAGTAACTCCTTCGTTTTGCACTTATAGCAGCACCGGCCTGTGGAAGACGTCCCTGAGCACCTCCTGCGCGACGTCGTGACCGCTGCGCCCTGTCCTAGCATCGCTGCGGCCCAAAAACATGCGCCTGCTACTCTGGAGGATGCTGCTGCCCGCGGCGACCTCGCTCGTCGCAAAAAGCGTGGCGCGCCGACCGCGGGCGACGCGACTCTACCTAAATCGACTCTTCCTGACGGCGGAGGAAGCGCAAACCGCACAGTTCACGCTGCCGACCGACGACCGGCGAGCGGAGCACGTGAAAAAGATCATCTGGCGCGGCGACCGACCACCGGCGGACGCGACGCTACGGGTCGGCGTCCTCGACGGCGGCACGACCGATTGCGCCGCGTCCGTCGATGGAACAGGCCGCGTCGTGCTGGAGCTGCCCGACGGGTTAAGCACCCCAGCACCACGGCCGCGCCTCGATATTATACTAGCCTTACCGGCGCCGCTGCGGCTGAAGCGCATGCTCCCCGTGCTCTCCTCGCTCGGCGTGGACAACTTGTGGCTGTGCGGCGCTGCGCGGACGGAGCGGAGCTACTTCGGCGCCGAGTTCCTGAAGGGGCTCCAGAGGGACGCCGTGCCGCGCCCGGCGCCGCCCGGCAAGCTCCGCGATTTGCTGATCGAGGGTGCCGAGCAGAGCGGCGACAGCGCTTTACCTAGAATAGCGCTCGCGGGCGCGCTCAAGCCGGCGCTGCGGGCCATGGCGGAGTCAGACTATGCTCTTCGGCTCGCGGCGCACCCCGACCGGGGCGCGGGCTTTGAGGCGCTCGACGACGCGACGGGCGCCATGGTGCGCGTGCCCCGCGCCCGGCGGCTCGGGGACCTGGTCGAGGGCTTAGACGCCTCAAAACGCGCCGTGCTCGCCATCGGCCCGGACCGCGGCTGGGAGGAGCCGGAGGAGCTCCTGGCGCTCCGGCGGCACGGCTTCGAGCTCATGACGCTCGGGTCGCGGACGCTGCGGACGGACGTCGCGCTCGTCGGGTCGATGGCGCTCGTGCACGACTGGCTCGACTCCTAACACATGTGTTAATATTACCGTGACCGTGACCTGGATCGCGACCGCGACCCGCGCAACTCTTCGGCTCGTAATGCATGGGCTTCTCGCAACAGAGGAGAAGGCACATCCTCCAGTACTCGCGCCAGTCGTCGGGGGGTCAACTTGGACAAATCGGAGTCGCCGGGCACGCGCTCACGCACGTCGACGAAGCCCGCCAGGATGTAGCGCACGCCTTTCGTCGTGGCGACGCCCCGGTGGCGGTTCTTTCCCGAAAAGAGCAGCGCGGCGCCCGGCGCCGGCTTGAAGGTCGGCGCGCCCTCGAGCTCCACGAATTGCGTGCCGCCGCCCTCAAAGCCGTCGTTCAGCGGCACGACAAACGCAAAGGGCGAGCCGTCCTCGTGCTCGGCCAGCGCCCGCTGCGCGTCGGCGGCGTATCGCGCCACGAAGAGGTCGGCCAGCACAAAGTCACCGTCCGACGAGTCATCGACGGTGAACGCTTGGGCGAACCGCGGCAAAACACGCCGCTGGCACTCGGCCGCTATCCACCGCAACTCTTTCGCGTCGAGGCACGACACGTCCGTCGTTGCGTGCGCCGCGTGCCGCGCGCCCAGTAATAAGCCCTGCGCCTCGGCCGCGGCGATGATATTCCGGCACTCTACAGCAGAGAAGAGCTCGGCCGTCTCGTGCACCTGCCGGTGCTCGTCCGACAGCGGCGCCGAGTCCGCCATGCTTCGCTCGATAACGGCCATGCTTTTTGCCGCCGCGTCCGCCGCCCCGGGCCGCCGCTGCGCCACCGCTTGTAGGAACGCGAGGCAGCTCTCTGCTTCGTCAAAGGTTACTTCAGGCGCTTCGTTGGCGTCGGCAGCCGCGCACGCGAAGGCATACAACAACGCGGGCACCGCGTCATCGTCTCCTAATACGAAGGGACCACACCGCGCTCTCAAGAGATCGACAATAACAGACTCGACACCTTCCGCTTCCCGGAGGCACTGGAGGCGCCAGGCGCGCGTATCCACATCCAAGGGCAGCGCTATTGTGAGTAGGACGGAGGTGTCGGAGGCGGAGGAGGAGAACAAACGGTTGGCCTCAAGTGCGGCCATGGCTACGATTGCGTGTGCTCCTGTCTGCGAGAGAGCCTGACGCCTGACAGGCTGCAGAGGCCGTACGAATCGACTACCGCTCCTCTTAGGCGTGCCAACGCCACGTAAGGGGAGGATTCTGACTCCTGTACCTTTGCCGTAGCACCTTTGCCGTAGCACAGCTCGTCGTGCAGCATCGAATCGAGAGCTTAAACCCGTGCGAAAAACCCGAACCCGAACGACCCCGCCGGGCCGGGCGCAAACTTGCCGGCGCTGCGTACAGCACTACTGCTCGCGGTTGAGGCTCACGAGCTAGGACGCAGACGAGCACTGCGTGCTCCACATAGCTGCCACTCGCGGCGAAACACGACCCCAGCCGTCCAGTGTGAGGGGCAGCCCCGGGCGGTGCCGAACCAGCACGCTCCACACGCCATGGCGCCCGTGAGGCACGCGGCCCTCGCCGTGCTCGCCTGCCTCGTACGGGGAGAGGACGCGGAGCTCGAGATGGGCGAAATCTACTGGAACATGCTCGACGCGAACGAAGACGGCCTCGTGCAGCAGCCGGAGCTCGATAATTTCATAAGGGAGATGCTGAAGTTGAGCGGGGCGCCGTACTTGGCGAGCGACCCCGATCTGGGGGGCGTGCTGGACAAGGCGTGGGCTATGTCAGATGAGGATAAAGACGGGTCTTTGTCGGTGGTGGAGGCCGGGAACACGAACGCAGAGCTGAATAGGATCGTCGGCGCCTACATGGCCGACAAATTAAGAGGTGACTTAGACGGCGACGGGGTCGATGACCTGACAGGCGACCTCCTGAAGCTGAAAGGTCGGGTCGACCCGGCTGGGTACGTCGTGCCCGTGAAATAAAATAATCAACTTATCACAGTTCCACGTAGCGGCCGGAGATATAGGAATGGTACTGGTCATCAGCAATCTCCTGTGCGTCCATCTTTGACACCAGAGGCGCCAGGCGCGCTGCGAGCATGTGCTTGCAGAGCACGGGCGTCGACACGCGCGCCGCTTGGACCGCGAATTTATCGCACGTGCAGAAGTCGGCCCAGCACGCGTAGCGGCCGCCGCTCGTCCCGCCGAAGGTCGCGTCGACGGCGACGAAAGTGCGTAAAGAGGGCCGCGCCGTGATGCGCCACACGGTCCGCGTCTGCAGGACGTCGATCGCGTCGTCCATGAGGTCGCGACCCTCCGGCACGCTCTGGAGAATATCGTCCGCCACTCGCAGCGCGGCATCACGCGCCTGGAGCTTTCCTTCGTCGTCGTCGGTCATCTGCGCGGCGATGTACGCCAGCGCGCCGTCCAGCGCCCGGAGGAGGTCCACGGTCGGGCCCGCCTCGTCGCCGTCGCTGTCGTTCGACTCTTTGGCGGGAGAGCGCGGCGGTGGGTCGGTCATGATGTTGCGCAGCGATGTAGACTGAGCCCGTGGTGCGTTCAGATCGTTCCGGATGCCGCGTTTGCGGCCCGCTTGGGGCGCGTGGTTGATTTATGCGGCCGCTGTGGGCCAGGGCGCCAAACTCGGAGAGCCTTTATTTATAGAGCGCGGCGCGCCACAGCGTTCAGCAGCGCTGCTCTGGCTTCTTGCAGATGTGTAGTGGCTCGTCCTGCCTGCCTGCAGTCTTGTGCACACCTATGCCTAGAGAGAGCTGAGGCGCGAGGTGAAAAACCCGGCGCGAAGCTCGAGCTCGTGAATCGCGACGCCCACTCAGCTCTCGGTGACGCCGTAGACGCTGCGCTGTGAAGGTCCTTACTTTAAGGCTGTCATTCCTCGCAGCTCAAGCCTAACCTTGAGCGCGCAACCCCAAACCCAGCTGTACGGAGAGCCGAATACAAAATTGGTCCTTCAGGTAGGCCGCCATTTGATACCGCCGCGCACCAACGCTACGGAGACACAAAAGGATGCCGCTCGAGTTCAACGATGACCCGGGCGCCGCGCGAAATTTCCTGCTGCGCCTGACCATGCTCTCGACCGTGGAGACGTACGCCCTGGCCGCCGCGGCCGTCGCCGCGGCCTACGCCGCCGCGCGGGCGTGCGGCCTCGAGGAGACGCCGACCACGCCCAAGGGCACGGCGCACCACACGGAAGAGCAGTTCGCGGCCTTCCAAAGGTTCCGACGGCTCTCGGTCGCGGGCTTTGCGCTCGGGCTGGCGGCGGACTACGTCGTGGCCGCGCAGTTGTATGCGTGTGTGCGGGACGACCTGCCGCTCCTCGTCGTGGCGGAGCTCTTCGCGACAAGTTTTGCTGCGGCGTGGGCGGCGCGGACGTGCCTGCGCCCGGCCATCGAGAAGGCGCTCGGGTTACGGAACGCGTGCGTCCTAGCTTTGCTCTGCGTGGCGCTCTCGGCGCTCACGGCGGCGCTGCACGGGTCGCGGCACGGCCTACACGGCTTCCTCCTGGCGGGCCGCGTCTGCTCGGGCGTCGCCCAGCCGCTCCTCCAGCTCACGTTCCACGGCTGGCAGGGGGCCGTCCACGCGGCCCGGGGCTGGCCGGCCCTGTGGCGGAGAGACACGATGCGGGAGATCGGCCGGGGCGCGACGCTCGCGGCGGTCCTGGCCGGCGCGGCGTCCGAAGCTGTCTATTGGTCCTGCGGCGACCGGCGGGCGCCGCTGATCTTCAGCGCACTCGTCGCACTTATAGCCGCGGGGCTCACGTTTATCGCCGCGGACGCGCCCGCGACGACGAACGCCCCGCTCTGCGGCGGCGACGCCGAGGCCGGCCTGGGCCGCTTCTTCGAGTTTCCCCGGGACACGAGCGGCGGCCGGAGCTTCCGGGGCGCCGTCGTGACGGCGGGTGCGGCCATCGTCGACGCGGCCGCGGCCATCGCTCTCGTCGCGTGGGCGCCCACGGTGGCCCGGGCCGACCCGGACGCGCCCTTTGGCCTCGTATTCTCGCTAACGATGTTCGCGGCCGTCGCGGGCACGCAGATCTTTGGAGCGGTCGCGGCCTCGTCCAAGCGCTTCGAGCACCTCGCCGCGGCGAGCTGCGCTATCGGAGGGCTGTCGTTCGCGTTCCTGGCGACGCAGCCGGTGGGGTTAGGGGCGGCTCTCGCGCCCTTTCTCTTGTTCCAGCTAGCTGTTGGCGCGTCCAAGCCGTGCCTCGCGGCGTTGCGCGGTAAGCACGTCCCCCCGGACCAGCGAGACGTTTCCGCGCGGGCCCAGGCCGCTTGTGCCGTGATCGCATCGGTCGCCGGCACACTGATGTACCCGAACCACGCGTCCGTCGTGTACTGCGCGTGCGCCCTGGCATGCGCGGTGGCGTCGTCACCGCTCATGCGACTAACTGCCTGATTGTTATATTATATGTTATTCGCGCCCCGGCATGGATCTCGGGGCTTGGGTGGCGATGGGTGGCGTGCGCCGGTAGACACCATCGCCGCCGCGACCATTACTTTTCGTTGAGGAAGTGCTCGTAGCGCGTGCCGCGCAGCGTGTCATCGGAACGCTGGGGCCGAGAGAAACGTTTTTAGGTGTGGCGAAGAGGCGAGCGGCGAAGAACAGCGTTCTGGCGAGCGGCGCAAAACCTACTAGGATCCGCTTGACCCGTACCGTTAACGGTACGGGGCACTAGTAGAATTCTTTTCCCGCCCTCCGAGCGCGGGCTATCGGCTCCAGTTCCGTCGGATATGCATGAAAACTGGAATAGAGTACTTATAATGTACTAACCGGACGGTGGATGGCGGCGTTAACCGCCGGTCTACTTTGGCAAGCCGCAAGACTCATCCGCGAATGTCCCCGTATTTCCGGGAGCCGCGAGCATATGTTCCCCAGCCGCTACACGTAAACATTTGGTCTCGCTGACCGATTATGGTGCTAACTTAATTTGGGAGCTCATTTATTTTAATCTACCTACCCGGGAAGGTACCGAAGTCTAGTTTTGGGCCTTCGGGCGGCCGCGGGAATTTCAAAACAATGTTCGTTTCTGACGGGCACGTGGTGTTAGACATTCTACCAGTACGTTCTAATTACGATGGCCGCGGGGACTCCCAAAAAGTCAGTTTTCGGGTGAACGCGGCGACCCCGCACGGGAAGCCGTCAGCGCAACGCAGCCCCTCCACGCCGTCGACGCGCTAGTTAACGAAACTTTTATACACATTATTACGGCGTCACGGGCCGCGGCGGCTCCGGCGAGTTCGCCAGCGGCGGCGGCGGCACAGGGTCGGGCGCGACCGGCAGGAACAGGGTCTCGCTGAGCGCCATCGCCGACGACCCGAGCAACGCGTCGACCTCGGCGTCCGTCGCCTCCAGCAACCGCACACCCTCGCCGCACCAGCCCTTCTCCGACGCTTTGAGGCGCAGGTCGACGCGGCCGCCCCGCGGCAACTGTTTCCTTGCCACCACATCGCGCGAATGGACGAAGACGCGCGTGCGCGAATCGCCGTCCAAGCTGATCCGCCCCCAGCCCCTTCCTCTATCCCAGAACTCGACTTTTCCTCGACGCCTTTCGCCGTCGACGAAGGCGTCGTCGTCAGTCATGTCCTCTCGACTGACGAGTCGTAATTGTACAGAATCCTCCCAGCTCCCCACGACCTCGAACACGTCGGCGGGTAACGCCTCGACCCAGGCTCTACAGCCTCCTAGTATTTGTTTGACGTAGGCGCTCGCGGTCCTTTCTTCACCTCGTTTCGTGAACGCGCCCGGCGCCACGGTCCGGTTTAGTACATGGACTAAACATCTAACGTTTAAACTGCGGCCCTGCTGCCGTTCTAAAATGGAGTAGCAGCACTGGAGCAGTAACGCTTCGCTGGCCTCGCGGCTCTGGTCAAAAGGAATTAAGGAGTCCTTGAGCTTTTGCCGGGCGTCGTTCTCGTTGGCGTTATCCGTCTCTTCTATGGAGCGCTTCATATCTGCGGCGGCGGCTGGGAGCCTGGCTGCTCTTGGTATACTTTTGGGTGGTTACGCGTGGTGGCGAAGCGCAGCAATGAAGTAGTGTTGGAGAGGAGGTGATCAGTGATCGTCTCGAAGCACTATCCAATCGCTGTCTGCCCTGTCGGCCGCGCTCGTCGCAGCGCTGTTCCGCTCGTGTAGAGTACCTGAGGAGCTGGAGAGTGCGAAGGAATCGTGCCTGCAGCCTTACTATCGCTCTCCTCCACACGCCCTCCGCGGTCGCCCGCGCTCAGAGTGCTCCGAAAAATTACGTGTCGGGTTCCACGCACCAAAAAAATTACAGTCGTAGACCTGAACGTCTTGGAAGAGCGCGACACACAGCAAGGTGCGTAAACTACGGCTCGCGCGCGCGTTGCAAAAATTATCAATGAGCCAGCCCGGTTGCAACGACGCGGCTCTTGAGGACGCAGCGACAAGGCCGACCCACAGCGACCGGCCAAAAAATATTGGCGGCAGCGGTAGGCTGTAGCCGATACACGGCACACGCGTTGAGAGACCTGTGCTGTTGCTGCGCCGGTCACCGCGACGCTGTCGCCGATGCCAAAGGGTGCAACACCAACGCGCCCCCGATTTTGGCGCGCCGGTCACGCTGTTGATGTTGAACACACATCACACGCGCTCGCCCCACCCCGCGAGCCCAACCCGAAAACCCTACGACGCAACACCTAACGCCACCGCTTTTCGCAGGCATAAGTAAAAAAAAGGCCGCAAGATGGCGAACGGCGGCTACGATGTGAAGATCTGCTGCATGGGCGCCGGCTACGTGGGCGGCCCGACCATGGCCGTCATCGCCAAGATGTGCCCCAAGATCCACGTTACTGTGGTAGACTTGTCCCAGAAGATCATCGATGCGTGGAACAGCGGCAACAAGCTGCCTATCTACGAGCCGGGGCTCGAGGAGGTGGTGGCCGTCGGCCTCAAAAGGGGCAACCTCGTGTTCTCCACCAAGATCAACGAGTCCATCGCCGCCGCGGACATCGTGTTCATCTCCGTGAACACGCCGACGAAAACGGCGGGCATCGGCGCCGGCCGCGCCGCGAACGTCAAGAACTGCGAGCTCTGTGCCCGGACCATTGCCGAGGTGTCCACCTCGGACAAGATCGTGGTCGAGAAGTCCACGGTGCCCGTGCGCACGTCGGACGCGGTGAGAGCGGTCCTGGAGCACGGCGCCAAGCCGGGCGTCAAGTTCCAAGTATTGTCGAACCCCGAGTTCCTGGCCGAGGGCACGGCCGTGCCCGACCTGGAGACTCCTTCTAGAGTCTTACTGGGCGGCATGCAGACGCCCGACGGCTTGGCTGCCTTAGCGAAGGTGGTCAGCGTGTACGCCAACTGGGTCCCCAAGGAGAAGATCCTGACGACGAACTTGTGGTCTTCTGAGTTGTCGAAATTGGTGGCGAACGCCATGCTCGCCCAGCGCGTGTCCTCGATCAACTCCATTTCCGCGCTGTGCGAAGCGACGGGCGCCGACATCAGCGAGATCTCTAGAGCGTGCGGCACGGACCCGCGCATCGGCCCCAAGTTCCTGCAAGCCAGTGTCGGCTTCGGCGGCTCGTGCTTCCAGAAGGACATCCTCAACCTCGTGTATTTGTGCGAGTCCTATGGACTGCGAGAGTGCGCGGAGTACTGGCACTGGGTGTGCAAGATGAACGACTACCAGAAGAGCCGCTTCTCCCTGAACATGGTGCGCTCCATGTTCAACACGGTCACGGGCAAGAAGATCGCCATCTTCGGCTTTGCGTTCAAGAAGGACACCGGGGACACACGCGAGACCGCCGCCGCGTTCATCTCCCGGGACCTGGTCGAGGAGCAGGCCCGCGTGCACGTGTACGACCCCCAGGTCTCGCGCGAGTCCATGTTCGCCGAGTTCAAGTACACCCTCAATTTAAGTGAGGAGACCAAGCCTGGATTAGGCGACATGGTCGTGACGTCGCCGGACGCGTATTCCGCGGCGGCGGGCGCGCACGCCATCGCCGTCATGACGGAGTGGGGCGAGTTCAAGACCCTGGACTACAAGAAGATCTACGACTCCATGGCCAAGCCCGCCTTCCTCTTCGACGGGCGCAACATCGTCGACACCGTGGCCCTGCGCGAGATCGGCTTCACGGTCTACTCCATCGGCAAGCCCGTGGGCATGAAGTAGATAGTTCGCTCCCCTACCGGGTAACACTGTACTAACACGTGCCGGCCGGCTGTAGTGCACTTATGCACCCCGGAGTCGGAGTTAGGCCTGGGCAGCGTGGGCGTGCGAGCGAGGGGGGGGTTGTGGCGGGCGGCGCGTTTAGAGCGACCCGGCGTTGGCCTCGTCGTGGCCGCCGAGCTTCACGAGGCGCCGCTCAGGCGCGCGTTCCGCATCGTGTTCTTCGCGACCTCAAATATACCGTCTCAAATATGACCAGTGGAGCGACTGCGTCGCATACGCCCCTCACTTTTCGACGGGCGAGTCGATGCCAGTGAGTTTAAAAAGACACTTACCCCGGCGCCACGTCCGGCGCCGCCTCCGGCTCGGCCTCCGGCTCGGCGCTGGCTCGGGACGGTAGGGCATCCTCTTCGTCGCTCAGGTCGTCCACGAGCCCCCCTCTCTGAGCCTTCGTCGCACACACGTACAGCCCGGTCCGCTCCTCCCACGACTTCAAAACATCGTCCCCGTGCCCCGACGCGTTGGTCAACACACTCACGTCGCCCATCTCGTCCCGTAGTCTTTCCCGCCGCTTCCGCTCTTCGTACGTCAATGGCACTACTTTCTCCGGCGCGTTGCCCACGACGTCTTTTTCGCGCGGCGCGCAGATGCAAGACCCAGGTATTAGACCTTCTTGTTTAAAGTAGCCGGGCCACATGTCCGTGACCTCCTTCATGCCGACCTTGGGGATACCGTTCCTCCGGTCCGTGACCCGCTTCTTGAAACCTAGAGTAGTCTCCAGCGCCTCCTCGTGGGGGACGCCCATCGTCTTCCTAGCGATGTGGTCCCAGGGCACCCGCTCGCCCACGTCGTAGGCGCTTCTCCTTGAAGCTTCGGGGAACTGCCTCGCGACTTTATGACGGTATTCCTCACCGCCCCTGGGCAGGGGGATGGCCTTTTTGCCGTGGGGCGCTGCGCCAATGGCTTTTTTGGGGACCAGGTACTTCTGGCCCTTGCGCCAGGCCGCCTCCTGGTCGTCGGGCCGGCCCGTCAGGTAGCGGCGGCCCGTGGGCTTGACGGCCGGGGCGAGCTCGCCCAGGGACACCATCCTTGTGCTGCTGGCTGTGCTGTGCGAGGCAGCCCCGGCAGTAGGAGGCAATCGGGGCAGCGCCGCGGCGGCGGGGGAGTGCACGTTCGACGCGCAGCTCGCGCAAGGAATGCGCAACCGGGGCGTGCGACGCGATGGTCAATTTAACGCAGGAGAGCTCAATACCCGCACGAGCCTGCGGTGTCCGAGGGGTCCTCTATCTCTGGAGAGGCGCACCAGCCGTAGTTCAACCAAGGCTAGCGGTCGGGAGGCACCAGTGTGCTCGAGGGGTCTCCAGCTTGTCGGAAGCTGAGTCGCCTACTCTGTGCCCGCTGCGAGCGCCCAGACAACGAACGTCAGCGCAGCAGCTCACAAATGGGCTCCCGCGCCGTGCAGTACCGCCCGCCCCGGTACGCCGTCGACGCGGGCCAGCAGACGTACCTGGTGGAGTCCCTCCAAGCCGTCAAGGACCCCAGTCGCATGCCGCGCGTGGTTGGAGGGCCGGACTGGCTCCCGGCCTCATCGAAGCTGGGCAAGACCTTCCGCGTCGCCGCGCAGCAGGGCGCGACGATGCGCCAGGGAGAGGATTTGGCGTCCGGCGCGGTCGCGGTACTCGCCAAGGATACATTGGTTGAGGTCGTCGACGCGTCCGCGGACGAGGCGCGCGTCCGTGTCGAATGCCAATATGGCGAGGGCTGGGTCTCGGCGAAGTGCCTGCTGCCCCTTAGCGAAGAACACGTCGAGGCGGGGTGTACTACGGCGCCGCGGGCGGTGCCGAACAATCACGCGGACTGGGTGCGAGAGGAGCTCGGCCGCGACAGGGACGTGGACGCCGCGACGCTCGCGAAGCTCGACGCGTTGAAGGTGCGCCCGGCGTCGGCGCAGAAGATCTTCCGGCCGGAGTAGGGTCCCCCCCCCCGCCTAAGTCCCAAGTCACCAACAACAGTCTCAACGATGCATACCTTCGCTCGTGAGCCGTCAATTCAATTCAATTAGGGTATGCGGCGGGTTTTCAGCGCACGGGTTTTTCAGCGCACTCAACAATCTCCTGTAAACAACACACACGCAAAGGACCGCGGCCTCATCCAGCGTTGCTAATCTAATAGTTGCTGCCGCAGTGGTCGTCCAGCGCTAGTTGAAACCGCCGCGCCCAAAAAGAGCACCGACAGCAGTGCACGCACAACATACCATGAGCCAGATCCCCTCCGCGAGCGACCGCTTCGGCCGCAAGACCAGCGGCGGCACCCCGCCCCGGAGTAATAGCGGCATAGCACGACCGACCCCCGCGCGGGAAATCTCCTTCGAGGGGAACGACGACGCCGACAGCCAGCAGGACCCGGCGGCCTGGCGCGACGAGATCGTGCGGACCATCTTCGGGGACGTGGGGACCATAAGGCGGGACTTCTCGTGCGCCATCGAGCGGAAGATCCTGTTGCACGGCCGCCTGTACGTCACGGAGCGCTTCATCTGCTTCTACAGCAATCTGTTCGGCTTCGAGAAGAAGATCAAGATTCCCTATTCTCACGTGACGTGCGTGACCAAGGAGAACACGGCGGTGTTCATCCCCAATGCCATCGCCGTCATCACCGCGCGCAAGGAGTACGTCTTTCGGAGCTTCTGGGACCGGGACGACTGCTTCAACTTATTACGGGCCTACCACGAGATGTACCGCACGGTCCTCGAGCCCGAGGAACAAGAGGAGGAGGAAACGCAGCAGCAGTCGCCCGTACAGGAGCCGGAGACGCCCGCTAAAATTGAGGAGACCATTGAAGAAACGCCGCTGGCGCCCGCCGCGCTCCTGAAGCGCATCGAGGGCATCGCCGGGCCGTCCTTAACGCGGCCCGCGACGCCCGATATTATCGACACGCCCAAGCACGCGCGAAGTGCCGCCAAGGCTTTTACACTAGAGGCGTCCTCCACGAAACTAGCGGAGACGTTACGAACGTGCCGCTTACCGGTGTCGGTGGACGAGTTCTTCGCGAACTTTTTGGCGGACGGCTGCGGCTTCCCGCTGACCCAATTCCACGAGCGCCAGGGCGATTTGGAGGTCACAAGCACGGGGTGGGCTTCAAGTGGGTCCGAGCACGACCGGGAGATCCGATTTAGGCGGTTATTAGGTAACGTGCCCATCGGGCCCAAAAGCGCGCGGACCACGAAGATCCAGAGGTGCCGGGCCTTCGGGCGGCACGGCTTGGTCTTGCACGGCGTGCTATCCATGGAGGACATCCCGTACCGAGACTGCTTCGCGATCCACGACCGCTGGGTCGTCACTCCATGTGATGATGGCGTCGAGGTGGCCTTCGAGTTCGAAGTGAAGTGGAGCAAGTCGACGATCTTCAAGCGGCGCATCGAGACGTCGTCCAGGAACGACTTGCAGGCCTATTATGATGCGTATGCTACAGGGTGCGCTTCTCATCTGGCGGGGCGGGCGGCGGCGCTACTGCCGCCGCCTCCTCCGCCGCCCCCGCCGCCCGCCGAGAAGTCGGTGCTGCCCTGGTTGATCGCGGGGGGCTTCCTCTGCTTATACTGGGCGCAGCGGTCGGCGAACGCCAGGTTGCTGCTGGAGCTGCAAGGGTTAAGAGCGGACGTCAACGCCGTGCTGCGGAAGGACCACTAAGTATATCTCTATTTCCTTCTAGACGCTTCGTGCTTGGCTTATTTACACCACATCGCCACGCCACCGACCAGCGCCCGAGTCGTCCGCGGGGGGTCGCTTGTCGTACACACATTACACGCCTAGGCGCCGGGGGCGTTGCGCTGGCGGCGCTTGGGCTTGCCGTCGTCGTCGTAGGCGCGCTTCCCCGAGGGCACGGTCTTGGCCGCGGTGTGCCGCTCCGCGTCGCGCCCGCGCTTCGCCCACTCCTTCGCGGACTTCTGCTTCTTCTTCTCGCGCATCTTCAAGGCCTTCTTGACCTTCTGGGGGTCCACGCTCGCCCGCTGCCCGCTGGCGACGCGCAACGCCTCGTCCCACTGCTTGTTGTCCGCGGCCTCGTCGTTGCCACCGGCCCGCAGCGTTCGAATCTCCGTTGCGTCCTTCTCGGCCCGCTTCAGCATGTTCTTCAATTTTCTTGTTTTGGAGCCCGGCGCGCCCTGGACCATCTTGGGCTTCAGGACCTCGGTCCGCGCGTCCCGCAGCGCGCCGACCTGCGTATCTGGTGCGGGCTCCTCCTTCGGTTTCGAGTAGTGCTTCGAGGCCCGCTCTTCCTCCTTCTCGAGCTTCGCCGCGGCCTTGCGCTTCTGGGTGCCGCCCTTCTTCGCGCGCGGGACCTTCTTGTCGCCCAGGGCCCTATCACTTTTAAAGCCTTGCAACCGCTCCTGGAGGCGTTTTCTAACATCATCTAAGGGCTCGCCGGTCTGCCGCAGGGGCGGCTCCTCCATATGTTCATCGTCCGAGTCGCCGAGCCCGTCGAAGTCGGCCGAGGGCTCGCTCCCGGCCTCGACCCGTTTGGCGTCGCGCGACGCGCGCGCCTCGACGCGGCGCTGCTTCGTGGCGGCCTTGCGCTCGGCCTCGGGCGCCTTCTGGCCCTTGTTCTTGTAGAACTTCTCGGCCGCGGCCTCGTCCATGTCCGGCGGCGCGACCATGTGCGCGGGCAGGCGCGCGAGGAGATCCCGGAAGTGGGCGTCGTCCTGGCCGAGCTGCTTGGCGCGGACGGCGGCCATGGTGGTGTGGTTCGCTGTTCTAAACTGCGTGTGTAGCGTCGTTTCGCGTTTTGCTCGGCTGTTTTGCTCTCGCTGTGCTTGAGGCAATAAACGCCTGTCAATGCACCGCTGCTTGCGTTTTTTGCGGCTGCCGACTGTTTGCTTGGCACTCCACGCCGACTTGTGCGTCCGATGAGTGATCTAAGTCAGTTGTGCGACGCGCAGGACATAAAAAGCAATTTCATCGATGAAAAAAACCCGTCCATGAAAAAAACCCGTCCAGGCTCTCGTCGTCGACGTCGTGCTTGTAGCGTCGGTTGCACCAGAACGCTTCGGCATAGTAACCCTCAGCTACCCTCCTTTCATCGCCGTCGGCTCACCAGCACGCATACGGGCGAGTAAAGTACCGGAGAGCACCAACTCTCCAGGAGGCTCCGCGGCGCCGCGGCGTATTATATGGAGCCAGATGCCTGGCAGCTTGCCTGGCGCCGGGCGAGCGACGTGTCGGCGCCAGTAGCATCGAGCCTCGAAACGTCGCTGCCGGCGCTCTCGCTCGACGAACTGCAGCCGGCCACGGCAGCTTCAGCGCACACGAGCAAGGTAATTGTCGCGGAGCCGCTGCGTGGTTTGATAGATGCGGGCGACGTCGAAGGCATCGAAGCGCTCGGCGATGTATCGTTCCGACAGCCCTACGACGATTTCCGGACACCGACGCTATTACATAGAGCGCTCGACCTCGGCCACGAGCGGCTGTGCGCGCACATGCTCCACCGGGGCGGCGAGGTCTTAGCACGAACACCGGGGCTGCACAGCGCCACGCTCGCGCACGTCGCGGCAAGGAGAGGAAATGTCGAAGCGCTGTGCACGATCCTGCGGTTCGCGCCCGAGTTCCTGTACGCCGAGGACGAGCTCGGCTGGACGCCTCTGCACGACGCGGCGATGGAGGGCCGGCTCGCGGTGGCGGAGTACTTGATTTGGCGCGGCGCGGACGTTGCACATCTGGATCGCATGACCCGCGACGGCCAGCGGCCCGAGGACCTCGCCGAGCAGAGCGAGGCGGCCGGCGGCGCCGCCGTCGCAGCTTATTTGCGGAGTGTGCGGGCCGCGGGGGGCATCCGGGCTCTGGTGCGGGAAGCGCGTCTGCCCTTCGTCAAGCTGCGGTGGCTCATCAACAAAAGTCGGGCGCGGCCCGTCTTCTGCGTGGAGGCCGAGAGCCTGGCGTTCGCCGCGTTCCTCCTCGAGGGCGACGCTGAGCCGCGGCGGCCGGGCCTGCCGGAGGGGCCCTTCCGGGGTGTTATGCTGTTTTTGTACTAATCTTCATTGTGACAAAACAACATTAGTCTTCCCCCTCCTCGAGCGCCAGCGGGGAGTCCTGCGCCGCGAGGAACAGCCCCGAGGTCGTACGTAATAATCTCCTCATCTGGAGCATCTGCCTCCGCAAGTCCGCGTTCTCTTCCCTAAGCTGCGCCGCCTCGTCCAGTAAAGGGTCGGGCGTCGCGGCCACCAGGGCCTGGTGCGCCGCCGGCGGGGCCAGGCGCGGCGGGTCGTCACTTAAAGGCGGCGGCAAGGCGACTGCCGCCGGCGGTAGGAGCGACCGGTCCCCGGGCACCAACACATCCACGGGCCAGGCGATATATAAAGCGTCGCCGGGGCCCTTGCCCGCGGGCACCGCCACTACAACTCGTAGCTGCGTATCGCCCTCCGGCAGCGGCACCGCAACAGGCGCACCTACATAAGACCCGCGGGGCACCTGGCACCGCAGGGCGCCCCGGACCCGCAGCACGCACCCGGCGCCCGCGCCGTCCGGGACGACGATTTCCACGTCCCGCGCGTCGTCGACGCGCGCCCGCACCACGTCCCGCGGTCGAGCTCCAGGCCCCAGCACCACTTCAAAGGGCGCCGGCTGCCACGTGGCCCGGCGCGGCAGGCGGCTCCGCAGCTTCCTATTTTCCCGGCGCAAGGCGTCGGCCTCCTGCCAGGCCGCCGCGGCGGCCGCCGCCGCGGCGCGCGCGGTAATCGAGTCGCTACTTTCGGCCAGGTCCCGGGCGGTCTCCGCGTGCGCGAGGGCCGTCGTGACCCGCGCCTCGGCGGACGCGGCGCGCGGCTTGGGCGCTTCCTTGGGTTTTCGCGGACGGAGCGGCCCGCCGGTGTACGGCGACTCGACGGGGTAGGTCAGGGCGGTTTCGCTTCGCTTTCGCTTGATCGATGCGGGCGGCCTTTTCACCGAGGCCAGGGACGTGGCGTTCTTGACGACGCGGGCCTTCCGCGGCGGCTCTTGTACAACGTCCCAGTCGACGCGCAGCGCCCGGCCCAGCACCCGCGTCCCGGCCAACATGGAAGCGCGCAGGGCGCTCGCGTGGTCCGCGAAATCCAGGAACGCGACGCCGTCCTTAGGGCGTCTTACATTCAGGGGCCGGCAGCCCTGTTTTGTGAACACGCTTTCAAGCAAGGCATCGGCGCAGCCGTAGGGCACGTTGCCCACGACCACGTGGCGGTTGGCGCCCCGCGGGACTTCTCTCTTCGTGGTAAAGGGCTCGCAGTCGAGCGTCCGTTCCGAATCGCCGCTCCGCACGCGCACGGCCGTGGTCGTGGCCGCTTTCGCGTCTTCCGTATTCTCGAAGACGATGTAGGCCACGTCGCCGGGCGCGACCTCCACCGAGTGGAGGGGCCCGAACGCGTGGCTCAAAACGTCGCTGAGATATTCGGCGTCCGCGCCGTCGGGCAGGTTCTTGGCGATGCACTTGCGATCGATCTCGTATACTACATCGGGCTCGGGCCGCCGGCGCCACTTGCTCACGATGGCGCGGTTGCTCCTCCGGTCGCTCCAGTGCTGCTGGGTGGGGTGGGCTTTGCGCAGCGCTGGTGTGCGGTGCAGCGGTGGCCGGAAGGCGTGCGCGGCCAGCAGCAGCGCTGTGCACAACGCATTCCTCATCGCAGCTGCGGAACGTCCGACTGAGTGGACCACCGCCAGTTTTTTTCTGTTTTGGCCTGCTTCGCACGGGTTTTCCAGTCGAACTGAGATCTGGACGTTAAACGCGCGCACGCATCCTGAAGACGTGTGGCAACGCTGTTACTACTACGTGAGACTATCTTGGTGCGTCGCAGAGACAGACCGCACGGTGCGAGTGGACGAGAGAGCTTTGAGCAGCTACATCACACGCGGCCGCGCATCAGTGCGCAACCACCATGCCGGCCTTCCCGGGCCAGCGCCTCCTCAACCAGACGGCCCAATTCATTAAGGAGCGCGCGGACCAGCTCCAGCACCTGAGTAGGAACGACATCGCGAACGGATTGAATGAGTACACGCCGGCACCCCTACAAAGGTACTGGAACGCGGCCACCGTGTCTTGCGTCGCGGCCACTTTACTACTCGCGCCCGGATTGTTCGTAAGGGTGCCGCTAGCGGCGTTGTGGGTCGGGCTCTCCTTCATTTTAGCGTGCATCCAGGGCGTGTACGTCGTCTATCAATTAGTGATGATCGCTTTGTCACTGTCCCTCTTAATATTATTAAGGGTGGCGAAGAACGCTTATGCGCTACTCGCGAAGCTGTGGTACCGGCAACCGAAGTGGCGGAGACGTTTAGAAGCGTTGCAAACATCAAATTCCTACGCGGAGTACGAAAGGAACGCCAAAAAAATAAATGAGGAGGACTGGGTCGACGACGAGGGGGACATGCCCGCCGCCGCGTTACTCAGGAGAGCCATCGACGATCTCGCGGCCGCAAGGGACGCGTCGTCCCGGGACGGTTTTAGAACACTGCGCTTCGCCCTGTCCGGCTGCGTGAAGCGCAACCACCTCGGCATCGAAGATAGGCAGTGGTACCCCGCTCGATCGCCATTACGCACCAAACGCCTCGTCGACGCGTACCTCGACGAGGTCTGCTCCTCGCTGAAAAAGGTCGCCGCCACGGAAACTGTGAATGTGGACGACAAGGCCCGGTTTTTTGATCAAGTAAGACGCACAGTAGGCGTCACCGCGCTCTGTCTGAGCGGCGGCGGCGCCGTGACGATGTACCATGGGGGCCACATCCTCGGGTTAATAGAGGCGGGCCTCTACGAGCACGTGCACGTCGTGAGCGGCACCAGTGGCGGCGCGATCATGGCGGCCATGTTCGGCTGCAAGACCCGCAAGGAATTACTTCGAGATATTTTAGTACCTCACGTCTCTACGGACTTTAAAAGAGATGGGGTCCAAGCCAAGGAAGGCCTGCACTTCTTCCCACCTTTGTTACGGCAGTTCTCGCTCTTCGTCTCAAAACGAGTGCTGGTGGACCGGGACCAGTTCAAGAAGGTGTGCGACTTCTACTGGGGCGACGTCACGTTCGAGGAGGCCTACGCGCGCACGCGGAAGGTTTTGTGCATCAGCGTCCAGGCGCAGCGCGTGTTGGGTGCTGGCTCGGCCCAACGATTACTCATGAACCACGTCACGACGCCCCACGTCACTTTATCTTCGGCAGTGGCCGCGTCCTGCGCCTTACCGGGCATCATGCGGCCGCAACGCTTGGAAGCGAAGGATGATTTAGGAAAAGTAAAGCCCTTCGAGGTGGACGGCGTCTCCTGGATCGACGGCTCCATCCAGGCGGACGTGCCCTTCAAAAGGATGGCGACGCTATTTAATGTGTCGAACTTTGTGGTCGCGCAAGTCAACTTCCACGTCAAGCCCATGATCAACGACTCCGCGCGCGTGCGGGAGCCCATTGCCTGGGCGTCCCTGGCTCGGCACTACGAGCGGTGGACCGGGGCCGCCGAGCTGAGCGTGAGGATGCGGGCGACGATGCTCTCGCAACTCGGGTTGATGCCCACGTTATACGGCAACAGCGTGCGCAAGGTCTTTTCCCAAAAATACCACGGGGACGTCACGGTCTCGCCGCGCTTCACCTTTGGAGAGAGCGTGGGCTTTAAAGTCGTCTGCAACCCGACCGTGCAGGACATGCGGCACTACTTGCGGGGCGGGAAGAGAGCGGTGTGGCCCCACGCGTGTAGAATACAACACATGGTCCGCCTGGAGTCGTGTTTAGCGGACTGCTGGGCGACGTTACGAGCGGAGCGGCGCCGCAGTTTCGGTGATCTAGGCGCCTTGGCCCCGGAGAACAATCTGCCCAACGCCGCGGTGGGCAACGACATCGGCATCGACGACGGTTCTCCAGAACGGCGGAAGGTCGCCTTCGCGGACGTCAATTCGACGTCTTATAGGCAATTGGAGTGGGAGTACCGGCGCTTGCAGACGCGGCTGGAGCGTCTCCGGTCGGAGAATCTTGATTTAAGAGGGCGGCTCAAGGCCGTGGCGTCGTTGTCCGCGGTGCCCCCGCCGGCGCGCCAGGGCGCGCCGGCATCACGTGTTATTGTGAAACCGGAGCCGGTTTCTCCCCTACAATCGCCTCCCTAGTCGCCGGAGCGGCCGCCAGGTGAGAAGTGCTACTGAGAAGTTCCACTAGTCACTGCGAGTGGCGTAATTCATATCACAATTTACCGTTCGCCCAGCCGCCGCCGTTTCCGGGCGGACGCCTTCTTGTAGGCCTTCTTGTAGGCCTCCTTGAGGCTGTCCTTCTCGCGCTCCCAGACCGCGTCTATCTTCGAGGCACCGGCCTGAGCCGCGCGGAGCGACTCCAGGGACCGCTGCCGCGCGGCCTCCAGGCCGCTCCACAGCCCGACCGTGCCGGCGGGCGCCGGCGCCGCACTCACCGGCGCCGCCGGCGCCGCGGCGGCGAAGCCGAAGCTGTGGGCCACCGCGCCGCCCGCCGCCGCGAAGGGCAGCGCGATCGACGACCCGCCCGCGACCTTAAACTCGCGCTTCTTCGTGCTCGAGAAGATGTCGCGCAGGGCGAGCCACGACTTGTGTCCCGGCAATACCGCATCCTTCGGTGCCGGGACGCCGCCGAAGCCGAAGCTGAAACCGGGCGCGGCGGCGGCGGGTTTTGCATTCAGGAGCGTGTTTTGTGCGAGCGCGGCGGCCTCGTCGTCGTCGTCGCTCTCGCTCGCCTCCTGCACGGGCGGCGGCGACGCGGCGGCGTTGATGGCGTCGTCCCAGGCGGCGTCGTCGGCAGTGGCGGCGCCCTCGTCGGTCTCGCTGTCGTTGTCAGGCACGGCGCTGTCGCCGCTTTCGCTGTCGCTGTCCTCGTCGGACTCGCCGGCCGCGTCGTCGTTGTCGCTCGTGCTCACCTTCTGGCCGGGCGGCGCTGCGGCCGCGGCGGTGATCGCGGCGTCCCAGGCGTCTAGGTTGTCGTCCGCCGCCGCGCCGCTGTCCTCGCCGCTGCTCTCGCTCTCCTCGTCGTCGCTTGCGCTTTCCGCCGGGGCCGTCCGCCTTGCATCGGCTTTTAGCGCCTCCCACCCGCTGTCGCTGTCGCTCTCGGCGTCGTCGTCGCTCGCGCTCTCTGCCGGTGCCAGGGCCGCTCGCCTCGTGTCGGCCAAGAGCGCCTTGATCTCGCTGTCGCTGTCTTCGTCGTCGTTGCCGGCCGCGTCGTCGCCGTCGTCACTGCTTTCGCTGTCGCTCTCCTCCGTGGAGCCGCGGAGCGCTGCGACGCGGCGCTTCTCGGCTGCGATCTGCGCGCAGAGGGCCGCGGTCTCGTCGGCCCCGCCGGCCGCGTCGTCATCGCTCTCGCTCTCCGTTTCCGGAGCGGGCGCCGCGTCGCTTTCGCTTTCGCTCTCCGTCTCCGGAGGCGCCGCGTCGCCGCCGCCCTCGCTCTCCGCCGCGGAGCCGCGGAGCGCCGCCACGCGCCGCCGCTCGGCCGCGACCCGCGCGCGGAGCGCTGCGACGTCGTCGGGACCCAGATCGCCGCTCTCGCTCTCCGAGCTCTCGCTCTCGGAACTGGCCTCGTCGGCCTCGCGGAGCGCGGCCACGCGGCGGCGCTCGGCCTCTACGCGCGCGCGCAGCGCCGCGACGCCGGCGGCGGGCGCCGCGGGCGCCGCGAGCTCCTCGAAGATGCGCTGCGCCCGGCGCCGCTCGGCCTCGAAGTCGACGGGGGCGTCGTCGTCCGAGTCCACCCGTGCCGGTGCCGGCACCGGCTCGCCGCCGTCCGACTCCGACGCCGACGCCGCCGGCGACGCGTCCCGGTCATCCTCGGAGTCCTCGTTCCAGAACGAGTTGCCCGCGTGCGCCTCCGGCGGCGGCGGCGGCGGCGCTATGGCGGTGGTCTTCTTCGCCGCGGTGGCGCGGGGGGCCTCCGCCGGTGGTGGCGCGTAACTTCCGGACGGGGGCGTCGGCGCGTAGGCGTCGGCCCCGCGCTGTCGCAGCAGACCCGTGACGTCCGCCTGGGCCTGTTCGACGTTGTCCGGCGTGCCGGTGAACGCGAGGCGCCGCAACCGCGAGCCCGGCTCGTTTTCCTTCCCGACGCGCGTGTCGACGCCGCCGTAGAGCCGCCGCATCCGATCCAAGTTCGCGCCGCCCTTGCCGACGACGAGGCCCACGTGCTCGCTCGGGACGGAAAGCTCTCGGGTCACCTCGCCGGGCCGCGGCGCGCGCGGGCGCGGCCGCCACTCGACCGTCGGCGTGGGGGCAAGCAGCGGTGCCGGCGGCGGCGCCGGTTCGCCGCCGTCCGACGCCGGCGACGGCGGCGACGGCGGCGGCAGCAACGTGACCGTCCGCGGCGACCACGACCGCGGCGCCGGCCGCGGCGCCGGCCGCGGGACGGCGCCCCAGTCGAGGGCGGCGAGCGGCGCCGGCGCGACGGCGGCGAAGGCCGTCGCCGTCGCGCCGCGGAACGCCGCCGCGCGGCGCGCCGACGGCGGTCGCACGACGACGCGGCGGCGGCGCAGCTTGTCGGCGCGCGCGACGGCGGATTTCGCCGCCGCGGCCGCCGCGGCCTCGGCCTCCTGCTCGCGCCGCCGCCTGAAGTCGGGCCGCGCGCGGCCGACGGCGAGCTTGCGGCCGCCCCTCCAGGTCGTGTTGTCGTAGGCCTTGACGCACGCGTCGGCGTCCGCCGCGTTGACGTCGACGAAGGCGTAGCCGCGCGCTATGTCGTGCTGCGGCGGCGGCAGCGTGCAGCGCGCGACGCGCGCGACGCCGCCGAAGAGCGCGCGCAGGTCGTCCGCCGTCGTGGCTTGGGTGAAGCCGGCGACGTGCAGGCGCGTCGTCGCCATCTCTTTTGAGCAGGCGCAGCGATGGAGCACTACGAGCAGTCAGGCGCACGAATGCTCGGAGTCCAGCAATCACAGTGCTACCTCTACTGGTGCAGCGATAACAGTCCTAGGTGGCATACTAGCTGCCATCATCTGTGTAAAACCCGTCCCTCCGGTTTTTTCCCACCACTCCTCCGAAACCTGGCGGCAGGTATACCAGGGACACCAAAGCCGCGCCGCGGAAGGGGCGGGCCCCAGCGACACGTGGATCGGCTACGCCCATGTTGACGGGGCGAAACCGCCCCGTTGGTGGACTGGTCTCTGCCGGACGGCCTGTAACCAGTCCACTGGCTGCGCGAGGCAGTCCGCTTGGAGCCAGTGCCGCCCACGACCACCACCCGGGGCAGCCTTCACTGTTGCGGCCACACCATCAACTCCGCGGGTGTGGCCGGCGTGCCGCCAGCCACCACGAGTGCTGTGATACGAGCCGACGCCGGCCCCGCCCGCTCTACGAGGTTGGCGCACCAGCTGCGCGGCTTGTCACCCGCGAGAATGGCGCTGCCCATCGACGCCCTGCGGGAGCTCGGCCCGCGGCGGACCCTCTTCGGGGCGGACGCGCTGCCCCAGCTGCTGGTAAGCAAGGCCCGGGAGCCCCTGCGCGACCGCACGAACCGGCCCTACGAGCGGAAGAAGCAGAAGCCCCACCGGCGGACGGGGCCGCCCCAGCGCGCGCAACCGGTCCACGCGGCCCCGAGGCACAAGAGGCGGCCCGGGCCCGTGGTCAACAAGCGGCCGGACACGGGCGCCGCGCCGCCCCACATGCGGCGCCGGCGCGTCCGCATCGCTACCATCTCCCCGGAGGCCGTCGTCGAAGCGCAGAATGTCGCCCAGCCGTCACCGGCGCAGAAGCGGCGCGCCCGGCGGAAGGCCAAGAAGCTCAACCGCTCCACGGCTTGGGGGTTCAAATCGCCCGAGAACCCGACCGGGACGTTCCTCGTCACGCCGTCACCCGACCAACTGACGCCGAGCCGGCAGTCGCGGAGTTTATCCGCGCCGTCCTCCGCGCCGCGCTCTTCTCGCCGCACGCCGATCCTCAACAACGAACTAATCTTGACCTCGCTCACGCCCGGGAGTGACGAGCGCAACAAGCGCACTTTACGACGGACGGAATTGCCGTACATCAAAAAGACGCCATGCGTCACGAACACGCCCCAGAACCAGTCGCCCGAGGAGTTCACGATCGTGGACCCGTCGCCCATGCCCACGCCCCGTTCACCAACTTGCTTACTCGACGACTCGCCGGTGCACGAATGCGAGGTGGAGGGCGCGCTCTTCGAGCCGGCCATGATGCGCTGCGTGACGCGCACCAAACTCCTGGAGTTTTTGGAGGAGGACTGCGAGGACACAGTGCGCCAGGACGAGTGTTCGGAAACGGATAGCGACGGCTGCGGGGACGAGCTCACCTTCCGCGAGGACCTGAGCTCCAATTCCGACTGGAGCTGGCGCTACGACTTCATGGCCGAGGAGCAATGCGCCCCGGGCGATTCGGACGACGAGGAGCGCACGGCGTCGCCGCCCCTGGGTCGCGCCGACGACTCCCTGGACGACATGCCGCGCCCGGACCCTTTCGCCGTGCCGCCGCCGCAATTATCTCAGACGTTCAAGGTCAGTGCCTTGCCCAGGGCGTTCCCCCTCTTCCAGGCCTTCCCGCCGAACCTGGGCAACCGGCCGCTATTACCGATCGACGAGGACAAGCCTTTGCTCGTGGACGCGCACGGCGACCCGTTACTGGATGCGGACGCCGTGTCGCTTGCCACGAACCGGCGGAAGTCGCTGCCGCCGGACTCGCCGGCGCGGCCCCAGTTCCGGCGGCGCGCCCACGCGCTTCGAAAACGGGGCGCCTAGGGAGTAACTATTTTGAGACGTTAAACTTGAACTCGATGATGTCGCCGTCCTTGACGAGGTAGTTCTTGCCCTCCTGGCGGTACTTTCCTAACGATTTCAACGCGGCCATGGACGCCTTGCCCCCGCAGTGGGCCTTGAAGTCCTCGTAGGCGCACAACTCGGCCTTGATGAAGCCCCGTTCAAAGTCCGAGTGGATGGCGCCGGCGGCCTGCGGCGCAAGTGACCCGTTGTAGATGTTCCAGGCGCGCACTTCCTTCTCCCCCGCCGTGAAGAAGTAAATCAAGCCGAGCTCCTTGTAGCCGCACTTGATGATCCGGGGCAACACGCTCTTGGTGCCCTGGTGGGCCTCGATGACCGCCGCCTTGGCCGTGGCGCCGCCGGCCTGGAACGCGCCGAAGACCTCCTCCTCGTACTCGACCGAGAAGGGGATCACCGTGCCGCCGCCGTGCGTGGCGATCCAGTCCGCGATCTTCGGGAGCCACTTGGACTTCTTCTGGATGAACTGCTTCTTGGAGAGGTTCACCAGGTAGACGATGGGCTTCGTCGTGATGAGCGCCGGTGCGATCGCTTTGAAATCTAAAATTTCACCGTCCGAGAACCCGGCCATGAAGGCCGGCTTGTCCGCTTCCAAATGGGCCACGATCTTGTCCCGCGCGGACATGTACGACTCACTGAGCTTGGGCGGCTTCACACCTTTTTTGACCACTTCGTACCCCTCGATTTGTTTTCTGACATAAGCCAGGTCCTTCTTGCAGAGCTCGCCCTGGATCGTTTCTAGGTCTCTAATCGGATCGACGCTATCATCGACATGAATCACTTCTTCGCTCTCGAACGCTCTAATACAGTGGTAAATCCCGTCGACCGCCTGGATGTGACTGAGGAAGGCATTACCTAGACCCGCACCCTCCGACGCGCCTTTGATCAACCCCGCAATGTCCGTCACCAACAACTTCGCCGGAACTTTGGAAGAAGGCTTGTACAAGTCGCAGAGCCACTTGAACCTTTGGTCCGGTACTCCGCACTGCGCCTCATTGGGCTCGATGGTACAAAAGGGGAAGTTCTCCGCGGCCGCGGCCTGCTCCGTCAGCAAGTTGAAGAGGGAGGACTTGCCTACGTTGGGCAGGCCGACGACGCCCATCCTTAAACTGGTTTTGACGCGGCCCCACTTGGCCGCGCCGGCCTGGCCGGCCTCGTTGAGCTCGGGCTTCTTAGGCATGTTGCGCTCTGCTTTTGAGCGTGGAGAGCTGCGGCTTTGCAGTGCTGTGGTTTGGCAGTGCTTAGGCTGTGAAGGCGATCGATTTTTTGGTCGATGGGGCCCGGGTGCGGGTTTTGTGCGCGATACGTCGAGCGGTGCTACGCGACTACTCGGAAGGCTGCTCTCTCGGACCCTTTCACATGCATTCCGTGCGGGATGTTTGCTCGCGCGCCCTGCCAATTCAAAGCATTGCATGCCATTGCTGGGGCAGCCCCCTGCACAGTCGCATCGTACCTCGAGCACGCTCTGCCCCGGCCGCTGCTTGACCTGGACGACCACCTCGTGCACCTCGAAGTGCGACAGAAGGGCCGCTCCATCTGTTCGGTGGCGCGCGAGGCGCGTGAAGTGTTCCGCAGCGGCGTGACCGAGCATACTGCTTGGAGTTGTGCATTCGGCGGATGCGTCGCGCCGGACGGCATAATCTTTGAGAATATACGCGCTCGCGTCGACTGCTCCGACGACGACATGTTTCCACGTTTCCGCCGGAGGCGGCGCCGGTCTCAACCAAATACTTTGTGATCCCCAAGAGCGACGGGCACATGGCGGTCCTACGGGCACGTCGGACGACCGGTTTGGCGAGCAGGCGGGCGGCGCCCCGATCGGCGTGGGAACTTTTGAGTGCTATTCCCAGTATCCGTCCCTGACGTGCTGCCGATGAACTGTTACTGCGTTAACCGGCTCCAGCCCAAGAATTTAAGGACACGGGAACAGCACCGGTGCTCGAGCCTCGGCTGGCGCGACACCCGTTGGGGGACAATTACTTCGAAGTGTCCACGACGCTCACCGTCGGGACTGACGCCGACGGCGTGCCCAACGAGAGGTTACCCGCTCCCACCGGGTCGCCCACGGTCGTCGTCACCGAGGGCCAGGTCGAGATTCGTTCGATCTTCATGGAGTTTTCCGGCGACCTGTACCGGGACGAGCCCGACGGGACGCGCGAAATGGAGGAATATCATATTTGGCCCGTACTGTGCACAGTACGGGTCATACCGGCTAAATAAACCCGCACGTTCCAAACCCGCGCGTTAGTAATAATTACAACAAGAAGAACGCCGGTTTAGCTTCTTCCCGGGACCCGTTGTACTTATAAATGCGTGCAACACGATCCTCTCGGTCGTGCGAACCTCTTCCGTGAATTTATACTAAAATGATTTCGTCTTGCACAGTTTTGCTAATTATTTGAAATTATGTCCAGTTGCCAGGCTATATGTTGGCAGGCGAGGGTATTGGGAAATCCAAGATTCGAAAAGTTGTAAAAGCGGTCAAGAAACAAGGGCCCAAGGCCATTCGGGCCTCGTTGGCGTTGCTCGACGAGTTCG
>Ga0114994_10000329_pt1 | contig 30886 bp, 25 predicted proteins | sample ArcticOcean_MG_C_9_FD_87043 | JGI IMG/M metagenome (GOLD analysis project Ga0114994, IMG submission 87043) | Marine microbial communities from western Arctic Ocean - ArcticOcean_MG_CB2_152 | ecosystem: Environmental > Aquatic > Marine > Oceanic | place: Arctic Ocean: Canada Basin | collected...
GACTGCTGGTGGCAAGCTACACAGGACACTCCATCGAGGGCGAGGCTATCAGAGACCAGCATTTCCATGGTGTAATGAGTTAGACCGTCGTGTTTAGCTGCGAAATGTCCGAGGGGAGCGTGGCAAGAAGTGCACTTATCCTCCAGGGCTAATTGATGCTCGGGGTTAACTGCTACTTCATGAGCAACTTTAGCACGCCAAAATGGATCCTTCGCACTATTAGCCATGATGGAACTGCGCCACATATCAGTGGGGTTAACATCGCGAGCATCGGGCATGGGTGTGGCTGGGTAGGTTTGGCCTGCGAGAGAGGCATAATAATTAGGATCAGTAGCATGACACCCTGCACACTTTCCGCTGCCCGTGAAAAGACTGTTGAGCGTGTCTGGGAGGCCTCCGTAAGCGGAAAGGAACACTCGGCTGTGATATGGATCGGCATCGGAGTGGATATGAGCTGGACGACTAATCCAAGCTGTGATAGCAATAAACACTAACGAAAATGGAAGAATAAGCCAGTTTTTCAATTTCTTAAAATGCATAACGTGAAGTTAGTGACTTAAATGTGATTAACGGATACGCACACTAAGAACGACTTCTCTTTTAATCTCTTCGTTAATCATCTTAACTATTTTATCCTTATTGAGAGAGAATTCCTCTTTTAATGGACCGCTGTCTAATGTCGCTACAAGTGTTCCGTTCTTTTGGAGGAGGAGGTGGCGGGTTTTCTTGTGTATCACATCTCCGAAAACCTTCTTCCAAGCAAGCACTACATCTACCTCGTCGAGTTTAGAATGCATGTGATGGACTTTAAGGAAGTTGTCGATTACATTCTTTAGTGGTTGTGTGCTCTCCCGATTCGCTTTGCTATAGAAATTACGTCGCCTTTGAGAGCGCTTCGGTTTATTTTCAGAAGAATAGCTTTTTTTCACGACTCCAAGATATCCACTTCCCCGTTACTCACCTCAAAAACTCTGACTTCTGCGCCAGTAGATTTGAACATCTCTGGAATTCTACCCATGTGAGTATCTGTGATAAATACCTGTCCGAAACTACCGTCTGTTACTCTTCTCATTAAAGCTTCTGCACGTTTATCATCAATTTTATCGAAGATGTCGTCGAGTAAAAGAATGGGCTTAATGCCAGTAGTGGTTTCCAGAAACTCAAGCTGCGCAAGGCGAAGAGCTACAAGGAAGGTTTTTTGCTGGCCCTGAGAACCGAATTTTTTCATAGGATGCTCTCCAATTTTAAAGACCAAATCATCTCTATGAATCCCACATGTTGTTCTCCTCAACCGCCTATCCTCATCTCTAGAATTGTTTAGAACCTCGAGGAAATCTTTTTCCTCACCTATGACATTAGATTTATACTCCATGCTCACTTCTTCAGCTCCTCCAGACAAATCTTTATAGGTACTATCGAATACGGGCAGGAATGCGGAAATGAATTTTCGCCTTTCATTAGCGATTTTCACTGCTAAAGGTGCTATTCTAACATCCCACGGCTCAATCATATCAGCATCGTAGATTCTATTCTCCGCGAAATATTTGAATAGATTATTTCTTTGGGCTATAGACTTGTTATAATCAACTAATGCCTCTAGATAAGATCTGTCGTATTGAGAAATCACTATATCAATCCATTTACGACGTACTTCTGATCCACCACAGACTATTTCAGAATCATCTGGTGCGATAATCACCGAAGGGAACTTCCCAATGTGCTCCAAAAGCCTTGAATATGACTTTTCGTTCCTTTTAAAGACCTTCTTCGAGCCCTTTTTTACCCCACAACTGATAATTTCCTTCTCTCCTAGCCTGTCGAACACTCCCTTAATCATCATGAATTTCTCGCCATGAGTTATGTTTTGGGCATCAATTGGATTGAAGTATGATTTACAAAAACACAGATAATACAAGGCATCCAAGATGTTTGTCTTGCCAGATCCGTTATCTCCTAGCAAACAATTTACTCTGCTAGAAAATTCTAAATCCCCACCTAAATGGTTTTTAAAATTAATCATGTGAAGAGATTTCAATTGCATAGTGCGAATTTCTTATTTTTGCGGCCTGTATCCTACTATAAGGAAAAAAATATCATGGCTAAGAATAAAGGAAAAGATAACAACGAAATTAACGTTGGGGAAGTTTACACAAAAACTGAACAGTTTGTGGACAAGAATAGTAAAGCATTAACCTACTTTATAGGTGGAGCTGCAATTTTAATTATTGGAGCAATAGGAGTAAAGTCTCTTATCCTTGACCCTGCTAATACTAAAGCTGAAGAAGCAATCTTCACAGCAGAACACTATTTCTCTAAAGATTCTATCGATTTTGCTCTATATGGGGACGGATTCTCCGAAGGATTAGTTGATATTATTGAAGATTATAGCGGAACATACGCAGCATCACGTGCTTCTTACCAAGTAGGTATTGCTAATCGTGATATGGGACTGTTCGAAGTAGCAATTGAAGCATTTAAGAATGTAGATCTAAATGACGACGTCATCGCTCCATATGCACTAACAGGAATAGGTGATTGTTACACTGACTTAGGTGATTTCGCAGCTGCAGAGGGTTATTTCGATAACGCGGCGCACTTAGCTGATGGCGGACTTGCTCACGAAGTATTAGCTCCTAGCATACACTATAAGCGAGCTCTAGTTCTTATTGAATTAGATAGAGTTCCTGAGGCGAAGATAGCTTTAACTCATATTGTTTCTGACCATCCTGAAAGCAAGTACAAGGCTACAGCAGAAGCTTTAAATGCTACTCTTTAATATTTAACATGGCTACGGTCGGTAATAATCTAAGTTCTTACGATCCCAGTGATCTACCTAATGGTGCCCGCTTTAAAGTGGGCATCGTTGTGTCTGAGTGGAATAAAGAGTACACGCAAGGCATGCTCGACGGTGCATTGGATGTGTTAAATAGAGCTGGAGTGATACACGTAACGACGAAGTGGGTTCCCGGTAGTTTCGAACTAGTACTGGGTTCTCAGATGCTTCTCGAAGCTGAGAATTTGGATATCGATGGTGTAATCGCAATTGGAAGTGTAATAAGGGGTGAAACTGCACATTTTGATTATGTCTGCTCTGCCGTAGCTCAAGGAATTAAGGATGTAAATATTAAAACAGGTAAGCCTGTTGCGTTCTGTGTCTTGACTGACAATTCCGCAGAACAAGCTAAAGACAGGTCAGGTGGCAAGCATGGCAACAAAGGCACTGAAGCTGCCGTTGTTATCCTAAAAATGCTAGCTCTTAGATCAGAATTATGATTGCAAAATCCTTCGCTCAAAGGCCTCTCCTATTCATCCTTATACTAGCTGCTATTCTAAGATTAGTTGCCGCTATCTATTCTGAAGGATATCTAATGCACGACGACCATTTTCTAGTTGTGGAATCTTCAGCAAGTTGGGCTGACGGTAACGACTACAACAATTGGCTATCGTGGTCTCAGGAGAAAACTGGAAAATTTCGTACAGGACAAACTCCTACACCTCACCCAACAAATCTTTTCTATCCCTCACTTCACTATTTATATTTCATTGGTGTAGATGCTATAGGCATGGACAACCCCAGGGAGCAAATGTTAATCCTGAGGTTGATTCACGGTTTTTTCAGCTTAATTGTAGTTGCTTTAGCCTATAGGATTGCTAATAGTCTTGGGGGTCGCAAACCTGCCGTTCTTACTGGAGTACTAATGGCTTCACTTGCCTGGCTACCTATAATTAGTGTTCATCAGATTATTGAAGTATTTTCAATAGCTCCATTGCTTGCTTTTTCTTGGGTTCTAACAAAAAACACATGGACAACTAAAACACTGATTATTGCAGGAATTTGGCTTGGGATTGCCACCGGACTAAGATTCCAGCTTGGAGTTATGGGCATAGGGATAGTAATAGCCTTTTTTATTCAAATTTCTGACAAGAAAGTTTGGGCTCAAAAAAGCGCAATAATTGGAGTATCAGCCATATTAGTTTTCTCACTAACACAAGTACCAACAGACTTGTTCGTCTGGGGAGAACCTTTTGCTCAATTAAAAGCATATATAGACTACAATATTAGCAACTCGGATAATTATCCTCAGGGAAATGCTCTAACATATTTGTTTGTAATACTTGCACTTGCGGCACCTCCATTATCATTCTATTTCCTTTTTGGATATCTTAAATCGTGGAGGAAATACGCTTGGCTTGTTATTCCATCACTAGCGTTTGTGCTATTCCACACATTGTTCCCAAACAAACAAGAAAGATTTATCCTGCCAGCACTTCCATATATCGTAATCGTTGGATCATTGGTCTGGCATCAAATTGAGAGAAACAAAACCCTTTCAAAAGTCATCATTACTAGCAGCTTTCTAATAAACTTGATCCTTCTAGTTCCATTCACTCTCTCTTCTAAGAATACAAGCCAATTAAGAGCAATGGACTTCATTAGAATGGAGGGAGATTTAGGAAGCTTTCTTTATGTCCAAACTGATAGCAATTGTTTACCTCCAAGGTTCTATTGTGACAACTGGAGTACTTACACTTTTGCAGATATAAACACTGATGTATTTGGGCAAAGAAGAACTCACTGTCTTGACTCCAAAGTTGAAGTGCCTAATTACATCATCTTTGTTGGAGATTCTCATTTAGGTGAATTTGTAAATGAGTTCAAAGAAAACTATGAGAGCATGGAATATGTGGTTCAATTTGGGCCTGGAAGACTAGATAGATTTTTACATTATATTAATCCTTCTCATCTTCAAATAAAAAGAACGATGGTTTACAAAATTGATCCTTCAATAGAGTGCGCTAATTTTGATATCAAACAACTACACAGCAATGAACCTCCTTCCTAAGATTAAACCAATTGTAATACTCATTGTTGGACTATACAGCAACTCTGTTTTAGCACAATACCCTGGCTGGCAACAAGGGGCAGATTATGACATTAACATCGTCATGGATGTAGAGAACCATCAATACGAAGGGGAACTCACGGTGATGTATTACAACAACAGCCCTGACAACTTAGAGTATGTTTACTGGCACTCATTTTTCAACGCCTTTCAGCCAGGCAGTATGATGGACGTTCGATCTAGAACTATTGAGGATCCCGACAGCCGTGTGGGAGATAGAATCTCTACTCTCCCGAGTGATGAATGGGGTTGGATTAAGCCTCACGTTATGACTATGAACGGTATGCCTTGTACAATTGAAGAAGATGGTACCATTATCATCGCTAAACTCCCTGCCACGTTAAAACCCGGAGTGAAGTGCATGTTTAAATTAACTTGGTCAGCACAAATCCCAAGACAAATTCGCCGCAGCGGGTGGATGAACGCTGAGGATGTGGAATTCAGCATGACTCAGTGGTTCCCTAAATTATGCGAATACGACCATGAGGGCTGGCACACAAATCCATATATAGGACGCGAGTTTCATGGTGTTTGGGGTGATTACGATGTTCACATCGAACTCCCTAAAGGATATCAAGTAGCGGCTACGGGAACCCTACAATCTACCCGCAAAGAAGCGAAGAAGAGTGGAGACTGGCATTTTATTGCAGAGAACGTTATCGATTTCGCATGGGCAGCTGATAAAGACTTCAAAGTATATACTGAGGTTGTGGACAGTATAGAGATGAATTTCATCTACCAACCAGATAAAGAATACAATGATGCATGGAAGGAACTACCACGTTTTGCTACTAAAGCGATGGCGTTCTTTAATGAATTTATAGGACCCTACCCCTACCCTCAATACACTGTTGTTCAAGGTGGTGACGGAGGCATGGAATATCCAATGGTGACTCTTGTAACAGCTAACCGTTCCTTACCTAGCCTCGTGGGTGTTACCGTTCACGAGATGGCACATAGTTGGTTCCAGGCTGTAGTAGCGACTAACGAGAGCCTGTACGAATGGATGGATGAGGGATTCACTTCATGGATAGAAGGTGAGTGCATGGCATCCTTCCCCGCATTTGCATCCGAAGGTGGTGACGGTGGTGAAAAGCCCATTCCTGGTGGAGCCGAACATGGTTATTCGTATTACAGCTATTTACGACAGGTTGAGAGTGGCAACGAAGAAGCTCTTAGCACACATGCTGATCACTACACCACCAACAGAGCGTACGGAGTAGCAGCATACAGCAAGGGAGAAGTGCTGGTCGAGCAGTTAGGGGCCGTGATAGGAGAAAGTATGAGGAATGAAGGAATGAGGGAGTATTTCAAGATTTGGTCTTTCAAACACCCAGGCCCGACAGATTTCAAGAGGGTAATGGAAAATATCTCCGGAATAGAACTCGATTGGTACTTTCAATATTTCGTCAACACGACACATTTCATTGACTATGCCATCACTAATGTTGAATCCTCTATAATGTCTACAACCATTACTCTAGAGCGCCGGGGCAAGATGCCTATGCCCCAAGACATAGAGGTGACATTCACGGATGGGTTAAAGGTAAAAATGCACATCCCTCTTGTAATGATGAGAGGGCACAGAGAACTGGCCTCTGATGAAGCATTAGCTTCAGACTGGGCATGGACTAGCCCTACATATGATATTGTAATCCCGTCTATGGGTAAGATAATCTCACGGATTGAATTGGATCCTATGATGCTCCAGGCTGATGTTAATAGAGACAATAATGTTATTGATTACACTATAGACTAAACCTAAAGTAATGTATCGAACACAATTATCTCTGACTGGGAATAAGCTCGTTGATGACGTAGTTTTTACACTCTTAGCTGTTATAGCAATGAGTATGTTAGGAGATATAACTTTTGATGTTGTTGATGATATATCCATAACACTTCAGTCACTATTTGTAGTGTTTTTCGGGTTGCTTTTCGGGCTAAGAATAGGTGTGGCTTCCGTGATTATCTATTTACTTGTGGGCGGATTAGGGCTACCTGTATTTTCTAATGGGGCATCCGGTTGGATGCATTTTCAAGGAATTACAGGGGGGTTTCTTCTAGCATTTCCTATTGGAGCATTAATTGCTGGAGCGGCATCGGAGTGGGCCTCCACAAGTGATTTTCCCAAAAGATTTTCCTTCATTACAGGAGCAGTTATACTACTAGTATCACAATCCGTAATTCTGTTGTTAGGATCTGTTTGGGCTAATACCATTCGTCCTAACACATGCATGATTGAGGATTTCATTCCTGGACTCCTTGTAAAAACAGCATTGGGTACCATCTTATTTGTCGTTTTCGGACGAATTTTAACACGTTCCATAAAAATTTAACATGAAATACTCAACTATAGCTATCAGTTTTGGTCTTTGCCTTTTAAGTATCCTTGCTTTTCAAAGCTGCTCATCGGACACATCAGATAACAACTTAGATAAAAGAAGTCAAGCAATTTTAAATATGAAAAGAGCAACAGATTTTCACAGTTTCAGTAAACCCGACGAGGCGGTGGTCACACATTTAAAATGGTTAGCTAATGTTGACTTTGCAACTAGAACTATTACTGCAACAGCAATTTACACCATAGAGACATCAGCAGATGCTAAAAGAATCATCCTAGACATTAGAGAATTAGAAGTAAATAGCGTTACCGTTGACGGAGAGGCCGCTTCATTCGAAATCGGCGAGGAACAACCATTTCTAGGATCACCTTTAAGTATAGGGGTTAAACACGGCACTAAAGAAGTGAGCATATCGTATAAAACTCAACCTGGAGCTGATGCGTTCCTTTGGGTTGAAGGAGAGAAACCATTCCTCTTTACGCAAAGCCAAGCCATCCTTGCAAGAACCTGGATCCCATGTCAGGACAGCCCAGGTGTACGATTCACTTATGAAGCTCTCGTAAAAGTCCCTAAAGGGCTAATGGCTCTAATGAGCGCCGTGAATCCGACTGAGAAGAGCGATGATGGATATTATTCATTTAAGATGAATCAGCCCATCCCATCCTATCTACTAGCATTAGCAGTAGGAGATGTTGAGTTCCGATCTGTGGGTGAGCACACAGGGGTTTACGCAACACCCGATTTAATTGACGCGGCTGAATACGAGTTCTCCGAAATGGAGGAACTTCTAGTCGCTGCTGAAGGTCTTTATGGAAAATACGCTTGGGAGAGATACGATCTTCTCGTACTCCCTGCTGCATTTCCATTCGGGGGAATGGAGAACCCTAGGCTAACCTTCGCGACCCCTACTATTATCGCAGGAGACAGGAGCCTTGTAAGTTTAGTTGCACACGAATTAGCTCATAGCTGGAGTGGAAACCTAGTAACTAATTCAACATGGGATGACTTCTGGCTCAACGAGGGATTTACTGTTTACTTCGAACAGCGAATAATGGAAGCAGTGTATGGACGTGAGATTAGCGAAATGCTAGCTACTCTGTCATTCCAGGGATTAAGCGAGGAGATAGAGATTATGATGGAGCTTAACCCTAACGACACCCATCTCAGACTACATCTTAAGGACAGAAACCCTGATGACGGGATGACTGCCATCGCCTATGATAAGGGATATTTATTCTTAAGAATGTTAGAAGAACATGTGGGTCGCGAAATATTCGATAATTTCCTTAAAACATACTTTGCTTCTAATGCTTTTAAAGTAATGGACACTGATAATTTTATTGAATACTTAAACGCTAATCTACTTACAACAAAAGACCTTAGAGAAGGGGGAAATATCTCAGCATGGATTGACGGCGCTGGCATTCCAGACAACTGTCCTATAATTAAATCTGACCGAATTAAAAAAGTAGATGCTGCTGTATTAGCATGGTCTAAGCGATCAATTTTAACGGAAAATTTAGATTGGGAAAACTGGCTATATCAGGAGCGCTACCGCTTTCTAACCAATATACCAGAATCTGTTGATGTAACACTTTTAAATGAGTTAAACAAGCAATACAATATTTCTGAAACAGGGAATAACGAGATTTTATTCGCGTGGCTGGAACAAGCTATTCTAAAGGGGCATGATGCCTCTTACCCTCGTCTTGAAGAGTTCCTGATTAATGTAGGACGTCGTAAGTTTCTTACCCCTCTATATAAAGCGATGTTAGATTCAGACCAAACAGAGATGGCTAATCATATCTATTCTCTGGCTCGCCCTAACTATCACAGTGTAGCAACTGGAACTATGGACGAATTACTAGGTGTAGAATAGTTGTTAAAATTCTAACGAAAACTCGGCTAACGGATAACCATTACATATCCGAAGACTTCCTTCCTCACCGACTCTTCACTTAGACTGTGAACCTCTGCTCTGTACGAGTAAGTTCCATTAGGCACGTAATATTCTCCTGAATTACTGACCTGACCTATCCAAGGTTCTTCAATGTCCTTTGTCTCGAATATAATTTCTCCCCAACGGTTAAATATCTGCAACTCGAATCTCTCTGGATCAATATCCGATCCTTGTACAAAGAACACGTCATTAACTCCATCATTATTTGGAGTGAAAGATGTAGGAATAAACAAGTTGAAAAGGTCTCTTATCTCAACCTCTCTTGTAACTTGATTCGTACAACCAAAAACATCGACAACTTCAAGTGTAACTGGATAGAATCCACCCACATCGTATGGGAAGATAAATACCGGGTCTTCAACTATTGCAAACCCCAGCGGATTGTATGTGTTGAAAGTCCATAACCAACTAACTACATTTTCACTCTGCACTCCATCAAAAATTAATGTCGTGTTAGGTATAGTAGTCGGCTGCGGATTAACGTAGAAGCCCACGTCTGGTAAAGGGTATATGCTAATGTATGCTTCCTTAACCCCTACGTATGAACATCCACCAGCTAAAGACTGGACTGTTAAGCTCACAGTATAGAACCCCGGATTATCATAAATATGTGTAGTATTGAGTTCAGCAGCAAACTGCCCATCTCCGAAATCCCACAAACTTGTTGTAATAAGAGCAGGATCAATAAGATTAGTGAATTCGAAAGCTCCATTACCACAAGATTGAGTTGTGTCGGCTTCGAAAACAACCTCGATGGGCGTTTCGATAATTACATCTATACAAGCCGTCGCAGCAGGAGTTCCACAATCATCCGTTACAACAACACAAAACTCACCTGAAGATGGAGGAGTGTAATTTACTTGACTGCCACTTAAAGCACCAAGTTGATTCCCTTCCCACAACCAGTTGTAAGTAAACCCGGACCCGCTACCTCCGAACGAATTAGAAGCGTCTAGGCTAGCACTTTCACCACTGCAAATAAAATCTGTACCATCTAAATCAGCCATAAGCTCACCAAGTACGTTAACGTTAATAGTTTGATCTGTTGATGGGCAGCCATTCATATCTGTTGCAAAAACAGTGTATATGGTACTAGAAAAAGGGCTTGCAAAGAAACTCCCTCCCACTGTAGTAACTGTGTCTCCTGTTAAAGAGTTAATCCAGTTGTAGTTCCATGAATTCGACACATCCTGATCAGACCAAGCCTCAAGCTCAACTGCTGTGTTTAAACAAATAACTTCATCAGTACTTACCTCTATTTCCATAGGCACAGGGTCCATTATAGTGAAATCATACGTAAAAAAGCACCCTAGGTCGTCGAATACATTTACGGAGTAATCTCCTGGGACTAGGGTTTGGTTTACATAATCAGATCCATCAAAAATTATCGACTCTATCAAATTACCATTTTCTAAGAATTCTATAGTGAATGGTCCATCACTAACTAATTCATTCAGAGAAACAATAACAATTCCATCATCAGCCATGCAAGAAGGCGCTTGTTCTGTAATAGAATAATCTATGCCCGGTAAAACCATAACAGTATCAGTTGCAGCGCAGTTATCAAATCCTATAGGAGATACAAATACAACATATTGAGTAGGAGCTCCAGAAAAATCTAGGACTGTAGGTTGAGGGACTGTGGGGTTATCTAAAAAGTCTGCTGGTTCCCACACCCAGTCAAATCCACAAGCATCTGCCCCGCCACAACTCACGCACCATGCTACACTTTCATAGTTATTGAATACACTTGTACAACTACCTCCTCCGTCGGCTGTGTATTGCATAGATATACAGCCATCTGGATTAGTCGCAGTGTAAGTAGCTCCAGCGAAATTATCTGAAATCTGCCCTAATTGAGGGCCTGTAGCATCAGGACCATCAAATATTGTAATGAAGTCCCACCCTACTTCCATTTGGCCAGCAGAGAAACTAATAGTCATCATAGTACCATCTCCAGGGTTATCAGGACAATAGCTAAAGATAGTGTTGTCAAAATCTGTATAACAGTAATCAAATGATCCGGCCGACCCTCCACACGGTGAAGGACCTCCACCTGTAAATTCTCCTTGAAGCTGAATAGGATCTTGACAAAACATAAAGTCTGGTCCCGCAGAAATATTTGACTGAGGTCCTTCTATAACAGTAATGTTTACAGTAGTATCCCAAGTACACCCAAAATTATTTGTGACTGTATAAGTGAAATCAAATTCACCTGGATTAGGGAAGTTTAAATCCACATAATCAGCATCATCATCAATAAATACTACACCCTCATCTGCAGTAGTTACCTGCCAATAGCTAGAATCGCTAACCATTCCAATTGTAGGAGTAAATGTTGTAACACCGGGAACAATTTCAGGATTGAAATTTATCTGCCATCCGAATAGCGTTCCGTTATCTGCTGCCCATTGGTCGATAACATTAAATGTCCATATACCATTAAGTGGACATCCCACGAAATTACATAAATCCTCACATGGCAAGTAAACTCCAGAAGGTAGAGGATTTCCAGCATCGGGATTGTTTGCATCATCTAGAACCCACTCCCCATCCATACTCCAAGAGTAATCCCAGCCCTCTACGTCAACAAGACCTAAATCATTACCTCCTAAATCATTTGGAGTACATCCTGTAGGGTCTGGCCCCCCACTAGCTCCATTATCCATTAGAATGACTTCTGTACCGTCGGGACATGTAATCCAGAAACTTAAATCCCCGATAAACGAATGTTCGATATTTGCCGTTATCAATTCTAAATCAGCACAATCCTCGAGTACTTGGTCTTGTTCGAAAAAGTCGATGAACAACTCAGAAGTAAAAGCAACTCCGGTTGCGTCAGGTAAGTCTGCTAATTCTGACACTGCTAATGGAGGAAGCGCGGTCCAAGTTATACCTTGAACAGGGGCACCATTTAAAAAACCCGGTGAACCTGCGCAAATAGGTGTAGTAAATTCTGTATTAAAAACAGGAAGAGTACTCACTAGCACTTGATGAGGTTGAAGGTTAGTACTATTGCATTGATTCTCATCTATAACTGTCAGGGTAACTATATACTCTCCAGGCTCAGGGTAAGAATGAGATACTATAAGTCCATCACTAACCGCTGTGACTTCTACCTGCCCATCTCCCCAATTCCAAACCAGTGAATCAAGGGCGAATCCTTCAGTCCCGAAAGCTGTTTCTGCAGAAAGTGTGATCTCATCATCAGGACAAAGACCTATGCTTATGGACCCTTCGACGTCAGTAGGGAAAGGGTCGGGTGAAACAAGCTCTAATCCAGAAACTGGGTATGAACATGGAGTAACGCAACTAATAGTCGCAGCCCATCCGATATCGCCACCCGTTGCATTGTTGTTACAATCAAAACTAAAGGTCACACAACCAGTAGGATTATCTACGGAAGCCGTAATACTTACTCCCACAAAGCTGTTTCCTGTACCAACTCCTACAAGATTAGCTCCTGTATTATCACCATCATATGCATACAAAGCATCATTGTTATTAGGGTTAGCATTCGTTTGAAGATCGAACCCTAAAAAGTTAATTTGTACAGCATCGCCTGGAACACTTGGGCATATAGTTATTGTGTTGTTAGTGCATGAGTAAGGGTCCTGGGCATCGTTAGACCCTGAATTATCATCTGTAAAAATCACATCTGTATCACACTCGAATACGTATACATCTTGAGTACCTATTGTAATTACAACAGTTTCCTGTGAATATAAATTTGCATTAAGTCCAAGAACAAAAAAACAAACGGCAGAAAACATTAATGATCTCATTGGTATAAATTTCATGAGTGCAAGATAAGAAAAAGTGGGCTCTGTTGAAATACGCTCCATAGCGTATTGCAGAATCTATTTCGATAAAAGACTCAAAATAAATGAAATGGTTGCCATCTATCTTTCTACGTTAATTATGTCAGAATAAAGCCTCTTATTACCATGAAAGTCGGTGCAGATAACAGTCCAGTAAAAATGACTTCCGTTGATTGCAACGGTTCCGTCTTCTAGGATACCACCCCAAGAGTTTTCAGCAGAATCTGAAACGAAAACTTCTTTACCCTCTTCATTAGAAATAACTAATTGCCATCTGTCAGACAAGGATAACAATCCGAAAGGCATGAATGTATCATACCTGCCATCACCGTCTGGCGAGAACCTAGCTGGTGCGTTTAACTGTTGTCTGTCCCCCACAACTATCGTCTTAGACACATGATCTTGACAACCGAACTGATTGCTTGCTATTAGGTTTAGATCATACTTGCCGGGGATATTTAACACAGGTGTATCGAATTCAATAATTTCTCCATCCACTAGCCAAGTAGCTGAATTAGCTAACTCCGTATTGTCAACTAATACTATTTGAACTGTGTTACCTTTTACTGTACGGGGGAACTCCCAGCTCATTACAGCAGTTGGCTGTGGATGTATCTCAACTAAATTTTTAATTGTTTTAGTTTTAATAGAAGTTCCGGGAGACCTCATAGAAAGTGTCACATCAAAAATGCCAGGCTTATCATATGTATGAGTTGGGGCTGCTTCAGATGAAAAGCTTCCATCTCCGAAGTTCCATAAATAAATATTTAAAGCATCTATATCTTCCACCACAAAATCTACCTTTACCCCAACGCAAGAGCTCGTGGCTGATGCGGTAAACGGCACTACCTCAAGCTCTTCAGGTTCTAGCTCTTCAAAAACTTCTGGACTAGATTCAATAATAGGCCTGTCTTCAACTTTATCCTCGTTTACAGATGTAGTGTTATCGGCCGTTATCATTATCGGTTTTTCTTCCACAGGATTACTATTGACATTTACCTCTAACTTAATGTCTGAGGACTCAGCAACAACGCTCTCCTCGATCAATGTTTCCGGATCAAATGCGATTTGCTCATCGATGTTATGTGCATCCTCATCAACCGTAATAGCAATGGAGGTCTCTTTTTCGAAATCATCTTCTACGAAGAAGGTTTGGGCAAGCCACATCGTGCCTGCTCCAATAACAACAGCAGCTGCTATAGATAGTTGGGTTGCGATTTTCGATCCAGCTACATCTAGCCCTATAGCTCCAATTGCAGCTGCAGCAGCGATACGATCCTTCATCTTGCCCCAATTAGCATTGACCTCCGGCTCGTGTCCCTCGAGAGTCTCTCTTATTTTATCGTCAAAGTTTTTATCAGACATTTTCTGCTTTATTCTTAATCAAAATCTTACGAAGGTTTCTTCTAGCCTTAGCTAAATTAGACTTCGAGGTTCCAACATTGATTCCCAAATGATTTGAAATCTCATTGTGAGTCATATTGTCAAAGACATAGAGGTTAAAAACTGCGCGATACATGGGTGACAGTTCTGCCATAGCATTCTGTACATCATGAACCGTGTAGTTCTCGTCGTCGTCGTCGTGAGTGGGGAATTCACCTTCATCAACAACATCTTCAAACGATTTCTCATCTCCTAACACTAATCCCGTTGCCTTGCGGCGACGAATAGCATCAATGGAGGTGTTAACCATTATACGACGCATCCAGCCTTCGAAAGAACCTTTGAAAGTGTAACCCTCAATATTAGTAAATACTTTGAGAAACCCCTCCTGAACAACATCTTGCACAGCATCCTTATCCGAATTATATCTCAAGCATACACCGAACATCAAACGGTAATACCGTTCAAAAATCCAACGCTGAGATTTACTCTCATTCTGTCGGCATCCTTCGATGTGGGCTCGCAATTCTTCGTTTTGCATAAGGCTAGCCGGTTTTATGACGCATTCAATAAATAATGGTTGCCTCAAAAAAATTACCGGTCATGCAATTTCGTTCAAAACTACTAGTATCCCAAACGTACATTTGCATATGCGAATTGTTGTAGGATTATCCGGTGGAGTTGACTCAAGTGTTGCCGCACTTAGATTAGTCGAGCAAGGTCATGAGGTAATAGGCTTGTTTATGCGTAATTGGCATGATGAGAGTGTTACCATCAGTGACGAGTGCCCATGGATAGACGATTCTAATGATGCAATGCTAGTGGCAGAACATTTAGGCATCCCCTTTCAGGTAATAGATTTAAGTGTTGAGTACAAGGAGAGAATCGTAGATTATATGTTTCGTGAATACGAAGCGGGAAGGACTCCTAATCCCGATATCTTATGCAACAGAGAGATTAAATTCGATTTGTTTCTCCATGCTGCTCTTAAACTTGGAGCTAAAGCGGTCGCAACAGGACACTATTGTAGAAAAACTAGTGTGATTCTAAAAAATGGTGAGGAAGAGTTTCAGCTATTAGCTGGAGTAGATTCTAATAAGGACCAAAGTTATTTCCTCTGCCAACTAACCCAAGAACAACTTAAATTTGCCCTGTTCCCAGTTGGGGATTTATTAAAACCAGACCTTCGTGAAATCGCAAAGAATGCTGACTTGCCTACTGCTGACAAGAAAGATAGCCAGGGTTTATGCTTTATAGGTAAGGTAAGATTGCCGGAATTTTTACAGCAAAAACTGAGTGTAAAAAAAGGACATATTATTGAAATCCCTACTGACCACGAAATTTTTAACAAAACTGAAGAAACTAGCCTATCAAATTCTTCAAACCCTTTTATTTTTAACAGCGATATGGGCGAGATTGTTGGCCAGCATGACGGGGCACACTTCTTCACGATAGGCCAACGGAAGGGACTCAATGTCGGCGGCAAACCAGAACCACTGTTTGTAATAAGTACTGATGTTAATGAGAATGTTATTTATGTAGGTCAAGGCGAAAACCACCCTGGCCTCATGCGGAATGCGTTGATGATTTCCCTTGATGAAATCCATTGGGTTCTTCCTTCCCATATGCTTGATATAGGCCAAACCCAGCGTTACTCTCTCCGCTTCCGTTACAGACAGCCATTACAAAAAGGCACCATAACTATGACAGAAGAAGGTCTGTATTTGGTCTTTGACACACCCCAAAAAGGAATAGCTGCTGGTCAGTTCGCAACATGGTATGATGGTGAAATATTAGTCGGGTCAGGCCCCATATTCGCTTAAATAAACACTATATAAGTTTATATTTCGTTCTCAACTCGATAGTTAGAGTGAGCAGCGTCTGATCTTGAAACCATTTCCGCAATAAAGCCTGCTAGAAAAAGTTGGCTACCTACTATCATTCCAGTTAAAGCAACGTAAAAAGAAGAGATTTCCGTGATGTTTTTGGCCTCTAGGCCCGAATACATAGCATATAACTTATACCCACCTATTGCAGTAATAAGTACAGCACTCAACACGAATGTCAGAGTTCCTAACAGGCCGAATAAATGCATGGGCTTATGAGAGAATCGCTGGACGAATACAAGAGTCATAAGATCTAACATGCCATTTGTGAACCGTTCGACACCGAATTTGGTAGTACCATATTTACGAGCTTGATGCTCAACAACATGTTCCCCTATTTTATCGAATCCGACATGCTTTGCGAGCAAGGGGATATACCTATGCATCTCGCCCTGTAACTCAATGGCTTTAACTACTTCAAGTTTGTAGCATTTAAGACCACAATTAAAATCATGAAGATGAATCCCACTCATCTTACGAGTCATCCAGTTGTAAAGTTTAGTGGGGATAGTTTTAGTTATAGGGTCGTGACGCTTCTTCTTCCATCCACTTACTAGGTCCAAATCATTATCCACCAAATACTTCTCCATCACTAAAATCTCGTCTGGTGAGTCCTGTAAATCGGCATCCATAGTGAAAACAACTCTACCTTTTGCAGCTTCAAATCCCTTCTGAAGGCCAGCACTTTTGCCATAATTACGGGCGAACTTCAATCCCCTGACATTATCAGGGTATAGGGTAGAGAGTTCCTCAATAACTCCCCAAGAATTATCTCTAGATCCATCATCAACGAATATCACTTCATACTCCCGGCCTTGTAATACTTTATCTATCCACGACATCAATTCCGGCAAACTCTCTGCCTCATTAAAAAGTGGTATTACAATACTTAATTCCTTTATTCGCATGCCGGAAAGATACATCTTATCTTTGCACCTGGGGCAAGTCTCTTACGACCAGCTCCCTCTTAACCCCCCAGGGTCGGAAGACAGCAAGGGTACGAGGTTGAGCGGTGCGATAAGAATCGCTTGCCCCTTTATTTTCCCTTAAGTTTTATTCGCTCATTTCTCATATGCGTACTATTTCTAAAATACTTATCGCTAACAGAGGAGAAATCGCTTTACGAATAATTCGTACTGCAAAAGAAATGGGTATTGCTACTGTGGCAATTTACTCTGACGTTGATGAAAATTCGCCTTTCGTGCTTGCTGCAGACGAAGCTGTATGTGTAGGACCAGCGCCGTCATCCGAGAGCTACTTACTCACGGATAGAGTCCTAAAGGCGGCAATAGATACAGGGGCTAACGCAATACATCCAGGATATGGGTTTATGTCGGAAAACGCTGATTTTGCTGAAGCCGTTGAGGAAGCAGGTATTGCCTTTATAGGTCCCGGATCGAATGCCATCAGAACTATGGGTGATAAACTTGCAGCTAAGGCAGCAGTACTCAAAAGGAATATTCCCATGGTGCCGGGAACGGAAGGTGCTATATCCGACCCTGAAGAAGCTGTACGTGAAGCTTCAAAAATAGGAATGCCTTTAATTATCAAGGCTAGCGCAGGTGGAGGGGGAAAGGGAATGAGAGCTGTCTATGATAAAGAGAGTGTTAAAGAAGAACTCGAAAGAGCGATCTCTGAGGCTCATAGATCTTTCGGTAATGGCTCTGTATTTATGGAGAGGTTAGTTTTAAAACCCAGACACATTGAAATTCAAGTTCTAGCAGATTCTCACGGCAATGTCGTACACTTATTTGAGCGAGAATGCAGCATACAAAGACGACATCAGAAGGTCGTGGAAGAAGCCCCTTCTGCCCTACTTGATTCTGTGATGCGGGAGGCAATGGGACAGTGTGCTATCGAAGTTGCTAAGTGTTGTGATTATGTCGGAGCGGGAACGGTTGAGTTCTTAGTCGATGAGGAAATGAATTTCTACTTTCTAGAGATGAATACACGACTTCAGGTTGAACACCCTGTTACTGAGTGTATTACTGGAGTAGATTTAGTTAAAGAACAAATAAGAATCGCTGAGGGACATCCTATTTCATTTACTCAAAATGACTTGAAAATATCAGGGCACTCAATTGAATTGAGAGTTTATGCAGAAGATACCTCTGAGGGTTTCCTTCCTTGCACAGGGTTTCTTTCTAAATATATAACGCCAGTAGGTCCAGGAATCAGAGTTGATGACGGAGTTATTGAGGGTTCGGAGGTCAGCATTCACTATGACCCCATGCTATCAAAACTGATAGTACACGGCCCCACTAGGGAAGCCGCTATAGACAGAATGCTTAATGCTATTGACGACTACGAAGTAATCGGGGTTAAAACGACACTGGATTTTGGTTGGTTTGCTATTAATCACGAAGCATTCAGGTCAGGTGTATTCGATACCGGATTCGTTCAAGAACATTTCTCTCCAGAAAAGTTAATTAGAGAATTACCTGTTAATGATTCTGTTTTTGCTGGGTTAGTCGCTGGATTAAGGAAGAGGATAGACACAGATAGTAACTCAGCTGTAGCAGTATTAACAGAACAACGCAGTGCTTGGCGAAATAGAAAGATGTTACGAGGCTGAAGTAAATCTTTGCAGAAGATGCGCAAGCCCTTCTACAGCACCCATTTTCAAGACTTCAAGATTATCTAACTGCAATGCAGGTGGATTAGGGTCTATTAAAAATATCGGAACGCCTGCGGAAATATGCTGGATTAGAGAAGCTGCTGGGTATACCTGAAGTGAAGTACCGACGATAATTACTATGTCAGCATGTGAAACTACATCTATTGCAGATTCCATCATCGGGACAGCTTCCCCGAACCAAACAATATCAGGACGTAATTGCGACCCGTAGGGGCACATGTCACCAAGGTTTAACTCGGGACCGGAGATAGTTATAGTGTAATCGGGGTTAGATGAAGAGCGTGCTTTCATTAACTCCCCATGGATATGAAGAATGTGTGTCGAACCTGCCCTTTCGTGTAGGTCGTCTACGTTTTGGGTTAAAATAACAACCTCGAATAATTCTTCAAATGATTTTATTACAATGTGACCCGGGTTAGGTTTAGCAGCAATAACATTCCTACGTCTTTCATTATAAAATTCAAGTACAAGGCATGGATCTCTTTCAAAGGCTTCGGGGGTAGCAACATCTTCTATTCGTTTGCCTTCCCATATACCTCCGAGTCCGCGAAAAGTAGCTATCCCACTTTCAGCACTCATTCCTGCTCCAGAAATCACCACCAACTTTAAGCGTGGTTTTTTATGAATTTTTGATGTTTTCATACGCACTATAAATGTAATCAAAGGAGGGGTGCAATGTATCTTTGCCGACACATGTCAGATAGACAATTTATCATCTACGATTTAGAGGCTACTTGTTGGAGAAGCCCTAAGCCCAGAACAGTTGAAATCATTGAGATTGGAGCTGTTAAGGTGAACGATAAACTAGAAATTATCGATGATTTCTGCGTTTTCATTAGACCCATGCTTCACCCTAAAATCGATAGGTTTTGTACTCAGCTAACAAGCATTACGCAAGACGACGTCGAAGAAGCACCTAATTTCGTTCAGGCAATCAAAGACTTTGAAGAGTGGATGGATATCGATGAGACTCGCACCGCGTTATTCTCATGGGGTGATTTCGATAAAAGACAATTCCTGCAGGATTCCCGACTACATAAAATCGATTTAGATTGGATTAAGTACTGGGCATGTCTACAGAAACATTACAGCAACTTTAAAGGGTCCCCTAACCAGATAGGACTGAAAAACGCCTTAAAATTAGAGGGACTAGAATTTGATGGCGTACAGCACAGAGCCATAGAAGACGCTAGGAATATGGCTGAGCTGTTTATCAGAGTTGCTAAACCCATGAACATAGTATGAAGGATGTTCTATACCTTATAAAGCACCATTACAAAATGGAAATCCGCAGTTCTCAGGGAATTGCAGGATTAGTTTTATTTGCTATAGCTACTGTGTACACTGCATTCCAAGTGGTGGGAGGACATCCTGACCTAGACACATGGAACGCGTTAGCATGGATAATATTAATGTTCACTTCTTTCAATTCTGCATCTAGGCCATTGCCTGAAGATTTAGCTTCTGTTAGAACATACCTACACTGGGTTGTCACACCTAGAAAATTAATTATCGCTAGAACAGTACATCACTCATTCGTTCTTATTATTCTCGCTTCTTTACTACTGTTCGCAATGGGGCTTTTTCTGGGCACAGCAGAATTAAACGCCGTATCAATACTCTCGTTTTTAGCTGGAATGATTTTAACCGGAGTGGCCCTTGCATCGACATTAACTCTTCTCGCTGCCATCTCCGCTAGGGCTGGTGCCGGATACGGCCTCACGGCCATCCTAGGCCTACCCCTTATCATTCCTATTATTCTAGTCAGCACTCAATTTGGTAGCGATATTTTAACGGGACTCACTCTAGCGCAATCTTCGGAAAACCTCTTCTTTTTACTTACTCTTGCTACCGGCTCTTCCGTTTTCGGATATGTCTTATTCCCCTATCTTTGGAGATCTTGATTTAGAGAGAACTTTGCAATGAAATCACTCATCAAACATTCCTGGAAATTTATCGGCATTTTGCTGTTAGCTTATGTTTTCAGCATGATAATTCTAGTCCCGTTAGGTCCTGGTCTTGAGAGGGCAGCGATTGTTATGAAAGAGCAAGGAGAATTGGTGATTAAGGTTAAAGGGTTTGCGACGCATTTTGGAACTGACAGAACGGATGTAACTGACTCAGATAAACCCACAAGAGCTTTCTTAAAAGAACAAGGCGGAAAGGATAGATTAATTGAAGCCAAATCAATTACTATAGAGTCAAGTGATATATTAATAATTAAATGGCACCTTCCCGACACACTTCCAGTGAAATCTTGGGGGCTTTTTATCAATGCTCCTGTAGATGGAACATTGTGGATGCCTAATGTCCTTTTTCATGAGCCTGTAGTTCTGGCAGATCCTAAGAAGAGCAACCCCTTCTCTGATGAGATACTCATCGTTGACTTAAACGAAAGACAACTCGGCTTTCACTTCCCCAGCCTGCCTAGGGTAGTAGAATCAATGAGAAACCTAATGCTGCACGTGCCTATGTGGTTCACAATGTTCCTACTGATGGGAATCGGAGTTTATAATTCTATTGCCTCATTAGGAAGGAAAGATTTACAGAATCAGATAAGACAAGACATAAGAGCAGAAGCCGCTGTTAAAGTGGGGTTGTTATTCGGGATACTGGGATTGATAACCGGAAGCCTTTGGGCTAGATTTACATGGGGAACATGGTGGGTAGACGATCCACAGCTTAACGGATCTATGGTTACCGTTCTCGTATACTTAGGGTATATGACACTCCGCTCGACAATAAAAGATGAAGAGTTGAAGGTAAAAATGTCTGCTGTATATAACATCTTTGCATTCGTAATCTTAGTTGTTCTTCTTATGATACTACCTAAATACACCGATAGCTTACATCCCGGGAAAGGGGATAATCCAGGATTTAACGAGTTTGATTTGGACAAATCTTTGAGGCTTGCCTTCTACCCTGCTGTTGTAGGTTGGATGCTGCTCGGAACTTGGATGTATTTACTGAGCGTGAGATTCGAGAGAGTAAAAGGTAAAATCAGAACTAAATTAGAATACTAACATGAAATTACTTTTAGATTTAGAAGGGGTGTTTTTCGCTTCGGGTAAAGCACCGGTAGTATTAGGTGTGGCATTGATTATTCTGTTTGGGCTAGCATATTGGATGTGTAAAATGGATAAGAAGATTTCCACTCTTGAGGACCAAAACGACGAGCTAAATAACAAATGAAACGTTCAGACCTTATCATACTCATCACTGTCTCTGTCATAATAGGCTTAGGTATATATAATTACGCTTCTATGGGATCTTGGGCGAACTTCGAGGAAGCCTTCGATAACTCAGGTGAAACATATAGCGTAAGTGGTTTCCTATCTCAGGACCACCCTGTCGTTTACAATCCCGAAGTGGATCCAGGTCTAACATCGTTTCACATGAAAGACAAAAAAGGAAAAGTAAAAGAGGTTCACTTACAGTTAGCTAAGCCTCAAGGGTTCGAGCAGAGTGAATCAATAGTTTTAACGGGGAAAGCCGTTGACGGAGTGTTTCACGCTACGGACATGCAAATGAAATGTCCTTCTAAGTATAACAACGAAAAACGATTAGTTCTAGGAACTGAAGAATCATGAGTATAGGAGCATTTGAAGGTGAGTGGATTATAGTTGCGTGGGCTGGGAGATTTCTGGTGGCCTTGGCTTTCACCTCTGCCCTGTTCTCTGCTTTATCATATATAAAAGGTTGGAAGGAGATAGGGAGGCGTGCATTTAAAGTCCACGCTGGAGCAACTTTCCTCGTAATAGGGTTATTATTTCTTTTATTCTTTGCTCATAGGTATGAGTTTCAATACATCTGGAAGCATCTGAATAATGAGATGCCGATGAGGTTTGTAATGAGTGCTTTTTGGGGAGGGCAAGAAGGCGGTTTCCTTCTATGGATGTTTTGGCATAACATACTAGCACTATTCGTTTTAAGAGCTGCAGACAGATGGGAGCCTAAGGTTATGACAGTGCTAGCTTCTATTGAGGCATTCCTTTCCATCATGCTTCTAGGCATATACTTTGGGGACTTCCAATTAGGCCTCGACCCATTCCTTCTCATGAGAGAGGCACCTGAAAACATCGGACTGCCATGGACAGGCATTAAAGATTACGCGATACAGTTTTTCCAAGACGGACAAGGCTTAAATCCTCTATTACAGAATTATTGGATGACCATACATCCGCCGACCTTGTTCTTAGGATTCGCAGCTACTTCTATACCGTTTGCCTATGCCATTGCAGGACTTTGGGAGGGAGATCATAAGGGGTGGATAAAGCCGGCACTTCCATGGGCTTTCTTCGGAGTGGGCATACTAGGCACAGGGGTGCTTATGGGTGGCGCATGGGCATATGAGGCATTGAGTTTCGGAGGGTTCTGGGCATGGGACCCTGTTGAGAATTCATCCCTAGTTCCTTGGATGGTCCTTGTAGCTGCTGCTCACCTTATGTTAATCAATAAGAACAAAAAGAAAGCAACTGCACTTTTTTCAACTGTTTACTTTACACTACTGGCTTTTCTGCTAGTATTATATTCTACTTTCCTCACGAAAAGCGGGGTTTTAGGTGATACGTCAGTACACAGCTTTGTTGACGGCGGGATATTACCTCAACTACTAGCATATCTCCTCAGTTTCCTAGCTCTTGCCCACACATTCTTGCTGGGAACGGTACGAAGAAGATTGATACACATAGGCTTATCTATACTTGCACTATGCCTAGTATTTATAGGAGAATATGCTCTAGCTACGCTAGGCTTTCTTGTGATTCAAGGAGTGACAGCTACTATATCTTTCCGTGGGGAATTTAAGGACGAGTCTAATGAAGATGATTCTATTTTTTCAAGGGAGTTTTGGATGTTTGTCGGAGCTCTTTTAGTTGTTATAGCAGCAATTCATATCACTTGGCAGACGAGCATTCCTGTCTTTAATAGATTTCTGGAACCTTTCTCCGGCCCTCTATCATCTGTAGGAGAATACTTTAATAGTGATTTTCTGAGAACTCTATCTTTACATAGTCTTGCTCCTGGTAAGGACTTGGACGAGACTTATCACATCATACAAATACCTCTAGCTACTCTAATATTTATGGCAATAGCTATAACACAATGGCTTAGATACAAGGGTACAAGTGCTAAGTTGGTGGCTGGTAATTTGTTTAGGGCAGCTATAGATGCGGCAATTATTACTACAGCCCTAGCTATTGTGTACGATTTTCAAATCCAAGAATTCCCAAGACTAGCTTTGCTCTTCGCAACAGCTTTCGCTGCTTCATCTAATGCTCATTACATTTGGTCAGTCCTGAGGGGTAAAATGGACGCATGGGGATCGCCTTTAGCTCACGTGGGTTTCGCTCTGACTATTTTCGGCGCCGTAATATCCACTGCGAAACAGGATGTTATTTCAAAGAACCAAATCGGTGATATCGCATCGCTTAATGCCGATTTTAACAATAGATCTGATCTACTTTTAATGCAAGGTGACACGCTCCAAATGGGAGAATATTACGTCAATTACAGAGAGCGACATGAGGAGGGTATTCATGTGTTTTTCTCTATTGACTATTTTGAAACAGATGTAAAGGCCTATAACAATGGAGATATCGTCGCATTTGACGACATGCTTTTCTCCGCAAAAACTAACCACAGTGCGAGTGTGGAGTTCGCATATGATATGGATGAACATTGGAATTACCTCCCATTCCCCACAAAGACCCAAGCGGCTAAAGCCGAGCGATGGATAAATGGAACTCCCGGAGAATTCCTATTCACCTTAGACCCGAGCATACAGCTGAACGAGAGAATGGGTAATTCACCTGAACCTGACACTAGGCACTCGCTGACTTCAGATTTATACTCTCATATAAAATGGGCAAGATTAACCCCACCAGAAACTGACGATGAAGGCTGGCTCGGCGGAAAGGAAACTGAGTTCATGGTAGGCGATTCTATGTTCATCGGCTCTGTTTTACTTTCATTAGACAGCATGACGGTGGTTAGGGATGAGGACAGGCCAGAAAGAGGCTTGTTAGAAAGGGACATAGCTATCGTTGCTTGTTTCAATCTGGAAGGAGCTGAAAATGGTGGGGCTATCAACACCAAAGCATCACCTCTATACATTGTTAGGGATAATTTAATTATTCCAGACATTCACGATGTTGAAGGATGGGGACTGAAATTTAGGATTGACAACTTCAACCCTACAGATGAGAAATTAAAACTGACTATTTGGGAACACGAAAGTGTAAGAACTGACTTTATCGTTATTCAAGCTATCATATTCCCATTGATAAATATCCTATGGCTTGGTTGTATTCTTATGGCTATAGGATCATTTATGGCAGTGCGGAGTAGATTGCGTAAGAACAGATTATCGAATGATTAACGAACGGTTACGCATTAGTATTGCTGGCAATGGCAAGGTAGCTAGGTCTTTAGGATTGGCTATGCGTAAATATGGAATTGAGATTGTTGAGGTTTGGGGAAGGGACACAGATAAAGCTGAGAGCTTAGCAAAGGAATTAGGCGCTGCACTAATCAGTGAGCCTAGCGGATTCAACTCGAATGTAGATGCCGTAGCAGTACTTGTGAGCGATGACGCTATAAAAGAATTATCATCACAAATCCCCTTTAACATCTCTAAATTTCATGCTTCGGGAACGACTCCACTGAGTGACTTAGGTAGTGATGTTGCAGGAGTTTTTTGGCCTATAAAAAGCATTAATAAAGAAACTGTTTCGGAAGGGTTTAATGGTGTACCTGTGGGCATCGAAGCGAACTCAGACAGCTTTTACAAGCTCTTGACATATATCGCAGACGCGTTAGGCGCACAGGGTTTTAAGGCAGAGAGGGATGCTAGACTTAAAATCCACCTAGCTGCAGTCTTCACAGACAACTTCGCCAATCACTGCCTTACATTATCTCAGGATATTCTTGCACAGGCTGACCTGGATAAGGGCTTAATGAAGGCTTTAGCTGAGGGTTTAGTTAAGGGGTCTGTTTCTGGAAATTCTAAGTCTAGACAAACAGGTGTAGCCATTAGAGGCGACAAATCGAGTAAAGCACGCCATTTGAAGTTGTTAAGTGAGGATAAAAGGGCATTTTATGAATTTATGAGTAACGAAATCGCAAAGTATCATGAACTATAAGGTCAAGCTTGAGAGCATTAAATTATTTGTCTTCGATTACGATGGAGTTTTTTCTGATGGAATGGTAATTCTGTTAAATGATGGGGCACAAGCTCGACAAGCTTCAACAAGGGACGGGTTTGCTGTTCAGTGGGCTGTTAAGCAAGGGCTTACTCTCGCTCTGCTAACTGGCGGTGCAGAAAAGGCTGTTGAAACTCGAATGAGAAAGCTAGGAGTTAACGAAGTGCATATGGGGTGTTCCGATAAGCTTGAATCTCTAACCGCACTGTGCTCTAAGCTAGGTGTTGACCTTTCCGATGTAGCTTATATGGGAGATGATATCCCCGATCTACCAGCCATGAAGGTTGTCGGATTAGCCTTATGTCCACACGACGCCGTTGAAGAAATTCGTGCTATTTCCCATTATATAAGCCCTATAGCTGGAGGTAAAGGCTGTGTGAGAGATGTTCTTGAGCAGGTAATGAGATTGAGAGGGATATGGTCTACAGAAAACTCACATAAGTGGTAAGCAAAATAATATCTCTTAACTAACTTCGCACCCCACAAAGCAAACACTTGCAATATAATGGATAAAAATACAGTCATAGGAATAGGATTAATGTTCGTCTTCTATATGGGGTTCAGCATGTGGTTCGCCCCGACAGAAGCCGAGATAACTGAGAGAGAAAGAATTGCCGCAGAGGAAACGAGGTTAGCAGAATTAGAAGACAGCACTACGGCCTTTATCAATACAGAAGAAATTTCAGCGATTGACACTGTCGGAGTAATATTGGACAGTGTTGATGTGAACAGAATTTCAACAGATTTACTGTCTAAATATGGAAAGTTTGCGAGTACCATTGAAGGTGAGGACAATATTCATAAATTAAGTAGCTCGGTTCTAGACATAGAGATTAGCGAAAGGGGTGCGATGCCTGTAACTGCAGTTCTTACAGATGGCAACGTGAAGTACGGAGGAAAGAAACCTAGGGAGCTTTGGGAAGCTATTGAGCTTTGGGACCCTAAGTCTTCTAAAATCGAATTACAATTCGAAGTATATGGAGCGGGTCTGGTAAAGACGAGTGATTTACACTTTAACATTAAAGCAAAACAAGATAGTAGCATCAGTTTTATCGCTGAAGTTGGGGATGGGTCTTCTATTACAATCACGCATACCTTACAAGACTACAGGTTATCTACAAAAGTATTATTCAAGAATCTAGAGGGTGTTGTAAACCCAGCACAGAAACTTGACTGGTCTGCACTAGGATTCAGTAATGAAAAGGGCATAGAGTGGGAAAGACAACACACCTCCATTTTCTACAAAAACGTTGAAGATGGTGGACGTACTTACTTATCCGAAGGCCAAACAAAAGAAGAAACGCTCGACGAAAACAAACTTGAATGGATGGCTTTCAAACAGGATTTCTTTTCTGTCTTAGTCTCAAAAGATGGTGGGTTCGACAAAGGGGCCGTTCTAGAAACAACCTTAAATGAAGCCGACTCCTCACACACACTACACTTCCACGCCGCAATGCCTACAACAGCTAATGTGTTAGGGCGTGATATGGCACAAGAATTTGACTTTTATTTAGGCCCAAACAAGCTAGAAAACTTAAATTCTACTGGACTTGCTGATGTAGGCAAGATCATAGATTATGGTTGGTGGATTTTCGGATGGGTTAATAGAAATGCCATCTTACCTCTTTATAATGTCCTTCATAAAAACATCGTAAGTGCCGGCCTTATAGTACTATTAATCACATTGATTATTAAGATGTTCCTCTTCCCTATTACATGGAAGAATTTCCTGAGTTCGGCTAAAATGAAGATGCTGAGGCCAGATATTGAGGAGATAAACGAAACGCATAAAGACGACGCTACAGCTCGACAACAGGCAACGATGGAGCTCTACCGAAAAACCGGAGTAAACCCCATGGCTGGATGCCTACCGGCCTTACTTCAGATGCCAATTCTGTATGCGATGTTCCGTTTTTTTCCAGCGAACATTGATTTAAGAGGCCAGAGTTTTCTGTGGGCTGATGACCTAGCGGCTTTCGATGCTGTTATAACTTGGTCTAGCGATTACGCTATTCCTTTTTACGGAAATCATGTAAGTGGTTTTACAGTTTTAATGGCAATCTCCATATTCTTCTACATGAGGATGACTACTGCAGGCCAACCTCCACAACCTACACAGCCAGGAATGCCTAATATGAAAGTCATTCAGAACTTCATCCCATTTACAATGCTGTTCTTCTTCAATAAGTTCGCTGCGGGATTAAGTCTTTACTATTTAGCCGCTAACCTTGTTTCTATAGGCCAAATGTTAATCATTAAGCGCTACTTCATCGACGAAGTAAAAATTAGAGCACAGATCGATGAAAATGCAAGGAATCCTAAGAAGAAATCAGCATTCCAGGAGCGTTTAGCAGAAATGCAGAAGGAACAACAGAATAAGACCAAGGACATTAAATCTGCACGCTCTAAGCGTAAGAAGTAATAGAAAGAGACAATATGAGCTCACGGTTTTACATATTATTGTTTTCTATAAGCTGTGCGTTTGCTGCTTGCTGTACTAACTCTAATGTATCCGAAACTGTTGTTCCTCAAGAGATTTCTATAGCACTGCAAAAAACTATGTGTTTTGGCACATGCCCTTCTTACAACTTTATAGCTTTAAGTGATGGCAGTGCCAGTTTAACTGTGGGGCGCTTTGCAGAAGATGTTATGGGGAGAACTCTAGACCAGGGTAATTACTCTGGGTCTGTTGCATTCACTGATATTGAAAGGATTATTGCCATAGCTAATTCCCTGAATTATTTCCAACTATCTGAAAGATATGATGATGATATGCTAATGGATCTTCCATCGGCTATTTCGAGAATAAACGGTCACACTGTCTTTAATAGATATGATGGTCCGAACTTAGACGAACTTTACACAGAAATTGAAAAACTCATGGCTAGTACAGACTGGATTGCAGACCCTGATACTGAGCGATAAAGATTTAAAACAAAAAACAACAATATGAAACGATTATTTTCTTTCGCATTAATTGTCGCACTCATCTCACCTGTAGCAAAAGCTGACGAGGGTATGTGGTTAATGCACATGTTAAAGCAGATTAATGAAGCTTCGATGCAGAATTCAGGATTCAGACTCACAGCTGACGACATCTACGACATTAACAACGCTTCTTTAAAAGATGCAATACTCAGACTTAATGGCGGAAGCTGTACTGCTGAAGTCATATCTTCACAAGGGTTAGTCCTCACCAACCACCACTGTGCTTACGGTGCTATACAGGGATTCTCTTCACCAGAGAACGATTACCTAACAGATGGATTCTTTGCTAAGAGTTTCGGTCAAGAAATGCCTATTGATGGATTTGAAGTTAGTTTTCTAATCCGCATTGAAGATGTCACAGAAAGAATTCTAGCTGATGTGACAGATGCTATGAGCGAAGACGAAAGAAATGCTGTTATATCAGCAGCGGAGAGGGCTATAACCTCAGAACTAAACGAAGCAGATACTGATGGTTATACTTACGAAGTGAATAGCTTCTATTACGGAAACGAATTTTATATGTTCGTTTACAACACTTATAACGACATACGTCTAGTGGGTGCTCCACCAGAAAGCGTAGGTAAATACGGAGGTGATACTGACAATTGGATGTGGCCTCGTCACACAGGAGATTTTTCTATGTTACGTATTTATGCAGACACAGATAACAATCCTGCTGGTTACTCAGAGGATAATGTTCCATACACACCGAAGCGTCATTTAAAGATCAGCATGGAAGGTGTTGAGCAAGGCGATTTCACCATGGTGATGGGATATCCTGGTTCTACTGACAGGTTTTTAAGTAGCTGGGGTATTGAACAGGCGCTTAACCTTCACAACCCTAGTGTTGTTGAAATCCGTGACATTAAGCTTAAGACTATGAAAAAGCATATGGATGCAGACTTGGGAGTTCGCATTCAATACGCTGCTAAGTATGCCCAAACAGCTAACTACTGGAAATACTACATAGGTCAATCAAAGGGACTAGTCGCTCTTGACGTTCAGGGTAAGAAGTCCGCAATAGAGTTGGAGTTTGCTGAATGGGTGTCTTCTGATCCAGCAATAGAAGCTGTATACGGTGAAGCGCTAGGATTAATTGAGAGCTACTACGAAGCTACTAACACAACTGCTAAGGCTGATGCATATGCTCTTGAGGCAGGACTAATTGGGTCGGACATTACTTTATTTGCAGTGAGGTTTGGTCGTACTGCTCCAGGATTGTTTTCGGACGATGCTGCGCAAATAGCTGATACGAAAGCTAGGCTTCACGGTCTTTGTGATAGTTTTTTTAAGGATTACGATATGGCTACAGATAGAGATCTGTTTACGGCACTGCTTGGAAAGTATAAAGCAGATATTGCCGCTGAGCTTCTACCGTCTTTCTTTGATGTCGTAGACTCAGAGTATGGTGGAAGTATTGAGAATTACGCTAATAAGATGTATGCGAGTAGTTTTCTTGTAAACGAAGAGACCGCAAGAGCATTCATAGAAAATGCTTCTAACACAAATCAATCGAATAAGGTGGGCATTAGACTACCGGGTAGTATTAAATCCAACAATCCAATGGATGCTCTAACCAACGACCTCGCAATTAGTGCGGCAATGAGTATTCTTCAGACTTACTTCGGCACAATGCAGAGTTCTGCACAAGCAGATTATGATAGAGGATACAGATTATTCGTGCGTGGATTAAGAGAAATGCAACCTGACAAGGCATTCTATCCAGATGCTAACTCAACAATGCGTCTTACTTATGGCC
>Ga0114994_10000331_pt1 | contig 30793 bp, 23 predicted proteins | sample ArcticOcean_MG_C_9_FD_87043 | JGI IMG/M metagenome (GOLD analysis project Ga0114994, IMG submission 87043) | Marine microbial communities from western Arctic Ocean - ArcticOcean_MG_CB2_152 | ecosystem: Environmental > Aquatic > Marine > Oceanic | place: Arctic Ocean: Canada Basin | collected...
AAATAATGTATTAGCATTTACTACTAATACAAATGAAGCTGCAAGTGCAGATATAAATAAGGGTTTTGTACAAACCTCAAACTTTAAAATAACTCCAAGTACTGTTATTAGCGTAGGTTCATCAACAAATATGACACCACACAGAGATATTTATAGTTTAAGTTATGATATTTCAGCAGGTGAGGTAACACGAGATGCTGCAAATAATGCGGCATATCTTGATCCAAGTAATAATATCCTTCAAAGAACAAGTGTTTCTCCATATGATTTTTATGTTGATAGTTATAATAGCCCGCCAACAAAAAGTACTACTTCAGCTACAATTACCGTTGATAATGCCAATTTACTTTACTGTATGGGAGTACCATCATCTAAACTTGTTTCATTAAATGTTGATTATACAGTTAGTAATTACGCAGACCAATTCTTACCTGCGGTTGAAACTTTTGATGATAGCGGCACAATTAAAACTCTCATATCCAAAATTGCAATCAATTCTATAGGCGTTAATTCACAAAGATTTGGTTCACAACAAACATACCATACCGACGATATCAAGAACTTTATTGGTATCGATGAGAATTATACTACAAAATACGGTGATGCAACAGCTACTGCTGCTTGGCCTAATATCTACTTAATAAACAACAACGATTCTGTATTTTACGATACAAGTACTACTGATTTAACGTACCAAATTATAGCCTATCATTTAACTAATAACATCATATCTACATATGATACCGTATCACTTACATCAAATGAACAAACAGATCTATCTAACGCAAATACCGATAAATTTACACCTACTGACCCTATATGGATTGACCGTAAATCATTCGTAAAAGATTCGAATGGCGTTATCTCAACCCTCAATCCAGAAGTATTGAATACATATAGACCAAATATTGGCAGTACTGTATCTGGAGATTGGAATAATGCAAATATGCATATATCAGGGTTATCTTATATTGATCTTGATCCAACATTAACAACATTTAGTTTGCATGATAAACAACTATCCTATTTCGATGGAAAGTTTGGAACACCTACCCACGTTGTCAGTTATTCAGTCAATCCATATAACCCCAGTGGTGCACCAGTCAACTTGAATGGAAGAACACAACAATTCACACACACAAATGATACGGATTCTACTAGTGATGCGGTAAATTTGGATGGACCCCATAATTTGAAATATGTTATCTTTAAGATACCTGCTTCTCAACATATCACAGATACAGGACTTGTGGATATTAGCAATTTACTCATTAATGGTGAAAACTTAGACCATTATATTAGTGCTGACGGTGTTTGGCCAACAACGACGTTGAGCGGTGTATTTATATGGATCGCACAAGAATATAATACTGAGACGTATTATGGAAGTGTCAATAAATTATACGATCCAATTGAAACAAATTGGTATTTAAATTCAGATAACAAAGATGATATAGTAAACGCATATAATTCGGATGCTGCAGCAAGAACGATTGATAATCCTCATCACATTCGTATTAACACAGATGATATGAATGAAATGTATTTAATTGTAGGTCTAAATATAGCGACTAACGTATATGTCAATTTCCCAATTTAAATAAAACAATTATAATATAATAAATTAAGAATAGTATTATTCTTATTTTATTTACATAATTTATATGTCAAATTTTTCTAATACTAGAAAGCTAAATACTGTATATAAAGACATTTTAGCAGTAGTAAATACAAATTCAAATCTAGCATATTACGATGAAGTCAATGTTGGAAGTAGTTATCGAAATACAGTTGATGTATCTAACATAAAAATAGATACTGTTCCAGCTAGTCCTGATTTCACACTTTTTCCGAATCAAATGAATACTGGTGATTTATCAAGATTTGGTATTACGTTGTCGAATCCAACAAGTGCTTTCACCTCAGCAAAGTTAGATGACACGCAAACAGTTATCAAATTTGAACGAGTGAAATTAATAGAAGTAGGAAATAGTGTTGATATGAACGGCGGTTCTTTTTACTTTTTAGATGATAATGGTAAAAATTTACTTGAGGATATGATACCATATACCGCTGCTAATAGTTTGGGACAACTGGACGATCAATATGAAAATACAAAAATAGAATATGGTAGTAGTTTTACAGATATAATATTACAAACAAATTATCACGGCAACGCTATACTAAATCACCGACAAGGTCTAGTTACATTTAATACGAACCCCAGTTGGTCGCTTAAAAATGGAACTGCAGTAGCTATTACAAATGCAGAGGAAAACATATATTTGACATTTTACAAATATGTAGGAAAAAAAGGCATCCGCGTATTAAATTCCACAGATGTTTCGGGGGGTCTCGTTGTTGGAGGTCAATATTCAGAAACTACCGCTCCTGCTGATGGTGTTATTATTCAAGGAAACGTAGGTATTGGAACCGATTCACCCGATAAAAAATTACATATCTCAGAGGATGCCATATTTGATAGTATTAAAATCTCCAAGATTAATAATAATGAACATATTGGCTTAGGTTACCGAGGTATTGTTAAATACCAAACTGGTACTTTTACGCTAGGACTTCAAAATAATTCTGATTTGAAACTTATTACGAACAACACAGAGAGAATGAGAATCAACGGTGACGGAAACATCGGTATAGGGATTAATAATCTAGGAACTGATATTCCATTAGAAATATTTGGTGGAAACATATATGGTAGCGGGAAAAAAACTCGAGATACTCTTACATTAAGAGTAAACAGAGGTCAGGGAGCGAACACCAGCAGCAACATAGATGATATCGGTTTTGGTGCAAGATTAAAATTTTCTCATAATACTATGAGTATTTTAAATGATAATACCGGAAATTCGACATCTACAGATCAATATGTAGCCATAGAAAGTGTAAGTGAAAAAATCTACAGCGGTAGAATTGGATTAAAGTTCATTACAGACGGCGGTTCCCCTGCTGAAAAAATGCGTATTGATGCAACTGGTAATGTCGGTATCGGTACACCTACCCCACAACATAAATTAGATGTTTCAGGAGGTAATATACATATTATGAGTGGTTCTCTTATATTAGATAAATCTACTTCTGATGAATCAACGAATGAGGGCGGTGAAATTCGAGTAGGTTCATATACAAATGGTACTCATAATGGTTATTGGACACAAGACTCTATTCAAGATAAATTAAGAATTGTTGGTACTGACTCATTACAAGTCGGAAATACGGCTTTACTAATTAATTCTGATACTATTAATGGGCTATATAAGGTTGGTATCAATAAACCATGGAATTATTCTCAAGCAGAAGCACTCGATGTCTCAGGTAATATTCGTATTGATAATGGAGCATTTACGGGACAAGGTGGACGACTTATATTTGATAATGCTGATAATGTAGCTGGTCTTAATAAAATACAATTACACAGTGACGGATATGGGTTCGGCGTAGATACGGATACTCTTAAGTATATTTCGGGAAGTTCAACTCATGAATGGTATTATAGTGGTACTACTGCTCCAACTGCTACTAACGGAACACTTGGTATGCAATTAGTCCAAAACAACTTAACTGTTTATAATGATTTAACTATCGGCAACATATTATATACACCTTCTTTTAGATCCAAATTTGAAAGCTCATTCAACTGTTTTGATTTTTTTAATGGCCCTACTACTAGTGATACAACAGCCATATATATGAGATCTTTTCAAAGTAACGCCACCGATACCAAAAAAAATATGAAGATTTATTATCAAGATGAACTAGATTCATCTACTATTTTATTTGATACTACCGCATCAAGTACAAGCTATTTTAAGGGGAAGCTCGCAATTGGTACAACTAATAATGCCGCCTACCCCCTTGATGTTACAGGTGACATTCGTTCAACCGGTACTATTCATGCTAACAATAATGTTTCTATTGGGGGAACTATACAGCAATCAAGTAGCGGAACAAATACTTTTGCAGGAGTTTCGGAATTTACTAAGAGAGTTCAAGCCTCAGCAGAAATAACGGCAAGTAAAATCGCTATTGGTAATACAGGTTTGTCTAACGCTAACGCAGATATTGGCCATGAACTGTTACTTTGTCCAGGTACTGGAAATGGAAGTCCAAGTCCAAGTATGCGATTGGATAATTTTGGAAAAATTGAATTTACAAAACAATATAACGATGGTAGTACAGCGTTTGGTACTACTACTGGACATGCTGCATGTGCTGACTGGAAAATAGATCATATATATAATGGGGTTGGATATGGTGATCATCTGGCGTTTTCATTTGAACGTAAAGCGACTACTTCTCAAAAGAATACAGTTTTAAGGCTTTGTCCAGCTAGGCATGAAGGTGAAGTAGGTGACTATATATCAGATACACCGGCCAGCGACTTATCATACAACGCTGTCTTTAGTGGAGATGTACTTATTGAAGGAAATCTGGTTGTAGCAGAAAATACAACTACCCGAGAAACAATTATAAACACACAAGTGTACAATGACGGTTTTTCCATACCAGCCAGTCAAGTCCTCAAATTATCAGATGGTACTGGTTCTGCACAAATACGTTTTGACCTAAGTGGTGCCGATACACCTGCATCTCACATAGATACTTTGGGCAATGATACTGGAAAAATATTTTTGGCTCAAGGTGTAAAAATTAGCGTACCCGCAACTGAAAGCATAGGTTATCATTGTAATACGGGGGGGTCTCACCAATTTTATACTAGTGATGCTGATAATAGTAATCAAGTTAGATTAAGAATAGACAATACAAACAACGTTGTTATTGGACGTACATCTAATGATTTAAGTATAGGTTCATTAACTCCACCAAGTCTTTTGAACTTATACCATTCAACCGCAGATGTAGAAACAGCGATCCAATTCGCAAATGTCAATACCACACACCCATTTAGAATGGGTATTAATAGCGGTGCGAGTAATATAAATAAGTTCTCATTCCTTACTAGATATGATACCGATATATTCACCATCGATGCTGAGAATAAAAATTTTGGGTTTTTGACTGCTGGACTTACCAGCTCAGATGCTGCAAGTAATACCAATTCCATAGGTACTACTTTGGATATTTGCGGTAATCTTGCCGTAAAATATTTAACAGATGATGCAGCCGCTTATATTGGTTACACCAAAATTGGGGATATTAAAACTGGTAATACAGCTTCTTTTGGAAATGTCCAGGCAGGTAGACATTCTGGCGAAAATGCATCAGAATGTTATGCATTATCACAAGATACAGATGGGAATACATATTTAAACTGTAGAAACCATGGTATGAACATAGAATTTCAATATGGAACTAATACTCAAATGTTATTTACGGATGGAACATTCAATATTGGTGGCAGTGGTGGCAGTGGTGGGGGTGCTGGAAATATAGTAAATATTATTCATGAAGGCACTACAACTCACACGGGAAATATGGCAGTTACAGGTGATTTATTATTTAATACATCAACTCACAATATTACTATGAATGATAATGATCATATAAAGTTAGACTATGTTACCATTAATGACAGTCATTTAAAAATTACACCTTCTAATAACACTACATTTTGTACAGAATTTAACAAACCTACCATAATTGGTAATAATACTCTACAAAATACAATCATACGTGCAGGAACAGCGTCGAGTCATGTTATTATTGGTGACATGAATACTGTTGGATATATATATCTAGGATTAAATGTCGCTGTAAACACAGATTATAGAATACAAAGTAAACCAATCGCAATATCTGCAACCGGAAATAATTCGCTTTATACTGAAGGCAACGTTAATATCGACGGCAATTTAAATATGAATGGTTCAGGCAAAAAAATAAATATAGGCAGCGGTAAACTTACGATAGATAATAGTACTGGGGACGTTGTATCAAACGGAAATCTTTCGTTATATAATAGTACCGATGAATATTTCAAAATATACAACGATGCCTCTGCGGAAACATTCTCGGTTCATTACCAGAGTGGAGATACAATTGTTGATGGTACTTTACATGTAAAATCAAAGCCATTTACTGTCGGAGGATCTGTAGATACTGGAATTCATCCGTTCAAAGTTGACATTACTGGAGCAACCGCAATTAATAATACGTTAACGATTAATACTGCTAACGATGCAGGTATTATGTTAACTAATGGAGATTTACTTATCAAAGACCAAAATATAAGAATCACCGACAACGACGGAAGTCCAACTTTCGATGTTAGTTCTAATGGAGAGATCAATACTGGTGTATGGAACGCTACCATAATTTCCACATCAAAGGGTGGATTAGGAGCAGATGTTGATCCAACCACCAGTGGACAAATATTAATATCACAAGTTGACGGAACATATCTACCCAACTCTATTGATGCTGGTACTGGAATAATAGTTACTACTGGTGCTGATGGAATAACTATCGAATCTACTATTACACAGGTTACTATTGATGATTTAGCTGAGGCATCAAATGCGAGCAAAGGTCTTCTGAGTGCAGACGATAAAACTGCGTTGTCAATTATAAGAACATTTATGTTTCAAAATAATACCATTAATTCGAATTCTAATGCAAATCAACTGCACGAAGGATTAGTACGTAAAGTAAAAACATACCGACCAAGTACTTATTACCAATTCAATAGTGGAACAATGAGCAACCTGTATGTTGGTTCATTTTTATATGATACAAATAAACCAGCTGCAGAATACAGCGATTATGGTATGGTTGGAAAAACATTTTATATGGACGAGGCGTTTGGTGGTGACTATACAATCCCTCCAACGGCGGGTGAATTAGCTACTAATTTTTCGCAATCAACTACTAATACCAAGTACAGAGTATTGTTCTGGCAAGATTACATTACAACATCTGATTATGGTTCCATCGATATTGAATTCCAATGTCCAAATCACGATGTCGATTTTTCGGTGTCTAATTATAAATACAATTCCGTTTTATATGTACAGGATTTCAAGTTTAATCCACTATCCGAACTTCGTGAATACAACGATTTACAACAAGGAAATGGAAATATATTAGCCGAAGGAAAAAGCCAAGTAAAAGACGGAAAGGGTCCACGAGGTCAATTGTTTCCCTTAAATGGACATTTCGATTATACCGTTAAGGACAAACGTATACGTATTTTAGTATTAGTAAATACATCATTAACTGACGCAGGGGGTGCCTTTACTACCGACACTTCTTCACGTCTAGATATAGATGCACGCAACGCATATTTGAAAGTAACCGAACTTAATGATAGCAATACTACAACATAATCAAATAACAAAATCAATTTAGTTTTATTATTTGATATTTAAATATCATCTATTTTATATATATATATGTCTGAAATAAAAAAAGGACTACTTATTGGTACAACTAATACCATTAAAGTATATGGCGACGACATATCGAGCAATATTAATTTAAATTTAGGATCGGGGAGTATTGATCACCCCATACAATTTTCTCATTTGACAGAATACCATGGAGAACAAAAAGCAGTCACTATAAAGAACGGATTATTTGGTATTGATGTCAGCAATAATGATCCCAGAGCTAAACTACATATTGGAAAGGAATATTTCGGGAAAAATACAATTCTGGGAAATAGTAACCCAGCTAGTATTATAAATACTCACACTTGTCAAACAAAAACCGATGACCACAATTATTATAAAATAGCCCAACTCACCGCCCAAGATACTACGTGTTATGGAGGATTAAACATTAAAGGTACTATAATTGGCAAGGGTGGGTTTGGTGAATCGAGTGCTGAATTTACTGATAATTTTATGCGTTTTGATATTACAATTATGATTTCTGATGCTAATACTTCAACTGTTGAACCGACAATGTATATGATTGGTACAGTAAATGGTAGTGCTATGAATACTGACCCCAATAGTAATAATGAATATGATCTTTTGAATACCTATACACCGCCCGCATCATTAGAAAATGATATTATAGTTAGTAATATTTCTGATTCCGTATACCCCAAGGCGGTTATTTTATGTTTACATAAAGAGTCAGTATGTAATATTGAAATTACATCGACAGCATTTAATAATAATAGCGATATCAATTGTTTCTATATTGAGTATGATGGTATTAGACATCCCACCATCGCCCCATCTGCATACAGCGAATGGAAAGGTGGTAATATACTTCAATTATCCGACCCAGCTAAAAATGATATTATTTATAATACACCTAACGGTGTCGGTATTGGGACGAATGTTCCAAAATCTAATCTGGATGTTTCGGGGTGTGTAGCTATCGGTTCTACTTATTCTGGGACTGATGCAGCACCTACTGACGGGTTACTTGTTGAAGGCAACGTCGGTATTGGGACGAATGCTCCTGAAGGTTTATTACATATATCTTCTGCTCAAGATGCCATTTTAAAAATTACGGGAGATAATACTGATGGTGATGGTGATGGTACTAAACATCCATATTTGATATTTCAACAAGATGGTTCGTATAATGAAGGTGGTATTTTCTTAGGAAACGGAGATTCCACAGAAGTGGAACAGACCAGTGCTACCCCCAACGAATCAGATGTTAGCGCCAACGATTTGATTATTTCTGCTAGCACTAATAGTGGTGGAAATATACATTTTAAAACTGATAATACCAGTAGTATTGGAGCGGTTGATATTAGTAATTTAATATACGCCCCTACAAGAATGACTATTTTAGCGAATGGCAACGTCGGTATTGGGACAACGGATCCAAAAACGACACTCGACGTTTCCGGCACTGATGCTTTGCGAATCCCCGTTGGAGATACTAGTGAGCGTCCAACCGATGCTTCTTCTAATTTACTTCCCGGGCAAATTCGGTATAATTCGGAGAATTCTCAATTCGAAGGTTATACCAATTATTCTCAAGTCGACGGTGAGGGGAATGTTACCTATACCAAATACAATTGGGAGACTCTTAATGGGGTTAGTAACTATATAGGAAATACCAAAATTATTTCTTCATACCCCGATGCTGATTCCACTAATAATGATTTAATATTTTATACTTCGCTAACAGATTATATATCAGGTCCATTATATGCGAATGTAGCAGATAATCTTTTAACGACCGCAGCTGATTATCCAAATGGTTTGGTCGGGGTGGTAAATGATGTTTATAATACGCCGGTCAGTCCCAGCTCCAGTGGAAATGGTATTGATGCTGTACTATCTATAACTGCGGATAATAATAACGGTGGTGAAATTACATCTGTTTCGGTGAGTGTTCCTGGTACTGGCTATCAAGTTGGAGACACACTCACCGTTTCAAAAACCTATATTCCCGGGAGAGTTGCAGATTTAATATTTATATTAACTGCAAATAATATTAACGCTACCGCTAACGCAAATGGTCCCGCATTTGAACGTATGCGTATTGACCCAACAGGTAATGTCGGTATCGGGACGGATAGTCCAAGTAAAAAACTAGAGGTATCCAACGATGCACTGATTAGTACATTAACCGTCGGCCGTGGAAAATATGAATTTGCAGAAAATACAGCGTTCGGCTATCAAGCATTAGAAAGTGTCGGCGGAATGAATCATTTAACAAAATACAATACTGCTATTGGTTATCAAGCTTTAAAATCTCTAGTGGGAAATAATATTTTATCATCAGGTCTCGCCCCAGCAGAACATAATACCGCAATCGGCTATAAAGCGTTACTCTCTTCTAATAGCAGCGTGAGCGGTGCTACGTATAATACTGCAGTTGGTTCTCAAGCGTTACAAACTAACGTAGTCGGTAAAAAAAACACAGCAATAGGAAAAGGATCTTTATACACAAATAAATCTAGTTATAATACTGCTGTTGGGATGGATAGTCTTTCCGCAAATGATTCGGGTGAGTTGAATACTGCAATTGGTTTGAGTTCATTAGTAAATAATATTAACGGACAGCAAAATACTGCAATTGGTTATTTAGCTGGACACTACTCAACCGGTGATGGAAGTACAACCGGAAATAAAAATACATTTTTAGGCACTTCAACACATGTAATATATGATAGTACTACTCAGATTGAAGTAAACTATTCTACAGCAGTAGGATACAACGCCGAAGTTACAAAAAATAACCAAATAGTATTGGGTGGTGATGCAGGAAGTTCTTCTTATCCAGAGGTTTACATTCCAGGCAACGTCGGCATCGGGACGACTAGTCCCCAATCAAAATTAGATGTTGAAGGTGGTGTAAGAATTGGTTCAACCTATTCTGGAAATACTACTATTACTACTGACCCTGCTAATGGCATGATAGTTGAAGGTAACGTGGGTATTGGATTAACCAATCCAGCAGTTCCACTTGAAGTATATGGTGGAAGTATAGGAGGTTCAGGTGGAGCTAAAGATGCTCTTACATTAAGAGTATCACGAGGTAGTGGTAATGGTAGTGATGCTAACGATTCAGGACGGGGTGCAAGATTAAAATTTTCTCATACTGGAAGTGGGATTGCTAGTACTTCTGAAACAAGATGGGTCAGTATAGAAAGTGTAAGTGAATCAAGCTTTAGTAACAATATTGGATTAAGGTTTTTTACAAGAACTGGTACACCTGCCGAAAGAATGCGTATTAGTGCAACTGGTAATGTCGGTATTGGGACGACTAGTCCTAATGTTATTCTGGATATTGATGGTACTGATGCTATTCGTCTTCCTGTTGGAAATACTAATGCCAGACCCAGTACTACCGATGAAGCAACACATGGTGGTTATGTTCGTTATAATAACGGAACTCATCAATTTGAAGGTTATGGTCCAGGTGATTCTTGGGGTTCTCTCGGGGGGGTTATTAACGTCGCACAAAATACAAAAATTATTGCCGAATCATTTCCTGCCGCCACCAATAACCAACTTCAGTTTTTTACTGCTCCAAAAGTTGGTAGCTTAAACAGTGCAAATAATCACTTTAAAAGTAGAATAAATACTTTGACGGAAAGCATCAATAGTGGGGTATATATATTGCCCATCACAGGTGGGTCTGGTTCTGGAGCATCAGTACAAATTAATGCCGGTGCAAATAGTATCGACCATTTTACTGTTCGGACTGGTTATACAGGGTCAGGGTATATAAAAGGAGACGTACTTACTATTACTGCGGCGGACTTATCTGCAAGTGGTCGCACTACAGATATAGTATTTACATTAACCACCCACGGCGATGACAATACCTTCGGTGGTGATGATATTATTGTGGACGGTGATGGAACAATGGCTGAACGTATGATTGTTGATACCACCGGGTATGTAGGTATTGGGACGACAACACCAGTAACAAAATTAGATGTTATCGGAAATATTCGCACGGGAGATACTAATGCAGGTACACACATAGAGCTTTCTTCGGGTGATTTGAATGGTTTCAAAATAGCTTATATCGATTTTTCGTGTATTCATAGTGACTATGATGGTCGCATCATATGCCAAGAAACCACAGGCGCCCTGGGGTCAGGCACAATGCAATACGAGGGAAGCCTTCATACATTCATTGGAGGGGATATAAGAATAATACCGTTAAATGCTGATAATGACACAGAAAGTAAAACTTCAAATATTCAACTGTGGGCTACATTTGACCAAACTAATAATCTAAACATAGATGATGGTGCTCCAAGACGTGCTGCAGATATAACATGTGGTTATGCTGACACCGACAACGGTGTCAGCGGGCAAGGCGCATGGGGAAATGAATATTTAAGTTTTGGTGTTGGCAATCCTATTCTTAATCCCACTGGTGTCACATTTGAACCGCCCGACGATCCTGATCCTAATTTAAAAACCGAACGTATGCGCATCACTACTATTGGCGTCGGTATTGGGACGAATAGTCCTAATGTTATTCTTGATATTAGCGGTACTGATGCTCTTCGTCTTCCTGTTGGAACCGTTTTGCAAAGACCTATTGCTGCGGGTGTAACAGATACAACTACAATAGATAAATATATTGGTTCTATTCGTTACAATTCGGATAATTCTCAATTCGAAGGCTATGGTCCTGGCAATGCTTGGGGGTCTCTCGGGGGGGTTATTAACGTCGCACAAAATACAAAAATTATTGCTTCATGGCCAAATGCTGATTCTAAAAATAATGACTTAATGTTTTTTACTGCTCCCACAGATAATATAACTAAAGAGGATGCGGCTGAGCGTATGCGTATTAATGCAAGCGGCAACGTTGGTATTGGGACGACGGCTCCAGCACATAAATTACATGTAGTGGGTGATACAAGACTTGAAGGTAAAACTTATATAGGGGCTGGACCTAGTTGGACTGATGAAGCATATATACAGTTTATTCGTCCCACTACATCCGATGTATCCAACAATACCCATTTGGATGACGGGTTTCATACCGATAAAGGAGATTTGAGTGAGATTTCAGAATTACAATTTGTGACTACTGATAATGACAATAGCGACCCCACCGTAGGCGGTGATGATATCGGGTTTTATCCAGCCGGTGAAGTAAATTGTTCTAAAAAATTAAATGCACTATCTTTCAACGCAACCTCTGATATAAGACACAAGGAAAATATAGTTGAACTTGAAAACTCTCTAGAAAAAATAACATCACTTCGTGCTGTGAATTACAATTTCAAAGAAACACCTAATTCTAAAGCGGCTGGTTTAATAGCACAGGAAGTAGATAAAATTATCCCAGAAGCTATTAGCAAAAGAAAAGCGGATAAATGGACACTTGACTACAACAGTATAACAGGATACCTTGTGGGGTGTATCAAAGAACTAAAGGAAGAAAATGATAAATTACACGATGACGTATCAGCAATAAAAGAAATGTTAAATATCAAATAAAATTGAATTTAAATAGTATAAAACGAAAAAAGCATATAATATATGACCAGCTTTCAAGAAAAACCAATATACCTAGAAAATAAAAATAAACACGAAAGAAATGAAAGAATTTTATTTGATGAACCTACACATACGTATACGATTGACGGAGATTCAAATTACACGTCGGTAACTACATACGTACATGAACATTTTGAGAAATTTAATGCGGATAAGATAATTGATAACATGATGAAATCGAAAAGATGGCCACAAAGTAAATATTATGGATGTACCAAGGATGAAATAAAAAAATTGTGGGACGATAACCGTGATACTGCAGCGGAAGCAGGAACGAAATTGCATTATGACATCGAATGTTATTACAATAAAATTCCCAACGAAAATGAAAGCATAGAATACCAATTTTTCAAAAATTTTCTTGAAAAATATACCGATTTAATCCCATACAGAACCGAGTGGACGGTATTTCACGAGGAACTAAAAATAGCAGGATCAATTGATATGGTTTTTGAAAATAAAGACGGTACGCTACAAATATATGATTGGAAAAGATGCAAGGAAATAACAAAAAGCAATTCGTGGAACAAATATTCAACTACAGAATGTATTGAACATTTACCAGATACAAACTATTGGCATTATTGTCTTCAACTGAATATTTATAAGTACATTTTAGAAAAGAAATATAATAAAAAAGTGACGGGATTATATTTGATTTGTTTACACCCAGACAATAAAGGTAACAATTTTATACGAATTAAAGTTGGTAATTTAGAAAACGAACTGAATGAATTATTTGAAATAAGAAGTATAAATATTAATAAGTAAAATCATATAAATTTAAATTATATTTATCTATATGATTATCTTTAACTTCCCTTTGTTGTCGTTATTTATTATGAAATTAATGCAGCTGTTTGAGATTATTTTTAGATTCCAAAATAAACCCGAGCCGATAAAGATAGTGAAAAAAAATCCGATTGCCGAGTATTTAACGAAATATACAACTAAATTTAATAATTTAGAAACAATAGAGTTAGACGACAATAAATTACAAAATCTAAAAAATTGTATATTATATGAGCAAACTCCGTATGGTAGTATAATAATGAAGTACGAACCTGAATTTAAAAAGTTTAGTTATTATTCTGATAAAACTATACCCTATATTTTTTTAGAAACTGCGTGTAAAAGATATGCGTTGAGTTTCAATTGTAAATCATTATATGTAGATATAAATGAACAGTATGATATGGTAAAAGATAAAATAAGAAGGAACGAAGAAAGAAAAGAGGAACAGGAACAGGAAACAGCAAAAGATGAAAAATCTATATATGTTAAACCCAAAGCATATAATAGAAGAAAAAAACCAAAATCACGTGCAACTATAGATGAAAATAAAAACAAAATAATAGATTTTAAGTATTGTGGACGAATAATAGATTTTAAATTCTTAAAAACAAATCTAGATGTCGTTAAAAAATTAAAAACGAAAAATATTTCATTTAGTGAATTTAAAAACCGAAGTAATATATAAGTATGAAAAACAATAAAAAGAAGACTATTAAAAAAAAAATAAAGGGTGGTGCGCCAACGGCTGCACCAACGGCCGCAACGAAGACACCTAGTATCCAGATAGAAGGATTAGATTTAAGTTTTATCCATAAATTAGGATCTGCGGGTGCCAAATTAATAGCAGGAGGGATTGTTTTTGGTGTAGAACAAATGTTCGCAGCAATCGCCTCTCGTAGTCCCAAACCACTATCTAAAGATACCATACATGGATCTATTCAAATTTTAAATCAAAAGCTAGCATCAGTCGAGGTTTTTATAAAAAGTCCAGAAGGCCAACTAGTAGTAAGAAACTTAAATAGCAAATTGACAATACTTGCAAAAGAACTTGCAAAAGTTGCAAGTGGGCCATTAAAAATTCTAATGAATTCCTTATTAGATTTAATGCTAGAAACTGGAGAAAAATTTATTCAAAAGGGAACTAAATTTAGTAAAAACATTTTAAGAATTGTTCCTGGAGCAGGTGATGCGTTTATAATTGCAGAAAATATCGGGACAGCAGCTACCGCAGGAAGTCAAGGTATTACTTCTTTTATAGAATCGTGGGGTTTGTTATCAAAGTTTCTAGAAAAATCTGGTGGTAATTTTATACAAATTACTTCTACTATTAATGAACTTAGAAAATCAATTGAACCTATTATTTCTATATTTACATCAGGGCCCCAAATGCTAGTTAACAAAGCAATGCCAGGCGTAGATTTGAAAAAAATTATAGAGGGTGGTACTGAAGAATTAAATAAAAATATTGAGAGGGTAACAAATGCAACACTAACGGGTTTAAATCAAGGATCCGGCAATAGACTAAGTGGGGGAGGTACTCGTAGAAGAAAAAGAAGGACAAGAAAAACCAAAAAGAATAAAAAATGAATATAGATAAATGAATACAGATAAATAAATATTATTATTATAAATATATTTATTTATTACTTGCTTGCTTATAGCTTATATATCCGACACTTTTTTCAAAATTAAATGACGATTTTAAATGATTTTGTGCAATTTCATATGCCTTTTTCTCCTTTTCTGTAAAAGTATTCTTATATTTTTCGATATTTTTGGCGGTTTCCATATTTTAATATATAATAGTAATAATTTTATATATCAATTTTTTAAAAAATGATTTTTAATTAATAAAATGAATAGTATTAATTAAAAATGGAAGTAAATAAAAATGGAAGAAAATAAAAATGGAAGAAAATAAAAATGGAAGAAAATAATTATTTCTAAAAAAATTGATTTTGAAAATAGTATTTAATACTTTTAAAATAAAATGGAAACCTCAACAGATAATGTTCAATCCCAAGTATTTAGATTTAAATTCAATCTGGAATTAACAGACCAAATTGATTATTTCTCTAAGCTACACCAACACGATGACAGACAAACATACAAGGATGAATGGAAAAAGTGGTCCGAAACACCAGAAATGCTTGAAATAATTCTATCCGAAACAGAACGCCTTAATAGGCTTGGGTATAATGAAAATATTAATGATAAGATGTATCGAAGTTCAAGATATTATTTCAGAAAGAAGAGTAATGAAGTAAACACACGAGCCACGTTTGTGCGTTCAACATACAACGTTTCAAAAGAGTTTATCACTAAAATGAAAAATTATATTGAAAATGAAAAATTATCTAGTAATTTTAGCCCCAAAACGGCATATATTAATTTTATCGAACGCAACAAAGATGATTATCAAACCGAAATTCATAATTTAGTAACAAATGATTATTCAAATAGCGATGCTATTTTGAAAATTAAAAAGACATTTAAAAATCAACACTACCAATCAATTCACTAATAAAGTATACATTATTAAATCTATTTTTTTAAATAATGTACTAAAATAAAATATTTACTTCTTTCCTCTGGTCTTCTTTCCCTTCTTTCCCTTCTTAGCCTTCTTAGTCTTTGTTTTTCTTGACTTACGAGTTCCCTTCTTAGACGTCTTAGACTTCTTTGTTACAGAAGAAGAAGCAGACTTACTTTTGCTATAAGTCTTCGATGCCATTTTAAGGCAATCCTTAAGTGATTTACCAGGGTTTTTAGCCATGGTTGATTTTACGTGCATTTGCCAAGCGTTAGCCATATAATATATACGAAGATAATAATATAATTAAATATAGTAGCTTATTCAAAAAAAATTGAAGACTGATACATATTTATTTCTAAATCAATAAACAAAATGTTATCAGAATTCCTTTATTTAAAAGATGAATTAATTGCGTCATTTATTGTGTCCTTAATTTACGAGGCCGATATTGATGAACCAATATTATATATTTCAGAGTTATATAACTCTCAATTTTACGATGATGTATACAATATTATATGGCAAACATACTTTGACTTTTATTATTTAACTAATCCCACTATTGTATCCTTAATACACGACACAATCACTAAAGATAAAGCAGAAAAATCACTTGAAAACATTCATCATATAATTAAACATTTATTTAAACTTGACAAAAGCATACCTGTATTTCTACTGCATCAACAAGTCAAGATATATGGTTCAAACCATAAATTTACAGTATTTAGAGGGAAAAAACCCAAAATTCTGGAAAAATATAATGATGTATCACACAAAATTATTCAAAGTCTGGAAAAATTCAATTGGACTAATATCACACATTTTATTTCTTCGGTAAAAGAAGAAGAATTACCTGTTATATTTACAGATATACATAATTATCTTATTGATAAAAAGAAGAAGAAAACGTTAGATATATCACTTGATTATTATAACAAAAAGCATATGTTACTATCTCTTATTCTAATAAATTACTGTAAAGATACATCTGAAAAACGCACAATTGATAAAATTGTTATTGAATATGATACTCCCAACTACGAGGTAATTCCAAGAAAATTGTTAGAAACTAACCGACAAATAACAATACATAATGAAGTAATCGGAGCATTTAATTTATATAGACACACAGTTTCTAGAAAAGAGTTATTTCAACAGCTATGGTATAATTGGGAATATTTCTGCAAGGAATGTCCCCTATGGAATGAACGCTTTTCAGAATGTAAAGTAATATTTGATGACGAAAAGAAAAAACCCATTTTTCCAAACGATGATTTATTGGAAGAATTCTATGAAAAATACAATCTTGAACCGGACGAACAGTCGAGTGATATAATTGATCACAGTCATGTAGATTTAAACAATATTACGTCCAAGGAATTTCTATGTAAATTACTAATTCATTTAGATTCTAGTTCAGTTGAAATACCAAAAACCCTTATTGAATTCTTTGTGGAATTTGAAACTAATATTACGAATAAATATATTATCTAAAAAAATTGATTTTAAATAATAGTATATATTTTTATTAAAATAATTCAAGATGGTAAAAAATACAAAAGGCGGTAAAGGTCAGAAAAAGTTTGGTCGTAAGTTTACACTACAGGGTGGAAACAAAACATTACGTGAATCGAAAGAAGAAGGCGAACTTTATGCATGCGTATCAAGAGTACTAGGTAATAATATGGCACATATTATTACACAACACAATAAAACTATGTTACTGCATATTAGAAATAAATTCAGAGGAAGGTCAAAGCGTGATAATATTATCGCTGTCGGAACATATGTTTTGGCCGGAGAAAGAACATTTGAGACCATCAAATCAGATAAATTATCTAACTGCGATCTTCTCGAGGTATATAATGACGGTGAAGTAGATAGGTTAAAAAAAGAAAATCCTGATATTCCATGGATTGCGTTTAAAACTATTGTAAATCCGATATCTAAAGAGATCGATGAGGGCGAAGGTGTTCAATTTGTTAATATTGATGAAGAAGCCGAAAATATAATTTTAGAAGAAACAAAACAACATGCAACTGGAGAACTACTTGATATTGGAGGCGAAGAAGTGGATTTCAACGATATTTAAACAATATGTAAATACAAATAATTAATTTATTTTTTTAATGATATATAACTTTTCTTTGTTTTTTTTGTATTTTGTACAGGTGTATATCTTATTTTTTTTGTATTCGAATTTGATATTTCCTTCTTTTCGAAAAATAAATATAATGTATTCAAATCTGAAAACATTTGTATTGACGGCATAAAATAAACAGTTTCCACCGATTTTATTCTATTCATATATCTATATTTATCTTGAGTTTCAAGGTTGTTTTTAAAATTAATTAATTCACGTGGTTTAATATCTATATTATATCTTAAAATTGAATGTAATGTATATTTATTTTCAGCTTTTGTCTTCACTATTTTTAATAATTCTGTATCTGTTAATGTATTCTTTACATTTAAGTTATATTTCTCATTTCCTATATGTTGTATCTTATTATTTTGTAAAAAAAAGGAAACTATATTTATTTTATAATTATCTGTGTTATAAAACTTATCATAATTCGTCTCAACAAATTCAAATTCGTTAAGCCATCCTTCGTCTAAAATATCCTCTATACTTTCCATATCACCTATAGAACTAGTGTCGTCTTCATATTCTTCCATACTAGAATAAAAAATGATTATTATTTTTTCATTATAACTAATTAATATATATCAAACTCCTCTTCTTCAGATTCTTCATCATATTCTTCTTCCATTTGTTTTTCAAATTCTTCCAACCACTTTTCGTAGTTAGCACGTTCTAATTCGGCAATAGCAAGCCCATCTAATTCTCCGGTCTCATAATAATGTTGATCTGATTCTTTTTTTCTTTTTAGATATAATTCATGCATTCCTTCACACATTCGTCTATTTAAATCTTCATGTTCTTCTCTTTCTAGCTGGACATTCATATTTACCAATTCTTCTTCCGAAAATGTTTTATCCCAACTATCATACCAGTTTACATTATTTCTACTATAATACGTTTTTCTACAAGGTATAATTATTGTTGATGCATTATCGGATGCGGTGCTTATATAACGATTAAGTTGTTCTTCGCGTTCTTTAGAATAGTTATCCATTTTTATAAATTGAGGACCAATCCAAACATTATCCCTCCAATTTTTAGTATCTCTCAATATATCATTTCCGTTACATTTATCTTCTTCTATTGTTAAATTAATTTTGTTTAAATATTCAGATGTCGTTGGAGCTAGCAATGACGGATCAACCAATTCTATATTTTCTACCAATCCAGGAAAATTTGTTATATTAAATTCTCTGTTTTTAGCCTCTTCTCTCTTTAATTCGCCTGCTCTTTTTACTCTCTCAAAATTTCTATCTGTGCTCGTATAATTATTTTTATATCTATTATCTCTACTTCCCTGGGTATCTCTACTTCCCCGGGGATCTCTACTTCCCCGGGTATCTCTACTTCCCCGGGGATCTCTACTTCCCTGGGTATCTCTACTTCCCTGGGTATCTCTACTTCCCCGGTTATATCTAGTAGTATTTTCGGTGTCTTTTTTATTATGATTATTTAGATTAACATCTTTATTAATATCACAACGTTTCCAATCCATTTTGTTAGTTTATTACTATTTTCTTGTTAGAATTTATATACTATACTATAATTAAATTCCAAATCAATTTTTTAATTTATAAATAATTAATATATATTTATTTATTATATGTCAATTAACACACTTAAAAAAAAGAGCGAAAGCAAATATTTTAATAAAGTGTCAAGCGGTACTGTTTTTTCCTTAACAGGAACTAAAAGATTACAAGGGTACGTTGGACAAACCAACTTATCTAGATCGACAAAAATGACACCATACACTCGATTTGGTGGACCCAGAGGTCATGGAGCTAAATATGGTATTTATCCTATTAATATACATAACTCAGGAAAATTAGCCACATGTAATGATGACAACACTATTAAAAAGCCCACATCAAACACCAAGGGTTTAATTTCTAGCAAATACAAATGGAATAAAAGAGGATACCCTTATACAGTTGTTCAATCCGACAGCAATTCTTCATTATTTGATACATCTTCAAGATATACACATGATCTAGCCGCTTCAAATACGTGTGTTGGTCCTACTGATATAACAAATGTTGAAAAAAATTGTATAAGTGGAGCTGGGTGTTCTAATTATATTGGAGGTAGAAGAGTAGTACGTATGATGTATAGTCAACAATTTGCCTCATCTGTTCCACAAAGTATGTATATATTGAGTAAAACAAAAAGATGTGCGACTACTTCTATGGGTAATACTAGCGACTCTACAGAACCAGCAAAAATAAATAATAGCAGTTTAACACACTTTACATGTTAATATAAAATTGCTTAAAGATATATACATTAATTTAGTATTAATATGGATAATACTATGTACTTGAAAATTTTTATTGATACAGACGAGCAAGAAGTTATTGATGCATATAATAATCATATTGAAAAACATAATACAAAATTAGATAATGATGCACCATATGAAGATTCGGGATTTGATCTATATATTCCCGAAAATACTACATTTACTGGCAATAGTGTCACCAAAGTTAATCTTAAGATTAAATGTTATGCATATTTTAATAATCGACCGTGTGGATTTTATGTTTATCCCAGATCGAGTATTTCAAAAACACCCTTAAGACTAGCCAATCAAGTTGGAATTATTGACGCAGGATATAGGGGATGTTTAATCGGAGCGTTTGATAACATTAGAGAAGACGAATATCACGTAGAGGCGAATACACGTTTATTACAAATATGTGGTCCTTTTTTACAATCTGTTCGCCCAGAACTAGTTTCTTCTGAAGAAGAATTGGGATATACAAATAGAGGCACCGGTGGTTTCGGTTCCACCGGGACAACCGACCCCTTTAGTTCGATTGGATCATTAGAAGCGTTGGGAAAATTTGCTTCTTCTCTTAATAATACACAACAGGATATAGACTATATGGATATTGCAAGACAAATGGACCAAATTATATTTAAAAATAATCAATCAAGTAACATATTTGACTTGAATATTAACGATGATTTACCAGACGCAGATCTATCATCACTTGACGACCTCGAACCTTATATCGAACCAGTCGATTAAGATATTTATTTAAAAAAAATTGATTTATATTTTATTATTTATTTAATAATAAAATACTTAACTACTAGTAAGATTAATCATGCAATCAGTTTACAACCCCCAAGACCTTCTCCACCTACCACCTATGGTAGAAGCACCATATGGTCACGGTATTATGGAACCATACTATGGTCCTGAATGGGGATTTATGGAACCACCAACACACGTTATCACCCTTCCTCGTTGCAAGGTTTGCGAAGATGCGGGTAAATCACCCCAGGAGTTTCATAGTCACTGGGTTCGTGACTCAAAAGAACCCAACGCAAAGGTTACTTGTCCTACTCTTCTTTCTCAAAAGTGTAACTACTGCAAGAAAAAGGGACACACAATCAAGTACTGTGATCGTCTCAAGAAAAAGGAACAAAACCATAGGGGCAATCAACCGGTCATGAGACAACAATCTGACGTGAGACAACAACCAGTCATGAGACAACAACCAGTCATGAGACAACAGCCTGACATCGGCTATGAGGAAGGAGAGATTGCCGACGATGCAAGTACCGGAACTATGTCCACTATGTCAGAACACGACTGGCCTGCCGTAGGCGACGGAAGATCATTTATATCTACGACCTTTTAAAAAAATAAGTAACAGTTAGGTTTCGTTTGTAATTTTAAATTAAATAAATATTATTTTTTAATCAATCTTATTATCTAGATAATTTAATATTATATTTTCATCTAATTCATTTAATCTAAAACGAGTATAATATTGTATTTCCCCGATAGGCACCGTTATTTCTAGACATTCCCCGTTAAATGTTTCTTTAAATGCTACTTCTTCTAATTGCATCCATTTTCGTCTATATATTCTAGATTTTGTACTATTCTCTATCATATAATAATCAGACTTATTTACCATAAAATTATCTAGAATGGACAATATTGACATGTATTTGATATGCTATAATACAAAAAATACATTTCAATTTTATTTTTAATTTCAATTTTATTCAATTTTATTTTTATGGTGTTTTTTATTTTATTTACATACATGGTTTAAAAGTAACATATATACCTTTTAGATGAGCGAGTTCATGAGGGGTCTCGATAGCAGATTGTCGTTTTTCATCAACACTAGTTGTTTCGGGCTCATCATCATCGCTAGAATGATATAAACCGGTTTCTATATCATTTATTGGAAAATTCTCTAACATATATTGACAATTACGAAGTGTACCGCTAGCGGAAGATCCGCTATGCCCATCCTTTATTACACGGTATGTATTCATTATATTATTCATTTTGTTACCACCAGAAAACATAAAACCATTTTCACCATTAAAATTACGAACAAAATCTATATAATTATTACCTAATTCATATATAGAAACCATCATGTTTTCTACCATAGAACGCGTATGTTGATCTAAACCTTCAAGATATTCCATTGCTGTTTCTGACATTTTTAAGTATTGTAAAAATATAAAAAATGAATCAATTTTTTTTAAACTTCTATTTCATTCTAAAGAATATTACGATTAATAGTAATAAAAACCATAAATTTATATCTTTATTATACTCTCTAATCGCAATATTTATTATTACTACTGATGATAGATAATATATCATACCATTACATCTTTCCATAGTAAAATCTTCTACCCCATACAATAACATACTCGGAGGACCATACCATATTTTCGTATCAAATAAACTCCTTTCTGTTTTTGTTAATATACAACCATTATAATAATGATGTAAAATTACAAGTAATGAATAACAAAATACTGAGATATAATAATATATATTCATATCTCCAAAAAATATACAAGCTACTATTCCAGTTACAATCAAGTAATGAACACCAACCAAATATAATCCAGCATATTCTCGTTTATTTGTGCACTTTAAAAAAAATGCTTCTATTTGTCTTATAGACCATTTCGTATCAGATTTCCTTTTTTCTAATTCAAACATATATATAAAAACTATATTATATGGAGTTTTTATATGTATTATATAATTATTAAACTTCTAGTTTAATTTCTTCTACCTTATCCGGATCTACATCGTTGTATTGAATTTTTCTTGTTAAAAATGCCGAATAAAAAATATTTGGTTCTGTATGTATTATTTCATATACATTTCCTAACTTGGAACTCATAAATAGTACATTCGTTAAAAATACAGTCAACGTCTTTGCATCTAAGAAATTGTTAAATACAACAATTCCGCTTATTGCTGAATTTATTCCAAATAATCCTAAAGATGCATACCCGAATCTACCATAATTTACATTTAGTTTCAATAGTCGTTCCTGTCTATGAGGAGATAATTTTGTTAATGCTTCTTCTACACTATCTGCATCTCTTGCTTTATATGAATTACTTTCCAAATATGATATCATCTTAAATTCACGTCTTGTTTCGTAATAATACATACCACTTAATGAAGCGAGTGTTAATAAATTAAAAATTAAACCTACCATTGATAATCCACCACCAGCATTATTAATGTTATCACTTACAGAACAAGATACACCGTTGCAGTCTTGGGGTACAAATATTACTAATAAACAACCCATTACAGCACGATATAATTCAAGAACCAGCGCTAGTGCGGTATTTACTTGCTGCTTTGTATCCTGAGACACTCCTTCCTCGTCTTCATCGCCATTTGTTAAATCAATAACCTCTTTTTCTGTCTCTTTTTTTTCTAACATTTGAGTTGTTACATCGGCGTCTTCACTACATTCTGTTTTATTACATATATTATTCTCTCCACAGCATGTAAATTTACTAATCATATTTGACTTAGTATTGACTTCTTCCTTGACTTCTTCCTTGACTTCTTCCTTGACTTCTTCCTTGACTTCTTCCTTGACTTCTTCCTTGACTTCTTCCTTGACTTCTTCCTTGACTTCTTCCTTGACTGTTTCCTTCATTTCTACATCCATTTCTACCTTAACTTCTATATTTTTTTTAATTTCAGAATTCAAGCATTTCTTATTAAACATTACATCATCTATTTTATTATATTCTATTTCCTCTTTAGTATATTCTAACTCTTCCTTCACTTCTACCTCTTTATTCAGTGTCCAAGTCCGCTTCACTTCTACGGTTTCTCCTACCACTACTAACTCTTCCTTCAGTTCAACCTCTTTATTTTCTACAATATCACTAGTTGGTTCAAAAACCTTATCTATGGAAAGATCGGCTAAATCCATTATATAATATATACTAAAAAAATCTTTTTATACTTACAACAAAATACTATTTTTATTATTGGAAATCTATGCTATCTTTATTATTTATCTCGTACCCTCTGACATTAAATTACTCCTACACATAGGACAGTTCGGTATGCGTGACGACAATATTGCTTGGGTATAGCACCCGGTGCAAAACATGTGCCCACAGTTTGTAGCAACCGTGCGCGTATTAATACCGAACTGTTCCATACAAATTGCACATACTTCTTCCTCGCGAATGTTGTCTTGTTGCAAAGAAGAAACCTTCAACCCAAACCGTCCTCTACGCTGATCCTTATAATGCATCGACAGATAGGCTATCAGAGATTTTTTTGTTGCTTGCGTTAAACTCCCCAACAAATTTTTCAAAGCGGGTGATTTATCTTTGGGTAAGTCGTTATACACGCATGCCATACTCTTCTTATCTATCCATCTCGTATCTGTAAAGTTACGAGGATAACTGAAGTCGAGGACTTCTGTTGCCGTGTGGGGTCTGCTCAGGGTGATCCCAAGTTTATTCGATACACTTGTGTGTTTCTGTCGAATGTACATCACCATTCGTTTTAACGTACCTTTGTCTATGTTTTTCAAATTGGGCATCTCGCCCTTCACTAGCGCAATTATTACAGGCATATTATTGCGACAATTATATGACAGGTGACTATTGCTGTTGCAAAATTCACACATTCGGGGAGCGATACTCTTAGTTCTAGACATGTTACTTATTTTAAGATACTTATACAAGGAGGGTGCAAAATAAATCAATTTTTTTTAACTAACTCGGTTCGCTTTTTACACCAAATCATTCTATTTTTAACCAAAATATTTTATACCTACTAAATCTCCATTTGAAATATAATCTATTGAAGCACCACCACCCGTAGAAACATAGTAAAAATCATGAATGTGCTTATTTACAAAACATACCGTATCGCCACCACCAACTATTACCTTTTTACCTGATTTTTTCAATAATTCTAATAATGTTAGAGACCCATAACTATACAAATCATTTTCTACTACACCCAGCGTTCCATTCCAAAAAATAATGTCATAATTTTGTATTATATTATTTAATTCTATTATTGATTGCATTCCAATATCAAAAAAATATTTATTTTCAGGTAAATTTTCAATATTATAATATGTACAGGGCACAGTTAAATCGATAGACGCCAAACCATCTTTCATTTGATATATTGATGAGTTATTTTGTTTGATATCTTCAATATATTGTTTATATTCTTTATTTTTAACAATTGAATTTATGTTCCCACCGCTTATATAAATACCATCCACTTTTTTTGATAATTGTCCAAGCAAAGCTATTTTATCATCCATTTTTCCACCACCTATAATGGATAATATTTTTTCATGATTTAAATTTTTATTGATTAAATCCAAACACTTTTTTTCTTTCTCTACCAAAAATCCAAATGCTTTCTCTTCTCCTTTAAACCCTAATATCGACATATGACCACGATGCATACATCCAAAAGCATCATTTACATATATATTGCCCAATTTGTTATATAAGGTTACTATTTCATTATTACTACCATCATATTTTGTCTCTTCTTTGTGAAAACGTATGTTTTCAAGCAAATATAAGCGATGTTCACTCTCTTCTAATTTTGTTATTGTATCATTACTTATTCCATCTTCCAATAAACAAATCGTTTCATCAAAATAACTTTGTAGTTGTTTCATAAAATGTTTCCATGTGAACTCTTCTTCATAACCATTTCCACAAGGTCTTCCCAAATGTGAAATAATTACTACTCTGTTTGGATGTTGGTCTAAAATATACTTTATTGTCTTCAAAGATGAAACAATACGGAAATCATCGTTTATCGTATAATTATCTTTATTATAAGGAATGTTCCAATCCACCCGCAATATTACATCTTTATTTTCAAAATTATAATTGGTTATAAAATGCGGGTGAATATGATTGTTTTTTTCATTATTATACGTTACCATATGTTCTGCCAAACGTATTACTTGGGCACTATAGGACCATTCGTTGTCATACCATATCATTAATTTAAATTCGTTTTCTGTTAATTGTATCGAAGCATCTTTATCTATTATTGACGGGGTCGTCGTTGTATTAAAATCACTACTTACCAATTTACGGTTGTTTATCGATATATAACCGCTTTTTTCCATCTCACACATTAATTCTTCTTTACTAACATTTGTTTCTAATGTTACATTCAAATCAACTATACTTACATTATTTACTGGTATACGCAAAGAGGTTCCTTTTACCTTTCCATCTAAACTGGGCAACAAAGCTTTTATCGATTTGGAAGCACCTGTGTTATGAGGAATGATATTATTAAGTATAGAACGGGACGTCCTATTATTAAAATGATTTGTATCTATTGGATTTTGAGAAGCAGTTGTTGCGTGTATGGTTGTGAAATTAGCCTTTTGTATTTTATAGTTCTTTTCTAAAAACCCCAACACAGGACTAATACAATTAGTAGTACACGATGCATTACTTACTATTTTTTCACCATTATATTTTTCCTCGTTTACACTTACTACATATTGAGGACTATTATCTTTGGGAGGAGCACACATTATAACATAATCAATATTATGCTTTTTACAATCATCTTGTGTTAAATATGCTCCAGTACAATCAATTACATATTCTATGTTATCGTATTTCTTCCAATTTAGATGCGAAGCATCACGCTCGTTAAACATATAAATTATTTCACCATTTATTGAAAACTTGGTTTCATCTATTATTTTCAAATCCCAGTTGGTATTATAATGATGGGTTGAATCATTTTCCAAATAAGATGCTAAATTGTTCAAATCAAATTTTGTTATATTTATTGCTTTTATTTTTAGCGTTTTATTAGAAAGCAATTGAATAAAAATAGATTTTCCAATACGGCCAAACCCATTTAGCCCGACATAAACCATTATATTGTTATCCGTATAAAACTTATACTGTATTTATACGGATTTATAATCTATTTTATTAAACATTTCTAGATAAAAAAAAAGACTGTGCGTCCACAGCCACAGGTTGTCTATATTTATTAATATTTTTGTTTCTACGGTAAAACCTGTTCTAAAACTCCGTCATAGCATCAAGCACCTTTTAAAATATTCTACATCGTTCATTTAACAAGAGGCCGACCTTGTCTCATAATAAATGCATCATATCTTAACTTATGCCCCCCAACACCTTACAATTCAGCTACGTAGGCGAATTGCGTAAATTTAAATTTTTAATGACAATCCAAATTTAAATTTACTATGTCAAAAGGTGCTGTTTTGTGTTACTTTGGAGTCCCCCTAGCACATTTAAGTACGGTAAGGGTGCCCCAATTCTACCACACAACTAGTAGCCTCACTCTCTCACCCTGTGTGAGGTTCAGGGAATATTTTTATTTTTTTTCTTATTTTTATTTTTTTTCTTATTTTTATTTTTTTACTTCTTATTTGCGATCCGAGTTGAACGACGAATCGTATTTGAACCGGGGGTGGTCACCTTCTTAGCTGCTCTCAAATTCTTACGCTCATCTCGTTCCTTCAACATTAGAAGAGCACGAGCTGCCAGTTGCTCATTCTCGAGATGAGTCTCCACCGCATCAAGATTAATACGTGCAGCCATCATATCGTTAATCTTCGCATAATAACTATCCTTAAGAGCCTGATGTTCCTTTTCCCATACATTCATACTATGAGGATAGTATTGCTTGCGAACATAATACCCATTATGTTTCTTCAAAGCATTAGTCATCTCACGCCAACACATGTGCTCCTCCCCATTCATCGTAGTAGTCATAATTAGCTTAGTACTCATCTTATTCATTTTATACTATCCACATAAGTATTCAAACCAAATCAATTTTTTTTAAATAAGTGCCGGCGTCCCCGGTCATTTCAATTCATCATATCCGCCATGGTTCATTATATAGACCGTATTGGTATAAATAAATGATTCAAATAATGTCACTTGGATAGACATGCTAATATATATATATATATATACATTTAATATATGAATAAAAAAAGGGCGTCCCCCTATCTTCTTTTTTTTTGGACATTCAAAGTCGTTTATTTAACAAACATTACTTTAAATCTTCAATAATCAAATGGAGGAGAAAACATAACCTCCAATTCATAGCATTAACATAGATATGGTTTCCCATGGTTTTCAACAGTCATATATGTGATCAGCACTATAACTGTGTCAAACACAATTGTTCATATATCTATATTTTCTTCGATGCATGTGTGTTGGTAAAAAGCCACCACACATATATCATCGTCAAGACCCACTTTACATGCAACCATTCATGTGGTGTCGGTTGCTGTTGTGCCAAGTAGGTAGCACTATTCCTCTCTCACCCAATCTATACACTACCGAGTACAAAACTCCCTTTCAGAACTGGTTCTCTTAGTCATAGTACTACCGAGTTACTCAAGTCCCTTTCAGAACTGGTTCTCTTAGTCATAGTACTACCGAGTTACTCAAGTCCCTTTCAGAAGCAGCCTCTTAGATCATAGTATAAAGATACTGGAATAATCTGGGCCATGAGCTTTCCGGCCCCATCCCTTGGGGGAATTTACCCTTAAGATGGTATGGGAGAGCTACATAAGCATGCATACCGGTTAAGGTGGAACATACCCCCTGCTTGGATTTTTAAGCAGGATTCAGGACAGTTTAATGACGCTATCCAGGTCAAAGTAAATTAAAGTTTAAACCGACGACAATTAGCATCTTTTCTAATGTATGACCATAAGGTGGTGCGTACTGACCTTATTATAAGGTGGTCGTGACTGACTTTATGGTCATACATTATAAGGCGGTCAAAGATGCTAAAAGGGAATAGTTCATTTGGTTTTAATCCAGGACACACCACGAGGAGGCGAACTATATTATGTCCCATAAGACCGATGACTCATGTTTATCAGAATAGCACCAGTTCAGAGGGAGTCGTGTTGTGCTAACCTCTTATGTCTACGCTTTAAATACCGCTGGAGCCGTCGTTTTGTTTGAACATCCGTAACCGTGGGTTCAGGAAGCACGGCAGCGGGTCTGTGAAGAACATCAGCACCGGGGAACACATCTGCTCTACATAGCGGACAACAGGAATAGGAAGAGTACCCGCGACTTATTTCGGATTTGATGTTCCTGAATATACAATCAGAACAAAATTGATGTCCACAGACGAGTTTGGTGGTGGATTGATTGCCGTCAAATTTGAATTGTTCCAAGCATATAGCACAATCGAATGTATTGATTGGAGTCACCAACTTATTCATGTTGTATTCCCATTTTGCATGTAAGATGTTGTAAAATTCCAAGTCATATATCTTAGAATAGGGTAGGTGGAGGCTCTGGCATAAAGCCCGTTTGACAGGCCTGGTAAGAAGCGTCCATGTAGGCTCCTTATGCTGGTTTAGCAACGATGACGCTAAGAAAGTGTAGTCATCGTGTCGAAAAGTGTTTGGGATGGAACATGATGGCATTCTTGGCATTCTGTGGGTTATAATAAACCATCCGTACGTTTTATGCGATCACCCTAAGTATTCAAAACAAATCAATTTTTTTTGAATAAGTGGCGGCGTACCAACAAAAAAATGTCACTTGGTAATTTACACCACCATAAATCTATATTTTTATATGAATCATTATATATATAGATGTCAACTCAAAAAAGAACTCGTTGTAAAAAGGGTACCCGTAAAAACAAAAAGAGTGGTAATTGTGAAAGTGTTTTAGACAATACCTGTGCTATTTGTCTAGATAGAATCATTTCGGGAAATGTGAAAACAAAATGTAAACATAATTTTCATAAAAAATGCTTGATTGGGTGGTGCAAAAGTCAAAGGACGTTAGTAAAACCCCAATGCCCAATTTGCAGAGCCGACATCAAAGATACATGCAAAAAGATTATGCCGTTTGATAGTCATGAGGTATTTCGATATACTAGCATAATTTCGATCACCGATAAAGATTTAAAATTGTATAAAGTGAATAAGATACGTGAAATTGTCTATAATCCAAAATTTGATATAAATGTGAAAAATGAATACGGTGATAGCATATTACATATTTTTTCACAGAGTAAGTGGTATA
>Ga0114994_10000334_pt1 | contig 30726 bp, 19 predicted proteins | sample ArcticOcean_MG_C_9_FD_87043 | JGI IMG/M metagenome (GOLD analysis project Ga0114994, IMG submission 87043) | Marine microbial communities from western Arctic Ocean - ArcticOcean_MG_CB2_152 | ecosystem: Environmental > Aquatic > Marine > Oceanic | place: Arctic Ocean: Canada Basin | collected...
CTCCTTTGGTTGCGGACCGCGGAACAAGAGCTCGATAAAGCGTGCGCCGATCGGTCGTTGGCCGCCGTGACGGTGTCGGAGCAGGCCGAGGAGCAGAGCCGCGAGGCCGACGTCAAGCTGGAGAAGGCGCTGAACCTGGCGCGCGAGCTGCGCGAGGGCGTCGCCGACGCCGGGCGACGGACGGCCGAGCACGACCGGCGGCGGCAACGCGCCCTGGAATTGCTGGAGCGCCTGAACGCGGACCTGAAACGGGCGAATCTGGATCTGGCGGCGTACGAGGACGCCCGCGACGAATTGATCGCGCGGGCGGACCGGCGCAACGCGCGGCTCCGGGCCGAGCGCGACGCGGAGCGGGCGGACGGCGGGCCTGCAGGCGCGCCCGAGACGCCGTCGGGGCTGCGGTCGTTGCCGTGGAGCGACGACGACCCGACGCCGCGGGGCGTTGGGGGGCGACGGGTGTTTGCGGCGACCTGAATAATATCTTTGGAATAGCTAGGCCGTCCCGACTCGGGGCCTTCCGTGTGTGTGACTACTTATTGCGACTAGTCCCTGACGGAACGCTAGCTCGACGATTCGTCAAACCCGTATTGGCACACACGAGTGTTGAAATCGACTTCACCTGTCAAGCAGACTCCGCTGGGTTGCAATTAGGGCGCGTCAGCGGCGAGGCCAACGCCTATTGGGCGCCCAGTCTCTGACGCGGTGACCTGCGAACGACATAGATCGTCCTTGCAATGCTGTCAAATCTCGTCAAACACCTACAACTGAGCACCGATGCTGAGCAGTCACAGTCTGCAACTGCGCTCGACTTGCCTCCTTTTCTCTCGTATGTAGAACCCGGCGCCTTGGGTCGAGTCGCCTGTTGTGCTCGTGCGTGGCGAAGCGCCGCGGACGCGTCCCCGCTCTGGGAGGATTTGGCGGCGGCGCGCTGGCTGAGCACGGCCTCGGCCGAGTTCGTTGGAGCGATCCGCGCGCGAAATGACGGCGGAGCGAAAGCGTTTTTCAGGGCGCGGCTGCTTTGCGCGAAGCTGCTGATGCGGTCGGACGCGATCGTTTGCGACATCGACGAGGACGAGCAGTGGCAGGGGAAGGCGCGTTTCACGCTCCAAACCCTAAACCGGCCAAACTCGCCGTCTCTCGCGGACTTATGCTTCATGCTTGAGCTAAAGCAGGGCGATACGATACTCTGCTCCGTGGCGCGCGACGCGAAGGACGTTTTGCGGGACATCGATGATGACTATATGGGTGTGTGGCGGATGGGTGATTCGACGATGGGCGGACTCGTCTTCGACGCACTCAACGCCCGCGTCGACTGCCGCGACGGCGTGTTTCCTCCTGGGGTGGGTGTTCATATTGCTCTTGATGGAGATGGTAATAATCAAGAGGTACACAACTGGAAGAAGGTCGCGAGTCGAGACGCGATCCTTGAGCTCACGCTGTCCGTGGTCTGCAAAAGGACCGGCCGAGTCGCGATGCTCGTGCCAGCGACTGCAATCGACGTCCACACCATGAGTGGGTTTATGGACTTTGGTCCTGGCAACGGCCAAGGCGAAGAACACTTCTTTCGAGCAAATCCACGGCTCTGTGGTCACCTCCCGTTCTACCATCGCAGCATGTCATACTTGGTGGCGGTGTCGGGAGGACGACATACAAGAAAGTTCACGACCCAATGCCATTTTGGAACTAATTCGGAGTTTTATCCAACGTGGACACCGACTGACAACCCGACAGTCGTCCCGGGCGCGGACGGCTATGTCACGATTCGCCGTCTCGCCTTCAGCTTCGAAACTCAACAAAATCTAGATCTAGAGGCGCGTGAGTTGTTGCGAGCTCGTGGAAGGTTGACGAACGGGCGTCGAATATTGCCCAAATGCGTACTAGGACACTATTTTACCCAATCGCTGGTATATCTCTAGACATGATATGATTTAAGCAAGACCTAAAAAGAAGGCACACGTTCCCTAAGAAGACTAAATAATTTAACATCACAATAAGAGCTAGCTAGGAAAGCCACAAATCGCGCCGCTTCAGCAGCGCGTCCCAGTCGATTTCGTCGGTCACGGCGACGCGGCGCGCGCCGTGTGTCCAGACATTAATTGCGAGGCGCTTTCCTTTCAAATCAAAAGCTGGGTGCATGTCGCACCGCCACACATCGGTCGGCATCGTCCCGTAGGCTGCGATCGGAAACACTCCAAGCCATGCCTCTTTGGCACCGGAAAGGACCCGCAACGCCGCCTCGCCGGCCTCGAGGCCGAAGGCCGCGTGCTCCTTGCCGTAGGTGTCCGTCACGACCAGGGACTCGCGACCGATGACGCCGACGGGGTGCCCCGAGGCCCGCTCCGATAGCGTCTGACACGGCGCGCCTTCCGCGTCGTCGAACGCGCAGACCTTTCCCTCGTAGTTCATCGACAGCCGCCCGTCCTCGAGCCAATTGGGGTGATTCCCGTCGCGGAGCCACGTAGCTACGACCCGCACCTCGGAACCATCCGGGTTGACCGTGAGGGCGTGGTTCGTGTCGCCCCGGGGACACCCGCGGCCCCGCGCCCGCACCACGACGAGGAGCCGCGCCCCCTGCGCATTCCATTTCACGTGGAAGACGTGGCGGTGGCACTCGGCGCCCGTACGTGTTATGCCGCCCGCCACGGCCCGAGGTCTTTCGTCGAGCTCGGCTTTGGCGACCAGGGTTTTGAGCTCGAGGAAGGAAGTCGCGTTGGTCTTCAAGTTTAGGACGTGGACGCCGTCCTTCTGTGGTAGGTTTCGCAGTTGTGTTGGCGTGACGACCACGCCGTAGCCGTCCTGGGTCAGGCGCAGCGCCGCCAGGTCCCGCGGCGCGGCCGCCAGGCTCCCGTCCCGCGTCACGTGGTAAATGGGCGTGGGTAACGAGACCTCTCGCCCGCTTTGCCAGTAGCTCCGGACGCCCCGCACGACCGGCGCGCCGTCGTTTTTTGTGCCAACAACGTCGTTGAAGTAGATCTCGGCGTCGGACGCGCCCCACTGGACTTGCGCGCCGAGCTGCGCGTCCCAGGCGGCCGTCGGGCGCCGATACACCAGCGCGAAGCGGTCCTTGCGCTTTTTTTGCAGGTCGTAGACCACAACCTCCGCCACGTCGCCCGGCGTGACGTCCGCGGGGCCCTCTCTCGCCGTCCGCGTCGCGCAGACGTAGCGGCCAGACGGGCTGAGCGCCGAGCTGTCGAAGAAGCGGTGCGTCGTGCGCGCGCCGCCCACGATCCGCCAGCGCACGTCGTAGGTCGACCGCGGCCGTCGTATGGTCGCGGCGCCCCACCGCGGCGCGATGACCCAAACCGTCGCCCAGGCGATGAGGAGGACCGGGAGGAACTTCATGCCGCGTTTCAGGCGGGAATACTGCACCATGCTGCGTTTTAGGCTGTGGCTCTGCCTTGTTATTTGGGCCCTGAGGGCCGTAGCGCTGCTCTACTCTTGCAGCGAGCGTTTCAAATCACGTCGCGTACCCCCGAGCACATCTTTCAACGTGTGTACCGCTGTGCACTCGAAGCTTCAAAGTTATGCATGAATGACTTGAAAAACCCGCACTCTTAATCGCGTCACAGGTGTGGTGGCGAACGGACCCGGCGAGACAGACATACGGGCCGACTGGTCATCTATATAGTTACCCTTCCAGCAGCGCCGCGTCCGCGGCGACGCGGACGGTGTAGCCGTCCGGGTCCGTGAGCAGGCACACGTCGCCCTGGATGACGACCGCGCCGCCCGTGATGCCCGCGCGGATGGCGACGGACGCCGGGTCGCCCACGACGTTGATCTCGGCGTCGGCCTCTACCTTGTCCGACCCGTAGACGTAGCGCAGCTCGAGGCGCGTCAGGCCCGAGGCGCCGGCCTCCATGCCCGATTGGTCGTCGCCGAAGCCGACGTAGGCCACCAGGGCGGCCTCGTTCGGCACCAGGGACCGCTGCCGTAATAACGTCATGCCGAGGCCCGTCGTGTAGAACTCGAGGGCCGCTGGGAGGTCCTTCACCTTGAGCACGACCTTGGCGGCCGGCGCGGCGGGCGCCGGCCAACTCGTGCCGCCGGGCGGCGCGCCGCCGGCGGCGAAGCCGGCCCACACGCGCCTCGCCTGCGGGTCCTCGAGCGCGGCCTCGTCCCAGAGCGTCTCCAGCCGCTCCGCGTCCTCGTCGGGGATGAGGCAGCCCGTGAGCTCCAGCCGCCGCGCGTCGCCGCCGGCCTTGGCCAGGGCCTCGGCGGTCGGGACCTCGACGCCGACGCCCAGGCACCCGAGCTTGCCCGCCGTCGGCGCAGCGGCGGCGTCGTAGCGCAGCTGGAAGCCGTCGCCGAACATAACCGCGTCCCCGTTACTCGGCACGCCAAAGGTGTCCCGGAACCAGGCCGCCGGCGACGGGCCGCCCAGCTTGACGGAGTGTAGGAGTGCGTGCGCACTCGTCGCGAGCAGCAGTACGGCCCGCATGGCGCAGTGGTGCAGCAGCGATACTACGATTCGTTAAGGCAGCAATTGACACAACCTGCTTGCATCACAAATGCTAAAGTCGTGAAACCCGTATAATGTTGCTTTTTGCCCTCTTTGTTGCTGCGTGCTTGAAATTCAGGCGCGATCATAAAGCGCCTGCAATACACCCGTTCAGACGCAGCGAGGGGCAAAGGCCCGCGAAAAATTGGCTGGAAACAGTCCAATAACGCTCTCAAAAAGCCAAAACAAGACAGCAAAACGCAAGCAGCAAAATCAGCCGCAAAATCATGGCCGGCGTCCTCGCCGAGGCCTTCACGGAGGGCCGCGCAGCATTAGCGGGCATCAAGAATTCCATTAAATGTGTGCGCAAGCCCTGCGGCGGCCGCGCCGCCGCCGCCTTTGCCGGGACGATGGACGAGTTCGTCGCGCAGAACCCCGGCGCCGAGGCCCAGTGCTACAACCGCGTGAAGCAGTGCCCGCACTGCAAGAAGGTGTGCGCGTATACATTGGCGACGTGCAACGGTTGCGGCGCCGACCTCGCGGCGACCGCCGAGACGAGGACACCGAACGTGTTCATGGGCTTCGCGCACGGCGTCGCGAAGGCGGGCTTCCCCCTCAAGGCCTCCACGCGCCTGGAGACGGAGGACGTGCTGGTCTTCGACGATCCCCTGGTGCTGACGGGGTGCCACGTGTGCGCGATCCCGACGGACGTGCACGTGCCGACGGCGACGGCGCTATTCGCCCACCCGGCCAAAGGGGCCAAACTCCTGCGCCGCCTTGAAAAGGCGGCCTGGGCCGCCGTCGAGGCCCAGTTCCTTAGTGACAAAACCTGGATGGACGGCGTCTACGGCCAGCCGCGTCCTTCTAACGAAGTGTTACGGCAGGCGGTCGTCGCGGGCCTGAACGCGCCGCCGTCCCAGTACCAGCTCCATTTGCAATACCTCGTGCCGCCCCTACTACCGCGCCAGCTCCAGCTGTACCGGGCTGGGAACCACTTCACCAAGGGCCGGTTTCTGCCCCTGGACTGGCTCCTGTCCGCTTTGGACGCGTTAGATGCCAAGGGCGTCGCCTTCGACGAGGAGCTGGACGGGGCCGGTTTACTGGAGCGCGTCGCCGAAGAGGACCTCGCGGGCGTCGACTACGAGGCGAGCTGGCGCCGCTGCTACGAGGGCGTCGCGGCGTCGCAGGAGTTATTGGGGCGGTACGCGCCCGAGGCGTTCGCCTACGCGGTGCGCGATGCCGACATGACCGTGGTGGATGTGGTAAGTGGCGCCGCGGCGCCGGGAGTCGACGCCACGGCGCTGGCGAACGCCGACAAGGGCGCGCTGGGCGGCTACGACCGCGACGGCGCCGTGTACTACGCCTTTCCGCGCGCCGCGCCGCTGCCGCTGCTTTCCGAGTTCTAGGTCGTTCCATTCGCCCTTCTATAATCGTTACGTTCGTATATACTTAGCATTAGTCGCGCGATGATAGCCAGTACTGGAGAACGTGCCAGAAAAATTCTTTCGGCACCTCGCCGCGCAGGTCCGTCCGCGCCCGCGACGCCGCATCGTCGTCGTCTTCCTCATGCTCCACTTGCACAGACGAGTGCGACGGGAAGAGCCGCGCGAGGAGCGCGTTGTACAGCCACTGAAAACCCGTTTTTGCCTTTTGACGTATACCAGTAATGATACTAGTAATACAGAGTGAGTCCTGTGAAAAAAGGGCCAGGGCTGCTGCGCTTCTGCGTGCGGGTTGTAGGGAGAGCTAGCGCCAAGCCTCTCCGCTCTGCCCCTCTTATTAGCTGTCGTTGAACACATCAACAGCAGTCGACCGTGCTGAGAACAACCGATACCATAACCGTCGGTGCGGCGGCTGCCCGAACGCCGGAGTCATCTAACACCGACACGAAAGCGCTGCTCCGCAAACGAAATGCGCTTCGCCGGCGCGTCCTTCGAGCCAAGTAAGCCCCGCGGCCGCCTCTTCACCGAGGGCGCCCAGACGGTCTGGAACGCATATAACGGCCGGTGCGTCGTGGACCCCAAACTAGTCCCAGACTACACCCCGGGCCCGGCCTCGGACGCCGCTCTGATCCCGGCGCGGGCCGCGACGCCGGGCCTGCCGTTCGGGCGGAGCACCGTGGAGCGCATCCACGACGCGCACGCGCCGCCGCGCACGGCGTCTTTGCAACAGTCGACGAGCAAGCGCTATGTCAGCGCGCACCCCCGGTATGACGACGAGTCCACCCTCTTCAAGCATTCCTTGAGCGGCTGGTCCGCGGTGCCCACGCGCGCGCCGGTCGCGCGGAAGAAGCGCCACTGGACGTACGGCGACGGTAGGAGGTACAAACCCAAGGTCCGCGACCACGGCTGCCTCTACAACCACTCGACGACGCGGCGTTCAATGGCCCTCAGTCGTGGATGGTCCGACATCAACTCGAACTCGACCGCGCTGACAAGTTCGGTGGGGCCCCGGCCCTCGACCTTTTCGAGTAGTCAGAAGTACACGCCTTTGCAATACGCCACGGCCACCCTGGCGGTGCCCAGTCGGTTCGTCGAGGAGAGCCCGGGGCCCTGCTATTTATTAGAGCGGGGCGAGGAGGCGGACGCCCACTCTTACTGTACATCGTTGAGTGAGGCGCCGCGCTGGCGGTTCCGGGACGCGGCCCCTTCAATACGATGCCCCACGCCGTCCGCGGCGCACTACGACCCTAGTGATGCGCTCTGCCGCGACTGGCGCGCGCACATGAAGCTCGCGTCGAGCGGCCGCCACGTCATCGGCGGCGCCGACGAGCACCTCAAGTACGTGTTTTCGCCGGGGCCCGTCTACGGGCCGGACGACTCCAAGGCCAAGCAGTGGGGGGAGACGAAATTCCAGGGCTGGCTCAAGAGCCACCACGCGATGGCCCACCGCGGCCCGCGGTTCACCCGGGCGCGGCGGCGGGCCGGCGCCGCGCCGCGCGAGCCGAACCAGGACTGGATACAGTAAGGCGGGGTTTGTTTTTTCTAGCCCTGGGGGGCGGGGCGAAGACCGCTCAGCGGGGGGATGTGGAAGTTTGGGTCCGTCCTGGCACAGGTTTTGTAAGGGTAGTTGTCGCGGTGCTAGTCCTGTGATTGTTGTTACGGTACTAGGACTAATGGGCGGGACCCGGGGAGAACCGCGCTTCGCTGATTGCACGGGTTTCTAGGTGGGCCAAACTTTTGTGACGCGCGATTTTCGCGCGTCGTTTCAAGGCCGCGAAGGCCTTGGCTCCTGCTCCCCCCCCCCTGCTTGCTTGCCAGTATCCTCGTAGTTGATACAAGTATGGCCATTTATATACCTAGATAGCTCATCGTCGCTGTACTTTCGCCAGTACCAAAACCCGCATATTAGTCAAAACCCGTGCGCCCGGGGCCCCAAAGTTTAGCTCCAAAGTTTCAAGCTTGTGCGGCGTCGGCTTCAGTGTACTTCAGTACAGCGGTTAAGCGAAGATTGGTTAAGCCGTGACCTTTGAAACCAAAGAAGCCAGCGTGTTTCTAAGCGCCGTCGGCTGAGCGCGGGCACAACACGCCATTGGCCGCGCGATGGACATCCGCAAGCAGCAGAAGCAGGCCATCCTGAAGATGCTGGCGCTCGGCGACGAGGACGAGGACGGGCCCGTCGACTGGAAGGTGCTCATCCTGGACGAGCCCTGCCGCGAGCTCCTGGCGCCCCTCGTGAGCGTGAACGAGCTGCGGGGCAAGGGCGTCACCCTGCACGCGGCGCTCGAGTCGCCGCGGGACGCGCTGGGGGACGTGGCCGCCGTGTACTTGTGCCGGCCGAACGACGCGAACGCGAAGCGTATTGCGCAAGACGCCGCCCAGGGCCTGTACGGGGCGATCCACTGCAACTGGAGTAGGAGGGCAGAAAGGAAGGTCCTAGAAAGCTTCGCGCGGGAGCTGGCCGACGCGCCGCAGCGGGAGGGCTGCCCGGCGGCCGAGGATTTGGTGCGGAGCGTCTGGGACCGGCACGTGGACTTCGTGGCCTTGGAGCCGCGCCTCTTCCACCTGAAGCTGGGGCGGCCGCTCAAGGAGACGTGCGGGGCCGGCCTGGCGGCGCCCGAGCGGGCGCTGAAGCAGGTGGCCGAGGAGGTCGCCGCGGGCCTCTTCTGCGCGTGCGCCGCGGTGGGCGCCGCGGCGCCGGTCGTGCGCGCGCGGCCGGGGGGCTGCGCGGCGCGGGCCGCGGCCAAGCTCCACGCCCGGCTCCACGACGAGTGGCGGCGGCGGGGCGGCGCCGCGGCGCCGGCGCCGCCGACGGGCGCCGCGCGGCCGCTCGTGGTGCTGCTGGACCGGGTGGACGACCTGGCGGCGCCGCTGCGGCACGCGGAGACGTACCAGGCCCTGGTGGACGACGTCCTGGACCACAAGGGCGGGCGCGCGACCTTCCGGGAGAACGACGCGCCGCGGACCGTCGACCTGCGCGTCGACGAGGACGCCTTCTACGCGCAGCACGCGGCGCGCAGTTTCCCAGACGTCATCGACGCCTCGGCCGACGCGCTGGCGCAGCTGCGGGCCCGGGAGAACGCGCTCCGGGCGCGGGGCGGCGGCGAGGCCGACGGGCTGGCCGAGACGGTGGGCGAGCTGCCGCGCCTTCTGGAGCGGAAGAAGCGGTTGGAATTGCACACGGCGGTGCTCGGGGCAGTCATGCGGCAGGTCGTGCAACGGGAGGTGCCGCGCTATGCCGACGCCGAGGAGCCGCGCGCGGCGACCGCGGACGTCGAGGGGCTGCTCGGCGCCGCGGGCAAGGGCACGGTGGACGACAAGCTGCGGTTATTGGGGGTCGTGGCGCTGCAGGGTGGTTTAGATGATGACGGGTTCGCGGCGCTGGCGTCCATGACGCAGTGCGGGGAGGGCCAGGACGGCGCGCGCTTGGCCCGGGGCGTCGCGGCGATCGGCGGGGCCCGGAAGCTGGCGGCCGGGGCGCCGGCGCCCGTCGCCGAGGTGAACGACGACGAGGGCCTGGCGAGCGTCCTGGCCAAGGCCCAGGCCGGCGCCATGAAGGTGGGCGCCGCCGCCGCGTCCAAGGTCGGCAACCTGCTGTCGCGGGCCTCGTCCCTGCAGGCCGTGCGGGCCGTGGGGAACCTCATGGAGGCGCGCCCGGGCACGGAGCACGACTCCTGGTTGGAGCTCGATGCCAAGGTCGGGCCCGCCGCCTACGCGACCGACGCCGCGCCGCCGAAGCTGCCGGCGAGCGAGGTGCCGCTGGACGCGATCGTCTTCCACGTGGGCGCGGGGTCGTATCTCGAGCACCACGCGTTACAACGGGCGTTCGCCGAGGGGCCGCGGACGGTGTGCTACGGGGCCGCGGACCTGGCGGACCCGACGGCGTTCCTGGAGGAGCTGATCGAGGCGGGGGCTGCTTGATTGGGTGGACTAAGTTGGTTTTCCTCTACTCAAATAACAACCATTAACCCAAAACTAGAGCATCCGCACCGCCACCGCGGCCGTGATCGCCACGTAGGCCGCGAAGACGAGCGCCGCCTGCCCCGCCCCAAAACAGGGCGCGCGGCCGCGCGCCATCGGCGCCAGGCACGCCCCCCAGAACACGAGGCCGATCCCGAACACGCCCCACCGCAGCACCGGGTCGCAGTCCAGCCCGGACACGCGGATCGCCTTTTTCGCCGTCATGTTGTGGATCGTGAAGGGCAGGCCCACGCCTAGCAACACGGTCACGACCTGCACGCCCAGGACCGTCGAGACCGCGGCCCGGCCCCGGCCCTGGGCCGCGACCGACGCGGAGACAAGCACGTCGGGAATCGCGTAGACCACCGGCAAAAACACGGCACCGGCGAAGCCTAGGGGCAAGCGCGCCGCCAGCGCGAGCAGGTCCGCTAAACGAGTAAGCACCAAAAGAAGGAACACGAGCCACAACGCCGAGCCTAACAACGTCGGCGCGGCGGCGCGTACGGCGCCGCGCAGCTCGGACCCGGCGCTCCCGCCGTCCGGGAGTGCGGGCGGCAGGCACGCGTGCGCCATCCGCTTGAGGCGGTCCCGCATGCCACCGCCACTGGTGACCGCGGACGGTGTCACGGGCCACTCGTGGGCGGTCGACCGCTTGGACGGCGTGCGCACGAGCTCCACGCCCGCCTCGACGTCCTCCGGCCGCTTCCGCTTCGGGCCGCGCACGCAGCAGAAGACGTGGAACGCCCACAGCCCGAGCAGGCTCAGCGACTCCCCCAGCGTCGCCCGGCCGTCGCGCACGACGATGAGTAAGGCCGCGAACGCCGCCAACGCAAAAGCGCCGTCCCGCAGCACGGGTAATCTATCTAACTCCAGCGGCAGCGAGTGATTCGCTTGAAAGGCGGCCAGCGCCACGATGGCGGGCAGGAGCCCGAAGTTCACAACGCCCGAGCCCAAGACAAAATTCAGCCCGACGCCGACGCGGCCCTCGACCGTCTCGACCGTGGAGAACAAGACCTCGAAGCCGCCCATCGCGAGTGCCAGGACCGTCGCCCCCGCGGCGTCCTCGGTCATCTGGGCCGCCCGGCACAATCGGCGCAGCGCCGGCAGCGTCCGCTCCTCCAGCAGGAGCCCCATCCAGAGCGTCAGCGCGATGAGCAGTAGAAGATACACGGGCGCCATGCCCCGGTACGCGAGCCAGCCGTAGTGCCGCCGCGTCACGCGGGCCCGCGCGCGCTCGACGCGCGCCGCGTTCACCGCCGCGCCGCTCCGGTGGTGCAGGCCCGCGGAGTGCGTGCGCACGTAGTGCCCGAGCCGATACAACCGCGCGTGCTTCGTGAGGTAATTCTTCGCCTGCATCGTCAGCGAGACGCGCGGCTTCTTCCGCCGCCGCAGCTGCGGGCTCGACGCTCCGATCGGTTCGTTGAGGATCGGATCCGCCTCGGCGACGCCGCCGCGTTCGATCAGCACGACGAGCGCGAAGGCGCAGAGCAGGCCCACGAAGCGCAGGCGCCAGGGCGGTGGCGGTGGTGGCGTTTGTTGTCGCGGCGAGGTTGGTCGTGGAGACGTGGTTGGTGGCGGGCGCGGCGGGGAGCGCATGGCTTTTTTTCGGGCACAAACCAAGGTGTTGGTGGTGGCGGTGGCGAAGCTGTCCTTCTGGCGGGCGCGCTCCTCAGAGCTGTTTACGCGTAGCGTGCGAGCGTTCACGAAAGCAGGAAAGCAGTGGGGCAGTTATAGGATCCAGTTAAAATTGGTTTTCGATGTGACCTGACGGGTTTTTGTTCGGGTCCATGACACAATGGCGTGCGCTCGGGGTCCGTACTAGTGGGGCTAGCAACAATAAGCAGTCACACACACTTACGTCGCGCGACCTCTACGCGCGACCCCAGTCGCCCCCGCTCCCTCAATTCGGCGACGCGCGGTGTCTCCTCCTTCACTAGTCACAAGACAAATAACGAGATCACAAGACAACTTACGACGACGAGCTTGTCTGCCGCCGCTTCGGCGCCGGCGCCGACAGCGACCGGAGCGTGGCCACCCACGGCGCGAACTCGTCGCCGATCTGCGCGCGCTCCAAGAGCTCCTCGACGGCCGCGGCCGCCGCCGCCACGCCGTCGCCGCGCAGCACCGCCCTACCGAGGTTCGTCACGCGCGCGGCATGCCTCAGCGCGTGGAAGGCGTGGAGGTACGGCGCCGCCGCCGCGTCGCGCCGCTCCAGCGCATCAAACGCGGCGGCGGAGCCCCCTCCGTGGGCCGCCGCGAGGGCACGCGCCAGGCCGGCCGCGGCCGCGGCGTGCGCCGGCGTCGGCCGGCCGCGCCGGCCGCACCGGGCACAGGCCGGCCGACGCAGGAGCCCGCCGCACGCGCAGAGGCGCCCCGCCATCGCGCGCTGCACCGCGGCGGCCGGCGTGCCGGCCCGCTGTTCGGCGCGACAGCGCTCGCACGCGCACTCAAAGCGGTACGTGTCGCGCAGCGCGGCGCGGCGCTGCGTTCCGGACGCGTAGAGCGGCACGTACGCGATAAAGACCTGGTGGCCCGCCTCGATCGCCCGCCGCGCGACGAGGTGTAAGAGCGGCGCGCGGCCCGCCTCGATGAGAACGACAGGATCGCAGTTCGGCGCGCACGAGTGGTTCGCCGGCGCCGCGTCCACAAAGAGGCCGCAGCCCACGCTCTCCTCGCCGAGCTCCAGCGGCGCGTGCGCCCAGCGTTCCGTTTCGGAGACGCCGAACTCGTTCGACTCCAAGGCCGCCGCGTGGCGCGCCAAACGCCGCGCGTCGCCGCTGCCCAGGGCGGCGGCCCGCGCCGCCGCGGCCGCGAACGCGTCGCGGCGCGCGCGCCCGTAGGCGTCGTGGTGGTTCTCGAGCGCGTCCAGTTGTTTTCTTACGGCGGGGCACCGCCACTCCGCGGCGGCGACCCGCAATAAACTCCGCACGAGGACCGGTTCGCGCGACGCCGCGCCGCAGGTCGACGCGTGCGTGTCGAGGCTGCACTGGCTGCAGATGACGGCGCTGCACGCCGTGTTGCCGCACGGTCTTGTAGAGGTGTCAGCGAGGCAGACGTCGCAGCGCTCGCCGACCAAGTGGTCGAGGAGCACCACCGAGTCGCCGGTTGCTGGGGCTTGGAGCAGCACCGTGCCGGGTGCTATCCTCTTTGTGCTCACGAGGGCTCGGCCCATGCGTTTCGTGTGTTTGATGGTGACATGCTGCGATGCCATTGCTGCTGTATCGTTTCTAGCCAAGCGCTAGCGGTCGCATTGTCAGTAATGGATGGGTGCCGTGTATCTCACGCATTCACACGATTCCCAGCGGTAATTGGCTAGCGCGGCAGAGCTCATCGACATGAGTTTTAGACGGGTTTCATGTCACGGGTTTTTCTGAGAGACTCAGAGCTCAGAGCGACTTCACTCTTAGCCAAACCAGTGCCTACCGGCTTCGTGGTGAACCACATCGATCAAGTTACCAGTGCCGACCGGCTTCGTGGTGAATTACCACGCAACTGCTGTGAGCGCTGCCGCGCGCGGTACGCCAGCCGAGCTCCTGGTTGGCCAAGCACCACTCCAGAGCGCCGCGTGATACGCCGCCATACGTGTAAAGAAGCACTGCGAATATGGCCGCCCGCTCGACGCATCCGTCAAAATTTCGCCGTCCGCGGCCGCTACCTACACGCCGACGCACGACGGGTCGGTCTCCTGGAGTTCGTCGAGGACGGCTTGATCGTCGTGGCGGACGGCGCCATCGTCGCAGTAGCGACGGACGCCCAGCAGATCAGAAGCCTATTGGAAGCACATGCACCGTTAGAAGTCGTCACGCTGCGAGAAACGGAGTTCCTCGCGCCAGGCATGGTCGACTGCCACGTGCACGCGCCCCAATACGCCTACTCGGGCACCGCAACGGATAAACCCCTGATGGAGTGGCTCCAACACTACACGTTTCCCGCCGAGAAGCGGTGCGAAGACGTCGAGTACGCGAAGCACCTCTATGGCGCATTGGTGGAGCAGCTATTGAGGGAGGGCACGACCTGCGTCGCGCTGTATGCCACAATCCACGTGCCCGCGACGAAGGCGTTGGTGGATATCTGCCTCGAAAAGGGGCTGCGGGCCGTTGTGGGCAATGTCTGCATGGACCGGCACGGCGGGGACGGCTACGAGGAGACGACGGAGGACGCGCTCGAGGGCACGAAGGCCTGCCTGGATTATATCAGGCAGGCGCAGCCCGGCGCGTCCGGCTTGGCGCGGCTCGTGCAGCCGTGCATGATCCCGCGCTTCATCCCGACGTGTTCGCCGGAACTCCTCGCGGGCCTGGGCGCGATGGCCCAGAACGCGGACGACGTCTGGGTCCAGAGCCATGCCAGTGAGGCTGCGGACCAGATCAAATTCGTCGATAGCTTGCACCCGGGCCAGCGGTGTACCGATATCTTCGACTCCCACGGGCTGTTGACGAATAAGTGCGTCATGGCGCACTGCGTCTATCTAGAAGTTGGCGAGCTTGATACCTTTGCGAAGAGAGGGGCCGGCGTGGCGTGCTGTCCGCTCAGCAACGCCCACTTCTCGCTGTCGCCGGGCTGGCACGCGTTTTCATTCCACAAGGCCCACGCTCGTGGTGTTCGTGTAGGTCTCGGGACCGACATTGCGGGCGGCTACACTGCCAGTATTCTCGTCGCGTGCCGCCACGCCGTCGTCGCCTCGAAACACGACGTAGACAAGGACGTGGACTACAAGGACGCCTTCTGGGCTGCAACGCTTGGTGGCGCCCGCGCTTTAGGTTTGGACGCGGTCCTCGGTAACTTCGAGGTGGGCAAGCAGTTCGACGCGATAAGAGTAAACTGCGCCGCTGGCAACTACGACACGTTCCCGTCGGCGATCCACCCGTGCTGCTTTGTGTGGAAATCAACCAGTGAGTCTTCGCAAACTCGTTTTTTGGCGACGACGCGGCCGTGCTGGCTAAACCGCGGTGAGACCCGCACCGCCACGCCACCGAGCAGACGCCGCGTCGATGGCGTGGAGGTCGACGCAATGAGTTATGACGAAAGCGCCGCGAACTTTGATTTCCGCGCAGGTGCTGCCCGTCTCGATTGGAGCACGACTTCGAGAAGTTCGTCAATCTGGGCGACGACCGTAACATCGCGAGCGTCTACGTTCAGGGCCAGCGGCGCCGCTGACGTCCCGTTGCTCCATATGTTCTCCCGTTGTATTAAGTAGTTCACATGTTTAGACATAAAGACGTGCGGCGCGCGCGAGCACGGGGCGGAAGGTCGGGCGGCGCCCGGCGGGATCTTCCGCCGGGCGCCGCCGTCATGGAGTCGCCCCGTGCTCGGGCAATCCGCTAGTCGAGCCGCGCGAGCGCCTCCTCGACGGCGTCGACCGGCGCCGGCGTGCCCGTCTTCTCCTGGTACGAGTAAATGATCTTGCCGGCCTTGTCGACGACGAGGACGCCGCCCAGGAGCAGGCCCTCGCCGATCATGTTGCCTTCGATATTTTTCGCCGTCATGCGCTTCCCGATGTCCCGGATCGCGCCGACGGTGCGCCAGGGCAGCAGGAGCGCCTTCAGCGTCCCTCCGAGCGTCAGGAGGCGGCGGTTGCCGAGGTACGCGTAGAACGCCTTGTCCTCGTCGATATAGAGGTCGCTGCCCTTGAAGTAGTCGCGCTGGAACTCGCCCACGCCTAATACCGTGTCGTTCGCGGCTTGTTTGGTCGGGGCGACCTCCTTCACGACCCCCACTAAGCGCTGCTTGCCGCCGCGGATCGCCATGAGCTCGCTGAGCCCCAGCGCCTCCTCGCGGCACAATACTCAGCCGGGCCGCCTTACCACAAACACGAGCGCGCCGTGGTCGCGCCAGAGCGACGACGCCTCGAGCGAGTCGCCGTTGATGGCGCCGTTCTTGACGGGTCGCAGCGTCGTCGCCGCGAGGTCCGGGGCCGACATGACCAGGCGCCGGTTGGTCGACAGCTGGCGCGCCGCGAGGCCCGCCGCGCCCACGGCCAGGAGGCTTGTGCGGCAAAAGATCATGGTTGCCGTCCGCGCCGAGTCGCAGGGCACGCAGCGGCTAGCGCGTGGATCGCGTCCAGCCTCGAGATAGCACTGAGTGGGAGAAACCCGTATAGAAGAATTGCATCCGAGATTTTTAGTGGTTTTAGCCCTCGCAACGCAAACCGATACAATTAGCTGGCCGTGGGTTACTGCAAGCTAGCAGCGACGCCATTGATCAAGTGTGAGGCCGTCCGCGCGATCCATCAACGCAATGCAGCCCACAATAATCCTGAATGCTAAAAGAGGGCAGCCATAAGCAAGCAAAGGAATGGAACGCCAAGCATCCACGAGGAGCTAACATAGCTGCCTAAAAAGCAATGGAACGCCGAACAATCCACGAGGATCCAGACGGTTACTACTTCCGCAGCCCGACCGGCCAGCTTTATGGACCATTATCCCGTTTCCAGTTCGAGGCTTGGTCGTTGAGAGGCGCGGTGGGTCCGGGCAGCAAGGTCTGGCGGCAGTCGGGGGGCAACCACTATCGCATTGAGATCTCGCGACGCCTCAAGTGGCGGAAAATTATTTCCGTAAGAGGGTGCGGCGCGATGAGCGAGTGGTTTATGACGGCTTTGACCCTACTCGCGCTCGTCTTCCTCTGCTCGGTCAAAAAGCTGCGCGACGACCTGCGGAAGGAGCTGCGGGGCCACGCGCGGACGGGCTTTTTCCTCTTTGTGCTGTTCGCCACGACGATCGGGCTCTCGGTCAGCGCCATGCGGAAGTTGTCCAAGCGCGTCGTGTCCGAGTCCACGGACCTCTTCGACCACGAGGTTTAGACTGAGGCAGCTCTATACGCCCTCGACGCGCCCCGGATCATACCTCCTTCTTTTGTTTAATTTTGTTTTGTGGTTATTCGCTAGCCCGGTAGGGCGTCCGCCGCGGTGCGGAGCCATTCCAAATACGCCTCTCGATCGACGAGGCGCGTCGCCGCGAGGACGCTGCTCCTACCTTCGACGACGCGTCCGGCCGCGTCGACGCCGTAAGTCGCCTCGCGGATCTCGAAGCTCCCCGTCGACGCATGGAAGAAGGCGGCTAAAGGATCGTACCGCGCGGCGCACGCGTCGGCGCTGCAGAGCGATCCTATTATCCCTTCTAGCTCCGAAGCTTCGGGAAACGCGTCGGTGCAGGCGTCCAGTCCTACCAGAACCAGATTTTGGCAGCTCTCGACGACCGCCGACGCCGCCGCAGGGTCACAGGCGAAATTGAACTCCGCCTCACGACCAGGAGCGTCTCCTCCTATTGCCGTAATGCTTTCGATCTGCACCCGACCGCTCGCGAGGACGGCCGCCACGTTCGTGAGCGGCCCGAGGCACAGGAGGTCCACAGGCGCGACTGCCGCAACTGCACCGGCGACATCGCTGTCGAACGGTCCTGAAGCCGCGCCCAGCGACCTGTCGTCGAACCATCGCAGCAACATCGCCTGCGCATCCGTGAGCCATGCCTTGACGGGCACCTGTGGTGCCGCCGCGCCAGCGACCACGACAACGTCAGAGCGTCCGCACGCCTGCAGCAGCGCCGCGACGCGGCCGGCGCCGGCTTCCGGTGTCTCGCAAGCTCCCGAGGTGGTTGAAACGACCGCGAGTCGCGGCTCTGTGGCTGCAAGCGCACCGATTGCGACCAAGTCATCGAAGCCTGCATCCGTGTCGATCCATAGGGGTGGTCGTTTTGGGGCCATGCTGCCAGCGCTGGCGACCATTAGGCTGCGCAGGAGCTGGCGCATTCACTCTGCGAGTGGCTGCGCACCTCGGCGGACGCCTGCCAGCCCGCAGGAATGGAAAGTCGAGAGAGAGCTTTCGCTAGAGACGAGAACAGATCGTTGCACGTGCAAAAGCGATATAACACCTTTCAACGAGCCCAAAAAGTTATAGCGGCCAAAAACCCGTCAAAAACTGCAGTCGTCGGGACCTAGACGGGAGCCCCGCCCACTAGTCTTAGCAGCGTAACAAAAAGACAGACGCAAGCGGAGACGCCATCAACAAGGCGCTATTTCATTCACATAATTCTTAGGCGCGCTGGAAGCTAGACTCGGCGCCACGGAGGCACATCACACCTCAACGAGGATGCAGGCGTCGAAGGGGACAGAATAATCATCTCCTTCGTCGGTACACACCTCGTACGAGCGAAGTCGCTCACTAAAGTCTTGGACAGTAAATTCCTCGCCGCGGAGGTCAGCTATCCCTGGGTTCCATCCGACGCACTCCGCCGCCCCCGGCGCCGGCCGCGAGCAGAGCCGCTTCAACTCATCCAAGTCGTCGATAATACAGATCACGGACTCGTCCACCACGAGATCTGGGCGCCACTCGGTCATTCGCGCGTCAGTAATGGCAGCGGGCGGTTTGTACGCGAGCAGCTGCGCGACCTCGCTCCCCAACCCCAGCTCGGCGGCTCCATCGCCGAAGGATTTCACCTGCTCTCGGAGCTTGAACGCCTTCAGGAGCATTTCGCGCTCAGGCGACGCCGCCGCGGCGGCCAGATGCGCCTTGGCCGAGTCGAGGCCGCCCGGGAGCTTCTCAACTATCTTCAATCGCGCCGACGCGAGGTGCCACTTGGAGGCGTCTTCCGCATCTATTAAGCCGCTCTCGATGGCGGACGCGACCACGCTCCGGCCGGCGACGTGATCAATTAGTGTGGTGCCCATGGGCTTGTTCGTGATCGGCGACGACTCTTTCTTTTGCAGCCACTTTTCGATCCTCTCCCGTTCGTAGACCTGGCCGTCTTCCGCTATCACCGGCTGGACCGTGAGGCTGTGCGAGATGGGGCACGTCACCGACGCGATGACCTGCTCCGCGAACGTGTCATTCTTGTCCTCGATGCGCGGCTTTTTGCTCCCCTTTTTGGGCGACGCCTCGGCCTTCTTGCCTCGTTTTTTTGCTGGCATGCTGCGGTCGCTCTCCTTGTTTAAACCAGATGCGCTGCAAATGCTGTTGCCAATGCTGCTGTTTCGATTGCGCTTCTGTGCCCCGCCTCTTTGAGTCCGCACGGGTTTTTCGTCAAAAGAGAAGACGCCCACCTCACGCCCAATCGTCGCAACACGCTATCGAAGAGTGCTACAGCGGCGCGGCCACTAAACGTAGTAATTCCAACTTAGCCCAGCAAAAAGAGCTGGAGCACACGTGCAAATCGCTGCGCGCGCGCACGACTTGCATTGGGCTGCCCCGGCCCGTAAAAGGCCGCAGGACGATGGGCGGCAGCTGCCCGGCGGTGGGCCTCGAGGCGAGCATCCATGCGCTCGTTCTTTTTGGAGTGGCTGCTTTCCTGGCGTGGGACTGGCACACGCGCGACGACAAGGACCGGCCGGGGAGGACGCAGGCCGACTGGGCCACGGGGCTCGCCCGCTTCGTGTGCCGCCGCCCGGTGGGCATCGTGTCGATCATCACGGCCTACGCCGCGTACCTGTCGGTGGCGGCGTTCGTCGACGTGGACTGCCTGGCGCCGCGGAGTTTAAGACTAGTGACGGCCCTGGAGCAGTACGCGCGCCAGGACGAGATCACGTCTTATAGTTTGGACAACTGGGAGAGCGCCCAGAAGGCGTCCGTAGCCCAGGGCCTCTGCGACGGGCGCCGGCTGAGGGACGACCGGCGCCGGCTCGCGACCGTCGGCGACACGGAGCACATGAAGATCTTCTACGCCGCGCGCAAGCGGCCCAACAACGTCATCACGGCGAAGTCGTTATTGGACGCGCGCATTTTAGAGAGCAGGGTGACCACTTCGGATGGTTTTGATGATCATTGTTATGTGGCGGGCGGGTCCGGTGGCCCAAACCGCCAGTGCTCGAACGCCGCCGTGCGCAGCTGGACCGAGGCCTACTTCGCGGGCGCCAACGTAGTTAGTGACGTCGACGCGGCCTCCGAGGAGTTTGCCAAAACAGCAGAAGGTAGGTACTACTTCGACGTGTTCTTCAACCTCTTCAACCCGACGTCCAACGTGTCGCGGTCGGAGATCTTCTTCAGCCTCACGGACCGCGACGCCTTTCGACAGTGGATCACGGACTACTTGCTCCCGACACTGGAAAGAGTTTCGACGAGCGACACGCGCGTCTGCTGGCTGAACGGCGACGTGAACGATATAGAAGTCGAGCAGGCCGTCACGCACGACGCGCTCTTGGCCATCGGGTCGCTGCTCTTCGTGTACGTATGTATGGTGGTGCACACGCGTTCGCCAATCGTGGCGACGGTGGCCATGGCGCAGGTCCTGGCGTCGGTGCCCATCGGCGTGTACCTGCACCGGGCGCTCTTCGCCATCGACCAGTTCTACGTCCTGAATTTTTTGGGGCTGTTCATCATCGCGGGCATCGGCGCGGACGACTCGTTTTTGTTGTTCGACGTGTGGAAGGCAGAAGTGGACCGGGGGCCCTCCAGAACTTTGCCGGAGGTCCTGGCGGCCTCGTACCGCGCGGCGGGCGCGTCCATGGCCGTCACGTCCATCTCCTCGGCAGCATCGTTCTTCGCCAACGCCTACTCGACCCTGCCGGCGCTGCGGTCCTTCGGTATCTTCTGCGGCACGCTGATTTTAGTGAATTTCGTTTTTGTCATGCTCGTCTTCCCGGCCGCGTTGGTGATGCGGAGTCGGATGAAGCCCCCGGCCGAAGACGCGCGCGTCGACGTGGGCGGCGAAAGTGACGACGTCGTTGAAATGGCGTCCGTGGAGCTGGTGGACCAGCGGCCGGCAACGCCCACGGGCGACCAGGGCGACATGAACCCCCTCTCCTTGCGCGCCGCTGCGGCGTCGAACGCCGAGGACGAGGAGACGCAGCCCCTGAATTTGTGGGGGCGCGTTGCGGTGGTCCTGGCGACGCCGGCGGAGCTGGCCGAGGCCTACCAGCGCTTCAAGGGTTGGGCGGGCGTGGACAAGTTCTTCGGGCGGACGCTCCCGACCGCCGTCAAAAAATTCCACAAAGTCATCCTCGTCGCGGCGCTGGCTCTAAGTGTGATGGGCTTCGCGTCGACGGCGGCCACGTTGAAGGCGGACGACGAGCCGCCGCGCTTCTTCCACCGGAGCCACAACCTGGGCCTGGTCTACGAGCTCTCCAACGACTACTTCGCGGCCGGCGCCGGGCGCGGGGGGCTCTCGTCCGCCGGCGGCGTCGTCAACGTCGACGTCCAGGCGCCGACGCCGAGTCCCAGTCTGCGACCGCTCCCCGCGCCGACGCCCGGGGGGGCGCAACCCACCGTAAAGCCGACGCCGCGCCCGACGCGCGAGCCCAATCCGGCGCCGACGCACAAGCCGACGCTGGCCAGCGCGCTCGCAGCGACGCGCACGCCCACGCGATTGCCGACGACCGCTCGGCCGACGACCGCCAGGCCCACCGTACCCGGACCGACGCGCATGCCTGTCGGACCGCAGCCCACGGCCGCGCCCTCGGTCTGTACCAACGACGGATACTGCAGGGGCGCCGGCCAGTGCTATTACGACGACGGCGGCGTCAATCGGTGCGAGTGCTTTGCGGGCTTTTCGGGGACGAGGTGCGAGACGGCGGACGTGTCGTACCTCGACCCGGGGGCGATGGTCAACCTCGACGTCGTGCACGGCCTCAAGCAGCGGCCGGGAAAACCCACTGCTCGCTACCGCTTCGGGAAACCAAGATACCGAGGAGCCTTCGACCTGGGCGACCCGCAAGCCCAAATTTATGTGAGAGACACTTGTCTTAATGCTGTGGGAAAGTCAAAACTCAAGGTAAATGCAGTGCATTCCATATGCCTCCTGGCCATCTTCGAGACGGAATTCCTGGATCCAATGAGCCTGGCACTACCACTGGGCCGCGACGACTTCCGGAACCTGTTCGCCGAGTTCCGGCGGTCGAACGTGCTCTTGGACGGCTCGCGGGTCGAGGAGTGGATCGGCTTCGACTGCGTCACGAACGAGGCGACGTGGGTCCGCGACAACATCGTGCTGACGGTGCGCCGGGACTCGAGCGTCGAGGACCGCCTCAAGATCTTCGGCGAGTGGCGCGACTACCTGGACGACCGCGCGGACAAGCGGCCCGCGGGCGTGGGCCGGGCGCTCCTCGCGTCCTCGCAGGAGGTCATGGCCAGCCTCGAGAGCAACATCGTGGGCGGGTCCCTGGCGGCAGCGGCCATCTCGGTGGCCGCCTGCTTCGCATGCGTCTTGGTGCTGACGCGGGCCGTGACGCACACTTGCCTCGTCTTGGCCTGTGTTGTGTGGATCAACGCCTTGCTGGCTTCGCTGATCACGTGGTCGCTCGACTGGAAGATCGGTATTGTTGAGGCCATCGCTTTCACGATCTTCGTCGGAATATCGGTCGACTACGCGTTACATGTCGACCGCGCCTTCCGCTACGCCTGCGCGGGCGCAATGATACGGGCCGGGCGCCTACAGCAGCTTAGGCGCGCGCTTGGAGAAGTGGGCGCTCCGGTCGCCGCGGCCGCGGCGACGACCTTCGGGGCAGCAGTGTTTCTCCTTTTCTGCATCATCCTCCCGTTTCAAAAGCTCGGTGTACTGATCTGCGCGCACACGGCGTTCTCGGGCGTCGCGGCGCTGGTCGTCCTACCAGCGATCCTGGTCGTGCTTCCGAACAAGGACATCTCGGCGGGTCCCGAAGAGGACACGGCGTCCTCGGCCGTCGAGATGGCCCCCGTCCAGGCGGCGCTCCCGCCCCTGCCGGAGGTCGGCGTGCGGTTGGACAAGGAGAAGCCCGACCTCGACGACATACCCCTCGACCGGGACCCGTCCACCTTCATCTAATTTGTTTCTCACTAGACCCGGCCGGGAGTGGTATTTTGGTAATATGGAGCGGGTTTTTTAGGGTGAGGGCTCTCTGGTTTGACCTGGCTTTGCGGGGGAAGCTTATGCTAAGAGCGAGGGACTAGAGCCCGCCCAAACGTTTGAGCCAGTCGGGGGGGGCGCATCTTACTGCGAAAAGGCGGGGAGACGCCCGTAATCGATCCTTTTTGGACTGCAGCGCAAGCGGCGTCCCATCCCCATTGTTGGGGCAGCGCTTCTAGGCCACCGGCTGCACAACGCACATGGCGCTGGCTGCCCTTGGCTTCGACCAGGGCTGGGCGGTCGACGACCCCTGCTTCTTCAAGGATGAGGCGCGGGGCTGGATCATCGGGCGCGTGACGAAGGTCGTCGGCATCGGCCGCACGGCGACGCTCTCCATCGCCGCGGCGGTCCCGTTATCACCCGTGGACCGGGACGCCAGCGAGGTCGAGGCCGCGTCGGAAAGGGCACGAGAAGGCGTCGAGGACATGGTCACCCTCGACGAACTGACCGAGGCGACGGTGCTCAGCACGCTGCGCGTCCGCTACGACCGGAAAAAGATCTACACGAACGTGGGCGGCATCCTCGTGGCCGTGAACCCCTACGAGCAGATCGCGAACGTCTACGGCGAGGACTGCATGGCCGCCACGGCGGTGGCTGACGCGGCGTTCAAGGGCGCCGCGCCGCACCCCTTCGTCATGTGCGAACATGCGTTGCGCGCGCTGGACCGGGATCGCGCCTCGCAGTCGTTCGTCATCTCCGGCGAGTCCGGCTCGGGCAAGACGGAGACGTGCAAGTTTATTTTGCGGTACCTGTCGTACCGGAGCAAGCGCCGCTTCGAGCTCTCGAACAACCCGGGCGGCGCCAACGCCCTGGAGGAGAGTGTCCTGCTGTCGAACCCGATCCTGGAGGCGTTCGGTAACGCCAAAACGCTGCGGAACGACAACTCGAGCCGGTGGGGCAAGTACACCCAGGTCTACGTCCAGCCGGCGTCGGGGGCCATCAAGTCCGTGGGCATCACGGCCTACCTCCTGGAGAAGGTGCGCGTCGTCGAGCGCCAGCCGGGCGAGCGGAACTACCATGTGCTGCACCAGCTCGTGGCTGGCGCGCGGCGGCGGATCACGGGCGACGCGGGGCTGGCGCTGGCGCTGGGCCTGGGCGCGGCCCAGACGAGCCACGCCGTGCTGCGGGACACGGCGACGTCCTCGGCGTCCATCGGCGTGGACGACGAGGCCCAGTTCCGGGTCACGCGGGACGCCCTAGACAAGTTACACGTCGCGCAGCCGGGCCTCTTCGGCGCGCTGGCGGCCGTGTGCCACCTGGGCGACGTGTGCTTCGAGGAGGTCGAGACCGAGGGCCAGGACGCCGTCGCGGCGATCGCCCCGGGCGACCTCCGGCAGCGCGGCCGCGCGAAAGCCGAGCACGCGGCGGACGCCGCGGCGCGGGCGCTCGGCGTCGACCGGGCGCAGCTCGAGGAGGCCCTCATCGCGCGGCGGGTCGCCGGCGTCCGCACGCCGCGCAAGGCCGCCGAGGCCGAGCACGCGAGCAAGGCCTTCGGCAAGGCCCTGTACGCGCGCGTCTTCGATTGGGTCTTAGCCAGGGTCAACGACGCGCTGCGGGCCATGACGCACGCGCCGACGCGGGCCCGGGACGCCCTGACGGGCGCCAAGACACAGGACCTGCTGACGGTGGGGTTGCTGGACATTTTTGGGTTCGAGCGCTTCGACGCGAATTCGCTGGAGCAGCTGCTGATCAACTACGCCAACGAACGACTACTGCGGGAGTTCAACGCGCAGGTGTTCGAAGCCGCGACGCGCGAGTACGCGGCCGAGGGCGTGCCGGTGGGCGACCTGACGTTCCAGGACAACACGCCCCTCCTCAAGACGCTTGAGCACCCGCGGGACGGCGTCTTCGCCATGCTCAACTCCGAGTGCGTGCGGCGGGACGGCTCCGACGCGAACCTGTTGAAGCAGCTGCTGAAGAAGCACCAGCGCGAGCCGTTTATCGGAGACCGCCGGGGGCCCCTCGCGGGCGTCTTCGTGCCGCGGGTCCACAAGAAGTCGACGGACGCGGAGCGGGCGGACGCTTTATCTGTTTTCGGCGTGTCGCACTTCGCGGCGGACGTGGCTTATAGAGTCCAGTCCTTCGTGGAGAAGAATCGGGACCGGCTGCCGAACGAGATCTGCGCGCTCGCGGCGACGTCGGACGCGCCCTTTATCGCCAGTCTTTTCGCCGACGTGGACGAGGAAGTCATTACCTCCCAGCAGAAGCGGAGCCAGCGGTACGTCGCGTCCAGCTTCGCCGAGTCGCTGGGCAAGCTGACCCAGTTGCTGGACGCGACGCGCCAGAGTTTTATAAGGTGCGTGAAGCCGAACGACGTGGCGAAGGCAGCGGCCTTCGACGGCGTCGTCGTGTTGGAGCAGCTGCGGTGCATGGGCATGCTCGAGTTGATCGAGGCGCGGGCGCGGGGCTACGCCGGGCGCATGGACCACGGGGCCTTCGCGTCGCGCTACGGGCTTCTACTGGAGAACAAGGTGAAGGATGTTAAAAAGTACGCGACCAAAGCGACGAAAAAGCTCTTGGTCGAGTTCCTCGCGTTGCTCCAACGGCAATTCCTGGTGGACGGGGTGGCCGTGGGCAAAACCAAAGTCTTCCTGAAGCGCCAGGCGGTGAACGCGCTCGAGACGGCGCGGGAGACACGCATGAAGGCCGACGTATTGCTGGCGCTCGGCGAGGCCGTCACGGCCCGGGACATCGAAGCCTTGGAGCTCACGCTGCGCATCGCCGACGAGCTGCGCCTGGCGGAGACGCCCGAGGCGGAACGTGCGCGGCGGGAGGTCGCGGTCGAGCGGAGTTACCGGGCGCTTGTAAGTGCCATCTGCGCGGGCCGCGCCGACGTCATCGCCGCGGCGCTCGAGGGGGAGAACAGCGGCGCGGGCCGCGTTGGCGAGGCCGCGGACTGCGCCCGGGCGGCCTGGGCCGGCCTGGCGATCGCGGACGCCCTGGACAAGGCCACGACGGACACGGCCGCCGCGCTGGTCAAGCAGAGCGTCTCGGCCCAATCCGCGCTCACCAAAGAACTGAACCGCGCGCGGGACCCACGTCATAAGGACGTCGCCGAATCCTCGCCCGAGCTGCCCCTGGAGACGCTGCGGGCCATCCACGCGGCCGTCGACGAGCGCGTCGCGGCGTGTGCGCGACTCGCCGAGCAGAAGAGCGCCATCGACGCCCTCGCTAAGGCGGTGGACCAGGGCGATAGAAACGTACTGGCGAAAGTTCTCGCGCAGTACGAGGCGCTGCCGGGCGCCGCCGTACGGACCGCACTCGATGGCGCACGCGACGCGCTTGCCGTGACCGGGCTCCGCGCGGAGCTCCTCCGCCACAAAGAAGCTTGCACCATGCTCGAGAAGGAGTCGTGGAAGGACGCCACTTGCGCGGCCTACGCTAGGAAGGCAGAAGGTCCGCTCCTCGAGTTGGAAAAGGTCCTCGCCCAGTGCATTGGCAAAAATTACGCGTGGTTGCGGAAGGACGTGGGCGGCGCGTCGGCCGTATCTTCCAGACTCAAAGCTAAACTTCACAAGGCGGACGCGCGCGCCCAGGCACTTGCCATGGAGAAGCTCGCATCCGCAGAACGAGCGCGCGTCCTCGCGGCGCAGGCCGAGGCAAGAGCCGAGGCCGCGGCGAAGGCATCTCGGGACGTAGCGGAGCGAGCCGAGCGCCTTCGTTTGGACAAAGAGGCAGAGGGGCGCCGGGCGGCGGAGGCCCGGGCCGCGGCTGCGGCCGCGGCGGACGCGCCGCCGCCACCGCCGGCCCTCGAAGGGTTGAGCGAGAGCGAGCTGGCGCGGGTCCGCGAGAGCGAGCTGAGCCGGAGCCGCGCGGTGCGCATGGAGGGCCTAGATTCGAAGGAGGAATCAGCAATTAAAAAAGAGGGTGACAAGGTGAGGCGGGCCGGAAAAATTGCATTCTGCGATTTGCCCTGGGCAGCTCGCGTCCAGAAGTTGGTCGAGGGGACACGGCTGCTCAAGCTCTCGACCACCAGCGCGGCGCGCGTCGTGCCCAACGCAGAATGGAAGCACGTGCGCCTGAACTGCGCCTGCGACTCGCGGGGCACGCCCTTGTTGGCCAACGACCCCGGCGCGCGGAACCCCGATGCGAAACGGGGCGCGTACTTGACCTGGCCCTCCCACACGTTATTGCGGCGGGGTCACCGGAAGTTGATGCTCGACGGCATCACGGCCGTGCACGTCGGCACGAACGCGAAGCAATGGTGTACTATGGTACCTACCGAATGGCACTACGTCACACTCGTCACCAAGGGCCGGTCCTACGACTTTGGGTTCGAGGACGCCTCCGAGCTGTTGCTCTGGGTCAACACGTTGCAGCGCATTACCTGTGATGAATGGACGCAGCAGTGCAACGCCGGCGAGGCGGCGGAGTTGTTTCGCGGCGCAATCAGTGATGCGCAGCACCGCTTCTACCGCTCCCGCAAGGCCGGGGCCGGGTCCAGTGAGCACTTCGACCCGTCCTTGAAGGAACTGTGTCCGGTGCTGTATCCTTTGGCGCCCCAGCTCGCGTCGACGGCGGCAGAGCTGGGCGTGAGCTTCTCGCACAACGCGCCGCGGCCGCACAAATTTTGCGCCTGGACCGCGGCCGCCGTGTTGGAGGCGCCGATCGCCCACGCCGAGGCAGTCGTGTCGATGCGGGCGGTGCTATCGGACCTCGGGTTCTATGCGGACGGTCGCTTCGCTTGTTCTGCTGGATTTTATGACGAGAACGGCCTCGCTCACACGCTCGCGCGGCAAGCAATAAAGCAGCCGTCGCCGGCCTCCGCCGACTCGCAGACGGCATCGGAAAGTTCGTCGAGTGGCATGCTTGTGATCCGCGCCCAGCACGCCAAGACCGGCAAGGTGTCGGTACTGAAGATCAAGAAGGGTACGAAGATGGCGTCCGTGTTCGAAGCCCACGCGAAACACAAGGGCCTGAAGTCCACAAACCTCGAGAAGGTCAAGAGTTCCAAGAGGGGCGCATCGCGGCGCCAGTAGTAAATTATTTTAACATACGTTTCTTCGTATCACGGGCCTTGGGGAGAAGAGAGGAGGCGTGGGTCTTGGGGGCGTCCGACGGAAACTCTCTAGAGCACTGCCGCAGTCTGCGCCTCGCGGTTCGCAAAGTTCGCGCGTTTGGCCGTCGGCCGCGGAGACGCCCACTGCATGGCGGAGCGCAGGCGCGAGACGACGGATTTGCGCCGCGTCTTGGGCCGCGGCTGCGGGGACTGGCCCGGGAAGAAGCTGCCCGGGAAGGACCACGACCGCTCCACCGGCGTCATGGGGAAGAAGCGCTTCCTTCCTGAGTGTCCCGAGGCGTGCGGCGTGTGCCCCGCAAACACTCTGCGTAAAAACGACGGCGGCCGGTCGTCCAACGTCGGGCGCGGCGGTGGTGCCTCGGCCGAGGCCATGATCGTTTCGTCGCTGGCGGAGCTCAAAGAGCTCAAAGAGCGGAAGATCATCGGTGGTCTGGGCTGCGTGTGCACCGCGTTTTCGACGTCGACCGGGACGAGGACCATGTTGGGGCAGCGTATGTGCTGTGGGACTGTAGCACCCGCGGCTGGGCGGCGCGCGCGGCAGCGTGCGCGTGTATGTGGGACTGTGTGATGTGCAAGCGCGCACTTTGGCGGCACGCGAGGCAGCGTGTGCGAAGCTGCCCGTTTAACGATTATGAGAGCATCTCCCAGGAAAATGGGACGCCCTACAAGCTGTAGCTATCCACGCCAGCTACCCGTGCCTCGCACCGCCGGAGTGCTGCAGAGAAGCCTGCGATTTATAGACGTCTTTTGCTGCTTGCTTTTTTGTCCTCACGGGTTTCGGGCGACAAAAAGTCGGCCTAGGCAAGAGCAGCACCGCAACAACAGCCTATCATCGCTGCAATCGCTGCGATCCGTCGTAAGCGCATCTCAACTGCAGCACTGCTGGACAGCTGACACCGCACACTGCATCACAGAGCAGCTCTACACAGTCCAGCAGCACAGCTGAGCACTTGCAGCACAGACAGCACAGCACGCCACCGCCGCCATGGCGAAGAAGGGCGGCCACCGCACCAAGTCGAAGCCGGGCGCCGGCAGCAAGCTCAAGAAGTACAAGCGCAGCCGCGACACGAAGCGGCGGAACCGGGACGTGGAGCAGGTCTTCGACGACATGACGAAGAAGGAGGCACTGGAGACGACGCAGCCCCACGACGACGACCTGCCGGGCTGCGGCCAGTTCTACTGCGTCGAGACCTCGCGGCACTTTGTCGACCAACACGCGCTCGACGACCACCGCAAGTCGCGGTTCTACAAGCGGCGCGTCAAGGAGCTGAGGACGGAGACGCCCTACACGAAGCACGACGCCGAGGCGGGGGCCGGCATGACGCGGGAGGTGCTGCCGAGCGCGGCAGAGACCCGCGCCAAGGCCGAGGCCAAGAGGGGCCACCGCATGACGGACGACTGACTGGAGTAAGAAACGAAAGTACCATATACTTTGACTAAACGACTCCTTGCCGTGCGGTTTTGAGCCGGTGTCGTTGTGCTGGGCTTGCTACGGGTACAGTGTAGCGTCGTTGTGCTGTGGGCAGCACTCGCACGAGTCGAAGAGAGCAGTTGTGAGCATGTTTTCGACGGGCAGCCCATACGGTAACAAAAGTATGGAGAGTTGACAAGAGCATGAACGTGCTGCTCCCACCGGACTCGCCGGCGCACGGGCCGGACGACCTCCGGAGCCGGCCCAAGTATGCCTTGGAGTTGCCGCCGCCCGTCGCTGGCAGCTTCTCCACCGTCCCCCGGCGGCGGGCCGCGGCGGCGAAGAAGCAGACCGACCTCCGGCGCCGGGCGCTCGTCGACGTGGCCCTGGAGCGCCAGATCTGGCTCGAGAACACCGAGAAGGAAGATATTTCGCTTGAGATCGTCCGCATCGCGCGGCGCCTGGACAAGAAGAGGAGGGCCGTCGCCGCGCGGGAGGATAAGGCGTTCCGCGCCGGCGCGCGCGAGGCCGCCCTGGTTTTTCAAACGTGCTGGCGCCGGCACGTCCGGTCGCGCGCCTGGGCGCGCGTCAAGGCCGCGTTGCTCGCCGGGCGCGCGGAGGCGCGGAGCCAAGCAGCGAGGATTTTGGTCGCGACGCCGCTGCAGGCCCGGCTCCGCGGACGCCTCGTACGGTGCGCGCTCGCGCGGCGCAGCGTCGCGACGCCGCTCCAGACCCTGTGGCGCGCGCACCTCGCGCGCCGCGAGCTCAAGGGCCGCAGGTTCGGGAACGTGTTCATCCCGCTCCAGATCGCGTGCCGCGCGCTCCTCGCCCGGTGCGAGCTCGCGCGGCGGCGGCGGGTCGAGCGCGCGCGCCAAGCGGCGGCGGGCCTCGCGGCGCGCGCCGTGCGGCGCTGGCTGCGGTGGCGCTTCCTCGAGAAGGTCCGGGAGTGCGTGCGGCTCCTCCTCGCGTGGCACCGGTTCTTGCAGAAATGTCTCGCGGAATGTCGCCAAGTCGTCGCCAGCACGTGCGCGGGCCACTCCATCCGCGAGGCGCTCGCGCTCGTCGCGGTCGCGAGCGCGTGCGCGGGCCACTCCATCCGCGAGGCGCTCGCGCTCGCCGCGGAGCGGGAGGCCCGGGAGGAGGAGGTGCGGCGCCAGATCGCCGCGGCCATCGCTGCGGCCGCGATCGCCGCGGCCATCGCCGCGGCCGCGGCCACCGCCGCGGCCAAGTTACTCGTCGCGACGCCGCTCCAGACCCAGCACCGCGCGAGGACCGCGCGGCGCGCATATATCGAGATGCGGGACCGCGCGCGCGAGCTGAAGCGGTGGGGCGCGGTGTGTGTATTCATTTCGCGCCGTCGTCTGCTCACCAGTTGATTTGCACCCAGGTTGGCGGAGGAGCAGCGGCGCGCGCTGCGTGTGATCTGGAAGGTGGTGGTCCCGTGGTTGGCGCGGCGCACGCTGCGGTTCAAGCGGCGCCGCAAGGAGGCGCTGCGCCTGCTCATCAAGTTCCGCGGCTTGGTGCGCGGGCGCATGATCAACCGCCGGACCATGGCGGTCGTCAAGCCCGACTGGTGGGAGCTGGCCGGGGAGAACGCGGAGCGGGCCGCGGAGACCAGCGCCAAGGCGGCAAAGGAGGCGTCGCGCCGCGCGCTC
>Ga0114994_10000336_pt1 | contig 30562 bp, 31 predicted proteins | sample ArcticOcean_MG_C_9_FD_87043 | JGI IMG/M metagenome (GOLD analysis project Ga0114994, IMG submission 87043) | Marine microbial communities from western Arctic Ocean - ArcticOcean_MG_CB2_152 | ecosystem: Environmental > Aquatic > Marine > Oceanic | place: Arctic Ocean: Canada Basin | collected...
AATTCCTACTTTTAAAGGTAACATGTTTGATGTTTTTTGATAGGGGTCTGAAACTTGTGCAATCACAGATAACATTCTAGTCTTAGAATCAATTTCTGCTGAAGAACGAACAATTGTTCCACTCCAAGAAAGTTGCTTACCTCCAAATTCAGTATAAAGCTCAACATAAGGTTGAGATTCTTTTTTAATAAAACTACCATCTAAAGGAATCCCTAAAAAAGCGAGATCTTGCTCTGCAATTGGTAAAGAAATTTCTACATAATCGGTTGCATAAATCTGAGCAATCGTTAAACCTGGAGATATAACCATACCAACATCAACCATCTTTTGTCTAACTCTACCTTTAAATGGTGCTCTGATAGTAGTCCTATCAAGGTTTCTTTCGGCTTGTTCATAAACTGCTTCAGCTGCGGCTAAGAGAGCTTTTGCTTGTGATAGCTGAGGCTTTCTCAATGTTAAGTTACTTGCCTTACCACCATTTATTTTTTTCCATTCTTTTGCTGCTAACTCAGATTCTGCTTTTTCGCGTTCATAATTAACACGTGCTTGTGACAACGATGATTGTGCTGAAATAAGTGATAATTCGAAATCCCGTTTTTCTAAATAAACTAATGGATCATCTTTTTCAAATTTTGATCCAGTTTGCAATTTTGATGAGACTTTTTGTATTTTTCCTAAGACTTCAGACATTAATTGAATTTCAGTACGAGGAATAACGGTACCTTGAGATTCGATTCTCACTTGATACGGCTGAGGAATAAGAACTTGTGTCTCAACAACTGGTGGAACAAATTCTTTAATATTAGCTATGGCTTTAGGCTTCGCGCTAATCATCATTATTGCTATTAATAAAGATCCAAGTATAATCCATAATGGTAAATATTTTTTAGATAATTGTTTCATTTTTATTCTCAATTTTTAGAAATGTCAAAATCACCACCCAAAGCTAAAAACAAATTAACTCTTGCTCGAATTCTCTGATTCTGTAATGAATATTTTTGAGATTTAACTGAAAATAATTGCTGCTGACTATTAAGAACAGTAATTAAATCCGAAATACCATTTTCATACCTTCCAACTGCAAGATCATAAGCGGCCTCAGATTGCTTTTCAGCTTCTAAGATAGCAGCATACTGTCTTTCTATAGAATTTTCAGTAGCTAATGATTGCTCAACCTCTGAAAATGCTTGAAGTATTTTTTTCATTGCATTAATTTCAGATAATGATAGTTGATTTTGGTTCATGGCAACATTTTCTTTGAGGCGGCCACCTTGAAATAGAGGTACAGTTATATTTGTTGCTATATTCCAAACAGAATAATCTCCATTTAAAATATCTTTTAAATCTTGGCTTGAAGTTCCAACTGAAGTAGTTAATGATATTGAAGGCAATAATTCTCTTTTAGATTGAGCTAATCTATAAACAGATGATTCAACCTTATTAATAGCAGCTTGAATATCTGGCCTTCTTTCAATAAGGTTAACTGGTAATTCAGATGGTATTTTTGGATAATTTTCGGGAAAATTTTGGCTTACAATTAGTGAAGCCGATGGATATTGACCCATTAAAATTTCAAGGTTTCTTGTAATATTTAATTTTTGAATAAATTGATTTTCTTCTTGAACTCTGCTAATCGCAAGTGAAGACTCTGCTAACCTAAGATCTAAACTCGACGATAACCCCTTATCATATCTGTTCAATACTATATTTTTTATACGAAGCAATGCTTCTCTAGTTTCAATAGATAGTAAATATTGAATGTTAGATTCAACAGCAGAGTAATAAGCATTAACATATTGAACACCAAGAGAGAATTTTAAATATGCAAGTTCATTAAATGTGGATTCATAATCCTTATATGCAGCTCTACGTGCATTAACAAGCCTACCCCAAACATCTAATTCCCATTGCATACCAACATTCAATCCTGAATTCTTCGATGTAAAACTAACTACAGAATTTTGATTATTTGCATTTGAGTCATTATTTGAATCACTTAAACCTAGCATATTACTTGAAAAACCAAAAGCTGCTAAATTCTGCTTACGAGTTGAATTAGAAGTTGAAATATTCAAACTAGGAAATGAAGATGAAGAAAGAATTTTAGCAGAATTTCTTGCCATTGCTGATTGATTAATAATTGATTTTAAATCAGGACTAGTACTTTGGAAAGTATCATAAAAACGAACAAAAGTTGTATCTCCAAAAGTTTCCCACCAATTACCTGTATACTTTTCTACTCCCTCAACTTCAATAGACCAATTTTCAGGTATAGATTCAAGGATTTCAGATTTGTAGTTTGAAGGTTGAGAACAAGACATAAAAATAATAGAAAATACAAATAAATTAAGAAATTTATTTATAGTTGAGACTTCAACCATTTTTAGAATCCAATCCTTCAATTAATTGAATCATAACAGATCTAGCTATATTAAAATCATCTTCATTTATATTTTTCTTAATATATTTACGAGTTTCTTGCATTACGGGATTAACTTTATCAATTATTTTTTTTCCTTTTTTTGTTAAATGGATATTGTTTAATCGTCCATCTGTAGAATCTTTAATTCTTACTAATAAATTTTTATTTTCAAGCGTTGTTATTATGCGAGTTACAGATGTTTTATCTTTTCCGCACCCTTCAACTACTTGTTGCTGATTAATACCTTCTTTTTTCCAAATGGGCATTAAAACCATAAATTGATCAAATGTTAAATCTAATTTCAATTGATCGATGATCTGCATAAACTTTCTTTCTGCTAATCGATGAGCCAGACCAAGAAGAACTGGAAATGGAGTGTTTTTTAATTCCATATTAAATTATAGTATAAAATATATAGTTGAAGATACAACTATATATTAATACCTCTCTAACTTTTATAGATCAGTTATTATTTAAACTATTTTTTGAAGATTATTATATGTTAAAAAAGAGTTGTCAACACTATCATGAATATCTTTCAAAAGTAGAAACCCTTCACCCCCAAAGAAAACTTTAACATTAATTTTTTTTGCTATTTTAATAATTTTATGAATGTCTTCTTTTGTTTTCTCAATATTATCAAGAACAACTGCATTACAGCATTGAAGGTTACATAAATAGAATAGAATAATATCTATTTTTTTCTTTTGGATAACAATTGATAAATCGCCTAGCTCGGCATGTGAACCTGTATTAAAAACATTATAACCCGAATGTCTAAGAACAACTTCAGACATTACTACACCAATATCTGGGAGGTTATCTTCAAAATTTATACACATCGCACTTTTACCATTAAATGTTCCATTTGGCATTTCAGTACATAACCCATCAACTACTCTTGTTAATAGTTGCCTTGATACATAAGCTTCAGTATGAACAATTATTTTATTACTTAATTGAGCTTCTACAATATGCCCAGCCACATCCACAACATAGTCGAGAATATCAGCTATAAGGACACCATTCATATAAAGACCATTAATAATATTACTTACAATTACTTCGTCGCTATCAAGACTAGCTTTAGCAAGTTTTTCCGCTAGTTTTTTGAAATCTCTGTTTTGAATATGACCAAATAATTGTTTTTGACTTATGTCTTCAATCTTTAGATCTGCACTATTATTTGCGTCAGGATTTCTTCTATAATAATCTCGAATATGATTCATCGTGAACTTTCTATGCCCACCTGCTGTTTTATCACAATCAAGTGTTCCATTTTCAGTCCAGCGTTTAAGAGTAGAAATATTTACTCCAATTATATCAGAAACTTGCTTTGAGTTTAAGTATCTCATTATTCAAATTAGTAATTACAAAATAATAAAACAAGTTAAAAGTGAGCGTTATGAGCTTTTTATATAGAATTGTATAATTTTATATAATTATTTTTAATACTTTCGTCTTTTTTATCATATAAAGAGACCATCATTTTCATTCTATAATTTTTACTAAAAAAATCTCTATGATCATCTATAAATCGCCAATACAAAGCATCCCATAATTCACACCACGATTCTTTCTTATAATTACTCATTTTAAGTATGTAATTACTCCCACTTATATATGGCTTAGTTGACATAATTCCACCATCTGCGAATTGACTCATACCATAAACATTTGGAACCATTACCCAATCATATGAATCAATAAACATTTCCATAAACCATCTATAAACTTCATTTGGATTAATCCTCATCAAACACATAATATTTCCAAGTATCATTAAACGTTCAATGTGATGGGCATATGCATTATTATTTATATTATTTATTATGTCATCAACAGGTTTAATACCCGTTGTTGCATTATAAAAAGACTCAGGTATCTTTTTTGAAAAATTCCAAAAATTAGTAGTTCTTTGTTCACAACCTTTAATATGATAAACTGCTCTAATATATTCTCGCCAACCAATAATTTGACGAATAAAACCCTCGAGCGAATTTAGAGGAATTTCAAATTCTTTAGCATAATCTAAAGTAGACTGAAGTACTTGATTTGGTGTTATGAGTCCTATATTTAATGCGGGCGTTAATACACTGTGAAAAATATATGGTTCATTAATTGAGATTGCATCTTCATAATCTCCAAAATACATAAATCTCTCATTTAAAAACTGCTCAAAACTAATTTTAGCTTCCTCATGTGAGACTGCATAATTAAAATTATTAAGGTTACCCGGATTTAAAGAAAAATTTAAATTAATGTCATCCTTTAATTTATTATTCAATTTTTCTTTTTTAATAAATGAGTTTATAGCTGGAATTTCTAAATTTTTCGGTAATCTCTTTCTATTCTCAGCATCAAAACTCCATTTGCCACCAATTGGTTTTTGGTTTGAGTCAATAAGAACATTAAATCTTCTACGTTGTTTTTGATAGAATTGTGCCATCATGAATTTGTTTTTACCTTTAAAATCTTCTTGAACCTGATCAAGACCAAGTAAAAATCCTGGAGTTTCATAAATAACTGACTTTATTTTTAATTCTTTAGTTATTTGATTTAATCTTTTATTTAATTCATAATCATGTAAATCTGCATAAAATATTTTATTTATAGAATTTTCAATGAATATTTTTTTCAAGTATTCTTTATCACCAAAAGATTTGTAGGAAATAACCCTTACGTCATAACTATCATTTTTTAAGGTTTTATAATAATTATCAATTGATAATTGATGAAGTAAAATTTTTTGTTTATGAAATTTTAATGGGAATTCATCATCTCTAAAAAAGAGTGGATCTTCAATTATAAAAATTTGTCTTCTTCTTGAGATTGAAGGATGAGGAGAAAATAGTTGATGAGGAAATATTAGTGTTACTTCCATTGTTCTTAACTAATAATTATAACTTTTTTAGGTATTTGAATTTATATAAGAATTGATATCAAACTTATTTTTACATCCGCCATAACTCATATACCTTACTTGTCCAAAGATTGGCCTATCGAACCAAGGTCTATCATGAACACCACCAATTGACCATGCCATTCCCGTATAACCATTTGGATCACGACCATCTAATTCATACTTATCATTTAGATCAATTGCATTTTGTAATGCATCTTCAGGAGTGGGGCTCCACTCTAATATTTTTTTGGCCCAATACATCCTCATATAGGTATGCATTTTACCAGTTTTGCTCATTTGTTTTTGAGCTGCATTCCATAGGTCATCATGAATATTTGCTTCTTCAAGTTCAGATATTGAATATAAATATTCTCGTTCATCATTCCGATGAGAGTCCAAAGATTTCTTTGCCCAATTTGGGAATCCATCATAACTATCATATGATTTGTTAAAATAACAAAAATTATCAGCAAGTTCTTTTCTAACAATTAATTGTTCTAAAAAACCTTTTGATTCAATGGCTTCATTTCCATACAATAATAAAGCAATACGCTGAGAAGCTATATGTCCATAATGTAGATAAGGACTAAAGTTTGAAGTACCATCTATATTAGGATTATTTTTATCATCTCCATATTTATGATAGCTTTCATTTATAAACTTATTTAATATAACCTCAGCAGCATTTTCACCAGAAGCCAACCAATCAATTTTTTTTATAGAGCGATCAATCTCTAGATTTTTAATTATATCATCCCAATTAATTGATTTTATTTCAATTACAGGCTTAATTGGATGATTAATTATTGGTGGAAAATCAGTTAAATATTCATCAATTTTTTTTAAAACTTTTGATCTAAATGTATATGCTGCATATTCTTGTTTTTCACTTGCAATCCAAGTAGGTATAATATTGTGAGCATCTACTTGCTGAAACTGAATAGTAATTTTTGAAGCTAAGTTCTTGATTCTATTTTGATAGACTTTAAGTGGTGAGAAGTCAGTAACTAAACTTCCTATATTATTAATTTCTATAAATTTTGATATTTCATTAACTGGATCACCATTTAATAAATAAAAAGGGATATTCTTGTCATTCAGTTTTTTAGATGTTTCTTTTAAACCATCAAATAAAAATTGATACTGCCTTATGTTTGCATCCTTAAATTTTCCTAAATAAGTAAAACAAACATAGAGTGGAACTTTGTTTTTTAGAGCTAGGTCTTGTGCATGTATAAGAGCCCAATTATCTACAACTCTCTTATCTCTTTGCATCCAATAACAAACACTAGTACCATTAAACTTTAAATTGTTTAATGGTTTAATACGATCGCTATTCACTATTTAGTAGTAGACATTCCACCGTCTAAACTTAAAGTTTGGCCAGTAATCCAATTATTTTTTGGGTCGATTAAAAACTGGATAGCATTACTAATATCTTTAGGCTCACCTATCCTTCCAACAGGGTGCATTTTCTCACTTGCTTTCAAAATAATTGGATTATTCACCATGTTTTTAGATAAAGGAGTATTTGTTAAACTTGGAGCAACTGCATTAAACCTTAGACTTTTTCTAGCATATGTTTTAGAGGCTGATCGAATCATTGCTTCAATGCCTGCTTTGGAAGCTACAATCATTTCATGATTCCCTAATCCAATTGAAACAGCTGCAGTTGACATTAGTAATACTGAAGAATTCTTCATTAATTTACCTGCAGCTCTTACACAAGCAAATGCTGATTTTAAATTTATATCTATAGTCGAATAAAATTCTTCTTCAGAAATAAGGTGGGGTGGTTTTAAAATTATAGATCCAGCTAAATTAATTAAACCATCAATTTCACCAAATTTATTAATACCTTGCTCAACTAAAGACATAACTGAATCAAAATTAGTGGCTTCGACTGGCGCAAACTCAGAGTTTCTAGAAATTGCATCTAGTTTTTTATTGTGGTAACCGAGCAGTAGGTTATGTCCACAAGATTCTAAATCTGCGACCAGTTGAGAGCCAATTCCCCCGCTAGCTCCGATAATAATGTATGATGAGCTCATTGTTTACTCATCGATTGAAAAAGTTTATTATTAGATGCAGAAACTCCACCTTCAAGCTTCCAGTTATCTAATTTCAATTTTTGTATTTCAGAAATAAACTCACTTATATCCTCGTCAAATGCTGATACAATACAAAAGTTTTGAGTCTTATTAATTTTAACTTTTGGCATAAATAATTTCCTATGATTTACGATCGACTAATTCAATTACGTTATTATCTATATCTTTACTGTACATATAACCTATACCATCTCGGTGGTATTTAATTTCATCATCTTTATTTAGAGATTCTTTAACGATTGCAAAGTGTGGTGGATGTTCACCTGGAGTAACTAAGGCTATTGAAATATTTTGAAAACTTAACATTGCCCATGTGTTATCTTGATATTTAATATTGCAATTAAATTTTTCTGAATACCAGTTTACTGCTGCTTCTACATCTTTTACTTCAACAGCAATGTGGTCAATAAAATCTTCTGTCATGAGAACCTCAGTTATATATTTGAATACAAATAACTAGCTAAGCTTAATACAAATAAATAGATAAAACAAGAAAATTGAGCGTTTTGAGCTTTTTAAAGACTGAATATTTATTTTAATTGAATTAGTATTTCATTTTTCCTAAATGGTGGAATAGCCCATGGTGAGTTATATTGAGCAACTAAAAAATCACCTTTGCTCTCTAATCCCATCTTACTAATCGATCTAATTAAATCAGTCTGATATCGCTCAACTTTTTTTTCAGTGGCCCAGCCACCAAACTTAATACATATGACTTTCCCTAAATTTACTTTTTCTAGCTTAACCGTTGAAAGATTCGGCTGAGGTAAATCTTCCAAACTATATTTTTTAGGCATGACAAATGAGACTTCATATAACCCTGGAATATTTTTTGATTTTTTAGAAATAACTGGTGCTGTCATAGAAATACTCATTTCTTTTTCATTCCCACCAAAAATATAATTTGCTATTCTTCTAAATCCTTTACTTAAAGCTGAATCATAATTTTCCTCAATAATAGTCTTTGCAATGACCATTGGATCATAAACTCTTATTTCAATATTGCCTTTTTTTTCTAATAATTTAAACGTTGGTTTCTCTATAGCCATAATTAATCCTATTGTTGCAAAAATTGTTACAATTTTTTTTAACATCTAATATTTACCTCTTATATGTTAGGAAAGGAATTAAAACCGAAGTTTTTTCTTTATAATCTTGATAATTTTTATCTAAAGCCCACTTATCATCAGCTGCTGTTTCAAGTAAGTTTATTCCACTCACTTTAGTTAATAGAAGAATGACAAAAATAGGCGAAATTAAAGTAATAAATTGCCATCCACTTAAAATTGGGAGAGTAGAAAAGCTTATGCCTAGCCAAATCAAGATTTCACCAAAATAATTTGGATGTCGAGAAATACTCCATAATCCAGATCTGATAAATTCACCTTTATTAGATATATTCATCCTAAATTTTCTTTTCTGCCTATCAGCCACTACTTCTATAATTAAGCCGATTATTGCAATGCTAAAACCAATAATAAAAAAAATATCTGTAATTGAGTCTGAGTTGTTTATAATCATTGTTAATACATTTACTATCGTTAAAAAAACCCAAAGAGCAGATATATTAAAAAACATCAAAAATTTTGAAAATGATTTTTTTGCATCTTCAAAACGTTTGTCTTCACCAACTTTAATGACTCTTGTAAAAAGAAAAGCCCCTAGCCTTATTGCCCAAATCATAACAAATATAATTGATAAAATAGATCGTAATAAAACAACTTCGTTTTTAATAATACTTAGTAAGTATGCTGTTGTTATTAAAATAGACATATATGCAACTGTTCCAGTAATATCATAGAACTTTTCAGTTTTATAAAAAAATGAAGGAATAAAAACTAACCAATGAATGATAAAACTAAGCGCCATACATATTATTGATATTGGGTAATTATTGTATAGTGCTCCATTTTGTGCTGCAGCAATAGAAACCAAGAATGCAATCAGAATACAAATTAAAGAAATAGAATATTCTTTAATGTTATGATTCATTATACTAGTCTAATAACTTTCAAAGTATTTAATATTTGAATAATCAAATAACCTAAATCAAGCTCAAACCAACGATGAGAAAACTTAGGTTTATTTGGTGATTTATGATGATTATTTTGGTAAAGTTCTCCCATCATAAGTAAATCTACAGGTAAGGTATTTTTAGAGTTATCAAGCAACTCTGGATGGTTTCTATATCCATTTTTATGACCAAACCAATTAACTATAAACCCATGAATAGGGCCCATGAAAATATGGAAAGGGATTAATATAAAAAACCAGGCTGAGGGTGCGTATATCCAATAAAATGATGAATAAAATATAATAAATAATAATCTAACTATCATTGATTCACCCAAAATCTCGATAGATTTCCAACGAGGCAAATCAGAACTTTTAGAATCATCGTTTATGAACTGGGTTGATAAGTTTCTATATTCTTTGAACGTTCCCCACATAAATGAAAAAATATTATTCGACCAAACTGGAGAGTGAGGATCTTTTTTGGTATCACTAAACGAATGATGTCTACGATGCATAGCTCCATAAGCTGCTGGCTGTAAGAAAGAAGAGCCTTGGACTAAAAAAGTAAGGAAAAAGAAAGTTTTTTCCCAAAAAGAATTCATTTTAAACATTCCATGTGATGTATAGCGGTGCAAGAAGAATGTTTGAAAAAAAAGAGATATGTACCAGTGACCAATAAAAAATAAAATTATAATCATAATTAGTTAACTACTCTGCTTTTCAAAGCGATAATGTGAAACACCCCACTCTAATCCATTACTCATACCAAAAAGTTCAGCGCAAGACATAAAAAATATTCGCCATCTTTGCCACCACATTTTTGCATTCTCTTTTCCATAAGTATCAGAAAAAATTCCTATAATTTTTGCTTTATTTTGGTCCATTTTATTTAACCAAGCCCAAGAGGTTCTACTATAATGTTCACCTGAGAAGTGCCAAACTTTATCTATCTTTAAATGTTCTTGAAAATACAATAATAATTTATGTGATGGCATAATTCCACCGCTAAAAAATTCACGAGCCATCCAATCTCCATCACCTTTATTTTCAAAGGGGTACACCATTTCTTTATGTGAAAATATATGAACAAATAACTTTCCATTGGGTTTAAGGAAACTATCAATCTTTTTTAATAGCTCTTGATAATTTCTCATGTGTTCAAACATTTCAACCGAAACTACTCTATCAAACTTATTATCAATATTGAAATCATTCATGTCTTCTGTAATTACATTTACATTTTCTAAACCTAGTTCTTTACATTTATTCATAATAAATATTCGCTGATCATTTGAGTTACTTACTGCAGTGATATTACTATTTGGAAACTTTTTTGCCATTAAACATGTCAAAGACCCCCATCCACATCCTAATTCAAGAATCTCCAAACCTTCAGTTATTTCTGCATGTTCTAATGTTAGGTTTAACATTGCTTGTTCTGATTCATCCAAGTTATTTACTCCATCTGGCCAATAACCTGAGCTATATTTTAAATATTTTCCTAAAACAGTTTGGAAAAATATAGGAGGGACTTCATAATGCTGTTCATTTGCTTTTTCAGGAACTAAAGCTATGGGACTATTTTTTAATTTTTCAACCCAATCTTGATGATGTTCCTCTAATGCTTCAGGACCAATTTTTTTTACCCAGTTTAAACGAACACGACATAGGTTCCTAATTCCAATTCGAATTAAAGAATCAGGTAATAGACCTTTTTCAGCATAACCAATTAATGATTTCAACATTTGACTAGTACCTTATATTTATTTCTCTAGAATTAGATTTCGCGAATATGACTTGATAGTCTCCAATATTTCTTTCCAAAAAACCTGCTTCACAATAATCAAAATAAAACTCCCACATATTAATAAATGCGTCGGAAAAGCCGAGCTGTTTAATAGCTGGAATTACATCCATAAAATTATTTTTCCATTTATTAAGAGTGGTTGCATAATGCATAGTAATATCTTCAAGATCAACAATTGACAAATCAGTCTTCTTTTTAATTGCATTAGTGATTTGTGAAATTGAAATAAGACATGAACCTGGAAAAACATACTTCTTAATAAAGTCTACAGAATGTTTATATTCATCAAAATTATGATCATTATATGTAATTCCTTGTAAAGCGAACAAGCCATCGTCTTTCAAAAGTTTAGAAACTGTTTGAAAAAATAATGGAACATATTCATGACCAACAGCTTCAATCATTTCAATTGATACAATTTTATCAAACTTACCTGAAAGATTTCTATAATCTTGATTTAGTAATGTTATTTTTTGATTTAGACCTTCTTCAGATATCTTATTTTTCGCATATTCATACTGAGCATCAGAAATTGTAGTCGTGGTAATATTACAACCATAGTTCTTTGCTGCATGAATAGCAAAACTTCCCCAACCAGTTCCAATCTCTAAAATATTATCATTTTTACTAAGATTTAATTTTCTACATATTCGATCTAATTTTTCAATAGAGGCTTCTTTCAATGTGGTTGATTCTTTCTCAAATACACCACAAGAATATGTCATGCTATCATCTAACCAAAGTTTGTAAAAATTGTTACTTAAATCATAATGTGCTAAAATATTTTCTTTACTTCCAGCCAAAGTATTTTGTCTTTTTTTATGAATATAATTATTTAATGGTTTAAGTAGTTTTGCCCAACCTGAATCTAGTTGCTTCATTATATGACTATTTCTAATCATTATCCTAATTAAGGTCACAATATCATCAGCACGCCAAAAACCAGCTGTATAAGCTTCAGTCACACCTAAAAGTCCTCCACTTCCAAGAAAAACATAGAATTCGGATGATAATATATTAATTTTAGACTGAAGCTCACTTTTCTTATCACCAAACTCATAGACTTCTTTACCATCAGTAATATGAATGTATCCAACTTTTAGATTTTTAAATTTTTTTAAAATAATATTCTTAAATATGGATACTAAAAAAGTTGATTTTTTTAATTCACTTAATCTATTTGCACTATGATCTACACGAATCTGTTTTTTCATTATTTAATTAACTCTCAATTTTACTTGGATGAATAAAAAAAGGTGCTTTTTTGATCCAAAGTTTTAGTGCTTGCCAATGAATTCGATATACCACAAGTAACGTTATAAATGGAAATCTTAAGACTGAAACTAATAAATTTTTTATTGTCAGAGCTTTCCTTTTCATAGTTAATGTTGCATCAAAAACTTTAACTCCCGATTTAAAATTCTTCATATTAACTAGTAATGATTCATCTGGCTCAGAAAATAACCATTCATATTTATGGTCCATTCCCCAAAAAGGACTTACGTGCAACTTTTTTTCAAGTTCCGCTACTAAGTTTCTTTTTGAACCTTTTAACATTTTCTTATCAATAATGTAAGAATACCTTTCATTCCATGGCGTATTAGTGACTTCTGCCATAATCATTTCTAATTTTGAATCGGAAGTATTAAAACAATAATAAAAACTTACAGGATTAAAACAGTATCCAAAATATCTTAAATGCGTAAGAATCCTAATGGGTCCATTTATTTTTTTACCTGTTTTCTCATATATAGTGTGTCGAACACTTTGATCTAATGGTTTAGTCGGATCTCCATGGTAATCTTTTCTGTAAAATGAGATCAAAGCAGGTTTATTTACGTTCCAAATAAGTGAACTTTTTAAAATTTTACTTACTTTGGATATATCTACATATACCATAAATAATGGGTACGAAAAAAAATGTTCAAAAGGTGTATAACGCTTATGCTTTATTACTCCATTATATATGAAATTTTGCAATGATAAACTCATAATGAAAGACCAAACTTCTTAGCAACGTCTAAAGCGCTCACAACACCATCTTCATGGAAACCATTCCTCCAATATGCGCCACAAAAATATGTATTATTTAAACCATTTATTTCGTTTTTACGTTTTTGAGCAGCAATTCCTTCAACCGTAAACAATGGATGATCATACTTCAACTTTTTAATTACTTTAGTTGAATTGACTAGCCCATTACTATTCAATGTAACACAGAAAGTATCTAGAGGATTAAGACTTTGAAGAATATTCATATTATATGTTAGAGCAACTGGTTCTTCAGACTCTTGATCTAAGTTATAATTCCAACTTGCCCAGGCTATTTTGCTTTTTGGCAATACTGTATCATCAGTATGCAGTAAAGCTTCATTCCTTTGATATGGTAAAGCACTTAAAATTTCCACCTCTAAACTTGTTTTATCCGATAATAACTTTAAAGCTTGATCACTATGAGTAGCTATAACGACTGCATCAAACGTTTCTATTTGATCATTATCACTACTAAGTTTTATTTCTACTTTTCCATCTTTTCTGGTAATTGAAAAAACTGGCGAAGACAATCTAATTTTTTCTTTAAACGAGCTAACTAACTTCTTAACATATTCTTTTGAGCCACCTTTAATCACCCACCAATTAGGTCGATTCCTAATTTGAAGTAATCCATGATTATCAAAAAAACGTATAAAAAATAATGCTGGCATATCTAACATACTTGAAGCTTTAGTTGACCAAATAGCTGCTCCCATTGGAACAATATAATTGTAAATAAAAGTTTTAGAATAATTATTATTTTTTAAATATTCTCCCAATGTTAGTTTTAATGAAATAGTAGCAAGGTCTTTTTTTGCATTTTTATTAAATGAAATAATATCTTTAATCATCCATAAAAATGATATACTAAAAATATTCTTTTTTTGTGAAAATAAAGAATTTAAAGAGTTGCCAGCATATTCTAATTTCTTTTCTTCAGATTTAACACTAAAGCCCATCCTCGTCTTTTGACTTTTAACTCCTAGTATCTTTAATAATTTAATGAAATTAGGATAAGTATTTTCGTTGTAACATATAAAACCTGAGTCAACTGCATAGCTTTTACCCTTAAGGTTTATATCATGTGTATGTGTATGGCCACCAATGTAGTCATTTTTCTCAAAAACTGTAACCGCATGCTCTTTATTTAAGAGATATGCTGTTGTTAAGCCTGAAATACCAGTACCAATAATTGCTATTTTCATAAAATTAAGAAGTTTACCATTCCTGTCTAATTATTTTAATCTTACTAGTATCATAATCTACTTCTTTTAGTTTAGTTATTATCTTTTCGTATAGAGTGGGATCCATAAATGGCTCTCTAGACATAATCCATACATAATTACGATTGGGGACACCAATAACGGTATAACTATAAGCTTCATCGAGGTCAATTATTAAAAATGGCATTTTAATTGGCCATAAAAACTGCATTCTCCACTCAGCGTTTGTTTCCGTATTAAAAATAAATCCTTTTGGACTGTATTTTTTTCTTTTTCCTTGAGGAGAATCTTGATAAAAAGTAAAAGTTGTTTCGACTTCTCCTTTATCATTTAGTTGATATGATTCAATCGCATTTGTTGCTCGTTTTTCAATAAAAGTTGGAATATTTGCTATAACATACCAATCTCCCATGAACTTTTCAATATCTACATAATCAACTGTTTCTAATTGAGAGTATTCTTTTTTAATTTCTGAATTATCTCCATTACAACCGTAATTAAATAAAATTATGATTAATAGCATAAATTTAAAATTCATCAACTAGTTCTTCTTTCTGCTTCTGCAATTACATTTTTGAAGAGATTAATTATACTTATTTTATTAATTTTTTCTGTAAGAAAATTAGGAATAGATCCACCGGGATCCATAAATAACCTATATGATATTTTAATTCTATTTTCATCAACACTATCCATCAACCAAATACCTGCTCCATATTTTAAGTATATAATATCACCGTTACTTAACGATTCATTATCTAATAATTTTGTGTCTTCTTCTAACAAAAACCATTTCACTAAAGTTTTTGAATCTCTGATATTTATTTCATTTTTGATTAATTTAAAACAATAGTGTCTATCATTAATAAATGGAAAACTGATTGGAATAAATTGATATCCAACTACAGCGCTACTATCTCTTTTTAATTGTTTAGTAACCATTTTGCTAGAGCTACTTAAAAAAGATTCATAATTTTCAACATCCATTAGTACCTCTTGAATACCTAAAGGTGAAACAGAGGTTTCATAGCTAACCATTACAGCATTTAAGTTTTGATCTTCAATATTTTTAGTGAATAATTTATATCCTTCAATTTGATCAATAATTTCCCAACCTTTAGATGTTTCAAGTAATTTATAAAGTTCTACAGGTTCTGTATTGTTTTTCTCTGAACTAGCAAAGACTATTTGAAAAATAAAAATTAGAATAAATTTAAAAAAAACCATATATCACTGCTCCAACTAATTTTTAACCAACAATCGAACTTGATTTTATATAGATATATTAAACTAAACAAGCATAAAAGCGTTATGAGCGTTTTTATGTCATTATTTTATAGAAACTAGAGTTGAGTTTCTTTCTCAAAGAACTTATTAATAATTAATATTTTAAATATATAAATTTCAAATCAAACTCCAATCATTTGAAAAATTTATTAATTACTATTAATTATCGAGAGGATTGTCAAGGCGCTGATTAATCCAATTGTTTAATCCATAAAAGATTATAAGAACAATACCCCACTGCACTAAACAAGTAGCAACACTATAATAATTTGTAGGGTCATACCAATCATCTGGAGCATAAACTGTTGCTGATAACCACATCCACCAACTAAAAATAGTAATACCTATTATGGGTACAACGTAATTAATTACTGGTGCCCACCAAATAGGGAAAGCCCAATCATCTTTACTTTCTGAGCTAATTTCAATAATTATACGACTTAAACCATATTTAATCGCAGCAAAGGCTACAAAAACACCTGCAAGCATAAGTGCAATTCCCCAAACAAAATCCTGATTACCTAAAATTTCTAAATTATTAGCAGATGGAATACCCATAATAAAACATACTCCTACAATCCAACCAACTGCTGTGGATCGCTTAACACCAAAATCGATTAGATTTCGAACAGCTAGTTCAAGCATTGACATCAAAGATGAAAAACCAGCAAATGTTAATCCAAGAAAAAATAAGATCGCTAAAGGTTTCCCAAATGACATTTTAGCAAAGAGTTGAGGCATCCATATAAATGTTAAGCCTGTAGATCCAGGACCAGAAGCTTTCATAATCTCTAAAATCTCAGGTTTAGACATATTCATATCATTTCCAAGAATTGAAAATACTGTGCTAAAAATCATAATTGCTGCTAACAATGATACAATATTGTTCCCAATTGCAGTCATAAATGCATTTTTAATTATTCCATAACGTCTTCGAATATATATAGCATAAGTCATGAACAGTCCCCAACCAGCACCTGTATCCCATGCATTTTGTGTTAGAGCATCAAGCCAAATTCTAGGATCTTTTAATTGAGACCATTCCGGTGTAAAAAGGTAAGAGACTCCAGCCATTGATCCCGGTAAAGATAGTGCTCTAAATACACAAAGTAATACAATCGCTAAAAGTGTAGGAATTAATACTTTATTTACTTTTTCAATTGAAGAGACACCTTTATAAATGGCAAGCCCTCCAATGCTCATTGCAATTCCATGAAACATAATTGGAAAAGAACTGTTTTGAAAATTATTCCATAGTTCCCAAGAACCATCTGTTGTCGCAGGTAAATCTGAAAAAGTCATGCTACCGAAATAATAAATATTCCAACCCACAACCACTGAATAATAGAAAGCAATCGCCGCTGCAACAAAACCTATAAATCCACCTAAAAATGCAAATGGCTTACCCATAAAATGTACAAATGCTCCCACTGTACCTTTCCTTGAAGTCCTTCCCATAACGTACTCAACAATAATTAAAGGAATGCTCCACAAAAATAGAAAAGTGATCCAAGCAATAAGAAAGCTTCCTGCTCCATCATCTCCTCCATTTGAAGCAGCAATTCGTGGAAACCTCCAAATATTACCAGTACCAACTGCAATTCCTAGTGCACTAACTAAGAAAGTAAATCTAGAAGAAAATCTTGGTGTTGAATTAGTCATTATAAAACCTCATTATGTTCAAATTACGCCAACTAATAAGTAATGAGTGTAAAATGAATCAACTCTTTAAGCAAAATAAAAATAAATGATTTAATTATGATTAGATTAATAGAAAATCATAAAACTATTAATTAGTTTAAAGAATTAACCTAGAGCTTCTTCTTTGTATATCTCATAAACTTCACTAAAAAGATTAATATCTGCTTCAAAAGTTTCAGGCAGAAGAGGTCCGAAAGAAAATCGAAAGAATCTGGCATAAGGTGTTATATAGCTGGGGTCTTTCGAATGAGGACGTCCCATATCACAGTCAAAAGCACAAAGAATTGCGGCACCGCGCTTGAAAAGTCGCTTGTTAAGTTCATTGCTAGTCATACCTTCTGGTAACTCGAGCCAGTGATAAAAACCTCCATTACCAGTATAAACGCTTATGCCCATTTCTTTGAATGCTTTACCATATCGCTCACGTTGCCAATTATAATGTTCTTCTACCGCTTTGCGTGCTTTCTTAACACGACTAGGATTGAGGAGCTCAATTGCATAATGTTGAGAAAGATGGCTTACACCACCCATGCCAAAACTTGAATAATTAGCCAAAATTTCTATATTTGACTTACTCGCGATGATCCAGCCAATACGAATACCTGGGGATTGTAACCCCTTTGTACAAGCACCAGAAAGAAAAATATTGCTATTATCTAGATCCTTAACGAATTCAATGCCACTAACTGACGGAGAGTGGAACATCTCATATGCCTCATCAAGTAAAAGACCATTCTTTGGCTTCTCAGCAATTTCGATAAGTTCACGAAGTTCTTCACCCCAGCGTGTTTGGCCTGAAGGGTTTTGAGGGTTTGATATAATGGGAAGAATTGAGGTTTCCTTATCTGAATTTTTCCGACTAAAGTATTCTCTATTTTTTGGATGAAAGTTGTTCTCTTTTGTAAATGGAACTATCTCATAGTTTGTTTTGGTTTGTGCCATTATATCAAGATATGCAGGCCACTCAATATTTCCGATCCGTACCGTTACATGTTTTTTTAAAAATGCAAGCACAGTATAAATCCCAGGACGACCTCCAGAGAATATCATCACATTTTCAGCTGTAATTGTTGATCTATATTGCGTGTTATAATACTCAACAATGGCATCGCGTAGTTTAGGGTGACCCCAAGCCTTTGGGTATAATCGATCTTCCCAAGTAATATCAATACTCTTTGGCAGCTCTGGCCCACCGAACTTTTTTAATTGTGAAGTCAGCGGAAAGCCTTGAGACCACGGATGCGTACCTTCAGTGCCCATAAAACTACCAAAAGTGTCCCTGAATGCATATAATGTCTCATAGATACCCATAGGAGGTACGTGGCTTAAGAAAGCATTCATCATTGTTTACAATAAGTTTTTCTAATTATGGATTTTGATTAATTCGTCATAACCACCAATAGCCTGACCATCAATTACAATTTGAGGCACTGTTGTAGCTAAACCAACTTCTAAAAGCTTAGATCTATCCCAACCTAATTTTTCAATATTAATCTCTTCGTAATCCCACCCTTTTTCATCAAAAAAACGTTTTGCAAGATTACAATAACTACACCAATTAGTAGTATATATTTTAATTTTTTTCATTTATTTAAAAAATTTTAATTATGATTAAACTTCATGTTTCTCTGCAATAAGTAAGATTTTACGAACAGCATAAAGTCCACCGAAAGAAAGAGTCCATCCAATTAAAAAATATAAATATTCCATATAAAAAACCTTTATAATTATTTAAACACAATGATAATTTAGCTCTTTTGAAACTGTTTCCAATACCTGAAAGTGGGACTAAGCTTTATATAAAATCTAACACATATAATCACCTAAGATTTACCAGAGGATAATAGCCTCAAAGTTAAAAGGCTGGAATGATAATTTTAAAAGCAATAATGAATGCGAATTAGCTCAAATTTGCAATCAAGACAGTGGCTTTAATTACTCAATAATTTAGTCAGTTTTTTTTGGAGTAAAGTTTAGGGATACTGAATTTACACAATAGCGTAACCCCGTTGGCTTTGGACCATCTTCAAAAACATGACCAAGGTGTGAATCACATTTTGCACAAGTTATTTCAGTTCTAATCATACCGTAGCTTAAATCTCTTTTTATATTCACTTTAGTTTCATCTAAAGAATCAAAGAAAGCTGGCCAACCAGAACCAGAGTCATATTTAGTATCAGAACTAAATAATTTATTATCACAACCGGCACAAGTATAAGTACCTTCTTCTTTATGATTGTAATATTCTCCTGTAAAAGCGCTTTCTGTTCCTTGCTCTCTAAGAATTTGGTATTCTTCTGGTGTAAGGCAAGTTTGCCATTCTTTATCTGATTTAACTACTTTATCCATTATAAATCCTTTAGATTTTTTTTCACTAGTTTGACCAATTAAAGTCATTCCAGTGATTGAAAGCCCAATTATTATTGAAAAAATTCTCATATTTAACTTTCTTATAAATTTAAGCAAATCTTCCTTCTTCATAATCCGAAAAAGCCTGCAATATTTCACTTTTAGTATTCATAACAAAAGGTCCTCCACGAGCAACAGGCTCATTTAAGGGCTCTCCTGCAACTAAAATAAATCTAGAGTCTTCTTCTTTAGAATGCAATTTTAATTCACCTTCCTGAGTTAAAACTGCGAGATGGTTTTTATTAATTTTTTTATCTAGAATATTAATACTTCCACTATAAACATAAATGAAACCATTCCACCCATTTTCAATTGGCAAAATTAAATCAGAACCAATATCTAAAAGAATGTCGAAATATAACATACCAGTATGCGGCTTACCTGGGCCACTAATTCCTAGATGTTTTCCTGAAATTATTTTTATTTTTCCATTTTTAAAATTTACGATTGGAATTTCATCCGCATTAATATCGTTATATTTTGGAGATATCATTTTTTTTTCTTTAGGCAGATTTAACCAAAGTTGAAAACCTTTAATTAATCCATCAGTTTGCTCAGGCATTTCACTATGAATAACTCCTTTTCCAGCTGTCATCCATTGTACTGAACCATCAGTTAGAAAGCCTTCATTACCGGCAGAGTCTTTATGCCTAAATTTCCCATTTAACATATAAGTTATTGTTTCAAAACCTCTATGGGGATGAGGTGGAAAACCTCCGATATAATCATTAGGGTCTTCGCTGCCAAATTCATCTAATAGTAAAAATGGATCTAACATATTTAATTCAGGGCTACCTATAATACGAGTGAGGTTTACTCCAGCACCATCACTTGTTTTAATTCCTTTAATAATTGATTGTACATTTCTATTCATAAAAAATTCTCATTTTAATAAGTATGAAATTATTTTACTTTACTAATTATAACAAGTAGACACTAATTTATAACCTAGTCATATTATCAGTGTGTATAATTAAAAGTATCTAAGGGCTAATTTAATAAGCCGTTTAACATTTTTGGTGTAAGGTGGGTAAAGAAGTTTCATAAGGCTAAGTGAAGACTGCTTCATAATAGAACGTTGATTAGAAAAAGCTTGAAATCCTGCGAATCCACGTGTCCTACCAAAACCACTTGTATTAATTCCGCCAAAAGGAAGGTTCAAATGCATGTAATGTAAAATAGTATCATTAATACAAGTCCCACCCGCAGATGTATTGTCTAAAATAAAATCAATATTTTTTGTTTTTTTACTAAAAATATATAAGCCTAATGGCTTAGGCTGTTCGTTAATAAAATCTGTCGCTTCTTTTAACTCATTAAAGGTTATAACAGGAAGAATAGGTCCAAAAATTTCTTCAGACATTATAGGAGAATCTTTATCAATGTCTGTTAAAATAGTTGGAGCTATATAATTTGAAGAACTATCGCTTTCTCCTCCCATAAATAATTGAGCTCCTCCTAGTGTGCTTTTTTGAATTAAACCCTTTAGACGCGAATAATGCTTATTATTTACTATTCTAGAATAATCTTTAGATTCTTTTGAAGATCCATTCTCACCCCCAAATTGTTTTAAAGCAATCGTTTTAAGGTTTAATAATAATTTTTCTTTAACCGATTCATGGACTAATAAGTAATCTGGAGCTAAGCAAATTTGACCGCAATTAAGAAATTTACCCCAAGAAATTTTCTTTGCTGCATCTTTTAAATTAGCAGTTTTATCTACAATTGTTGGCGATTTTCCACCTAGCTCTAATGTAAGAGTTGATAAATTTTTGGCAGCTTTTTCCATAACAATTCTACCAATTTTTGGACTTCCAGTAAAAAAAATATGATGAAATGGCTTTTCTAATAAAGTCTGTGCAACACTTCCATCGCCTTCGATAAAAGATACTTCATTCTCTTCAAATAGCTCTAATGCCATTTTTGACATTAAATTTGATGAATTAGGAGTTAATTCAGATGGTTTTACTATAGCGCAATTTCCTGAAGCAATAGCACAAACAAGAGGACCAATAGTTAAACTAAATGGAAAATTCCATGGGGCAATAATTAAGACGACACCTTTAGGTTCATTTTGAATCCAAGCATCAGTCGCTGCCATTATTAAAGTTGGAGGAACTTTTTTTGGTCTCATCCATTTTTTTAATTGCCTACGTAAATGGCGAATTTCTGTTACACAAGACCAAATCTCAGTAAGGTCTACTTCCGAAGAAGGTTTGCTGTAATCAGCAAACATCGCTTCTTGTATCTCTTTACGGTGATTTATTAGCCAAGTTTCAATTAATCTTAACTTAGCTGATCTTTGCAGGTAGGTTGTCTCTCTAACTGCTTGGCGATTAATTAATTGTGCATTAAAGACGTGGTTAATTTTAGATTCAATCTGTGACATTCTATTAAATTAAGAAAATTATATATTTTATATTAACCTCTTACTAAACCTCTATCTTCTAATTCTTTTAAACACTTCTTAAAAACTTGTCTACTTTCTTTTGGCTCTAAGCCTTCTAATGCATCATTAATTCTTTTTGAACATCTGATTTTAACTTCTAACATTTCTCCAGTTTCATCATCTAACATTTTAAAATCTTTTACCTTACTAATTACAGTATCGCCTTTTCCGAATTTTCCACTAGAAAGCTTGTGTTCAAAGGATGTTACATCATATATGAAAAAATCATATTTTTTCCCATTTGTTATGGTTATTCTTTTTGTGATGTTTATGTCTTCATACAACATAATATAAAATTCCTTAAATAATAATTATTAACGAGTAGTTTAGTTTATTTAAAAATAAAGACTTTTATTTAGCTTTAAATTTTTAATTCCTTAAAGATATAATCTATTATATTATACAAAGTATTTGAATTAATAATTAAACTTTTCTTTTTTTTAATATGAAAGAATATATAAAAATTAAAACACAAAAATTTGTATTTTCTAATGTGAAAATTAAGCCTATTCTTATATTTACCCTTATGGCTGCACTATATGGGCAATGAGCTCTTTGAAGTAATCCTTCCTTGCCAGTTGGCGAGTCAGATAAAGGTTTTGGCGCTGATAAAGGACTTTTCTATTATGGAGTTCAAAGTAACTTTACTTTAATAAATTGGTGGCATGACCCACTCGAAGAAGAGCCTTTTAAACATAGCGGCTCGTTAAACACTTTTTTGTTACGTCCAAACATAATTTATGGAATTTCTAATAAGTTTAATTTGATGATATCCTCAACTTTTGGTATAAGAAAGATGAATTGGAAACAGCCTAATTCATCAGTTCACCATAGGAGTGAATTAAGTTCAAGTAACTTTCATAATGCTAAAGGAAGTATCCTAGGTGATTCTAAAATTATTTTAAGATATTTGGCTAAAAATACTGGCCTTGGAAATGGACTTAGAGTTTATACAGGTGCTGGAATTACTATACCATCAAGTAATCAATTAACATCAGATCCATTTTTTTTGAATGGTGATAAAGTTAAAGAACATCGACACTTCAGTTTAAGTAATGGAACTTTTAATTATAACATAGAAGCTCAAGTATATTTTAAAAGAAGTATAAATCCTACATTCTTTGGTGGCTTCGTACTATATGAAAAACCTTTTTCAGAAAGTAAATATGGATATTTACCGCCAGCCAATTTAAATATTGCACTCTCAATGCTTTATAAACGCTTTGATAATATAGATAGCTCTTTAGGCTATGGTTTAAATTTTCTTCATACTGGTCAAGGTTATTGGAATAATATTCCAGCTCCAAATACTAAATCTCTTTCTGTAAGCCCAAGTATATCTTACCTCTTTGGAACTAGGTTTGGTGCTATTGCTTTGAATATTCAAAAACCTATCTTTATTAATGGTTCTTTTGCAAGCAATGAAGGAGATATGAACCAGAAAAGCAATGCTTGGCAATTCACTATTTCATTAAGAGGAATACCTCTCAATAATTGATTTTAAACCAAAAAAATATCATATATTAAAGTAGAAAAACTTTAAGTATTCCTACGTTCAGAGCCTAAGCGACGTTCCTCATCTCTACGTACTGCAACTGATCTTTTCTCATTATCTACTTTAATATTATTCGAACGTCGATCAACACCATCTCTTCGTTCAATCCTACGTCTATCATCTCCGCGATTACTCATAACACCCTCTAACTAAAACTTTATAATTTGTAATTGTTAACATTAAAAACTACATCAAACTTTATATTTATTCAAATTCCAATTGAAAGCCACTATTCTTAGAGTTTGGATTATAATAATAATTAAATGTAATTGATAACGGGAATTTAATATCAAAGAATCCAGCTAATTCAAATGTAATTCCTGAACCTATAGCAATCATTGGACCATTAAGGTTAGATTTAACATAATCACTAAAAATTCTTCCTTGAATTCGCTTTAAATAAGTAATTGCAAAAGGAGCTTCCCAATCTGGGTAAAATAAAGGTACTTTATATTTTATACTTTGTCTGAGGCCTGAACTAAATAGCTTCCACTTGTAACCATAAGGAAAAGGAAGCTTAGATTGAAAAATATAATCTCCTTTATTTACTTCATTTTGCAGACGAAAGTCTACAAAATGATGTTTAAAAAACCCTTCACGTGTTAATACAAAGCTCATAGAGTTTTGTCTACCATTTAGTAGTCCCTTAAATGGTGAAAAACCAAAGTAACCAAATAACTGCCATCCATAAAAACCTAGGTCTCGTTGCGATTTTTCTTTAGATGATGAGAGTCCAGCTTCAAAGTATATTGGAACTATTTCACCATCTCTTTCTTGCTGTCTAAGTCTATTTGAAACTTTAACATTTAGAGGAATTTTAATGAAGTCAAAATAATATGTTGATTGATTTCTTAATGTGTATTTAGAACCTAATTTAAAGTAAGCTGATTTTAGAGATTGTCCTTCAAATTTATTTAATATTGGAAATTTTAAACCAATATTCAGATTTGTTTCATTCCACTTCTCATTAAGATTATAAATTAATGAGTCTTTTGATTTATTAATCGTCTCAAAATATTTACCACGATAAACATTTCTATTACTTGACTCTAATTCAAAATCAATTATCGGATAAAATTTTCTTATAGTTGCTCGTGCTTTTCTTCGATAAATATCTTCATTTCTATCATGTGAAAATTCAAAATTCATTGATAAAGTTCCCAATATATTATCAGACTGAATTCCAAGAGTTGGTTCAAAATTATCATTAAAAATATATCGACTATGAAAATTCAATAAATTTCGATTAACTTTGTATTCTTTTACTTCATAGGACTTTTTTATTATTGGTAAATCGTAAACGATTGGATTATCAGAAATATAACTATCATTTTCAACAATTTTTGTTTTACCAGTAATTGGAATCCATTTACTTGGATTTAAATTTGCTTGTACTATTCCATGACCATTTATTGAATAATTATTATATAAAAGATTCCCGTCTGGTGTTATTGAAGGATTGTAAACGCCTAGTTTTTGAGAAGTCACTTTGAACTCTTTTTTTGAATTAATATCAATTGCTAATAATTGATCAAATCCATTTATTTGACCTTCAAACAGTATATAATTCTTGTAGAATATTGGATTATATATATCCTGCCATAATTCATTTTTAATCTTTAGAAACTGTCGATTTTTAAGCTCATAAATATAGATTGCACGCCCATTTAAATTTTGCGCAGTAAAAACAATTTGAGTATCATCCTTTGACCAAGAAGGTGTCATGATTACTCCTTTATTAGGCGCCTCAACTTGATCAAGGGTAGTACCTGTATTTGAATCAATAATCTTTAATAATGCATTCCTATTCTCTGAAAATGAAACCATTGCAATTTTATCACCTCTAGTTGAAATGCGAGGATGATAATCTCGACCTTTACTTGAAATAGTTTTAATTGATTTTGTTTCTATATCATATAACAGGATATTTGTCCAACTAAGTTTCGTCCATCTTTTATCTTGATCGTAAGCTGACCAAACAATTTTTTTACCATTTGAAAAAAATCCAAATATTATTGCACTGCTACTTATCTTTTTCAGTGGGTTTTCTATTCCTTGAAATATGTTAACAATTGTACTAACATCTCCCAAACCATGTTTTAAAGCAATTATTCTTCCATCTTTTAACATAGATGGATATTGATAACTTGTAGTGACCTTTCTTGATGGATTTAATAGCATCACCTCTTCTTCAATCATATCTTTTATTTCTTTATTCCATTTAGTTTTAATATCGTAGAAAGTATCATGATGAATTTGAGTAATGGACCTTCCAGTATTCTTTTTTATAGACCGTGAGAAAGGAAATATAGGATTTAAGATAAATGGCCAAAAAAGTGTATTTTTTATTATTCGAGGCCAAGCTGCTTCACCATATTCTTTTTTTATATGCTTTGTTAAATGATAACCTGATTGATAATGGTTTGGAAAAATTTTACGATATGAACCAAATAATGTTTTTCTGTAATTAAACTTACTGCCAGATAAAAGATGTGCTTTTATAATACGATTAAAATATGGTATTCGACCTCTACCTGAATGAGTATATTTTGTTTCGAGATCAACTGCATCACCTTCCCAATACCAATCTGGGATAAGAAAACCTGTATATAATGATTGGGTGCTTTCACCAAATAGAAGACCAAGTGCTTTATTGAGGCCTTGGTTCATATAATTTGTTTGAGCAACATGTCTTCCTTCATGGATTGCTAAATCTCTATACCACTCTGTTAGACCCATTTCTCTTTGCATAAGTGGAATATTATACCATTCAGACATCCATGGCGCTTTTGATACATATCCATTAGGAATCGATCCTCGATTTGAAAGTAAAATTGGAATTCGCTTATGCTCTGATTCTTGATTAAGATAGAGTTGAAAATGAATATGCTCTAATGTATTGGCTACTCTTATGGCCTCATCTTGAATTTCATAAGGAAATATAATATCATAATGATTTGTATTGATTTGTTTCCAATTAATATTTGGTGGATCTTGACCAAAGACAAAATGACTTATCAATAAAATTATAATTTTATAATTATTAAATAAAGAACGCATATACTAATACAATTTATAAAAAATTTAAAATTTCTATATCTGTAAGAGATTCAAAATTATTATTACTCTTTATATCATTTGTTATTTTATTTAATTCTAACTGGGAATAATTAATATTCAATCTATTTAATCGATCAGCGACTGCATCTCTACCCGTAAATTTATCTATTAGTATTTCTCTATTTTGATTAATTATTTCAGGTGGATAACCTTCATATGACTTAGGAGACTTAATGACTGCTCTTGTATGTAAACCAGCTTTATGAGTAAAAGCATATTTCCCAACAATAGGTTGATTTAATCGGTTTGGAATACCGGAAATTAATGCTAATTCATCTGATAGTCTTATTAAGGAACTAAGGTCCCATTTATTTACTACATTAAAATGTAATTTTAGAATCATCGCAACTTCGGCAAGTGAAGCAATGCCACTTCTTTCGCCAAGACCATTTATTGAGACATCTGCAATTTGAGCTCCAGACTTTAATGCCATGATAGAATTAGCAGTAGCCATTCCAAGATCGTTATGACAATGTATATGAACTGGTATCTTTATTGCCTTTGTAATCTCTTTAACTAATAAGGATGTTTTATCAGGTGTTAAGACTCCAACAGTATCTGCAATGCTAAATCTATCAGCTCCTGCTTCCTCAGCAATTTGAGCGACCTCAATCAAAAAAGATAATTTAGTCCTTGAGGCATCTTCTGCAGTGAATCTAATTTTTAGATTATTATCTTTAGCATAATTAACTGCATATTTAATTCTACTTAGTGCAGTTTTAGGATCAATACCAAATTGATATTTTAAACTAATTTCAGATGTACCAAAAAAAATCCCTATCCATTTTGCATTTAATAATATAGCTTCATCAATATCAGATTTAAGTGCTCTACTATGGATCACTTTTTCTGCCTTAGTTTCTAATTCAGAAATTTTTGAAATAGATTTTTTTATATCAGCTGAAACTGCTGGATGACCAATCTCAATATATTCTACACCAAATGCATCTAAAGCATTAACAATTTTTATTTTTTGAGCAGTTGAGAAGGATACATTTGGCGACTGTTCACCTTCTCTAAGAGTTGAGTCTAACAATCCCACTTTCATTTTTATCTCCTTATTATGTATTCAATCAAGTATATAATATTACTAAATGAAAAGCATGCTAAATAAATGTTAAAAAAAAGGCCCAAAATAAATTGGGCCTTTTGCTCCGGAGGAGGGACTCGAACCCCCGACCTGGTGGTTAACAGCCACTCGCTCTACCAACTGAGCTACTCCGGAATGTGGTAATTAATTATTAATATTTTCGGCGCGAATTTATATTATATATACTTTGGAGACCAACCATTTACATTTCCTTTTCAGCTTTTAATTTAAGGCCCTCTATAAATTGACCGTGATTTAAATGATTATTATTTATATATACTAATCCATCCTCGTTATGTGGCTCTCCATAAACAGAATGTGCCGATTTTAATCCTCCAAGCCACCAACGAGAATCTTCAATAAAAACTAAATCACCAGGATTTGCTTTCATTCTTTCCATATCATTGTTTGAGAAACAAACTATATCCAAATCATTTTCTTTAATTTTCCAAGCTACATTAATAGCTTCGCCTTTTTCTTCATTTACTGGTGATCCTTTAAAAATATACTTCAGATTATGGACATCAAAAATTGTAAGGCCTGATAATTGTTTCTCAGATTTAGGCTTTGTGAAGAAAGTGACAATAACACCCACACTTGCACACACAAAAATGTTATATAAAGCTCCAATATAAGAATATCCTCTACCTGGCCTTAATTCAATTCCATGTGAGAACGGACTTATAAGTTCAGGGAAATTTTGTCCTAATAACATCAAAAAAGCTCCACCTAAAAATGTAGCAATAACTGCTGAGCTCGTAAAACGTTTCCAAAAGATACCAAGGAAAACTCCAACAACAAGTGGTGGTGTAAATGTCGAGTGAAACCAACCATGAGCTTCGTATATTGAATCGAATGAATTAAAAAATGGGACTAAAGCAACGGCTAAAACTTTAACTCCAATTGAAGTCCACCTTGCTATTTCTAATTCCTCTTTCTCATTTTTTAATTTTTTCGCTAATGGTCTATAGATATCATTTACAATTATTGCAGATGATGCATTTACAAGTGTATCAGCTGTTGACATTAATGCAGCACAAAGTGCAGCAACTATAAAGCCAAATACACCTGGTGAAGAAACAATATTCGTAACCACTATAAAAACATCATTGGCTACCATATCAACTGGCAATGCATTTGGGACGGCATTGGTTATTGCTCTACCAATCCACCCAGCATTTGAAACGACAATTGCAGATATTGGTAAGATTATTAATACATTAAAGGCTGCGGCTTTCCTTCCTTCATTTACACTTTTAGCAGCCATAAATCGCATTATTAATCCCTGATTTAAAAATAAAAACCCAACAGAACCAGCAATTCCATCTTGCCAAAAAATTCCCACAAAATTAAAATCAGGTGGATGATTAAAATGTGCTAATGGAAGTTTTTCGTTTGGTGATAAATTCATCCAAAATGCGGTAAGTCCTGAGAAAGCAGTATTATCACCTAAATATTGAATGCCTAAATAGAAAAGAAGTAATCCTGCAAATATTAGAATAAAACCTTGAAAAAGGTCAGTAAATATTACTGAAGTCTGTCCTCCAAAATGCATGTAAAGCGTTGTTGCAATCGCAATAATAATGACCGTAAGCATTAATGGTATACCATATATCTTATACAATGCAGTCGCCAATGTTAAGAATTGAATTGCAATATAACCGATCATGTAAAGCAAAGTCATTAAAGTGGCTATATATCTTGCCTTACGGTTGAATCGCCTCTCAAAATACTCTGGAATAGATTTAATTCTTGTATAATAGATAATTGGTAACCAGCCAAACATAAATAGTGGCATAAAAAACCAATCATTCATATATGTCATTGTTGAAGAAAGACCATATTCATATGCTTTTGTAGAATATTTTACAAAACTATGTGAACCAACGCCTGTTGCAACAATAGATATTGCAATAAGCCACCAAGAAAATCGCCTGCCCCCAAAAAAATAATCCGAGGTTGTTTTACTATATTTTCCAAAATAAGCGCCAAATCCCATAACAAGAGCAAAATATGCAATAATTATTATTCTATCGATTTGTGTCCCCATAGCAATATCCATTATTTACTTCCTAATGCTAAAAGTATAAAGAATGCATGCAGACCTGCATAAAAGAAAAATCCATATAAAAATATCCATACCCACTTTTTATGACGAGAATAAGATAAGCGGAGTGCTTTTGTTCTTAGAATTAAATTAAGTCCAAATACAAAGGCAATGCCGCCAACTCCATATAAATAAATAAAAGGAAGCCAAGTTTGTGCAAAATCCATAAGTCTACTTTATTTTATCAAATTCAATTTTAAGTTTATCATAAGTATTTATTAGCTCATCAACCATCACTTTTGTATTGCCTATAACAGGCATAAAATTAGTATCTCCAGCCCATCTTGGCACTACATGAAAATGAATATGATCCGCAATTCCAGCTC
>Ga0114994_10000343_pt1 | contig 30331 bp, 23 predicted proteins | sample ArcticOcean_MG_C_9_FD_87043 | JGI IMG/M metagenome (GOLD analysis project Ga0114994, IMG submission 87043) | Marine microbial communities from western Arctic Ocean - ArcticOcean_MG_CB2_152 | ecosystem: Environmental > Aquatic > Marine > Oceanic | place: Arctic Ocean: Canada Basin | collected...
AGTCGGTGATGGAGCGTTGCTGCGACATGTTTGACGATGTCGAGCTAATGCCTTTTGCACGTCACTTCTGGCCAAGACGACGACGGCGACTGCGCTGGGAGAGGGCCGTAAAAGAGAGGAGGCCAAACAGGCCTGGTATGTCGTCTCTGCGCGGCTCTGCGCGGCCAAATTTGGCTCTAAACCTTCGTCACGGTAGGGGCTAAAATGCTGACAGTGCGAGCGTGGGCTCTAGCGGCCTGTCGCCGCCACCCACAGCTGCGGCGTTCAAAAAGCAGCGTTCGAAAGTTCGGGTCGGCGGTTTCGCGCGGCCCTCAGGGCACTCGTATGGATGCGTCGCACGACTAGAGCACGGCGCCTGCAAACGCCTGAACGCAGTACCAAAACGAGAACACCGTCCTTTGCTGCTGAACTCGCGAAGCCACTACCAGCGTGCCGCGGGTATCTAGAAAACATACACCAGTACAGAGAAATTACCCCCCGCCCCGCGCCGACGGCAGGAGGTGCCGCGGCGTCGGCGCCAGAGAGAAGCCCGGTCGCGTCACCACCTTGTGCGGCTCCAATAACACACGACCATCGCACAGCACCTTGCGGAAGCGCTTCTCCTTTAGGGGAGGATGCGCCGTCGGCTGGAAGAACTCGGGGGCGGCCAGCGACACACCGCCCCGGTCGGGCGAGAGTTGCTGCGGCAGGCGCGCGGGCGCCTGCTCCTGGTGCTCGTAGGCCGCCCTCACATCCTCGGGATCGTGGGTGTGGAGCCCGGCTATTTGAAACCCATCCGGGGAGTCGTGCGACACCAGCGTCGAATGCATCGGCCGGCCGTAGCCCTGCGTGGCGCGGTACGGCGCCTCCCACGGCGTCGCGCTGACGCGCAGCCACCGCGGCTCGATTATGTCTTTATCGGCATCGTAGCATCTTGCTTCTTGCACCGTTGGCGACTCCGTCGCCGTGAACGCACCGTCGCCGTACCGAACGGGCGTCGTCGACGTCGCGTCCTCCGGCAGCACGGGCGGCCGCCGCTTGACGGGCGAGATGATCGAGGCCATCTGGTCCGCGCGGACGATGGGCCGTCGCGACATTGTGTGCCGCGGGGCAGCCCGTGCCTCCTCCTAACACCTGATCCAAACAGCGTGCAGCGCTCTCACCTCAGGCACAAGATGCTCTGTGGCGCTGTTCGGGATGGCCGCAAGATAGATACACGCTTCCGGGGGGGCGAGAGGGATGCGCCGAAAGGTGCCAGGGGCCTGACCAGGATTGGAGTTCAAGAAAACCCGTACACGAAACCCATGCGCAGCAAATTTGTGTCGCAATCATCTGTAGCGCAGCCGCAGCACGATTCCAAGGCGACTCTGGCACTGCCATAAAGTGATACTGGAAGTCACGCCATCGATGCGATCCTAACAGCTCGACGCCATCGATGCGAGCCGTGCGCACGCTCGTCATGTCCTCGCAGCTGAGCAGCGCAGTGCAGTGGTCGACCGCGCAGAAGGCCGTCCAACAGCTCGTGCCGCCCCTCAGCATCGACAGCCGCAAGGGTCAGAACGGCAGGATAGGCGTGCTGGGCGGCTCCTATGAGTACACCGGCGCGCCCTACTACGCCGCCTCGGCAGCTTTGCAGGCGGGCGCGGACCTGGCCTACGTCTTCTGCGCCGACGGGGCGGCCCCGGCCATCAAGTCCTACAGCCCGGAGCTGATCGTCTTGCCGTGCTACAAAACGGCCATGCTGCACGACCGCGCGGCCGTCGCGAAGGCGATGCAGGAAGTGAGGCCCTGGCTCGGGCGGCTGGACAGCTGCGTGATCGGCCCGGGCCTGGGCCGGGACGCGGGGGTGCTCGAGGGCGTCGCCGCACTCCTGGCATGCGAAGAGGTCCGGTGCGCGATTGTCGACGCCGACGGCCTGTTCCTGGTCGCGCAGCGCCCGGACCTCGTGCGGGGCCGCCGCGACTGCGTCCTGACGCCGAACGCGCGGGAGCTCGAGCGCCTCGCGGCGAGCGTGGGCGTGTCACCTGAGGGAGACGACGTCGCGGCCGCCGTGGCCCGGGCGCTCGGCAACGTGGTCATCGTCGCCAAGGGACGGACCGACGTGATCACGGACGGGCGCGACGTCCTCGTCTGCGACGAAGGGGGCGCGCCGAAGCGGTGCGGCGGCCTCGGCGACGTCCTCTGCGGCGCGCTCGCGCCGCTGGCGGCCCAGGCTGCCCGCGCCGACGCGGCCGACGCGGCCTTCGCCGGCCGGCGCCCCCTCCTCTGGGCCTGCTACGGCGCCTGCGTCGCGACCCGCCGGGCCGCGGCCGCGGCCTTTGCGAAGAAGCGTCGCGCGATGACGGCGCCCGACGCGCTCGCGGAGATCGGGGCGGCGTGCGAGAGCGTCGCGCCGACGACGGTTGTCGGGGGATCGTAATACTGAGTCTGTGAAACGCTCGGGTTTTGCGAGTATTTGATCAGGTGAAGTGCTCTGACAAGACTTGTATTGCACCAGATTGCAGCTCCGTACCCCTCAGTTATCGCGCAACGTCATCTATACAATCCAACGTCATCCCTGCGACATATAACACGCTCACCATGCGGTTGCAGCCCGTCACCCTCTACGCACTGCTGTGGCACACCGCAACCGCGTTCGCATTGCCAACGTCGCCCGGACGCACCGGACGCGGCCTCGGCAGAAGAGCCGCGGTCGCCACGATCCTACCGCCGACGCCCGCGACGACGCCGAGCCTCTCGGTGCCGCTCATCTGCGCCGTCTCCGCGCTGCAGTCCGCCTGCTTCGGCGTCATCGGCACGGCGCTGACGCCCGCGCTGGCGGGCTCGGGGCTCGACCCGGTGAGCGTCGCCGTAGTGCTGGGCCGCATCGGCTCGGCGAGCGCCCTGCTGGAGGTCGTGTTGTCGGGCTCGCTCGGGCGCTATAGCGACAAGGTGGGACGAAAACCGTTGCTGTTCGCGGCCCCGCTCGCGACGATCGTGGCGCGGTCCCTGGTGGTCTTCAAGCCGGACGTGTCCATGCTCGTGGCGGCGCGCCTCGTGTCGTCCTTCGCCGTGCCGGTCTACTGGCTCGCTTTTCAAGCGAGCGTGGCGGACGTCTACGGCGGCGACCCAACGCGTTACGCGGTCGTGGGGTCCCGGATTTCGGCGGCCATGGGCCTCGGCTACGCCGTCGCGTCGTTGGTCGGCGGCCGGCTCGCTGCGCGGGACGTGCGTTTGGCGTACGCCACTTCGGCCTTGTTAGGGTGCGGCGTCCTCGCGCTCGTGTCGGGCGCGCCCGAGACGCGGCCCGCGTCTGCCCGAAAAGTGGTAGCGAGCGAAACGCGGCCCCCGGCCTTCCAGCCGTTCGCGTTCCGCCGTTTATTTATGCGGGGGCCGAAGTTCGCGCGTTTGAACGCGGTCGTGCTGCTCCAGTCCTTAACGAACGGCATGGGCGATTTGTGGCAGGTCTTGGCCCGGGAATTAAGGAACTGGGGCGCGGACTCGTGCGGCAAGTTCGCGGCCGCGGCGGGGCTGGCAAGTACACTAGGAACGTTATTAACGGGCCCGTTCATCCGTTTGTTCGGCCCGCGCGGGCACACGGTGGCCACGACGGGCTGCGCGGCCGCCTCGTCCTGCCTCCTCGGCAGCGCGACGACGGACGTGGCGGCCTACTCGGCGCTCGGGCCCATGGCTCTTGGAAGTGGCCGCTCGCACGCGACGTCGGCGCGCATCGTGAACATCGGCACTAGTCTCGGCGTGCCGCAGGGCCAGCTCAGCGCCGAGCGGAACGCGCTCAACGCCCTGGTCAAGGTCGTCGCGCCGACGCTCTACGCCACGCTCTTCACCTTCGGCTCGCGGCGGGGCATGATCGGCCTGCCCTTCTACGTCACGAGCTGTTTACTGGCGGCGTCGGCGCTGCTCGCGGCGACGATTTCCTACGAGGAGCAAGAACCCTAATGTTGTGTTGTTTCAAGTTACCCCTTCCGCCCCGTCTCCGAGTGACTGACGCGCAGCTCGCGGCCGCGCCACCGCGCGCCCGCGAGCGCGAGCGCGTTCGCCAGCGAGCTCTCGTCCGCGAGCTCCGCGTGGACGAAGCCGCGGAACTTGCCCGTAGCCGCGTCCGTGTGGTACCGCATGGACGCGACGGCGCAGCCCCCTTCTATCAACATGCCCTCGACCTCGGCCTTGGACGCGTCCCAGGCCATGTTGCCCACGTACACGGTTAATTCTTTCCCAACTCTAGGCGGCGGCGGCCGTCGCGGCTTGGCCCCCTGCCGGTCCTTCCGGATCTTCATCGTGCGGTCGTCGCCCTTGAAGGACTCCCCGTCCAGCGTCAGCGCCCGGTCCAGCGACTCCGGCTTCACAAAGGTCACGAACCCGATGCCGCAGCACCGCTCGGGATTGTCCTCGAAGGTCTGGAGTTCCACCTTTTCCAAGTCGCCGCAGAGCGTCGCGAAGTAGCTCCACACGCTGTCCTCGGTGGCGTCGAAGGGCAGGCCGCCCACGTAGGCGCGGCGCGCGGGCTCCGCGTCATTTCCAGGGGCCTGGTACTTGGTGGAGTTGCTCTCTTGCTGCTTCTCCTTCTTCTCCTTCTTTCTCTTCTTCTTTTCTGGAGCCGGCACGCCCGTCACGGCCGCCGTCTCGCCCTCGACCGCCTCGAGCTCCGCGCGGAGCTTCGCGGCCTCGTCGTCCTCGGCGGACTTGCGCTTCTTCTTATTTTTCTTCTTGGGCTTCGTCTCCAGGGCCGCGGACTCGCCCTGCAGCGCGGCGAGCTCCGCTTTGAGCTTGGCTATTTCATCGGCCTGGCTGCTCATTGTGGTGAATTTGTCGCCAAGTTGAGTGCAGCGCTTGATGCGCGACAGCGATGGACACGCGTCGGCGGGTAGTAGGAGTAGTAGGAGAGCTGTGCTTACAAGCTCTCGTGTGACAACTGGTGCTTATCGGGCGATTTTGGCCACATTTTGGGAGAGCAAGAAACCCGTCCGGACGGGTTTCATGCACGGGTTTTACACCCGGGTCGAGCTCTGTACCACCACAGCAGCCCACCGCAAGACAGCTGGCAAAAGACCCAGGTCGCACGGCTGTTCAAACGACGTGTTTCGCCGTGGTAACGGCAGGGGCCCCATACGCCGCCCTCAAGTGTCGAGGAGGCGGAGTATGCAGATGGTGCTTTTGGCAGCACTCGCAGCGCGGACAACGAACGCACTGACGGCACAAGTGGCGCCAAAAGCAGCAGTGATCTCGGAGCACCGGTTCCGGCAGCTCTGCGAGGCCGCGGTGCTGTGCGGTCGACCGGTCGAGATGCAAGGTCGACGCGTGGCCCTCACCGATACATTCCGGGTGATGCGGCAAGACGAGCTCACCATCCACGGACCCGGCCGCATCGACGGCAGCGGCCATAGCGTGTTCCAGATTGAAGGCAACGGGAACACGCTAACGCTGCGCGACCTGGACCTGCGCCATCAGCGTGCACCCGACCGCGCCGAGAAGCGGTCGCTCGGCGCCTGCGTGTTCGCGCGGGGCCGCGGCTCGGTCAAACTCCAACGTTGCCGCGTGACGAGCGAGGCCGGCTTCGGGCTTTGGCTGGTCCAGCGGGCGCGGGCGGTCCTGCACGAGTGCGAGGTTGTGGACCCGGGCCGCACGGCCGTCGCCGTGTTCAACGTGGCGAAGCTCGACGTTTCAAATTCGACGATCCAGGGCGGCGACCAGCACGGCGTGTGCATGCGCGGCGAGGCGTACGCGTCCATTCGCGACTCGCGCGTCGTCGGCGCAAAGGACCGGGCGTGCTACGCGTATATGTCCGCGCGCCTAGAGCTTGTGCGGACCGAAGTGTCCGCAAAGGACGCGACCTGCGCGGCGATCCAGTGCGAAGCGCTGCGGCCCCGCGACGCGGCCATGCTCGTGCTTGACGACGTCGTTGTATCTCCGGACAATAAAGGTCGCGGTTGTTCCGTCGCGGGGAATGTGGCGTTGACCCTGCTGGGCTCGAACGAGCTCCGCGGGCCGATCGACGACGAACCGGCCGTGGTAAGGGACCCCTTTGCCGCCGAGTAAATTTACTTACTGGAACATGTCGCGCTGTTGCCCTCCCTGCAGTTTCCCCACGGCATGCGCCGTCGCCGCGCGGTCGAAGTCCTTCATGTGCTGCTTGATGAACGGGTTCGGCGCGTTGGGCGGGAGCGTCGCGAACGTGTGGTTCACGTCTCGGTGGTGGCTCTCGTCCGCGAGCATGTGTTGTAAGCAATCAACCCACTTCGCGTCGTCGCGCAGCTTCCAGTAGGCCTTGGCGATGTCCGGCGCGGCGAGGTTTTCCCACTCGTCGTGGAGTCGGGTGCCGGGGGTTGCTGTCTTGGTGACGAGGTTTTCGTAGGTCTGGACCGCCGTCTCCTCCAGATAACCGACGAAGCGGTGCATCGAACCCGGGTGAATCGCGTAGGTCAATACCAGAAACGGCGACATCCCAAATTGTGCCGCCACGCAGAGAGCGCGCGTCATGGGCGAGGCCTCGAACATCTTTAAACAGACGAGCAGGTGCATCCGCTCGTTCTCGGTCTCCTCCAGAAACGTGTAGATGGCGCCGTGGTCGCGCTTGAGCGTTCGTAAATAGTAGAAGTGGCGATATCCGGCCGCCACGAATCCGGGGACGCCAGCGAAGCTCTCTAGAATAATCAACCGCCACGCGACGGACCGCGGCGACGGATCGGCCGCATCGTAACCAGTGATAAAATTAAATCCGTGATAGAGCACGTTCATCAGGCCCTTCATGATGTGGTCGCTCACGGTCACGGGCTGGTGCGTCGTCGTCGTGACCTCACGGAGTTCGTCGTTCGACCAGATGTGGTTTGTCTGGCGCCAGGCGTGGTCGGCGGCTTGTACCTCGGTGAATTCGGGCTCCAGTGCGCGTGGGGTAGAGTTTCCGTAGTGTACGTGCGGTGGCGCGTCGACGGCCGTGTGAGTTGCGCACGCGTCGACGTAAAGTCTCTGTGCAGCAGCACATGCTTATCCGGCTCTGCGTGTGAGAACAGCGCTGTGTCTACGTATGGCGGTACTGTGCTGCGCGAGAGCAGCGCAGTATCCACAAGTGGCGGTACTGTGCTGCGCGCATTTGTGCTGGTGTCGCGAGATAATTGCTGTGCCAGGGCAGGTCTTGGCTTCAGCAGAGCAATGCGCGACGTGCGAGTGCTGCTGTTACAAATGGATTGCAGCGCTAGTTGTGGTCGCGCTCGGCGCGCCACTGTGTTGAACGTCCGTAACATGTGGTAACTACGAAGCTTGATGCAATTGCGATGTGCTAACGCGGTGTGTCCCAAACTGGAGATTGTTCTTCTGGCCCGCTGCGGTGGCGCGCGCAAAACGCGTCCAAGCAACACGGAGGGACTAGCAAGGACGCCTCATGGGTAGGCAAACCGAAAAACAGGGGAGAGCAGAGACTAGTAGAAAACGCGGTTAGGCGGGGTCCCAGGCTAGAACTCGTCGCTCGACTGGACGGAGAAGTCTGCTGACGACGCGCCGTCGTCGTCGCTGAGGGAGTCGTCGTCATCGATCTCGTCGATGCCCGAGCCGGCGCCGCTCGAGGCCGCGAGCGACACGCTGTCCGAGTCCGAGTCGCGCGAGATCTCGTCCGAGTCGATGTCCTCCGAGGAGTCGTCGACGCGGCTCCGCGGCCGTGCCGGCCGGGCCTGCGTGGGCCGCTCGCTGACCTCCTTGCGCGCCGCCTCGCCGGCGGGCTCCTGCTCGCCCCGGAGGATCCGCAGCTCCTCCTCCCGCAGCCGCTTCTGCATCCGTTTCAAGTTGCGGTCGTGCTCGTTCACCTCCTCCTTCTCGGCGCTGTGGTACGTCTGGAGCTCCGCCTGCAAATAATCTAGGTTGCGGAACCGCTCCAAATACACGGCGTACTGCTTCTGCAGCTCGCCCTCGAGCTTCTCGTACTCGTCCATGAAGGCCGGCCGCACGTTCTGGAGGGAATCTAGCCGCTTCTCGTGCCGCTCCAACTCGTTCCGCTTCTTCTTGATTTTCGCGTCCAGCGCCCGCTCGTCCGCGGCGAACTCGTCGCAGGCCTTCTTGGCGGATTCTATATCTTCTTTGCACCGCTCCACTAAAGCATCGACGCTTCTCCGCACATGCGCGTGTTCCCCGCCGTCCAAATTAGACGAGATCGTATCTAAAAAGCGTAACGCCGCCTGCCGGTCTTTTTTGACCTCGTTCTCGTGACCTAAGAGGTCATGCAATCGAGCCCCTCTATCTGTTATATCAGCGGCCAGTTGCCGCGCCACGCGGATGTCCTTGGTCTTCGTACCGAGAGAAGGCACGTCCGGTAATTCTTCCCCGTCCTTGTACTCTTCTTGAGCGACAGAGGCAGCATACAAAGTTTTGGCGACCTTGAGCAGCTCCCGGACGGCGTGGCCGTCGGCCATGTACAGGTTCTTCGTGTTGAGCCGGATGTTCGCCTTGTTGAGTAAGGCCTCGCTCGTCTTCGTCAGAAATTGGACGCGCGCCTCCTCGGTCTCGATGTTGTCGGACATCACGATGTCCGGGTCATACCTCTTCACCATCCAGTACAGCGTGCTGGCGACGAGCGGGAAGTTCGGGCTCCGGAAGTTTTCGACGGAAATGAGGCGCTGGTAACCCAAAGCGCGCATCATCTCGGCGAAGTTCCGCAGCTCGCGGTAGGACATGGTGGCGGCCTCCGCGTGCGGTCACAAGTGGCTGCCCCGGCCTCTGCTTGGGGGGCACGTCGGCGGCGTCTCAATGCGCGCTGTGGCCGGCGGCTCTTCTCGCACGGCTGCCGTTCCTTTCGCACGTGCGCTGCCGCTCGGTCTCGCCTCCAGAGGCGGGCAGCACGCGGCGCCGGTTTGCCGCGACCCCGTCAAAAATGAATGAAATGGGACGGGCAGTACCGAGCGCCCGCGGCGGAGGGCTATATGGTGCGCAGAGGCCTCGAGTGTACGTATGCATTGGTCATGAAAGATAAACCCGCACGCTATGAGCTACGAGCGCATTTCAAATCAAGGCACTGGCATTGGCAGGCTGCGCTAGCTACGCCGCTCGCACGCGTCTAAGGTGGTAGTTGTCACTGCACATCGAGCTCTCCGCCGTAAACGCGGCAAAAAACGCTGCGAAACTAGCAAAAGGCGCTGTGCCAAAGGAGCTAGACGCTCGTGCGCGCGTACAAGCAGGCAGCACCATGCCGCGGCCTCGGCCACCGGTCGACGCCGAGGGCAACTGCAAGTGCGTCTTCCACAAGCGGGCGAATTACGACGGCTGGGCGCGGCCCGAGGTCGTGGACCCCAACGGCGCGCAGCACCCATCGAAGTACGTCGTGCGCTTCGCCTACTGGAAGCGCGAGGGCGCTGAGAAGGGCTGGCACGTGTCCTGGAACGACAATAGCGAGTGCTGGATGGGCGACGACGAGGTCGAGGACGATCTGGAGGCGATGCGGCTCCTCGCCGAAAGGGCGGTCGATGCAGCCCAAGCCGCCGAGGCGGCGCGGCGCGCCACGTACGAGGCGGAGCGGCTGGCCCAGGCCGCGCGCGAGAAACGCTTACGGGAAAGAGGCGTCGTCCAGGCCAAGATGGCCGCGGAGCTGGCCCGGGACCGCGAGCGGCGGAAGGCCGAAGAAGAAGCAGCACGGAACGGCGTGTCCATCTTGTACGACGAGGACGATTTACAGGAGCTCTCGTCATCGGCGGCGGCGGCCATCGACGGGGACAAGTTTAGCGCGCAAAAAGCGGCGTTACTGGAGAAGGTGGACCTGACCAATACGGGCGTGGTGCACGGCTACGGCGTGCTGGCGAAGGTGCCGTTGACGCGGGGGTCCTGGTTGCTGGACCCCACGGCCTTGATGCACGCCGGTAACGTGGACGCGGACGCTGTTGGTGGTTCAGAGTTCTCCGAAGCGTACATCTCCACTGGAAATTCGTCCTATTTCAGGATCCACTGGTTCGCCGGCGATTCTATTTTCCGGACCGCGGCGACCTTCTGGATCAACGAAGCGAGAGATAGGGAACCGAACGTCGAGTATCGCTCGAGGCACGACGGCTCGCGCATGGTGAGCGCGTGGCGCATTATCAAGGACATTGCGCCGGGCGAGGAGTTGCTCGTGGTCTATTCGCACGCGGCGAACGAGGCCGAGGCCCGGGCGCCCTCCGCGGAGGGATGGCAGGACTCGGGCAAGTACGTGGGCATGTACCTGCGCCGGGACGTCGAGAGTGCCAAGCAGGCCACGGCCAAGGTCATCGCCTACCTGCCGACGACAGCGCCCGAGCCCTTCATGTTAGATAACGAGCCGCGCGAGCTGTGGCGCGTCCAGTACATCGACGGCGCGTTGAAGGGCGACACGCAGGACCTGGAGGAGGAGGAGCTTGAGACCTCGGAGCCCTCGTGGGCGGCGCCGGCGTACCGCAAGGCGCCCGTCGACCCGGCCGCGGCCGCGGCCAAGGCCGAGAAGGCGCGCCTCAAGGCGCTGGCCAGCAAGGCCAAGGCACCGGCCACGGAATACGAGGTGCGCCGCGTCGGCAGGCCGGCGTGGCGGCGCTTCAAGACGCAGACCGACGCGGCAGACGCCTTTGAGGGCCTTAGCGTGACTAAAGTGTCCATGCTCGTCAACGGCAACGCGTGGCCGGCCCTGAGCGCAGCCTTCGAGGCGCGGCGCGTCGCGCCCACGCTCGTCGTCGCGCCGCCGGCCGCGTTCCTGCCGACTGTGCCGGTCCGGCCCACGAGCGACAACACGCCCGCGGTAGCGCCCGCGCCCGTGGACATACGGGAGACGGTCATGCCCGACGAGGTCCTGGCTATCCCCGAGGCGGAGTTACTAGCGCCGCTCTAGGCGCCGGACCCCGTTGGAAAGCCGGCAGCGGCGGACGGCGACGACGAGGAACGGCCCGCGCCCGCGGCCGCCGCGGAGGACGCGACCGTAACGCTCAAAGCTACCGCGGCGCCGCCCAAGCCGACTGCGGACGGCGACGACGACGCGGCCATGTCGCCCGCCGTGCTGCCGCCGCCGCTGAAGCCCGCGAGGAAGCCCGCCGCCAAGAAGCCCGCCGCAAAAGGGAAGCCGCCTACGTGGACGCAGCCGAAGCGCGCGGCGGCGCCCGCGCCGGCCCTGGCCGCCAAGCGAATCACGAAGCGGCCCGCGGCCGCCCGGAGCGTTATAACGGACATTTCTGAGCTCGAGGCGCGCATGGCGCGCGACGGCTGGACAAAGACGCGCAAGAAAACGACGAGCTTCGGACCTGTTACTGGAGCCCTGCAGTACCACAAGCCGGGAGATGATCAAGTGTACGCGGGGCTGCCGGCCGTGGCGCGCGCCTACTACCCGGACCTCGTCGCCGTGGCGCCGCGGCCGGCGCCCGCGCGGCGGCAAAGCCCCCCGGCGACGCGGGCGCCGCTCCTGCGGATCCTCGACCACGTCAGCGCGCCCTTCAAGGGCTCGAAGGCCCGGTATGCCGGCATCGTCGTGGGCGTCGGCCGTGGGACCGTCGACGTGCACTTCCTGGACGGCGACTTCGCGGCCGGCGTCGAGGCGGCGGCGGTGTACACGGGGCGGCGGCCGCGCGTCGGCCCGGGCCCGCCCATAGCACTGGGCGCGCGCGTCGCCGAGCTGAGCGCGCCCGCCACCCTGCTCGTCGTCGTGGCGTTTGACGACGCGTACGCCGTCTGTAGCGGCACCGCCGGCAACCGAGCGTTCCAACGGGACGTCCTCCGCTCGTTCGTCGACCGGGACGGCGATTCGTCCGACGACGACGCGGCGCCGACCGCGCCGCCGCTCGACGCCGAGGACAACGACGACGAGGCGCTTGACGATGCGCCGGCCGCGCCGATGGACGACGACGACGACGCGCTCGCCGTGCCTCCGGCGCCAGACGCCGCGACCGAGGCGCCCGCGGTACCACTCTTCGCAGTAGACGAGACGGTCCTGGTGGGCAAGAACAAGGACGTGGCGACGGTCCAGCGGGCCACGCGCGCCGGCGAAAACGTCGTGCTGGTGCGCTGGGAGAACACCGCTTATGGCGAACAGGAGGTCGACGTGGCAGACGTGGAAAAGCTGGACCTCGCCGCGGGCCGCTCACGCCGGTCGTCGGCGGCGCCGCGCGAGCGCGCACCCGCCGCCGCGGCCGTCGCCGTGACCCTCGCCGCGGCCGAAGCCTTCGCCACCGCGGACGTGCTTCGGCATGGAACGCCCGCCGGCGACCTTGGAGGACGTCGCCGCGAGCAAGCGCCCCTGCCTCAACCCGACCTCGAAGCGAAAATATGAGCGCCACAGCCTGACCGAGGTGAACGACGAAAAACGAGGGCGTGTGACGCCATATCTTAACTTTAGGGACTCCTAGCGGAAGCACGTCTCGATGAAGGCGCGGCTCTGGATCGCCTGGACGCGGCGCCGGTACAGCGACGTGAGGTTGGTGAGCGTCGGTGAGACCGGCATGGGCGTCCAGGCCGGCGCGGCGGCGCCGTACGAGGGACCGTAGCTGGCGGCCCAGGCCGACACGCGCGGCGCGCGGTACGCGCGGTCGGGGTGCCGGAAGAACTGCCACGGCGCCGCGCGCGGCGGCGGCGGCGTGCGCGGGGCGGTAGGCGGCGGCCGCGCCGGCGCGGCGGCGGCGTCCCCTCCTTTAAGCGGCGAGAGCGTCGCGAGCGAGTCCAGGTCGCTCTGCGGCGGCCGGCGCGCCGCGGGCCGGGGTGTCTCCAACGCGGGCGCCTCGGTCGCGTCGAGCGCTGCCGCGAAGCTCGTCTGCCGGGGCGTCGGGTCCAGACCGAAGCCCGGCGTGATGGGGCTCATCGAGGCGAGCGAGGCGCCGGCCCGCTGCTGCGTGGGCGTCGCGAAGAACTCTTTCGTTTGGCCGGGCCCGGGCGTCCGCAGCGGCGAGCCGGGCTCCGGCGACACGCGCGTCGTCTTGAACTCGACCGTCGCGTCGGCGGCGAAGGTCAGGGCGGTCTGGCAGGCGGTGGTGGCGCGCTCCATATTGGCTCCTGCTCCTGCGGAGAGGCAGCCCTTAGTTGTTGCTACACGCACGGGCGAGGCTGCAGCGCTGCGGTTGATGTCGCGTTTGCCTTCCCTCGCAGAGCCTTTTGTTTGAATTCTTAGCCTAGCCGACGGGTTTTACATGCTTTATAATAAGCAGCCACACGCCGTCTGCGCAGGGTTCCACTCGGACGGAGGTGTGCTATTAAAAAGCGCAGGTCAGTCGGGCACTCTGCAAAGCCGGGCCATCATATAGTTGAACCCTCGCCGTGACTTTCGCCGCGCACGCCGCCGAACAAGTACAGCGAATGGAACTTATGAGAGGCCCGCGTGTCGGGCAGAGGGAGGTACACATTAGAGCATCGCGAAGAACGCGTGCTCCGAGAGCAGCTTGATGCCGAGGCGCTGCGCCGCCTGGAAGGACACGCTCTCCTCGACGGGCCGCCCGTCCGCAAGGTTGTCGCCGAGCACCACGAAGGACACGCCCTCGTCCACGCGCGGCGCGACGGTCCCGCCGGCGGCCGCGACCCGCGACGACGCCCGCGGCCGCGACTGCGTGAGCACGCCCACGAGGGCCACGCGCTTCCCAGTGATCGGCGTCTGGCGCGCGGGCGGCGCCGGGCGCGGCGCGGGCGGCGCGGGGCGCTTCGCCGCGCGCGGCGCGGCCGGCGGCGCCGCGCGCTTCGGGGCCGGCGGCCCGGCGCGGGCCGCGACGGGCGGCCCGCGCCGGGCGACCGGCGGCGGGCCCCGCTGGGCCGGCTGCGGCGGGCCCCGCCGCGGCGCCGGTGGCGGGGGCTTGGTCTTGGTGGGGATCCAGCCGTCCTCCTTCTCCGGCGCGAGGATAGGATTAGTAGAGGCGACATCATCATAAACCGAAGCGTCGCCCCGCAACAACCGGTGGACGTATTCGACCGCGCGGGGGTGCGCCTTGACCACACTCGGATCGAAGTTCAGCACCCGTAATCGCTTCATCGCCGTCGCTCTACTAATAGCGACGTAGGCCTGGCCGAACTCCCGGCAGCCCCTTAAATCGACTTCGAGCAAGTCCAGCGTCTGGCCCTGGGCCTTGTGGATCGTGACGGCCCAGGCCAATCGCAACGGAAATTGCGACCGCAAGAAGACCTCGCGCGAACCCTCCTCCACCGTTTTGGCGTCTCGACCCACCGTCGTGGTCTTGCCCGAGACCCACCGGACCACGACCCCGTCCACGGCGTTCGACGGCGCCCGCACGAACTCCTCGACGACGCCTCTCGCGCCGTTCGCCAGGCCCGCGCTCACGTCCAGGTTCGACAAGAGCATGACTTGCGCGCCGATCTTCAATCGTAAAGAAGCGGCGTAGAGGTGGTGCTTCGCGTAGCGGTCGCCGTCGCCCTTGTCCACGCAGTCCAAACGTTCGCCTTTTTGATCTAATGCTTTCAATCGCGCTTCGTTGATCTGGTCGACGTCGGCGTTGTAGCACTGGAGCCGCGTCGGCTCAATACCCTTTGAAGTCCACTCGCCGAGGTCCGTGTGCTTCAGGCGCTTGAGGAGAGCCACGCTCTTGTTCGACAACTTGGCGATGCGCAGCTCGCCCAGGATCTGCAAGAAGGCGTCGTCGCCGCTCTGCCGGAACACCCGTGACAACGCTTTCTGATCGGGGAAGCACCTTTTCCAGCACTTGGCCTCGAAGGCGAACGTGGCGCTCTTCCGGCCCGCCACGGGCGGCAATTGCAGGAAGTCCCCACAGCAGAGGAGCTGGACGCCCCCGAACGGTTTGTCGGAACCGCGCACGTAGCGCGCCACGTGGTCCAATTTGTCGAAGGTCGAGGCATCCAACATAGAGATCTCGTCGATCACGAGCGTCTCGCAGGCCAGCCACCGCTTCTTCGCTTTATAAGAGGAGGCGACGTGCCGCGCCAGGTCCGCGGCGGACTCGCCCGCGTGGCCCACGCCCGCGAAGGCGTGGATCGTCTGGCCCCCGATCTGCGTCGCGGCCGCGCCTGTACTTGCAGTGACGAAGACGCGGCGGCCGACGCGCCGCGCGGCCGTGATCGCCGCCTTGAGCGCGAAGGACTTGCCCGTGCCCTGTGTGAGTAATAGTGTGGACCACAATGCGCGCCGTTTTGGCGGGTCGCGGTTATCGTCGCTCTCGCTCCGCCTACTGACCGCAACGCGCACAGGACGCGCGCCGGGCTAGCATAAGGCGGAGCCCTTTGAAGGATGAGGACGCCGGGGCACGGACCGCGCTGCCCGTGATGAAGCAGGACGTGCCCGCCTGGGCCTTGGCCACGACGTCGAGCTGCTCCGCGCTGAGCTGGGCCTTGGTCCCGCGGAGGCGCGCGTCGATGCGTTTGAGCTGGGACGCGCCGAGCGAGCCCATGACGGTCTCCTCGCTGTTCGCGCCGAGGGGCTTGGCGCCGCGGCGCATCAGGTCGGCAACCGAGACCTTGGCCTTCTTCTTCTAAGGCGGGCGCATCTTGCCGGGACCAGTAAAGCGGTCCATCCTTTTGTGCGGGACGACGCGCGGTGACGTGCGGCGCGTCGATAACACTGCAAACGGCTTGTCCGGCTGAGCACGGCTAAGCGGGCGCAGCAGTGGCCGCGCGGGTGCGGAACCACTACTTCCCCGGTATATATATGCAACGGACAGCCCTCAGCTGGCGCGCCGCAGGTTGCTGGCCGGCAATGACTCGCTGCGCAGGCTGCGCGATCGTCCCCGCAAAACCCGTACTGATCGACGGCTCAGGCTCGCGGCTCTCGAGCTCCGAGCTTCGCCGGGTTCAATGATTCGGGGAGACTTTATGAGACAGGGGGCGCCGACCGACCTATTGCTTCTCGCAGAAGTCCTTGATGAAGCCCGTCGTGAGCGACTTGGGCCGCTCGAGGGGCAACCCCAGCGCGCGGTCCCAGAAGACCTGGGAGAGCGCGCCGATGGCGCGCGACACGCCGAAGAGCACGGTGTAGTACTCGTACTGCGTGAAGCCGTAGTGGTGCAGGAGCACGCCCGAGTGCGAGTCCACGTTCGGGTAGGGGTTGGCCGTCTTGCCGTGCTCCGTCAGCACGCCGGGCATGACCTTATAAATGGCGTCCACCACCTTGAAGAGCTCGTCGTCGGGCAGGTGCTTGAAGGCGAACTCGCGCTGGCACGTGTAGCGCGGGTCCGTCTTGCGCAGAACCGCGTGCCCGAAGCCCGGGATGACCTTGCCCGCGTCCAGCGTCTCCCAGGCGAACTCCGTAATGGTCCGTTCGTTGACCGCCTTGCCCTCGGCGTCGAACTTGGCCTTGAGGTCCTGGATCCATCCTAAAACTTCCTGGTTCGCGAGGCCGTGCAGGGGGCCCGCGAGAGCATTTAAGCCGCCGACGTAGGCGTTGTACGGGTCCGACAAGGTGGACCCCACCAAATGCGTGGCGTGGGCCGACGCATTCCCTCCTTCGTGGTCCGAGTGGATCACGAGGTAGAGGCGCATGAGCTCGTCGAAGCCGGGCGAGTCCATGCCTAATTGACGGGCAAAAGAAGCCGAGTAGTCCAGGGACGTGTCCTCCTTGATGTGGTCCCCACTGAAGTAGGTGTTGCGGTAGACGCGCGCCGCGATGTTCGGCAACTTAGCAATCACGTCCAACACGTCGTCGTAGGTCGACTCCCAGTACTTGCTCTTGTGGACACCATCGGAATAAGCCTTGGCGAAGTGCGACTCCGTCTGGCACGCCTGCAGACCTAAAGAAAATTGCGTCATCGGGTGCATCGTCGTCGGGAGCGCGTCCAATAATTGGGTGGCGTGGGCCGGCAGGTGGGACCGAGAGAAGAGCTCCGCCGTCAAACCGTCGCACTGCTCCTTCGTCGGGATCTCGCCCGTAAGCAGCAACCACAGGATCGCCTCGGGCGTCGGCTCGCCGTCGCCCGCGGGGCCCTTGAAGGTGGGCAGCTTCTCCTGGCACTCGGGGATGGTGTAGCCGCGGAAGCGGATGCCCTCGGCGGCATCTAACAAACTCGTCTCCCAGAGCATGCAGCGCACGCCGCGGCCGCCGCCGATGCACTGGTCGACGGTGACTTCTCCTAAAACCTTGGAGCCGTGCTTGGTTTTGAGCTCTTTGAGCTCGGCCTGCTTGCCGGGGATCTGAGCTACCAGAGTTTCCTTGAGCGTGGAGGCGCAGCGCAGGGCGCCGCGCGGCGCCGCGGTCCGGAGGGCCCGGGCGAGCATGTTTTGGGTCTATTCGGTCGGTGGAGTGGTGCGCGGCGGTGAGGCGACGGGTTATCGCAGCGCGGCTATTGCAACCGTGCAGTCGTACGGCTATGGCCGGACAGAAATGCTGCAGCTGGGTGGAGGTCTGCTAATTCGTCGAACGCGAGGCGCGTGGGTCTTGCAACGTAACGTTATTCCACCGGTGTTCCACCGCTCCAGAACCCTCACGACCTTCCTCTTTTGCTGCGTTTAGGTTCGTGCGGGTGCAAAACCCGTCAAAAAGGTCTTGACTTTTGTCCCATTGACCGACTCTCTCGCTGCGCGCGATCGTTCAGGCAGCAACGACCAGTGTTTTGCGCATCCGACAGCTGCGCAATTTGTACGCCGCATCCGTGCAATTGCTACCGCAGCCACATAGCAGACGCGCAGCAGCACGACTGATACGCAACCATGGTGCGCCGGACACTGGCCCTCTTCCTCTGCGCGGCGTCGCTCGCCGCGCTCGCAACGGCCGACGACGGGACGGCGGAAGACCTTGCGGCGAGGGAATCGCGGCAGAAGGAGAGAGAAGCGCGGGCCGCGCCCGACGCCGAGCCCGTGGACGGGGAGAAGGCCGAACCTGTAGAAGAGACCGTCAAGTTCGACTACATGGACTCGGACACGTGGTCCCGACCCGCCCAAGTCGTCTTTATGATCATCAAGTTCTTCGCGGCCTTCACGCCCGTCTGGGTGATCCTGTGGGTGCTCATGAGCGCCTGGGAGGACGAGGAGGAGGAGAAGCTCAAGCGGTCGAAGAAGTCGGACTTCACCTTTGACAGCCCCGAGTAGGTGATGGAAAGTAGTGGTTAAAATTTCCTCTGGAGTCGGTTGATGCTAGTAGTAGTCACGGTAGCCTAATAATATTAACAGGACATCTAGTTCGTCACGCCCTCGATGGACACGAACTCGGGGCCGGCGCGCGTCATGGGAAACACCGCGTCGACGACCGCGGGCGGGATGCCGCCCACGACGTGCGGGCAGACCCACTTCCCCCACGTGTCGCCGACCTTCTTCGCGCCCACGGGCATGGCCTCCTCGTCGCGGACCGTGATGCCGCACGTCTTGCGGAGCGCCGTGCGCGAAAACCTCAAACAGAGCCAGGGCTCGGTGGAGTCCTGGTAGAAGTGGTTCGCCGTCTGGATGAGGCGGCCGGGCACGCCTGTCGCGTGCGTGAAGCCCTCCTCGTCGAAGGTCGGCGGGAAGTAGGCCTCGCCCGCCGCCTTGCAGGCCTCCCACCGGGGCTTCTCGCACATGTGGTACAGGACCTCGGGCGCGTCCTCGACCTTGCCGACCTGGTGTAACGCTGCCAGACGCTTCGCAACGTCCGAGGCCTCGCCCTCCTCGCGCACGCAGCGGTCCGGGCGGAAGGCGGGGATGCACACCGGGAGGTAGCTGGTGCCGGCCTCGGGGAAGCGCGGCTGGAAGCGCGTGCCCTTGTCGACCAGCGCCGTCTCGCCAGCCTTCAGTTCGACGGTCGAGCCGTCCGACAGCCCGAAGATCATGCGCCCGCTCGTGCAGTGGATCCACTCGTCGTAGCCCAATGTAAGCCACGGCTCCTCGCCCGGCTGCGTGACTGAGACGCGCGCCAGCGACATGCGGTCGTCGTTGGTGGACACGTTGCCGGCGCACTCGTCGATCGAGAAGCTGTCCGTCGTGACGACGTTGGTGGACTTGCCCACTACTGTTACACCCATGATGTCTTTTTGCAGATGATGCAGTGATGCGAGACAGACAGCACGGTGTTCGAGAGCTGACGCAGAAACCGGCCCGGGTTTTTCGTAAAACCCGTCTTAGATCTCGGACTGGCCGACGACGATACGCCCATCCGCGAGGCGCGGCTGCGCTGCTCGAAGGGGGGCATGACGCACTCCTCGATAGCATTTGATTAATGATTTATTAGTATCTGGCGGCTCGTTCCACCGGGGCGTACCACGCCGGCAAGTTCGCTAGCTCCACCGCGTCGAGGGCGAGGTCGAAGCGGTAGTCCATGACGAGCTCGCTCCCGGCCGCGACGTCGGCGAGCGCGAGCATCGGGAGGCACGCGCCCGGCGCAGCCCCGCCGACGGCCTCGTTCGGGAGGTGTCGCCGCAACGCGGGATCGCGGATTTGCGAAGGCCAGGAGAGGACGGCTGGTTCAACGTCGCGCGGCGGATGATTTAGCAAATGGCCGACGGCGAGGCCCTCGCCGCACCGGGGGAAGCCGACGGGGTCGTAGAAGCTCCCGTCGGCCGCCATCATCGTGTAGGGGTTGCTCCCGTCGGCCGCGAGCCTGGGCGCCCGCCCGTCGCGCACGACGCGGTCGAAGAGCGATGCGGCGTGCGCGCGCAGGGCGTTGCGCATGGTCGCCGTCCTTTGCCGCATGAGCTCGGGCGGGACGACGCGGCCGGGGTAGAGCGCCAGGACGGTCCCGCGCGGCAGGTCCCGCGCGGCAAAGACGCCTAATCCGCCCAGCAGCGACGCGCCCACGGCGACCGGCGACGGCTGATTTCGCATCGCTCCCTCAGTGCGTTCGGCGACGGCCGCGTCCACGGCCGCGGCGTCCACGGGCAGCGACAGCGCCGCGGCCATGGCGCAAAGGTCCTGGCGCGTGACGCGATCGTGCAGCTCGTTGAGGAACTCAATTCGTGCGGCGCTGCCCCGGGCAGGAATGGGTGGCGCGCCGCGCCTTCTCTTCTTGCGTGCGGTCGCGCTGCTCAGGCGCGCAGTTGCCCCGCCACGCAGGCGCCGAGCGCATAGGCACAGGGCCATCAGTTCTTCTTTAGGTCTTGTGTGTTGCGCCGGCGGGTGTAGACGAAATGTATCGTGTATGCGCAAAGCCAAAGCACAGGGGGCGCTGCGAGGATGATCTTTAGCCACTTGTTCATAGGCGATCTATGCTCTAGCGACTCTGATCAGCGAAGCCAATGTATTTGATGATCGATGTGATAAAAAAATGGCGCCGGCAGGGTCCGTTTGCAGCCTAATCTCGCGCGACGCTCGGGATAAAACCCGTGCATGAAACCCGTAACATGCGCATACCAGTGACGAGCCCGCACGCACAGCCGTGACGAGCCGCGGCGCTGCGCCTCATACACGCTAGGCGCGACCACTGCTCGCATACCTGTGTCTGCAGCGAACGCCCGGCGCGTCGGTGGGACCGTATAAGGCATCTGAGACGCCATGCTCCGGAGCCTAGCACTCATCGCCTCGTGCGCCGCCTTCGTGCCGCGCCGGCCGCAACGCGCACCGCTCAGCTGCGCGGCCAAGAAACCGCAACCGACCGCGACGCGCGACCTCGCGTCGCTGCGGGTCGGCGAGCGCGTCAGCGGCACGCTCGTGGGCCCGGTCTTCCAGGGCAAGATGGGCGTGAAGGCGTTCCTGGACGTCGGCGTCGTCGCCGGCGCCGGCGGGAACCGCGTGAACGGCATGCTGCGCCTGCCGCACTACAAGCAGTGGCGCAACGGCACGGACGCATATAAAAAGCTTAACACAGAGCTCCGGGCTGCGCGGATCAAGCGCGGCAGCGTGAGCGCCTACGTCGCCGCGGTGCGTCCGGACTCGCGCCAATTGGTCCTCGAGCCCTTTATCAAACCGCGGCCACCGTCGCTCAAGCTGTCGGAGCTCGCAGTCAACACGGAGCTGCGAAACTGCAAGGTCGTCGGCATGACAAAAAAATACGCGTATGTGGATACGCCGTGCTTCCACGACGGCGCGCGCGCCGTGAAGCAAAAAAGGCGGCTCCGCGCGCGCCTCGTGCTACCGCCGACCGTGGCGCTCGCGTCGGCGCCGGTCAAGGCCGCATCAATCGAGCGCGTGCTGCGGCTCGACGACCTCGTGACCTGCTACGTGCGGCGGCCGGAGCCCGCAGGTGGTAAGCTCGAGGTCGGGCTCGAGCCCGCCGATGCGGCCGCGCTCGCAAGCGAGGCCAAGGCGCGCGACGCCGCGCGTCAAGCGCGCGCGCGCCGCGCCGCGGCCACGACGCGCCTCGCCGTGGGCCAGCGGCTCCGCGGCGTCGTCGTGCGGCGGCTCGCGTACGGCGCGGCCGTCGACGTCGGCGCGCAAGGTGCGGGCCTCGTGCTGCGGGGCGACCGCGAGGGCGACTTCCTGCGCGTGGACGACCGCGTGGCTGTCGTCGTCTTAGCGGTCGAGCCGCGGGATGATGGGCCGCCGCGGCTGACGCTCGAGCTCGTCGAGGAGGAGCCCGAGGAAGAGGAGGCAAAAACGGTGGAGCCCGCTTCGCCGCGCGGCTCGAGGTCGAAGCCAGCGTCGCCTCCTCCGCCCGAGCCCGTATCGATGTTCGACGACCTCGACGACCTCGACGACATCGAGTCGAGCCTGGGGTTGGACGAGTATTAATATTTATGTTTATTTGAGACTTGTTTTCGAAACGGGTTTTCCTTACGGGTTTCTCGCACTTACAATAAAAGCGCAAAGCTTAAAGCCGCATGATGCAGGGTCTATGAGCAAAAGGATGCCGAAGAAAAAGCAATCAAAGGACACCAGCAACAGCAAGAGCTATAGCCGGCCACCGATAGTTGGTCTAGGCATCCTTGCTGCCGTCGCAGCATCTGTCGCAGCGGTCTACTGGAGGCCAAGCAGCGGCACACCACTGACACCGTGGCAGCCAAGGCGAGTCGACGCGTATGCACCACTGAAACGCATCGACGGCGTGCTCATTGACGACTTCGTGCCGCCGCGGGTCATCGCGTCGCTGCGGCGCGAACTCCTCGAGTCCGTCCGCGGCGCCTGCGCGGCGCCGACCACCGTCTGTTTCGACCCGGCCCGCGTCGACGTGGACCGCACGACGGGCGAACTGCGCGCGGCGTCTACACTACCGCCCTGGCTCGCGAACGCGACGGCGAACGAGACCGTGAACCGGCCGGGCGCGTCGCACTGCGTGCGGGGCGTGGCGGAAGCCGACGCGCACGCCCGGACGGCCTCCGTGAGCTTTGTGGCGTCGCGCGACGAGTTCGTCGCGGCCAAAGCCGTGGAGCGGGCCATCCAGAGCGCCATCGGCCTGCCGGGATCGCTCGGCCTCTTCCAGCAGCTCCTGTACTACCCGCCGGGCGCGCCGGGCTACGCCTTGCACCGTGACTGCCGCGACGACGCGGCGGCGGCGGCCGCGGCGGCCGGCGGCGCCGCGCCCCAGGAGCGGGCCTTCACGACGCTCCTCTACCTGTCGGACAACGCGAGCGGCGAGACGTCGTTCCCGGCGTTCGACGTAAACATAGAGCCGCGCGCGGGGCGATTCGTCGCTTGGCGAAGCCTCAAAGATAACAAATGCGACCCCGCGTCGGCGCACGCCGCGGGCCCCGTCGCCGCCGGCGACGCGCCGAAGCTGGTGTTACAAAGATGGTACGAGCGCGCGCCGCACCTGCCGGGCCCGAACGCGCACGGCGAGCCCTGGACGCGCTGCAGTCTGGGGGAGGACGGGTCCGTCGACTTGTGCCGCACGTACTGCGCGTCGCCGCGCGCGCGCGCCGCGGCCGACGCGCTGCGCTTCGGCATGGACGCCTTCACGGCCCACAAGCAAGGCGACCCGGACGCGCGGCACGCGGCCGTCGAGTCGCTCGCCGACGCGCTCTCGCTGCAGCCGGGCCTCTCGCTGGCCCAGGTGATGTTGGCGCACGCATTGTACGACGCGGACGACGTCGACGCGGTGCGCGTCTGCGACTTGTGCGCCCGCTTCCTCGCCGATTATCCGTCGCTACCGGGCGTCTCGGAGGACGCGGAGACCATCTTCGAGGAGCTGCGGTGCGACGGCGACCTCGTCGGGCGGTACGAGCGCCTCGCGCTCGACGAGATCGCCGCGGCGCGCGGCCCGGTGACCATTTAGATCGCCAGGGGCATTTATGTTTAATGTTAGTGTTAGAACTACTATCGGCGCTTCGGTTTTGGGAAACTGATCTTTGGCAGCGCCCCCACCGCCTCAGTCGCTTTGTACACATTCACAAGGGCCCTGGCCCCGATTCGTTTTTTCTTGGGTTATTTCTTTGGCTTGCAGGCCGGGTGTCGGTAGGAGATCCCGTCGGCGGCCTTGGTGCCAACGCGGTCGCCGTCGATCTTTTTGCCACATACGTTGCACGTCGGCGCGTAAAGCTCGATCCAGCAAGGTTGACAGAAGAGGTAGCCGTTCTCCTATTTCTTTCGCGTTTCACCGGCAAGCGTGCCACCGCACCGCGAGCAGAGGAAGCAAGCCTCGTGGTATTTCCCGAGTTTCGGTACCTCGACAACGGCGCCACCCCTGATGACCTTTGCGCATCCACGGCAATTGCCAATATCCCACTGCGTGCCGACGTCGGTGCGCGCAACGTGGGGCGGCGGACCGCTCGTCTGTCGCGCGGCGATCGCGTCACTATCGTCGGCGTAGCCGATACAGAAATCGACGCACACGAACGTGCCGAACGTCGCGTGTGCTCCTGCCCGTACCGCTGCCGCCTTCCACCGCGGATCGAAGACGCAGAGGCGGTGGCCCCGGTCGCGCACGCCGTCGTCGACGATAAGATCATCTACGATCTGGGCGCCCGTGGTCGAGCGTCCGTACCACAAACATTCGCCGACGGCTCCCTTCCATTTACCATAGCGGGTTGCGCGGTCTTCCAGCCGCGAATCGTCCCCGCCGCGGTGCGACGCTACGCCAGCGGCGCCGACGTCGGACACGTGGTCCTCGGCCGCTAGCTTTAACCCTACACCTGTCTCTGTGAGCGAGCACGCGGCCTCGCACTTCTGAAGCCACTGCCTGGCGTCGTTCACGGCTGAGACTCCTTCCTTTGTCTGGCGCGGCCGCGCATTGTCTGGCAGCTGGTAGGTTTTTTTCTTATAACACGACGCACGCGCAGCGAGTCTGGTCGCAACGTCACTAGGAGCCAAGCGTGCGGCCGACAGAGCGTCAAGGACCTCAGCTTCGAGCGCGTACATTATCTTATCGGTGGACGCGCTATCCAATTTCTCATCAGTGGACGCACCGACCAGTGCTGGCATCATGATTAATGCTTGCGTGTCGGCGGTGTCAGTTTACTCAGTTGTGGCAGTCAGCATGCACCATGATGGGGCAGCACCGTGAGCAGCCAAAAGCCAATGGCAGCCTGCGTAACGCTACCCTGGCGTGTGTGAGACAGTGTTAACGAGCAGCAAAAAATCCCCGCACCCGAGCAGTACACCTGAGCACGCCTGCCGTCACGAGCCGCCGCGGAGCCCGTGCGGGTTTTATTGTACGGGTATTCTACTCGAAAACGAGACTTGTCGGTGGTAAGTTGTCGGCACTCATCAAGGTGGCGCGCAGGACCATCACGCAGCCAACGCGACGCGCGCTGGCGCGCAGAACACTCCTCACGCTGGCACTCGTGCGCGGCACGCGAGCCATGTCCAGTCTGGCCGGGAGCCAACCCAAGGTGCTGGTCTTCGGATACGGTTCCAACGGCATGGCCCAGCTGCGCGCGCGCTGCGCGAACCCGACGCTGACGTTGCAACCGGCGCGCCTGCCGGACCACGCCCGCGTCTTTTGTCTGCGGAGCCCGCGCTGGGGCCAGGGCGGCGTCGCGTCCATCACGCGGGCGCCGAACGAATGCTGCCTCGGCAGCGTGGCCGAGCTCACGGCGGCGGAGAAGGAACGGCTCGATAAGTTCGAGAAGCCGGCCTACCGGGACGTCGCGGTGACGGTCGAGGTCCGGGACGGGACCGGCGCGTACGCGCGCCGGCAGGCCGTGGCCTACGTGGGCGGCGACGGCGCGAAGAGCTTCACGCTGCCCTTCACGACACCGCCGTCCGAGGCGTACCTCGTCGCGATCCGGTCCCACCTGAAGGACTTCCACGAGAATATCGACGCGCTCGACGTGTGTTGCGCGAAAAGGGGCTACGAGGCGAACTGGCGGTACCCCGTGCGCGACCCGACGCGCCTCGACCTCGCGTCGTTAATCGTCGAGGTCAACGCGCGGCGCGCGGTGCCGTGGACGATGCCGGCGGCGATCCCGCCGCGCTGCGCCGCCTTGGTCGAGGCGGGCCTCGGGACGACGGCGGGCGTCGCCGAGGCGTTGTGCGAGTGGCCTCGGGCGCAGTTTGCGTCCATTAGTTGGGACGCAGACGGTTTAAATGCGCTGGCGCAGGTGCCGCTCCACCGCGTCTTCGTCTACGGGAGCCTGCTGACGGGCCTCCACAACGCCGGCCGCATCGAGGAATCGCTTTGCCTCGGCGCCGCCACGACGGCCGCGCCGTTCGCGCTGCGGTCGGCCGGCCCGCGCGACGCGTACCCGTACGCGTATCCCTACGCGGTCGACGGCTCGGACGCGCCGGGCCTCGCCACGGCGTGCCTGGTCGGGGAGCTCTACGTCTGCTCGACGGACCAGCTCGACCGCCTCGACGCCCTCGAGGGCCACCCGACATACTACCGGCGCCGGCGTGTGAAGCTCCGCGGCGACGCCGCGGAGGCGTGGATGTACGTGCTGCGCGATACGGACGAGCTCGCCACCATTCGATCGCAGCCCGAGGCCTTCGCCGACGCGCAGGGCGGCTGGCGCACGTTCTTGAAGAACCTGGAGTACCCGCTGGCGGCGCGGCGCGACTCGGTGCTGTGCGTCGCCGAGGAGGAGCCGGTGTCGGCGCGAAGCGGCTTCACCGGGGTCGGTACGCTCTGCTAGACGCGTGCACGGCGGATGTGATAACTGAATAAATTATTAACGAGGGCGGAGGACACATAATGAGACTAAAGCCTGGTAAGTGCGACGTTGTCGCGGTACTCGTCCCGCGCGCTTTCGTCGCGGAGGATGGAGGTCCTGACGATGTCCCCGAGGATGGCGTGGAGGCGCTCATTCTCCGTGGAGGGAGCTCCCTCGCTCATGGACGCGAGCGCGGCGGAGCGGAAGCGCTCGGACTCCATGTAATTGAGGAACCGCGAGTCGCTCTCCCAAGTCTCCTCCAGGAACGTGCGGAACGTCTCGCGGCCGGGCCCGCACGGATAGCGCGCCACGCGGGCCTCGAGGTTCGGCGTGCCCACGAAGAGCAGCATGTCCAGCCGGCCCGGCCGGACCACGGCGCTATCGAAGGCCGCCAACCGATTGGTCGCCACCAAAAAAATGCTCCGCTCGGCCCGTCTTAAATCATTCAGCCGCGTTAGCATCGCCGTCGTCAGGATGCGACTCTCCATGCCCAGGCCGGGCGTCGTCCGGTCCAGGCAGAACTCCTCGATCTCGTCGAAGAGGATCACGCAGTCCCGCAGCCGCTCCAAACGATCGAACACGTAAGCGATGCGCGACGCGATCTTCGCCAAACCGTCCTCGAGGAAGCACGCCGTGTCGATGACCACGAAGCCGTACCCTAACGCGGCGGCCACGGCCTCCGCAGTCGTCGTCTTGGCCGTGCCCGGGGGGCCGAACAAGACCGCGCTGTAGGAGATCAGGCCAGGACAGCAACTCTGCGTGCGCGGGTCGATAATGCGCTGTCGAATAACGTCCTTCAGGGAATCATTATCCATGTCCGAGTTCAAGAGCCGGTCGAACACCGTGCTGTCTGCAGTCTTCCCTTCCTTTCCCCCAAACTCGGCCAGGATGCGCTTGTTGAGCAACTCTCCCACGACCTTTGACGCGGCCCCGGCGCACTGGAGCGCCTGCGCTGTGGACCACGCCAGCGCATTACCGGAACCCTCCTCGAGGTGGTCCGACCGCCACCCCGCCCCCGCGCGGTCATTACTTTCGAGCCACGAGCAGGTCCTTTCGATCTTCGATACGTGCGGCCGGAACACGGACCGGGGCAACGGCAAGGCCAACACAGTGGCGAGGGGGTCCGGACTAAAAACGAAGGCGTTGCCCACATCAAATGAACGACGGGAGCGCACGAAGATCTTCTGGCCCGGGGGCCACGTGCCGTCCTCGTTCTGCGCGCCGAAGAAGACGTCGAGCGCGCGCGCGCACAGCTTTAGATTTGGGGCTTCTATTCCGTCCCTATTTCCACCGTCGCCGTCACATCTAACTTCATCACGCATGGCAAACGCGTTGATGCGCTCGCGCGCCGCGCCGACCGAGGCGTACGTCGCGAGCGAGTACGCGACCCGCGTCGCGTCGGCCGGCTCGCCCATGGAGTCGTACGCCAATTGCCGGCAGAGCTCGTCCCTAGCCACCTGGAAAGCCCGTTTCAGCGCGAAGCCCACGGCGCCCTGGTCGATTTTCAAAAACTCCACGAGGTCCGCGTCGGCCACGTCTAACAGAGCTCGGGTGAGCCAGTACGTTAGATAAGAAGAGAGCTTCTGGCGCCGCCAATCTCTCAGGTGAGGACGGCACGCTAATAACGCCTCCACGGCGGTCTTGAGGCGGTCCGTGCACGGCGGGCCGACTGCGGCCCGCGCCAACGCGGACACGACGAGCGGTGCTTGTAGTAAATCGTCTGTCCGCCAGGACGCCTGCGCCAGAGCCTTCGTGGCCGCCGGGAACTCGTCGAGCGCGCCCGCGTCCAAGAGCGCGCCGATGCAGATCGCACTGCTCGTGACACTAAAGTTCTGCGTCACGCCGGGCTCGAGCGCGAAGCTGGCGAGCGCCGCGTCGTAGAAGCCCCTTAACTTCGGCACCGCGCCCTCGTCCAGCGTCGCGAGGCGTCTTTCTAAAGACGCCAAGTCGTCGAACGAGTCCAGCGCGGCTGCCGCGGCGTCGTTGTTGTGCGCTCCCAATGGCAGGCGACGGTTGGCACCCAAAGGCTGTGTTGCTCCGTTACGCGGCGCAACGAGGCCTGTGGCAACGCTGGAGAGGAGCACGCATGTGAGGGCAGGCAGCATCTCAACAACCCTAGCGAGCGAACCTTCAAAGGCAATTCTTTGTAAGCTTTATTGACTTTTGTGAAAATCGTGGGTTTCCTAAGCAGCAATGTGCGGCGCCAGTTGACAGCAGTCGCAATAGCGCAGCGTTCACCCCTTTTACAAACAGGCGATCTAGACAGACGTCAAAGAACAGCGTGCGATGCAATTGGGGCTCGGGCCCAAAGTTGAGGTGGGTGCGGGTTTTCAAAAAAGTCCTACCGCGTTTGTGACCGGGCGAGCGGTAGCCAGCCGGGAGACAGCGTGGTGTTCCTTACGTCTGGCGCTGAAAACTCACTAGAAAGACAGCAAAACTTGTGCAGCGCAGCGTTTGACCGGGCTGCCCCCCCGCGACAGGTGCTCCGCACGGCTGCCGCGCCAGCACGAGTGCTCCATCGTAAGGTACACTGTGCAGCGCGCCGGCCTGTGACCCGCACCGCGCCGGATAACCCTAGACCAAGAGCAAATAAAAATAAAACAAAGATGCTCCACCACTGCATCCGCAAGGACTTCCGCACGTCCTCCACGCTGGTGGATGCGGCCGCGGACCTGGACCCAAAAGAGCGAGAAGAGCAGCGGGTGCAGGCGGCGGAATTATGTCAACAGACGTGGACCAAGCTCCTCCGGGGCCGCGAGCAGTCAATGCTAAGGACCACGCACACGAGCAACTTCGGCCTGAACTCGGGCGAGTTGTTGGTTCTAGCCGCGGAATGTCTCGCGAAGAACGAGAACTTTGAGAAAGCGGAGGACGCGTGCGAGGAGTTCTTTTTGGAAACGTCCGTCGGACGGGACCAATTTTTATGTCGAGCCTTATTCGTGCGAGCACAAGTGGTGAACTCCACGTCATTACAGGGCGCCGACGGGGTAAGAAGGCGGCGCTTGGCGTGGGGCTATGTCTTGGAGGCCCTCGAAGTGGCGACTGCCGAGGAGAACCGACCGCGGTACGACTTCCTCGTCTACAACGCGGCAATTGTGCTGTGGGACATTATTTACCCCTTGTTACGAGAGGGCGCCGCGCGGTATGCCTCACTACCGCTGCAACTCGTGACGGACGCATTAGAACTCGTGGACGACGCGCGCGACTTGGACCTAAGGGTGCGCTGTCTACGGGCCCTGGGTCTCTGTTACGACGATGGCGAGGAACCGTCGCTGGCGGCCCAATGTTTAACGAAAGCGAAGGAGCTGGCTTTGAGGCGGCTGACCCTGGCCGAGGAGGCCGTGGCGACGTCCACCACTTTGTTAGACGAGGCGTCTTTGGTCTTGACGGAGGCCCAGGCTGAGCGAGCGGCGCTCGATCATGACGAGGAGCCCGACGAGGAAGAGGTTGAAGCCGCATCACCAGCTCCAGCGCCCGTCCCGGAGGACGAGGCGACGCTGGAGTCCGAGGCCGAGACCCTGGACACCCAGGCGTGGCTCGAGCACAAGGCGCAGGAGAAACGCGACCGGGCGCGGGCCGCGGCGAAGGACGCTAAAAAAATAGAGCGGGAACGGGTCCAGCAACAGGCGGACGCCAGAGTCCTCGAAGCGGAGCGGCGGCAGAGTAATGCACAGGTCCGAGCGAACGCTTGTGTCGAACGGACGAAGCGCGAGCAGGCGCAGTTGGAACAGGTGTGGATGCACTGCGCCCACGTCGGCCGCAACGATTCCGGCCTCGCGGGCGCCGTGAAGGGGGAGTGCGACACGCTGCGGACCAAGGCGTTACATGACGTGCAGGTGGTCAAGTCCTCATTAGGTTCGACCCCCCCGAAGGATTTGTTGAATGCCCTGGTGGCGTTACTCAGTGAGCTCGGCGTCACTATAGAAGACACCCCCGAGGACGAGGACGACGAGGTTGAAAAAATCACGTTGGCCGCGGACGCCGCCGAGGGCGTCGCGGACGCCGGGCGCTGCGCGCTGCGCCTCTCGGACTTCGCCGAGGAGGGGTCCGACTTCTCGCGGAGCGCGGCCGTCGCGCTCGCGCGTTGCTGCGCGCTCCGGGCGGCCCACGCCAAGGACGCGCCCGCGAGCGCGCGCGTGAAGCTTGATTTACTCAAGTGCCTCTTAACGGCGCGGGAGCTCGACGGCCACGCGGCCGTGCCGTTATCGTCCGTGCGGAGCGGCGCGGACAAGCGAAAGCCGTTAGGTGAGGACGCGACGGACGCGCAGAAAGAGCAAGCCGCGGCCCAGGACCGAAGGCTGGAAGCCGCGCGCCGGGAGAAGCTGCGGTCCCGCGAGGTGGAGGCAGCTAGATTAGCCCGGCGCGTCGAGGCGTTGAAGCTCCTGGACCGCACGCTGTTGGCCGCGAAAAGACTGGATGATCAGGATCTGATCCACGAAGGGTGCGTCGCGGCCTGGAACGTGGGCCTGCCCCTGCTGGAACCGCATTTGCGGAAGCACGTGCACCGGACCTTCGGGCTGGCGTCGTCGTTACTCGAGGAGGCGCACTCGCCTCTGTTGGACTTGAGGTCCAAGCTCCACTTC
>Ga0114994_10000349_pt1 | contig 30212 bp, 22 predicted proteins | sample ArcticOcean_MG_C_9_FD_87043 | JGI IMG/M metagenome (GOLD analysis project Ga0114994, IMG submission 87043) | Marine microbial communities from western Arctic Ocean - ArcticOcean_MG_CB2_152 | ecosystem: Environmental > Aquatic > Marine > Oceanic | place: Arctic Ocean: Canada Basin | collected...
CCATCATCGGCCCGCCGCCGCGGCTCATGCGCCCGCTTGGGACGTGGTTGGCGCGGCCCGGGCTCGACGCCGACGCCGCGCTCGTGACGAGGTAGAGCATCATCACTCCGATCCCCAGGCGCGCCGCGAGCTTCTGCTTTTGCGAGAACGGGCCCTTGCTTGGTTTAAAGCTGGCGCCCATGGTCACTGCTATCTCCGAACAGGGCTGCTTAATGCGTTCTCGCATGCGTTTCGTCGTCGTCTGCTGGTCGTCGTCGTCTGCTGGGATTGGCAGTAGGGAGTGTTCTGCTCTGGGGTCTCTCTGTGGAGCAGCGCGCGCTGCTGCTCGATACTGGTGGCGTTGGTAGCTTTTTCGCTGCAACTCGTAACCGCGACTATCGATCGATCAATGCGTGACGCGTCTTGCACGAAAATTTCGAGCTGGCTTGGGCTTGGCGTGGAAACCCGTGCAACCACGCGCTAGGCGAATTTGTCGCAAGTGTCCGGCGCCTCGCGTCCGAGGCGTCTATATAACACCTCCCTTTCGGTCCTCGGCTCAAAGCGTAAAAACGGGTTTCAAGTAGCAATTTTTTCAGGCAAAACAAGGGCCAACCGCTGCAGCAATTGCAGTAGGAGTGCGCCGCGGTACGCACCTGTCGCAGCGCTTGCCATTGACAGCAACCACTGCTACGGACAGCAACTCCTTACACGCGCCGCACGTTCAAATCCCTGAAAATGTCGGGCACTCAGGAGCTCCAGAAGGTCCTCGACCTCTTCGAGGCGCGCATCGCCGCCGTCGAAAACAAGGTCGGCGGCGCGCCGCCGCCGCCGCCGCCCGCGGCCAGCACCAGCGGCGGCGCAGCGCCGCAAGTCGCCGCGTTCGACGCGTACACGGCGGCCTCGCTGGAGCCCTTCGTCGCGGCCTGTGCGGCGCTGGGCGCCCTCGAGGCCGCGCAGTGCGGCACGACCGTGACGCAGGCCTGGGCGGCCATGCGCGGCTTCATCGTCGCCGCGTCGGTGTCCAAAAAGCCAAGTAACTTCCCGGGCGACTGCATGGGGCTCGTCAAGCCCTGCCAGGCGGCCATGCAGCAGGCGTCCAAAGATATTTCAAGAGGCGACTGGGAGTGGCACCAAAAAACCATTTCCGAGGGCGTGCAGTGCTGTTCTTGGTTGGTCACTTCCCCGGGCCCCAAGGACGTGGTCGAGGCCTACGTGGGCGGCCAGGACTTCTGGGCCAACAAGATTAGAGTGAAGTACAAGAAGACGGACCCGAAGCACGTCGCTTTTTGTGATACCTTCAAGACGCTGATGGTCGAGCTGATGGCGTACGTCAAGGAACATCATTTTAGAGGCGTCACTTTTAATGCAAAAGGCGGCGATATCTCCAAGGCGCCCGTGGCGTCAACGCCGCCACAGGCGTCAGCCGCGCCGGCCGCTGCTCCAGCTGCCAAGGCGGGCCTCGCGTCGGCTTTGGCCGGTCTCCAGAGGGCAAACGACTTGCAATCGAAAGGCTTGAAGAAGGTGAGCAAGGACCAGCAGACCTGGCGCAAGGAGTTCAGCGGCAGCGCCCCGGCAGTCGTGGCGAAGAAGGCCCCGGTAGCTAGAAAACAAACCGTGACGAAGGGCGCGCCCTCGAAGAAACTTTTGGGTAAGAAGTGGCTGGTCGAGAACTACTCCAAAAGTGACGGCGTCATTACCATCGACGTGGGACCGGAAGGCCTGAAGTGCACCGTTTATATTGCGTGCTGCTACGAGGCTACTTTAGTGATCAACGGGAAGTGCAACGGCGTGGTCCTGGATGCATCCCAGAAGTGCCAGGTGGTTTTTGATAGTGTCATCGCGGCCTTTGAAGTGATCAACTGCAAGTCCGTAAAGGTCCAGTGCAAGGGCCTCTGTCCGTCAGTGGCCATTGATAAGACCGACGGCATGTTGACGTACCTCTCCAAGGAAACTTTAGCCGTGACCTCGTTCCTCACTTCGAAGTCGTCGGACATGCAGGTCAGCTTCCCGAACGAAAGCGGGGACATGGTCGAGGCGCCCATCCCCGAGCAGTTCCGGCACACGGCCTCCTTGGTCGGTGGCAAGCCCGTCTTATCTACGGGCGTGTCGGAGCTGTACTCGCACTAGGTAGCCGCCGGGCGGCTAAGGGCACTATGTTATAGTTACTTGGGGGGCGGTGTGGGTGCTTAACTAGCGCTCGGAGCGCTTTCGCGCGGGTTTTTGAAAGCTTTTGTATCGTATCGAGCCTCGGGCTCTCTCGCAAAGAAGGAGACTGCCCCGGCAGTGCTGTGCACTCAGTCAGGGCTGCACGTCTGATTCCGGCTGTTACGCATTGTGCTTGTTCTGTGTAGCCGCATTGCTTCCACCACACTGTGTGGCTCCAGAGGAGCGTGCTGGGTGAGGTCCGACATGTGCCAACAGCGCCTCGACTGGTTCTGCGACAAGCACGACGCAGCGATACGCGCTGCTCTCCTCATCGTGCCGGCACTGATATACGGTTCGTACATCGCGTTCGCCGCGGATCGGTTCGACTTCATCTGCGGGTCCTTTGGGAACTACGAAAGTTTCGCGCCAGGGATTGCCGCCTGGATGTTGTACTTTATTGTCTTACCGTTATTCCTCTGGCGTAAATTTAGAAGGAAGCACGGCCCCCTGGTTTGGCTAGCGATGCTGGCCTTGTGGGAAACGCAGATCGTCGTCGCGGTTATCGACAAGAACGCACACGTAGAAAAGCTGTCCACGCATCAGTTCTGGCGCTTCCTCCACTACGGCGTGTCCGCGCTCCTGTTGCTCTTCGGGCCCGCGCAAATGGCATTCCTCGCGCCGGACGCCTGGAAGCAGCGGTCCCGGCGGGGACCACCGCTCCTCGTCGCGGTCTACGTCCTCCTCTTCATCATCTACCAGGCGGGCCTGTTGCCCAAGGCCGGCGCAATAATTGCGGAACTCATCGTCATGTTTTGCTACCTGGTCGCCCTCCTCGTGGCGCTGCCGGGGCTCCAGAGGCGGTCCGACGCGCCCCCGGGCGTCGTCCTGCGGCAGATGGCGGCGGACGGCGTATAGTGGCCTCGTTTGGCTCCACTTATGGAAACAAATCGTTACATATTTCTCGCTGATCTAAACACACTACATTTTAATCTCGTACACGTCCGTGTTTTGCGGCGCGTCGCGTCGGCGGGGGTGCGCCGATGCCGTCCAGCCGCGGCGGCGGAGCGCCTCGAAGAAGAGATCTGTCCGCCCCAGCCGGTGCGTCGCAGCGATGAAGACGGCCGCCCCGGGCGCCGCGACCGCCTCGATGGCGTCCAGCAGCGGAGCGAACAGCTCGGGCCAGAACACACCTGTGTGGAACTGAAATTTGAGGCGCCCCACGCCATCGACGCGACGTTGTTGTCGGCAATAATTCCGGAATAACCTGACTCACTGGTTGATTTTCACACAGGAACACGCAGTCCGCCGCGATCACGACGTCGAATTTTCCGAGGGTGTGTGGCGCCATCCAGTCCAACGCCGCCACCGCGACATCGAGCTCGTTTCGTGCAGCGTTCCGTTCGAGCAGCGCGAGATTCTCGGGTAGATCTGTGAGCACGACGCGCGACGCGCCGAGGACGGCGCACGCGAGGCCGGAGAGTCCCGCGCCGGCCCCGAGCTCAATCACGCTCCGGCCGCGGACGGCGTCGGCGAGGTGCAGCGCCAACTCCGCCGACGCGGGCCACACGCGCGACGCTGTGAACGCAGGCTCGACGTCACCGGTCGCTGATAATGGAGCGGCGTCGCCGCCAGGTGCTCGTTGGTCCAGGCTGAGAACGGTCTCCCCGATAAGGACGCGCGCGTGCGGGCCGCCCACGTCCGCGCGCCACGGCCGCGGCAGCTGATCTGGAAGAGAGAGACCAGGCACGCTGACGGCCGTCGCGCGGGCGCCGGCGTCGGCCGCGACGTGGGCGCGAATGATGACCTTCGAGCCGCGAAAGCGTACCGAAGCAACAACGAGGACCGAACCGCGCGGTGACGGCGCGACGGCCACGCACGCGACGGCTAGAACAACAGCGCCATCCGTTGTTGGCCGCGCGGCTGCCACGACCGCAACGTCGATCCATGCTTGGCCGTCGCGCGCCGTTGTTAACGCGAGCGTCGTCGTTTGTGGCGGTTGTGCGAGTTCGACGAGGTCTCCGTCGGCGGCTGCCACCGCGAGGGTGAGTCGACCATCGTGCCAGACGGGTCGGTCGTCCGTGGTGCTGTTGAGGGCAACGACGGCGCCGCCGGCCGAGGCGTCGTCGACGCGGAGTAATGCGCTCATCGCGATGGTCAGGGAGAGCAGGTGTAGCAGCATCGCATTGTGTGGCGCTGTGCACCGATTTTGCCCCTCAGCGCTGGTCGTACAGGGTCAGTGAAGTCGCAGAAGCACTTGTATCGATATCTGCTGCAGTTCCTGGAGCGTTTAAGGAACCTGCATTTGCACTGCTCTGCAGCTCACTGGCAGTGTCCAGCCTTGCGCGCTTGCGCGCAGCGAACGCGTCGGAATTCGTGGCGCACCGCTGCTTGCGTACCGCGGTCCACTGCCAGGAGGACTCTGCACAACAGCAGAGCTATGAGCCGCGCAGCCATAGCCCTCGAGGCGGAAGAGCCCTACTGGCTGGGCGCCGCCGTCGAGGTGACGCCGCACATCACGGACGCGTTGGCCACCGGCGGAGCGGTGTCGCCGTTCCTGGCGCTCGACTTCGCCCCCGGGCGACCCCGGAAGGCGGCCCGCCGCGCCTACGGCGTCGACACGCACCCGGTCAGGGGGTACGAGGTCGTCACGTTATGCTTGGAGGGCGAGGCGCGCGACGCCGGCGGTATCATACGAGAGGGGGACGTGCGGTGGCTGCCCGGCGGCCGGGGCGTGCTCGTCGAGGGCTTTGGGAGTTCGCGGCTTCGAACGAGCGACCCGGCCCTCTATCGGTTAAAGGTGAACGTGCCGCGGGAGTTGAAGAAGAGCATGCCGCGGTTGCAGCGATTTGAAATGAGAGACGCGCCGGTCGTGGTGTTAGAACAGTGCACATTACGAATCTACGCCGGTGAGGTTTTAGGTGTTGTGGGCCCTGTGGAGCCCGAGGTCGACGGCACGCAATTGTATGTTGTGGACGGGAGCGAAGCGGTCGACCTGCCGCTGGACCCCGAGGGAACGGCGCTCGTGCTCGTGGTCCAGGGGACGTGCACCGTGGCCGGCGTCTCCTATGGCGCCGACCGGGCCTTCTACGCGCCGCCCGGCGGAGTGGTGTTGATCTGCGCGCTGGCCGCGTCTTCCAAATTAGTGGTGGCCCTCGGCGCGCCCACGGCCGACCCGGTTGTCATCGGCGGCCCCTTCGTGATGAATTCTGAAGAAGAGGTCGCCCAGGCCTACGAGGACTTCCTCCACGGCCGCTTCAACGCGACGGGCGGGCGGTCCGAGACCGTCGAGGGCGACTCGGACTTGTCGGCCGTCGAGTAGGGATGTGTTCTGTTGTTGTTAACCTACTTACTCATATGTGCAGGTTCAGCGTGAGCCCCAGGTCCAGGGGCGTGATCCCGCGCACGAAGCCCTGCGGGCCCAGGAGCGGCGCGGAGTCGTCCGGCACGCACGTTAGAGACAGCGTCGTCCGGTCGTCACTCCGCGACGCGGACAGCGCCAAATCGGTGTCGGGCACGCGGTAGGACATTTGCAACGTGGCGGGGGACTCGCCGACCGCTTGCTTGAGCTGGGCGATCTGCGCCTGGTAGAGCTGGAAGACCTGGAGGTAGGCCTGCTGCTGCTTCTGCGCCTTGATCGTCACATCAGCGACTTTAGCTTGTCTTGAGCGCACCTCCCGCGCGACCGCGGCGGCCGCGGCGCTCTCGGAGGCGCTCTCCCAGGTCGCCCTGGGCCGCCGCGCCGCCTCCGCCGCGTCATCCAAGGTCGACACGACCTTCTCGACGTCGCCCAGGTCCTCCTTCAGGAGCTTCGCCCGGACGAGCGCGAGCTGCTTCACGAACAGGAGCTCCAGCGACGCGTCAATAGCCTCCTCCAACCGCGCGCGGTCCTCGGCCGCGCCGGCCGGGGCCTGCGCGTCGAAGGCCGCCAGGGCCTTGTCGTAGGCGCCGCCCAGAACGGAGCCGAGCGCTTCCACAGCTTTGCCCTCCTCGATCTGCGTCGATGCCTTCAGAGTTTCGGCCTCGGCGGCGGCGGCGGCGGCGGCGAAGGCCGCGCCGACCGCGTCGTCGAAGTCGTCGGCGCCGCCGCGCACGCACGTCGCGCGCAGGGGCGTCGGCCGCCGCGCGGCGGCGCAGGCCACGAGGCAGAGGTGCCGCAGGTACCTCGCCATAGTTATTTGCCGCTGGTTGCGGCTAGTGTGGTTTGCTACGCCAATATATAAACGGCTGCGAGACAGCTGCGCAGCACGTCGTTGCCGATGCTGCTGGCTTCGATGGCGTGAAGTGCAAAGCGATGCAGCAAAAGTGAAACCCGTTTTGCAATATTTGGCTTTTACGAGTCGTGCGCCGCGATGGAATGCCTGGCCCACCGCTCGGAGGCTTCCGTGGCGGCTCGCTGGCGTCTCGCCCTCGCCCTGCTCCAACAACATCTCCAACACACGAGCTCTCGCTGTGAAGGACACTCAGCTGTACGCAGCAACGTAAGCTCGGATTGCTCGTCGCCAGGGAAATTTATCGCTGCGCAATCATCGCTTGCAGACAATTTGCTTGTGGTCCACCGTGCAAAAACAAGTGCAGCACTCTGATCACCCAAGCAGTTCCGCGCATTCGTCGAGTCATGCTCGGTCGTCGTGCAGCGCTCGCCGCGCGTGGCGCCATCGCAGCGCCAGGCAAGGCGTGGTCCAGTTTTGCAGCTCGTGCGGCGCGACGAACGCTCGCCGGCGCGGCGGCCGCGCCCCACGCCCGCCGGCGCGTCCTGCGGAGCTCCAGCTCGTACACCGCCGCGCAAGTCGAGGAGGGCGACGATAGCGAGTGGCGCAAACTGTTGAGCGACGCCGCGTTCATTGAAGCGGTGGAGGCCTCGGAGGAGCTGGCGGCGGCCTTTGTGAAGCGCATGGATCAGCAAGAAGTCGTAGTCTCGCGCCTGGGAGCTCCCGAAGGCGAGAACCCGGAGATCTGGACGTACGCGGCCCACCTCTTCTCGCACGAGGACCCGGCGGTCCTGGCCACGGCGCGCGTCGCCGTGTGGAAGGACGACGGGAACGCCATGATTTTTCAGACCGCCGCGGCCTCGACGGCCGTGCCCCAGGAGGCCCTTTCAAATGTCGTCGCGACCGCGAAACGGGAGGTCGAGACCCTGGCCGGGTGCGACAAGGTCGCAGGGGTTGCTCGGTTGGATGGCAGCCGGGATCACTGCGGCAGGCACGGTCTGTGCGCCTGGGTGCGGGAGACCAAGGCCTGGGAGGGCTTCGAGGAGCCGGCGCGCGGGGCGGTCGAGGCCATCGCGACGAACACGCCCAGAGAAGGGCACTCCGTGCTCGGCAAAGGCACGTTCGAGGCAGCCAGAGAGGCCTGGACCACGCTCGCGTTGGGTTTCGCCGATAGGGCCGAGATCGGGGAGGCGGCCATCTTTAGGGGGGCCGGCGCCAAGCTGGCGGGCATCAACTGGCTCCACGACACGTCGCCCGAGGCGCTCGAGGGGTCGGGCGGCGCGACGGCCGCGTTCCACTTCGAGAGCGAGGGCGACGACGACGTATAAATACTTGAGAAGTTTCGTTGCTGCGCCGCGTTTGCTCGATGGCGTGGGTCCCGGCGTCGGCGTCGAGCAAATGCGGGTGCGCTATCCAAGCGCGCGCCGCGGACACGCATCCTACTCTGGAGTAAACGGTACTTAACAGTAGACCTGACTTTCCACATCGTAGCAGAAGTCGAACCCGTCCGTCCCACCGTCGCCGGAACAGCCCGGCACCGGCTTGTTTTCCCCACTTCTCCTTTGGAAGCACTTGAGACACCGTTTGCAGTCGCTGTCGTCGTCGCAGTCGCCCTGACACACGTCGAGCGGCAGGTTCGCAGACCCTGGGTTGGAGCCGGAGCCGAGCCTCTGCAGCGGAACATCGCAATTACCCGCCGGCGCCGGCGGGTCGGCGTTGCAGGCCAGGTCCTCCACAAGGTTGTCGAGGATCGAATCAATAGCCCCGAACTCGACTCGGTACTCGTTCGCGTCGCCCGGCCCGCTCGCCCACCCCCGGAGTTTGCACGTGTCTATGTCTGACCCGATACCAACGCTGACGACGCGCGTTCCCGCGGCCCGGGCGCTGAACGCCCAGGTATCCGCGCACCGACTCGCCTTTTCTCGGGGCTTGCTTTCGAACACGTATTCGTCCGGAAATGGACTGCCGATCGGGCTCGTGTCCTGTGTCCCGTAAAGAGGAATTTTGTTATGCGCGATGCCACTATAACGGGATGCCGCAGTTTGCTTCGCAATAAACACATTCCCGCGGCTGCCCGAGCGCGTCCGAAATATAGTGACCGCTCGGGCCTGGGCCGGAGGTCTCCCCGAGACCGAGTTCGCAAGGCTCCACGGCACCTCAGTGACCCCACCGCAGACGTGGCGCGACGGCGTCGACGCGGTTCATCGACGTGCTCCCCCGGACGGGGCGCGCGCGACCCCGAAAAAAGCTTGCGGGTTCCTTTTTTTGGTTGAGACGGGTTTTGCTCGACGCCTCACATCCTTAGAGCTCGCAAAACCCTCCTCGTGAACCATAATTGATGCCAGAGGTCGTCGATTTAACCGCCTCGAGCAGTGATGAAGATGCGCCGCTGCCAATGAACGCGGATAGGACGCTGCTCGGACACGTCGCGCACCTCAGCTGTGGCGAAAAGGTAAAAAATGCACAAGGTGCGCGCAAGCCCCGGTGTGATGTGCTGCGCGTAACCAAGACGGGCTGCGAGACCACGGACGGCCGCAAGGACGTGAACAAGTGGCGGAAACACGAGAAGAAGTCCGGCGACACTGTGGGCAGCGAGCGCCATCGTCGCGCGCTATCACTTTTGTGCACGGCCGTCGGCGAGGGCTTCGGCGACCTGGTCGAGGACAGTTTCGGGGGCGACAACGTGACCTGGCGGGGCGTCGACGGTGCGAACTCGCTGTCGCTCGCGAGCGGCGTGTGGCTCGCCATCGGCGGCGTCAAGTGCGTTGTCACCAAATACAACGAGCCGTGCGCGAACTTGACCTCGCTGTGGAAGCGGCTGGCGGCGGAGGAGGCGCTGTGGCCCGGGTGGCCGCGTCTTCCGAACAAGGGGGGGAAGCTGACGCATGCCATCACGGCGCGCAACGGTCCGCTCGGGCAAAATACGGCCCCCGGCCAGCGCGGCTGGTTTGCCCGCGTCGTCGAGGAGGGTGAGATCAGGGTCGGCGACGAGATATTCCAAGTCGCGGCGCCTGCGTCGCGCTTTCTCCGCTACGCTCGCCAGCCCAGTCCGGACGGGCCGCCCGCGAGGAAGAAGCGTAAGATGTGAATTGTGACATATGAATTCGTGTTTACCACCGAGAGCGGCCTCCTCTACCGAGCGCGTCATCGTCGACCACAAGCCACGAGCGGAGCACGCCATCGGCGCGACTCCATGACTTATACACAGATCATTAACAAAACCCCAAAGGCCCCCATCATGTCGATCCTCCGCAGGTTGGTATGCGGCGGCACCGGCACGGCCACCTCGCGCCCCAGGAACGCGAGGACCGCGGCGCAGGCCGCGCAGTGCGCGCGCGGCGCCGCCTCGTCGCGCAGGGGCATGCGGGGGTCGAGCTCCAAGGCCCGCAAATGTGCCATGGCGGCGTCGTAGCCCCGGGTCGCGTGCCCCTCGCACTTCGCTTGCGCCGCCTTCGTCTCGCTCGCCACGGCGCTCCGGCCTTTGATCATCGTGCACGACAACCCCCACAAATAGCGCAGCACCCGGGGCCGGCCCCGGAGCGCCGCGAGCTCCAAGGCGGTCAGCGCGGGCGTCGCCCCTGTGGTCTGCGCCGCCAAAAAGCCGCGGAACTCGCGCCGCGGATTATTTTGGACCATCTCCCGCACCGTGTCGAGGTGCCCGGCCAGCACCGCCACGTGGAGCGGTCGTAAACCGATGTGCGTCACGCCCTTTCCACACACAGGTATGAGATCACAACCCGCTTCGACGACCCAGGGCTTGTGGAGCGAATTTGAAGTAAGAGCGCGCTTCTCCCGGTTGGGCCACTCCTTCCAGGGCGTCAGGGCCGCCCGATGGAGCATGTTCGGCCGCGTCTCGTCGCGCCGGGGCTCGAGCCCGGCGTAGGGGTCCCCACCCTTCTTCACGCCCCGGTGCGTCTGCTTGGGCGCCTTGCCCGTCCTATGGTCGAGGTATGCCGCGTGGTCCCGGTGCTGCGGGAAGAAGCCCGAGGCCACTTCCTTTTTGGTCGTGCGGTTCCCGAAGCCCCGGGACGAGGACCGCGGCGAGGTCGGGGACGTCGGCAGCGGCCCGAACAGCGGCTGGACCGGGCGGTACCGGCCCGGCGCCTTCGGCTTCTTCAGTGAGATCGGCTGGTAGACGGCGTGGTCGGCGTGCTGGGGGAAGAAGCCCTGAGCCCAGGCGTGCTGCACGGAGACCGGGGAGAGTGGTTCGGCGTAGGGCGGCGGCGGCGCCGCGGCGTGGTTAGGGTAGGGTGGTTGAGCAGGTGCCGTGGCGTGGTTAGGGTAGGGTGGTTGAGCATAGACCGGCGGCGGCGGCGCTTGCGGCTTGTAGTAGCCGGGCGGCGGGGCCTGCGGCGGGTAGCCGCCGAAAGGGGGCGATCGCTGGAAGCCGCCGGCGCTCCCCGTGGGTGCGAAGGGTTGATACATGAGTGCAACCCACAGTGATAAGTGCTGTGGCTGTCGGAGATGTTGTCCACAGGTCTCGCAGCGATACGGCTCTTGTTTTCGTGAACAGCGCTGTGAGAAATCGTCTTCCACGCGCCGACGACGGGCGTGGGCCCCGATACCGCGTCCGTAGTCAATAACCTGTAGCCTGTGACCTCAGGAGCAAGTGTGGAAACAAAATCTGCTCGCAATCTGGGCTGCCATCCGTCGCTCGCGTGGAGCACAAAAGAGCCGTCACAAGAATGCCTGCGACGGCGACGGCAGAAGCGTCTTTGCCAGATTTCGTGCGGGTTTCGCAGCCTGGCTCCGTCGTTTGCACTGACTCTCAGCGCCGCAGCGCGCGAACCGTTGCACTTCTGTACGCTGCCGCGGCGCGATCAACTCGTCGCTTTGCTGCAAGGGCGCACCCGCAGCAGCACACCTCACGCAGCCGCATCCAGCTGGCACAACTCACTCAGCTGCCGCATGAGGCATTGCTGCGCGGCAGTATGCGTCGCGCTGCTCTCGAACGCAGTTGCGCTGCGCCTCCTCCCGCGACGCGTGCGCTTCTGGAAGGGTAAAAAAACACCGGTCGCGGCGCCCGCGCCGGCCGCCACCAAGTCCGAGGCCGGGCACTCTGCCACGCCGGTGGAACGCATCGAGCCCGCGCGCGCGAACAGTGAAGAGCAACCCTGGGCCGCGGCGCCGGCCGCCGCCGGGAGCGAGGTCGCGTCGCACGGCCGGTCCGCGACGCCGCGGGAGCTGGAAAGAATCGAGGCGGCGCGCGTTAGCGTGGACGACCCCTGGGTTCAAGCGAGGTCCGACCGGGAGCTGCTGCCCTTTTCAAGAGCCTGCGCCACCGCGGACGAGCTGACGACGCGCCTCCGAGATACCGCGGCGTGGCGGAACGAATGGGCGCTAACTCATGAAGACTGGAGCTTCGCGACCTTCTTCGTGAAGCATAATGACGCCTTCTACGACGACGACGGCAACGGCGCGCTCATGGAGTGGCTTCCGAATAGTGCGGGCGCGCCGGAAGCGGCCGCGCCGGCGACGACGGCCGACGGCGCCGCCCTCCTCATCCTGCGGCCGGCCCGGTACAAGCTGGGCACCATCCCGAGGGAGGACTGGCTGCGCCTGGTCGCCTGGCAGGGGAGTCGAGCGACGGCGGACTGGCCGCGGGACGAGGACGCCGCGAAGCCGGGCCACGGCACGGTCGCCATCATTGTGGACCGGACGGGAAGCGGCGTGCGGAACCAGGACCCTCGACTTTTACGGTTTCTGCTGCCGCCGTTGATCAAGCACTACCCCTCGTCCTTGCAAAGGGCGTACGTGGGACCGGTCAACGCCGTCTTTTATGGGATCTGGGCCGTGGCCACCTTCATCCTGCCGCGGCGCGTCGTGGGGCGGTTCATGCTCCTGCGGGGGGCGGACTGGAAGAAGCAGCTGCGGGGCGAGCTGGGGGCGGAGCTGTCGGCGAAGCTGCCCCCGAATCTGCGGGAGGGGGGCTCGTAATGTTAGTTTAATCGTGTTGTGTCGCGGTGGTGGCGTGGTGGCCCGATCAGCACGCCACCGTGCGACGCTTGGGGGCCTTGTCCAGACTCGGCGGCGGCGCGAGTCGCGCGACCGCCCGAAATTTCGCCGAACGGGGCGGAGATTCGGCTACAGCGGTCGGGCTCGATAGAAGGACCTAGTGACTTCTATCGAGTGAGCGGTTCCGTCCGGAGATCCGGCGCGTGAGCATCGAGCGTGCGGGTTTTGAAAATCGCCGGACGGCAGCTTGGTCCCAGGGCGAGCTATTGCCCACCGACGCCCGTCAATGCGGTGGAAGAGTGCCCTAGCGCAACATCTCTGCGCTCTCATTTGGCCTTGCGACAATCGTAATTGCCCTTTAAGCTTGAGTGCCAAAAGCGCGCTCCTGCAACGCTGCGCGCGTCTCAGCGCTTTGCTGGCACCTTTGCGTGAGAACGCAGCCTGCCAAAGAGCATGAAGACGGCCGCGCTCGCGATAGCGTGGTGTGCAGCCCACACGTCAGCACTGCTAGCACCACGACCGCCGCGCGCCTCGGCTGCCCTGTCGGCGGCGGCGCGTTCAGGCCCGGTCCCGGGCACCACGCAGCGCGTGCGCGACACCTATGATTTAACCACCCAAGAGCGCACCCTGGCCACCGAGCGCGACGCGTGCGGCGTGGGCTTCGTGGCCGAGTCCGCCGCCGGCCCCTCGCGCCGCGTCATGGAGGCCGCCACGGCGGCCTGCGACGCCAACGAGCACCGGGGCGGCTGCTCGAGCGACTGCGTCTCCGGCGACGGCGCGGGCATCATGACCCAGATCCCCTGGGCGGTTTATGAGGACGACACGCCGGCGCTCAAGAAGCGAAGGGCGGCCAACCCCAGTGAGATGATGGGCGTCGCGACGCTGTTCGTGCCCAGAGACGCGGAAGCGGCGAAACGGGCCACGGAGCTGACGTACGAGGCCGCGGCCCTGACGGGCTTCGAAGTGGTGGCCTGGCGCGATATGCCCATTGACCCCTCCATCTGCGGAAGTGCAGCGGAGGCCGGCCGGCCGGACTTCGCCCACGTGTTCCTGGCTACTGCTGCTGATGTGCCCGAGAGAGATCCTAGAAGTCTAGAAAGAGCCCTCTACATCTACCGCCGCACTTTATCCGGACTGTGGGACCGGGAAGAGGAGTTCTACGTGGCCTCCTGCTCCTCGAAGACCGTGGTGTACAAGGGCATGGTCCAGTCCTCCGCTTTAAAGAAGTTCTACCTCGATTTGGCCAATGGACTCTATGTGTCCCAGTTTGCCATCTACCACCGGCGCTTCTCCACGAACACCATGCCGCGCTGGTCCTTGGCCCAGCCCTTCCGGCAGGTGGCGCACAACGGCGAGATCAACACCATCCGGGGCAACGTCAACTGGATGGTCTCCCGGGCGTTGGCCGCCGGGGCGGACATGGGCGCTGTTGCGGCCGGGTGCACTTCTGACGACCCGGACCGGAGCTGCGAGTTCGTGGATGTCAACTCTTTAGGACCTGTGGTCGACGCTTCCAAGTCCGATAGTGCGAACCTGGACGCGTCGTTGGAGTTGTACACACGCGCCGGTAGAACGGTGGACGAGTCCTTGTTATTGATGATGCCCCCCGCGTTACCGGCTCCCGAGGAGAAGCTCTTCTTCGATTTACATGCTCCTCTCCAAGAGGCCTGGGACGGTCCGGCCGCGGTCTGCTATTCCGACGGAGACGTCGTCGGCGCTCGGTTGGACCGGAACGGTTTGAGACCGGCGAGAATCACGCGGTACCGGGACGGCTTCGTCTGCTTGTCCTCGGAGACCGGCAGTCACCGCTTAGCTCTAACGAAGGAGGGCGCCTCGGCCATCCCCCCGGACAGCGAAATTCTAGAGAGAACAAGACTGGGCCCGGGCATGATGTGCAAGATCGACTTAGTCGCCAGCGACGGTGGCTATTTTGATGATGCCGCCTGCAAGGCGCAAGTAGCAAGTAACCCGAAATGGGCCGAGGAGATCGCGCGTCAGACGCGCACCATTGTGGATAATAAACCCGCACCTTCTTACGCGGTCGGCGACGACGACGTGCGCGTCCAGGCGGCCTTCGGCTGGGGAAGTGAGGACGTGGACATGCAGGTGTTGGCCATGGTCGCGTCCGGCGGCGAAGCGACCCACTGCATGGGGGCCGACGCGCCGCTCGCGGCCATGTCCACTTTTGCGCATCCCGCCTACGACTACTTCAAGCAGCGCCATGCCCAGGTGACCAATCCTCCCATCGATTCCATTAGGGAAGGGCACGTCATGACGACGGACGTGTGGCTCGGGCAACGACCGAACTGCGTCGACGTCGCGTTGGAGTTGGACGCCGGGGCGAACTTGGTCAGGATCGAGACGCCGGTCATGCACCAGTCGGAGCTGGATGAGGTGACGTCGGTCTTGCAGACGAAATTGTTAGACACGACGTACGACCCTTCTTCGGAATCGTTGGAGGAAGCTGTTAAAAGAATCAGTGCGGAAGCGGTGGACGCCGTGGAAAAGGGCGCCCACCTCGTCGTGCTGAGCGACAAGGCCTTCGTGCCCGACGGAAAGAAGCTCTACGTCCAGCCCTTGGTGGCCGTGGGCGCCGCGCACCACGCCCTGATCTCGTCCGGTTTGAGGATGTCCGCGTCGCTCGTGGTGGAGACGGCCCAGATCTGGAGCACGCACCACGTGGCCACTCTTATAGGGTACGGCGCGTCCGCGGTCCACCCGTACATGTTGTTTCGCGTGGCCACGTCCTTGACGACGCCGCCGGCCGAGGGCAAGAAACCCAAGGCGCAAGTGGAATCTAATGAAGGCATCGAGAACGCGAGAAAAGCGTTGAAGGCCGGCGTTTTGAAGATCATGTCCAAAATCGGCATTTCCACCCTGTCCTCGTACCACGGCGCCCAGATCTTCGAGTGCATCGGCTTACATCCGGAAGTGGTCGACGTGGCCTTCAAGGGCACCGCTTCTAGAGTGGGCGGCCTGGACTTCGCCGAGATGCAGGCCGAGACGGCGTCATTGGTCAAGGACTCGGCCTTTGGCGAGTCGGACGAGGAGGTCAAGGTCTTCAAATTGGCGAACTACGGCTTCATCAACGCTCTCCAAAAGGGCCGAGGTGGGGAGGAGCACGCTAATAGTCCGAAGGTGGCCAAGTTATTACATAAAAGTGTCAGGGAGGACGACCCGGAGGAGCGGAAGAGGTTGTACAACGACTTCGTCAAGGAGCTCACGGAGACCAGTCCGTTCTCTTTGCGAGATCTCCTGCAGTTCAAGTGGGCCTCCACGCCGTCCACGGCTCCTTCCGACGCCAAGGCTTTAAGGGAGATCACCGAACGTTTCGTGACGGGCGGCATGTCTCTGGGCGCTCTCTCGAGGGAGACGCACGAGTCCCTGGCCATGGCCATGAATAGGTTAGGCGCCGCGTCGAATAGTGGCGAGGGCGGCGAGGACAAGGTCAGAAACAACGAGGTGGGCGCGGACCGGGACACGACGTGGGCGCATCTTAGAGGCAAGTCCATTGTCTCGGGGGACATCGCGCAGTCGCAGATCCGGCAGGTGGCTTCGGGTCGGTTTGGCGTGACCGCGCCCTATCTAGCGGCCGCCGCGCAAATAGAGATCAAGGTCGCCCAGGGCGCGAAGCCCGGGGAAGGTGGGCAGCTGCCGGGGCAAAAAGTGGACTCTTATATTGCCTCCGTGAGGGCGGCAACCGAAGGCGTGACGCTGATCTCGCCGCCGCCGCACCACGACATCTACTCCATCGAGGATTTGGCGCAGCTGATCTTCGACCTGAAGGCCATTAACCCCAAAGCGCGCATCTCCGTCAAGCTCGTGTCTATCATCGGCATCGGGACAGTGGCGTGCGGCGTCGCCAAGGCCGGCGCGGACGTCATCCAGATCAGCGGCCACGACGGCGGGTCCGGCGCCGCTGCCATCTCGTCGATCAAGCACGCCGGCGCGCCCGTCGAACTGGGCTTGGCGGAGAGTCATACCACGCTCACGGAGAACGGTCTTAGGGATTTAGTGACGATCCGGGCCGACGGCGGCGTCCGGACCGGCGCGGACGTCGTCAAGCTCGCGTTGTTGGGCGCGGAGGAGTTCGGGTTCGGGACGGTGGCCATGGTCGCGGCCGGCTGCGTCATGGCGCGCGTGTGCCACACGAACAACTGCCCCGTTGGGGTGGCCACGCAGAAGGAGAAGCTCCGGGCCCGGGTGAGAGGGGAGCCGGAGGACGTCACGCGGTACTTCGAGTGCTGCGCGGAGGAGACCTCGGACATCTTGCGGAAGCTTGGATTAGGTTCGTTGCGGGAAGCGGTCGGGCGCATTGATTTACTGGAGTTGTTAGAAGATATGACCTTGACCAAGACTAAAAGATTTGACGTGGCGACGACCGTCCTAAAGCCGGTGGAGTTCGGGCCATTAGGTGGCGAGGACTTCGTGGCGCCGGCGGACCCGGCCGCTTCCAGAGCGTTGCTGTGCCCGGGCGGCGTCCACTTCGACGACCAGTACGTGGGCAAGGATCCGACGTGCACCGCCGAGAAACCTTATGAATTGGTGAACACCGATCGAGCGGTCGGCACGCGGTTAGCGGGCGACATCGCTAGAAGGCAGCGGGCCGAGGGCACGATCAAGCCCGTGGAATTACATTACCACGGCGCGGCCGGCCAGTCCTTCATGGCCTTCGCCGTTAGTGAAATGAAGGTCCGCTTGGAGGGCGACGCCAACGACTACGTCTGCAAGGGCTTGTCTGGGGCGCACATCGCCATCTTTCCCCCGCGCGAGGCGGAGGCCAACGGTGATTTTTCTGCCAAGGACTCGGTCATTATTGGCAACACGTGTCTATATGGTGCGACGTCGGGCAAGTTCTTCGCGGCCGGCCAGGCGGGCGACCGGTTCGGTGTTAGAAATTCTGGCGTCCAGGCCGTCATCGAAGGGTCCGGCGACCACTGCTGCGAGTACATGACCAACGGCGTGGTCCTGGTCTTAGGCCCGACGGGCATCAACGCCGGCAGCGGCATGACGGGCGGCGTCGCGTACTTCTACGATCCTACTGTGGATGATTCGTTAGTCGAGTCTAGATTGAAGCTCTCGAACGTGAAATGTAGAAGGGTGCAGGCCGGCTCGCCGGCCGCGGACACCATAAAGAGATTGCTGCAGGAGCACGTCGACGCTACCGCCTCCAAGCACGCCGCAGCGCTGCTGGCGTCCTTTGACGCGTCGCACTTCGCGCAGATCTGCCCGCCCAGCGAGATGGAGACGCCGCATCACGCGGTCACGCCCGAGGGCGTCGGCGAGGAGGTGCTCGCGGTGTCGCGGTGAACGCAACCCCCTCCTATCTAAGAAATCTGTTCCATACTCATTCTATCACAATCGTTACACAGCGCGCCGCGCGAGGCCGGTTGGCACGATAACTTCCGGACGTACACTGCGGAGAGCGAGTGTGCCCGCGGCGCTCACGCCGTCGGCGGCCGTCGAGACGCGCGCCTGGCGCAGCGTGATGGCGCGTGGCAGTGCTATGCCCGAGGTCGAGAGCAGCGGCACCCACAGCTTCGGCAGCAAACGCGCCAGTGGCCCGTCGCCGAGCGACAGGCGGACCTCGGGCGTATCCCACATGAGGCACGAGCGCGCGCCGTCGCCGTCCGTACCCGGCCGCAGACCGAGCCGCAGTGTGTAGTCCAGCGGGCCCACGCCAGCTGGCATCTGTCCGCTGAGATCGAGCCCCGAGGCCATCTGCCCGCCGAGCTCGAGCTTGCCCTCGCCGAGCGCCACCGCCGTGCACACGGAGCGCGGGAAGCGACCGGTCTCGCTTTTTACGGTGCCGTCAGCGTTTGCGCTTGCCGTGGCGAGCACGGCCGGGAGCGACGAGCGCGCGATCGAGTCGAGGACCAGGCCGAGCAGCCACCGCCACATCCCGCGGCTCAGCGTCGGCGCGTCCACCACGCCCTCCCAGGCGAGCGAGCCGTCGCCCGTGTTCGGTAGGCGGATCCACGCGACCAGCAGCAGCGGGAGGAGCGTCGGCCGGAGCAGGAGCCAGGCGGGCGCGAGGAGCAGCGCCGGCGCCTTCCAGCCCAGCACGACGCCCTCGCCGGACACCGCCGCCGCCTGCATGGGCAGCGGTGCGCGGGCCGACCCGCCGGTCTCCACGGCCGTGAGCGAGAGCGATGACAACCGGCCGACACCCCACGGCGCGAGGGGCGCGTCCGCCGCGGGCGCGACGCGCACGTCGACGCGCGCGCCGATGAGGAGGCTGGCCAGCCGCGCGTAGACGCGCAGGATCATCGATGACCAGGAGTACTGCTTATGGCGATGCGTGCCCAGCGTCTGTCACCATGTTGTTTGTACAAGCCCCAAATTGGACCGCACGTCTCGTGCGGAGTAAAATTCCTCCGCAGCGACCAATATATTGTGCGCGCTGGTCTACTGACGCCCACGCCCAGCGGTGAAGCAAGATGTACGATTATCTACGGCAGCTTTAGGAAGCAAGCTTAAAAACCCGTGCGTTTAAAATAGCTGAAAATCGCGCACTGTGCCGTGACCGCTGTCCTCGTGGCAGCGCAGTGGTGTGAGCACAGCTCGAACCCTCCGGCAACGAAGCAATCAAAAGAAAGCAGCGCAAATTGATTCAAAGGCGATGCAGGACACTGATAGCTCCCCGCTGGCGCAAGCCACCGCCACACGCCACCAGCGCGACTGGGCCGCACCGAAGGCCCCGACGTCGCCCATCGTCTCGCCCATGGCCGCGAGAGTCGTAACCCTCGACACGCGGTCGCCGCGGAGTGGTAGTGTCTCGCCGAAGCCTCTTAGACTTGTCTCGAGCCGCCAGCGCTGGGCCCACTCTGTGTGCTCAAAAGCGGAGCTCGAGGCGGCCCTGGCGGACGACGCCATCACCGCCATCGAGACGGACCTCATTTGGTCCGCGACGCAAAGTGCAGTCGTGCACGCGCACCCCCCGGCGACGGAATCGGACCTCCCCTTCGACGCCTTCATGGACGCCGTCACTCAAGCACCCCAAAGAAAATATATAAAGCTCGACTTCAAGGCGCCGGACATCGTGCAGCCCGTCGTGTGGGGCCTCGAGAAGTACTACGCGAGGGCCCTCCGGGAGCGGGGCCAGCACGTCTGGCTCAACGCCGACGTGTTGACGGGGCCCGGGAGTGACGCCTGCGCGTTCGATGCGGATCAGTTCGTCCAAGCTTGTGTGCGCTTTAGGGCCTTCTCGTCGCTCAGTCTAGGCTGGACGGTCGACGTCGGTTTGGGCCAGAAGTATTCCGTGGACCACGTCGCTGCGCTCCGAGCTCTCCTGCAGCGCCACAAACTACTGGGCGATCCGCGTCTGGCCATTTCGGCCAATCTGCGGATCGTGATGCGCGACTCGGGGCCGCTCCAGCAGCTCCTGGACGAGTGCCGCGGCGAACTTTTGTTGTGGACGGGCGTGGGCGAGCCACCCGTTTCCGAGGGGTTGGTCGAAAAGGCGCGGGGCGTCTTTCCTTCGGATAGGCTGGCGCTGGACGTGAGCGTGACGACCGGCGCAGACGCCCTGGCGCAGGAGGCCGCTTTGGCCATCTACCGCGCCTGGCGGCGCGCGAGCGCGGTCGTCGCTAAACTGCGGGCGCGCGACGCGGACGCGGACGCAGAAGACGACTTCCACGACCGGGCGCGGCGGCGGCCGACGTGCTGCCGCGGGTAATTTTGGTTTTGACTCCTCGTGCGATTTGAGGGCCGTCGCGGCGACGGCGTCGGGAGCGCCGACTTAGGCTCAGGCTTAGAGCGCAGGCTAATACGTGCGAACTCGTGCGAACTCGCCTGACGGGTTTTCCCCAACCAAAAAGCGCCTTTGCGGGCGTGCCGTGTCTTTGCCACGGCGCAGGTTGAGGTGGGCAACGAGTTTGTCCTCGTTCACGTCTGGACGTGCTGTCAGTGAACCCGCTAGGTAACCTGCCAGGTCCAGGTTTCCTTACTTGGGTCACAAGTTGGGTGACATTGATCTCCGGTGAAATCCAATGGAACAGTGCTCTATTTGCCTCGACGAGGTCGCCACTAGCGTGCCTGCGCTGGCCTGCGGCCACCGCTTCCACGCTGCTTGCCTCGCGCGGTTCGCCGGCGCCGTCGGCACGCCGTCGTCCACGTCGCGGCGCGGCACATTGGCCGCGTGTCCGAATTGTCGCACGGTCTCCCGGGTGTCGATCGTGGCTCCAGGGGAAACGCATTCCGTCGGCGACCGCGTCAGCGCATTGTGGGGCCACCAATGGTTTCCGGGCGTCATCGACGAGGTCGTGGACGGCGGTCGCGCCTACGAAGTCGCGTGGGACGATGGATACTGCAACAAGATTTCCGCAAACGACGTCCGGGCCGCGGCCTAGAGACCTGTGTCGCCCGCCGCGCTGCCGCCACCTCCAGTCGTCGCGACGCCACCGGAGGCGCCCGCGGCGCCGCGGCGCCGACCCGCCGTGCCGGCGGAGGCACCCGCCGTGGCGCCGGAGGAGGATCCCGCAGCGCCATCCTCTCCGGCACCGAAGCTTATACGCTGCGGCAAATGCAGAATATGCCGCGCGAGACGGGACCACCGACGCTGCCGCGCGCCGGTTCCGTTTGTACTCGCCAAGAAGAGTCGCTTCACGGGCGTGTACTGGGGCCGCAAATAGTGGCGCGCGACGATCAGTGTGCTAGGGTCTACAAAAGACCTCGGCTGTTTCGACGACGAGGAGGACGCCGCGCGCCCACGACGCCGCTCGGGCGAAGTATAGAAACGACGCGACCGTCAACTTCCCCGGAGAAGCGCCGAGCGCGTCGGTGCTGGCCGCGCTGCCGGAGGTCGCACCGCCCGAGTATGGTGCAGTCGTCGCTGCCGCCGCCTCGGTCGCGGCGGCGCCGCGCCACCAGCGGTCGCTCGCGGCGCGGCGAGTCGCACAGCCGTCGGTCCCGCAGGCCGCGTCTCATTCCGGTGAACCGAAGGCCTGCGAGATGAGGCGCGTCGGTGATGTCGCGTGGCGGTACTTTGGCTCTCGGGCGGACGCGGCGAGGGCGTTCAACGTCACGCGTAGTGGTGTCTCGGGGCTTATCAAAGATCCGTCGAAGACGCGTTCGCGCGAGACGTTCGAGGCACGTTCTGCAACGGCGGCCGAGCCGCCGTCGAAGAAGCGCAAGCTGCCTACGAAAAAAATTCCGAGGTCTATATCCGTTGAGGGGGGCACCCAGCGAGCAAGCGGCAAGTGGGCCGACTCCAAGCGGTTCCCCGGCCGCGAGTTCGACGACCTCGACGCGTACCGCGCGGCCAAGAAGCAGCGCACGGCGCGGCGCGAGGAATATAACGCGCGGAATGCGCGCCGAAGAAACCAATAAATAGTTACGTATCACGCATCCCCCTTCTCCTCGGCCGCCGCCCCGTGCGCCGCCTCCTTCGCCTCCTCGACCGCCGGCGCAGGACTCACGAGCCGCCGCAGCGGCCCGAAGACCTCGACAAAATTCACGCCCGCGCGCGGCCGCAGCGTCAGGACCCGCGCGCGCGCCGTCTCGCCCTTGAGGGGGTCCGCGGCGGGCGCGCAGGGCGCCCAATCGGCCGGCGCGCCCCAGAACGCATCTGTTCGTAGCAAAGGTACCAAAGAAGCCGCCGTCTCGACCCTCCAAGGAACATCGGCGTCGTCCTTGAGAGCGATGCGGGCCGTCGTGACCTTTTTGCGCGATCGCCTTTTTTTCTTAGGGGGCTCACCTTTCCTCTTCGACGCGCACGGCGCCCCCTGGTGCGCTTGAAAGTGCATCTCGCACCCGAACCTTCTACCGCAGCCCGGGCACTCGAGGTCGGACTCGGCCTCCCGCGACTCTTCTATCACGTCTTCCTTCGTGTGGACACTTTCGAGGTCCGTTTTTAAAACATCGAGACGGTAGCGTCGGCCGACACTCACGACCTCTAGGGCGAAGGCGGTCTCGTTCGTGACGGAGGGCACCCTTAGTAAAGTGTCCCCGACGACTTGCGAGACGTGCGCTATGCGCCCGCCCTTGACGCGCGACAATGGTATTACTATTGCGTGCTCGTGCGGCATGGCGTCCCGGTCCGCGCCGAGGCGATTTAACAGAGGCGTGTCCGACTGGACGGGCGCCGCGCCGAGCATGGCGCGCACGGCCTTGGCCGAGGGAATCTCGCGCGTCAGCGTCCGCCGCATCGTCGCGGACGTGTAGGGGTCTTCGCCTCGCGCATCGTGGATGCCGGGGGCGCTCGGCGGCCTTGGCGCGGCGGCGCTGTCCATGTTTGTGGGAGCAGGTCAAAGAGCCAAAGGCTCTCCGGTGGCTTACGAGTGCGCGCGGCTGCAGCAGCGTGTCAAGGCCAAAGAGCTCGACACAAGGAGAGATCAACGACAGCCAACCAGCGGTAATAGCTTGTGTGCAGCGGAACAATGCATGGCGCGCGTTTTGAGCCGGGTTTTGCGAGCAAAACCCGTTTTAAGTGCTGCGGACTATTGAGAAAGACGCGGCCTGCGCCCGCCGCCGATGAATCGGCGACGCGCGGTGTCTCCCCCCCCGGGCCCCGCCCACTAGTCCTAGCACCGTAACAAAAAGTTCAGCGGACTATTGCCCTGTCGGGCCGGGGCTAGAGATCACTCCGCAGTAGTGGCAAATAGCCCCCCCCCACGGGACTGCCGCCAAGTGAAACGAAACTCGACTTCACAACTTAGGGATCCGGTGCGTGGCCCCCTCGAGCCGCGGCCGCTCGCCGACGGAGGGGCTCATGCCCTGGGGGTAGGCCCCCCAGTTCGTGCCCCCGAAGCCCGCCACGACCGGCGCCGGCGCCTTCAATTCGAAGCCGTTTGACACGACTTCGTCCCGGTTGGATTTCCCGCAGCCCTTCCACGCGCGGTCCAGGTTCGAATCGCGCATCGTCGAGACGGAATTGGCGCCGGTCGCCGGGGACCGGCACAGCGGGTTTGTAGCCGACGCCGCGCCCCGCGAGGCCTGGGGCCGCCACGCGTCGCCCGCCACGGGGCCGTTGAACTGCCGGAGGCCCGTGCCCTCCGCCGGGCGGTACCGGATCCAGTCGTCGTTGGCGGGGCTCTTCATTGCCATGGCGGCTGCCCCGGGGCTGCCCGGCGTGCAATCGACTCTGCACTTGGGTCTGCTCGATGGCGTGGAGTTGGTCGTCGCGCTGCAACGCGTGCGCGCGGTGCGCTGTACTTGGGGCTGCTCGATGGCGTGGAGGTCGACGAGACGAGCTCACCACGCTGCCTCGGTGCGCCGCGAGAGTGGCGGGCGTGCCGCGGCGTCGCGCAGCCGACGTGTTGCTCCGTCGCGTATGCAACGCTCGCGGAGGTGCTGATGCGAGATGCGTTAGGTTTTGCTCATCGAGGCGCTGATTGCTGGCGTCTCCATTTCACCGCTCCGGCGTGCCGGCGTGCCTCCAAGCGACTCCGCGACCGATAGTTACGCTTGCAGGTGAATGAATTACCTGCAAAACCCGTCAAGAAAACCCGTCCTCACTCGATCCAAACTCGAGACACAGCTCAGAGCTGGCAAGAGGCTCCTCGGCCAGTGCCAGAACGTCAGGAGCGATGATGCGAGCAGCCATTGCCCTCGCATGTAGCGCGCGTGCGCTGGTCGCACCCCTGCGGCGACACGGCACTCGGCTGCACCGCAGCCCACTGCAGAAAGCCGCGCCGCTCCACCGACCAACGGCGTTGCACGCCTTCGACCAGGCCGTCATCGAGGCCTTCGACCCGCGGAACTTCGCGCCGATTTGTGTGGCAAGTGACGGCATTTATAGGATCGCACAGCAGTCGATCGCCACCATCATCGGCCCGGAGGTGTTCCAGGAGTACGCGCCGTTGATTGCCGGCGGGTTGCTCCGTGTTAGATTAGAACTGTGCGTCGTGGAGTCCTTTTTTGGCGAGGCGGTCATCCCCTTCATCCAGAAAAATGGCCTGAGCTGGGTGCTCCCGTTCCACGAGACGGTCGAGACGTTCTTGGCGGGCACCATCTTCGCCCTCGTGTTCAACTTCATCTTGGTCGGGTCGACGAAGATCCTGCAGGTCGTGGTGACGTGGTTCGACTTTTTCTTAGGAATGCCGTCGCGGTTCATATCGACGAAGGCCATTGAGTCGCTGAGCGATGAGAACGACGACTCACCAAAGCCTGTTGTCATAGCGTTCACCGTGTCAAAGACGGCGGGCGAGGTCATCGGGTTCACGCGGAACTTCGTCGACGCGTTAGACGTCTTCGCGTCCCGATATTTAGCATTGACGACGGCGGCCTACATCACGTTCAAGTTCCTGCACTTCCGGGTCTTCGACTAGCCGGTAATAGAGGTCAAACCGCGTTATGCGGGGGGGGGGTGGCGCCTAGTCGACCTTGATGGACGCGTAGATCTTTTTGGTGAACCACAGGCAAGCGAGGAAGCCGCATGTGCCCGTCAGCAGGAACAGCCCCACGCAGATGAGGAACATGTACCCGAAGTAGAGCACGTACGTGAACCACTCGTCCGCCCCTAATCGCCGGAAGTAGTCCACCGAGTACGCGAAGACGTAGAACGCCGTCGAGCCGCTCGTGAGGAAGCTGCGCCACCACCAGCGGTGGTTCTCCGAGCACAGCTGGAAGTAGCACAGGACGATGGTGATCTCGCAGCACGTCGCCACTAAAATCACGAAGACCAACCCGGTAAACCCGAACACGTAGTAGTACTGGTCCATCCACATGCTAGAGAGGATGAAGAAGAGCTCCACGAAGCACGCGCCGAAGGGTAGGATGCCTCCTACTACGGTCGTGAAAGCCAGACTGAGGTACCAGGGCTGCGGCGTCGGCACTTCTCTCGGTATATTTGAGGTGATCGTCGGATAGGCCAAAGGTTCCCGCTTGTAGCCCAAATAGGCTCCCACAAAGACTAACGGCACGCTCACGCCGAACCATAGTGCCAGCAGACTGATTAATGAAGCGACGGGAACCGCACCAGTAGAACCGTACGAGTAGAGCAACATGTCCGACGTCAAAAAGAACGCGAAGCAGATGCCCGGGAAGCCGAACGCGGTACATAGCGTGCACTTCTGCCACAACCGGCCCTTGAACGTTTTATATAAAGTGGCCGACGCGTAGCCCGCGAACAGGCCCATCATCACGAAGAGCACGAGGACCGCCGTGGCCAAGGACCCCCGATTGGCCGGCGACAGGAACCCCGCCGCGGCGAAGATGAGAGCAATACCGGTGCACATCAATACCTGCACCCCGGTCCCGACGCACACGCAGAACAACATGGGCAGCTTGTCCGGCGGCCGGAAGACATCGGCGTGCACCAACTTCCAGCCCGACTCTTCTCTATCTTCGGCCTTTTCCTCATCACTTAATACTCGGTTGTACCGCACGATGTCTCTGTGCAAGTTCCGGACCATGATCATCGCCACCATCACCGTCAGAAAAAGTACAATGAGCAACGAGTTGACGATGGAGAACCAGTGCACCTTGTCCGGCACGGCGTTGTCCATGCTGAGATAAATGTCCCAGCGCGAGGCCCACTTCACGTTGGACGCGCGCCATAAGACGTCGTAGGTGAAGATTACCGACCCGACAGCGACATCTTGTTTAGCCGCGATGGCCTCGTAGACCATGGGGCCCGACTTGTCGCACGTGGATAAAGGCGGCGCCTCGCCGGACCCGTCCCACTTCGCGTCGTTCTGGAACTTGTGCTTGACCGTAAACGGTTCGACGTAAAAACCGACCACTCTCGAACCATCGTCCAAAGGATGGTACTCCACGATGACATTCACGTGGTTGAAGAGGTATGACGCTTTGTGGTCCTGATACCCGACGGGGAAGCCGCCGGCGTAGGCCGTGATGATATACTGTTCGCTGTCGACGATGGACGCGGCGGGTAAATTATCGATGATCCAGTTGTGGTGGTACTCCTCTCTTATAATAGTTTTCAACGCCGCGACGTCGCTCTTGCTCAAGTCCATCTGGCACAAGACTTTGCAGAACTGGTCCTGCTCCATGAAGAGGTGGTAGGGGCTATTTTCAATCAAATCGCCAGATAGGAACTCGCCCAGGTTCTCCCGCGCGGTCTTAATGCCCCCCAGCGGCCGGCAGAACTTTAAAGAATAGTAATCATAAGGGATCTGCGTGTGCACGCTCGTCAACTTGTTCACCTTGAGTTCGACCTTGTCCCCGTACCGGAAGGTCCGCGGGGCCACGCCGGGCAGGTAGAACGCCGTACACACACTGACCAGGACCGCGGCCCGCAGGCCCGTGGCGAGGCGCATGGTTTACTGTGCTTCTTTTTCGCGTCGGCTGTGCTTCGGCACCCTCGGCGGCGGCGACGCGGCGGAAGCGGCACGCGTTCGATTCGGCTGTGGCAGCTCTTTTTGGGCTCGCGGCGGTTTGGGCACGTGCGCAGGCTGGGCCCCAGGCTGCGAGCTTTGCGCTTTGCAAAGACCGTCGGCGGCGTCCTGCGGTCGGTCGCCTGCGATACAGTCGTCCCGCTTTGCCTCGGACGCGCCGTCGTATTTATTTTGAGAAACCCGAACCTAAATTGGATGCGAGCTATGCCAAGGCACCCGTCTCGATTGGCCTCGCCGCGCACGGGTCACGGCACGGGCTGCCCGAACCCAGAGGCCGGCACCGCACCAAAATTTGTGCCGAGGCGAGGCGCTTTCGCTTGGAGTATAGGGCTGCCTCCAGCACCATTCGAGCAAGGCAACAGCAGCGCGACGCCATCGACGCGGCGCGGCGCCAGCGCTCATTGCAGCGCATCGCACGAGCAGGCTCTAGCAATGAGGGCAGCCAGCCTCTGGCTACTCCTCGTGGTCGCGAAGGCCCAGACCGACGACGCCAAGTGGGCCGCCAACGTGGAGCAGCTGGCGGTCTTTGTGGGCGCGCACGGCCACCCCGACGTGCCCTTGGAGCATGCCATCGGCAAGTGGCTGGCGTCGACGAGAGCCGCGATCCGCCGCGGAACCTTAGACGACGGCCGTACAGCAGAGTTCCGCGCGGCGGGCGGCCTGGTGCACCCCATGGAGGGCCGGTGGAATGACGCCTACTTCCTGCTGACGGAGTTTGTGAAGCGCGAAGGCCATGCCGAAGTGCCGCCCAACCACCGAGAACGGGGCGTGCCGCTGGCGGCCTGGGTGCGGCGCCAGAAGCGGGAGGCGCTGGACGATCTTGTAGATCCGGGCCGCATCGAGAAGCTCGAGGCGCTGGGGGTGACGGGCCTCCGGAGCAAGGAAGCAAGGAAGGGCGACACGTGGGCGCGCAACGTCGATCTCTTGGCGCGCTACGTGGCCCAGCATGCGAGCGAACCGGGCCGCGCGGAGCAGGTCGAGGGCCGGCCCCTCGGGAGCTGGCTCGCCGCGCAGAAGGTCCGGGCGGCGCGGGGCGAGCTCCTGCCCGAGCGCGCGCAGAAGCTCTTAACACTCGTCGCCCTGCCGGCTTCTCCACAAACGAAGCCCTGGCTCGCCACGAAGCCGTCGGACGCGGTCACCATGCCGCCCATCGGCCCGAAGCGCAGCGCGTTTTTCGCACGCGGCGGCGTCGAAGTCGAATCTGCTCGATGGCGTCTGACGCGTACGATAACTCACCGGTCGCAACCACGCAGGTGCAGCAGACCCAGCAGAACTATAAGGCACTCCCACCTTGGTATAACGACTGCGTCGTGAAGAAGATACGACCGCTACAGGGCAACCCCGGGCGATTTCGGGACGAGCAGATTTATCACGTCCTCTGCCTCCTCGAGGACAAGCTCGCAAGGAACGATTTGACACCATTGGTCGTCGTGCAGGTGGGCTCGAATGACGGCGAAGATGCCGTGCGCGACGCGCTCATCTACGCGCGGCAGCACTATTCTACCATCCCCATCAAGGTCGTCTTAGTCGAACCAACGCAGCGGAACTTCGAGCGGCTAAAGACGGTGTATGCGACGACGCCCGCGTTTCAGAGCTCCGGGTTTGAGGCGGAGTTCGTGCACGGCGCCGTGTGCGACGACTGTTGTCAGAACGACCGCGTGAAGATCTACCACCCGCGCTGGTCGCTGGTGGAGGAGTGGTACCGGCACGCGCTGGACTTCCCGGAGCAGCACCCTAAAGCCTTTGCCACAGACGATGGGAGCTGGCGCCAGAAGTGGTTGTACGAGTTGAATAGCTTAGACCCCGAGAATTTGAAGAAGAACTTCAAGGACCCCAAGGACATTGAATTCGATGAAATAGCGTGTTTCAAAGCTTCGTCCTTACTAGATGCCTTCGCGGGCGGCCGCGCGGACTATGTCATGGTCGATGTGGAAGGCTTCGACGATTCGGTTGTGTACTCGTTGGATTTGGGCCGGCACCGCCCGAAACTCATCGCCTTCGAGTCCAAGGTCATGCAGGGCACGCGGCCGGAAGCGCTGTATGATGTCGTGGAGTTCTGCGGGCAGCGGGGCTACAAAGCTATTGGTCCAGTCAAGGCGAACCATGTGTGCGTGCGCGACGACCGGCCGGCGCCACCGGTGCCACCCGCACCCGCCCTGCCCGCCGCGCCTGCCGTGCCTGCCGCGCCCGTCGTGCCTGCCGCGCCGGTGGCACCTCCTGCGAAGCCGGTCGCGCCGGCGCCCGCCGCGCCCACGCGGCCGAGGCCCCTCGTGCCGGGCTCGGACCTGGCCCGGGCCGACGCGAAGAACGGCAACGTGGCGGCGTGGTACCTGGAGAATTTTCAAGTGCGCTTCGCCCGCGAGGACGGGGGCTGGTTCGACCCCGACGTGGAGGACTTCGGCGGCGGGGGGCGCTAGTGTTTAATGTGTTTGTCCCATGCTTAGATAATTACACAACTACAAAAGTTCCATACGGCGAACGTCGTCACCGTGATCTCGGCCCCTGCCCTGCGATGATCCGAAGGAGCGCCTCATCCTCCTTCTGGTCCTCCACGTCCGCCCGCCCCACCCCATCTAGAGGTCCTTCGATTGATAGCAGGGTTTTCCGCTGGAGCTTCTCGTCTGTTTGCAACTGGCGGAGTTCCTGCGTCGAGAGCGGGGCGCCGTACCCCCCGTTGTCCCCGCCCGCGCCCGCGTCGAACCCCAAGAAGCTCACCACGCAGTACGCGGATCCGGCCAGCGCGGCGAGGGTGAAGGCGCCGGCAGCGGCCAAGACTCCGGAGGCAGGAGCTGCTTGAACTGGGCTTGTTGGTGCACTCGGCGGCTCGTTGGCTGATTGCGCTGTTGGCGGCTTGGTGCCGGCTTCGTCAGACGCTGCCGTGAGCCGGCAATGCGATTGTCTCCGGCGCTGTGTCAAATGCAGCGTGTGGCTGCCGTGGGTGTCCCAGCCCAAGGTCGATCGTGGCCTAGTTACGCCAATGAGCGCGCCGGCCATTGGGATGATCAGGAGCATAGAGAGCATAGAGAGCATAGAGAGCATAGAGAGCATAGGGACTTGCTCGACTGGCGTCGATCTGTACTAAGCTGTAGCTGCCGGGCGCAGGGCTCCGTACCCCTCTCCGTAGTCCATGTGCACGTCAGGCCTCGCTCACTAGGCCCGCGGAGCAAGCGTGTGGACGGGTTTCACGTGCGGGTTTTGTCACGAGGGTAAGTTCACGTTATCCGCTCACGACAAGAGCGCTGTCTAACAGGACACAGCGATATTACAGGTCATACAGGTCACCTTAGGGCCGCGCGCATTGTTCTTGCAGTAGCACTGCACTGCCCACTTTGAGGCCTGCACGCCACCGCCGCGACGAGCGATATACTACTGCCTGCGCCGCGACGAGCGATACTACTGCCTGCGCCGCGACGAGCGATATACTACTGCCTGCACCGGAGCGATGACGAGTGAATCCTACGTATTGGACCCGCTAGGCCGGAGCGCCCTCGCCGACCTGGAGGAGCGCAAACTCGTGACGCACGGCGAGGCGCGAAGCGTCCTGGAAAGGCGCGAGCGCCTCGAGCTGAACCTCTCCGCCCGGCAGCCGACGAAGGCGGCATATATGAGAGCCATTACTTTTGAA
>Ga0114994_10000350_pt1 | contig 30200 bp, 24 predicted proteins | sample ArcticOcean_MG_C_9_FD_87043 | JGI IMG/M metagenome (GOLD analysis project Ga0114994, IMG submission 87043) | Marine microbial communities from western Arctic Ocean - ArcticOcean_MG_CB2_152 | ecosystem: Environmental > Aquatic > Marine > Oceanic | place: Arctic Ocean: Canada Basin | collected...
AGGCCGCCGAGCGCGGCGTCGTCCACGCTTTGCACCGCGGCGTCCAGGGCGTCGTCGTCCGGTGCTCGTCCATGATCAGCGGTGCCTTGGGCAGCCTCTTGCTTGCGCTGGAGGCAGCGGAGGTGGATTTCAGCCTGGAAACTCGGCATAGTGCGGCCTCACCACCCACGGCCGGGTGCTGGCGGAGGCGTTGCACACGTTCTGCAGCCGGACCGCAGCGATGGCGTGGAGCGGCAGCCGAGCGCGAACCGTACGACGTCGGCCTTTGTGTGCCGGAGATGCTGATTTGAGCCTAGGATTTTAACCACTACCCTACCAGAGGCACTGGACGTGCGACCATGGCGTCTCAACGTCCTTCTGATTGTTCAGCAACATGAGCCCGAAACCCGAACTTTAGGCTCTGAGCCTCATGAGGCTGTATCGACGAGCGCTTTTACGCGGGAGAACGGGTGCTTCTAGACGAGCAGGGACCGTGCACGCTCCAATCAAGCACGCCTTGGAGGTTTCCAGCTCGCGCACGCGCCCAGACGAGCCCGGCTGGACCACACCTGGAGGGCCTCTCAGCACAAATAGCTCGCATCAATGCTCGCATGGTTCGCGCGGTGCTGCGGCATCGATGATCGCCCCGACGACGCGCCAGCGGCCCCGGCGGGCGCGCCGCGCGGCGTGCAAATGGCGCGCACGCGGTCGGGAAACTACGTGCAGCTGCAGCAGGCGCTCGACCAGGCGGCGCAGGCCGTCGCCCAGGCCTCCGCGGCGGCGGCGGCGCAGCAGCAGGGCCCTCCTCCTGCTTCCGCCAAAACACTCTCACGGATACCCATCGTGCGCGTCGTCGCCGACGATTTAACGGAAGACAACGAGTGCTGCACGATTTGTTTAGATGCTCACGTACCGGGCGAGCTGGCAGCGCGATTGCCATGCGGCCACCTTTTTCACAAAGACTGCGTCATGGAGTGGTTACGACGGCACTGTGTGTGTCCGGTCTGTCGCTACGAACTGCCGACCGACAGCGTGGTCTACGAGCGAGCGCGGAATGAGCACAACAGTGGCGGCCGACGAGTTCGCGTGCGGAAGTGGGAGCTCGACGCCATGGGCATCCGCGCTTTGTTGGATGTGCTGAAGGCGGCGGGCGAAAGCCGCGGGACATGCGTGGAGCGAGAAGATCTGATTCGCCGCGTGCTCTCGTCGTCCCGAGTCGACGTGGTCCCGGAAACGACCATCGAGGTACCACGGGTGGAGCTCGACGCGATGTCGCTCGGCGCGGTGGCTAGGTTGGCGCGGCGCGCGGGCGTCGTCATCGACGGCGCGCTGGAACGCGGCGATGTAGTCGCTTTACTCGAGGAGAGCGGACGAGTACTCGTTGTTGGCGACGCCGTCGCAGCCGTGGTTGTCGAGACGACTTCGCCCATGGCCATGGGAACCTGTCAAGTCCCCACGGCCGCCGGTGTCCTGGACGTGTGCGAGGACGCTACGCCCCCCATCGTGGCCGAGACGCCGATCGTCTCACCGCCGCAGCCACAGGCGAGCCCTTCCGTTGCTGCGACTGACACGCCGCCGGTCGCCGACGCCGCCCACGGCGAGGGGGCTGGATTATATGTGCAGGACTCGCGCACGTTCGGGCCGGAGTGTTACGCCGCGGACACGGGCCTGTCGGAACATAGCATGGCGGCGCTCCGCGTGATGAAGTATCTGTCGGAGAATACTGCGGGCGACCCGCACTTTGAAGCCATAAGATGCACGTCCGTGAACAGGTCGGAGCTACCCGCCGATATACAGCGGGACATGCGCACTATGGATGATAGGCCTCCGCCCCCACCGCTGACCGAGGCGGACCTTAAAGATATTGAGGCGCGCCTGCAACGCAATCGCAAGGCGCCCGACCAGCTCTCCGCCGAGCAGATCGCGATGTACGAGGCCATGGGCCTCTCGTACGTCGACGGCGCCTGGAAGCGATCGAGCGACTCCGACCGGGATATTGCGCGCGAGAAGCTACACGCCATGCTCGCCGGCGCGGCCGCGCTCGCCGCGGCGCCGGGGTAGTGGTGTGTTAATCTTATCTGTGCTACGACGGGCCCCCTAGGCGTCCTGGTGGATCCAGGCCTCCTGCGGCGCGCCGGGCGAGGGCTCGGCCTCGGGTCGCTCGTTGTTGGTCGTCCGCAGCTTGTAGAGGTTCGCGAAGTTGGAGAAGACGGAGGCCTGCGGGTAGTTCGTCGGCAGCGTGGCCGGCCGGCGCACGCTAGCCTCGGGGTTGAAGATGCTGCGCGCGTAGCGGAGCCGGGGCGCGCCGCCGTCAGCGGCGATCTCGCCGAAGACGAGCTCGCGGTCGCTGTCCAGGTTCTCCTCGCCCTTGGCGGCGCAGGCCATGGTGCGCCGGGCCGCGAAGAGGCCGCGGTCGTCGCCCGAGCCCACGACGACGTCCTGGATCATGATCTCGGCGGGGTCGTAGGTGGCGTGGTAGGCGCCCAAAGAAGCGAGGATGGCGTCCGGCCCGACGTCCACCCCGAAGGGCGACGAGGCCACGCCGTCGCTCGCCAGGACATCACTTCTGAGCATGGCCTTCGTGCCCTTGAAATCTAACGTGGACCAGCCCTCGGCCTTGGTCCGCAGCATGTGGCGCGTCTCGCCCGCCGTCGACGCCACCTTCCTATCCTCGGGCGCGCGCGACCAGCAGCTCGGCGGCGGGAGCTCGGCCTCGCGGTCCACGATCGCGGTGCGGGACACGTACGCCTCGGCCTCCACAATGCTTGACCCCGGCTGCTGGCTGAACCACGTGCCGCCCCGCGTGCACTCGAGCCCCAAATCCGTCTCGTAGCGGAGCGCCCACTCCACGGCGGCGCGCGGCGTGTAGGAGCGCAGGCGCGCGTCGTCCACGAGCACGATGCCGATGCGCGCGTGCCAGTTCTCCGTGTCCATCTTGGCCAGCAACGCCGACGCCGCCGCGCGCTCTCCCAAAAGCCTGGAGAGGGCGCCCTTGCTCTTGTCCTTGACGACGCCCTTGAGCACCGTGGCGAGGTGGGCCTGCATGGTTGCTTTCTGGTCTCTGCTTCCTGCGCGTCTCTCTGCTTCTTATATGCTGGGTGGCTTGCAGTGAGGCAGCGTGCGATCGATGCAATCCATATTGCCCAAAAACCCGTGACGCACGGCCATGTGAGCACTCGTCCCGGCCCCCATCGGTCTTTAAGGAAGCGTACAGTAAGCAACCCTCCGATAACAGTGATGGCGCTGAGAGCATCGCAGCGCTGAGAGAGAGGTTCGCAGCGCCACAGGTCATACATAGCAAGTCGCGGAGGCTGCCCGAGTCACAAGGCATCTCACGACGACGACTGTCGTGCGCAAGCTGCCCAAGTTGTAACGGCAAGCGTCCTTGCCACAGCCCATCAGCGTCATCAATCACCATGGCCGCCGCTCCCGCACCGGCGCCGGCCGCCGGGCCCGGCCTCCGGTACTCGCAGGACGACGTGCTCCAGGCGCGCGCCGCCGAGGTCTTCGGGCGCCTCGCCGAGATGCTGAGCCTCGAGCTGGACCGGAACGCGGGCGGCTTCGGCAGCACCTACGCCGGCGGGCATGTCACGGCCGCCACCATCTTCCGGCGGCTGGACTCGGACGATTCGGGTCGGGTGAGCACGCGGGAATGGCTCACGGCGTTGAGGAGGGACATCAAGGTGACGCCGGGCTTCTTGTCGGACAGGGACTTGTGGCGGCTCTACGACGCGATCGACGCGGACAAGAACGGCCACATTTCCCTCCGGGAATTTGCGGATTTCGCGCGCAAGACGCCCTACTCCACAAACTTCAAGCACCAGCAGATGATGCGCAAAAGTAGGAAGCCCAAGGTCGTGCCGCCCGCGATCACCAAGGCCGTCAAGGGCCCGGACCGCATCGTACTCCCGCCGCCGGCGCTCGTGCGCGCCTGCGTCGAGCCGCCGCTGCCCAAGGCGCGCGCGGGCAACTACGCGTCGGCGGGCGACTGGTCCCGGCTGTGGTGGCTGCCGGAGGCCGGGGACCACGCCGCGCGCGGCGTCCAGGTCGCGGTCACGACTCACATGCCGCACCTCTTCTTCGCCCCGAACGGGGCGCGCCCGGCCGGGGGCTGGCCGCTGCTCGTGTATCTGCACGACGAGGGGCGGAGCGCGGGCCGCGCGCCGTTGAAATTGGTCGCGCTCGAGGGCCCGCCCCAGCGCTGCGGGCGCCAGCCGGCCGCCGAGACGTCCGCGCTCGGCGTCCTTCTTCGATACTTCAACTTGCGAGCGTCGCGATGGCGTATGAGCTCATCCTCCATCGACGCAGGTCGTTCGTCATTGTGTCGCCCCAGAAGCCCATGGACCTGCCCTGGACGGAAGCGATGGTCGCGCGGGGCGTCGTGGCGCTGGTCGAGGCGCTCTGTGGGGACCTCTGCGACCCCCGGCGCGTCTGCCTGACGGGCGTCGGGGCCGGGGGATCGGGCTGCTGGGGCCTCGGCGCCTCCACCGAATATGGCGAGTGCTTTGCGTGCATCGCGCCGGTGCGCGGCGCGCTGCGGAGCGTCGGCTTAAGGCACGCCGCCCAGGTGCTGCGGGACACGCGGATCTGGGCCTTCCACGCCGGCGACGACGCGACGACGCCCGTCGCCTTTACTGACGTGAGCGTGGGCGAGTGCGCCCGCAGGAGCAGAACCGCCGTCAAATACACGCGCCCGGCCTTCGGCCCCGCGCTCGCGGACCCGGTGGCCTTACTATTGCCGAAGGAAGCGGTGCCGGCCAAAGGCGAGTCGGCGCACGTGCTCGCGTATTATCCGCCGCACCTCCCCGCGGCGTCCATGCCGCCTTTATACGAATGGTTCCTGACGCACTCGCGGCAAAAAGCCAAACCGCGCCGGCGGACGACGTTCGCGCGGCTCGCCGACCCGCTCGTCTTCCAGGGGCGACCGCGGCCGCGGTCGGCGCCCGCTTCCAGAAGGCGGCCGCGCCAGGCCTGGGTGGCGTTCCGCGGCGACGACGCGCGGACGCCCGACGTGGGGCCGCCCGACGCGGGCCGGTATCTATCCAATATGCGCGGCGGCAAGGCGCGCTTGCCAAGCCATAGTCGCCGCCGCGCGGCGCCCTACCAGGCAGTGTTCTACATCCACCAAGACGACCGCCTCAAGGAGATGCGTGTGTAAGTACCTTGTGGTCAGCTGGTCTGGCGATCGAAGCTAAAGACCCGCACGTAAAATAAACCCGCACCCAACCCTATTTTGGTCGAAGCACGGGCTTCATTGCAGTTGGCGCGTGCACGCAGAAAGTGCGTGACACACGTGGGTTAACGCTCCTCCTGCTAGTTGCTGTATAGTGCCGGGAGGAGCGGTGCGGACATACAGCCATCATGTGGCGGCATCTCCTCATCGCAGCAAGCTGCGGGGCGCTCGTCGCACCACCGACCCGGCGGCCGTCGCTCCGATGCAGTGCCGCGCAACGACGAGTGGACCCGACGCCTGCGGCGCCCAAACCTTCAAAGGCCAAGCTCCGGCGCATGGCGCGGACGCTCTATGTCCGAGGCGAGCGGTCCGCCGCGCGGGGCCACACGCGCTCGGCGTGCGATCTGTACCGGGAGTGTCTGGACCTCACGCCGCGGGACTCGTACGCGTGGCTGGCCCTGTGCAAGGTGCTCCAGCGGACGAACGCGACGGCGAGCGAGGTGCGCGCGACCTTTGAGCAGGCGGACGCGTGCGGGTCGGTGCACGTGGCGCACGCGTGGGCGCGCTTCGAGGAGGACCTCGGGAATGTGGAGGAAGCGCGGTATTTGTACGCGCGGGCCCTAGAACTCGACCCCGCGAGCGCCTACGTGCGCCACGCCTGGGGGTTGCTAGAAAGAAAGCGGGGGCACGCCGACCGAGCTTTGGAAATATTGGAGGGCGGCCCGGACCAGCGCGGTTTATTGGCCGTGGCGGCGGTGGAGACGCGGCACGCGGGCGACGATAATGGGTTAAGGGATGCGCTGCTCGAGGTGCTCGGGACTTCGCCGAGTTCTTTGGATGCGGTGGCGTACCGGGCCTTCGCGCGCGTGGCGCGGAGCCCGGGCGAGCGGTGCGCCGCGCTGCGGCGCGCGTTGGAGAGTGAGAACTCGCATATTTGTGTTTCGGAGTTAGCCGACGCGTTAGCGGACGACGCCGGCGACGTCGACGGCGCGCGGGACGTCCTGCAGCAATTTATAGAACGCAAGCACCCGGACTCCAAGGCCTACCTGTACGCGGCGCGCAAGCTCGCGCGCCTAGAGCACGTCAATGGCGATTTGGAAAAAGCGAAGTCCTGGTACGACGCCGCCTTGGATGGCCGGGAGACGGTGCCGCCGGTCGGGGTCTTCTTGGACGCGGCGCGGTGCGCGGGCGACCGGGGCGACGACGCGGGCGCGCGCAAGCTGCTGACGCGGGCGACGCGCGCGCACCGGGGCGCGGCGCGGCCGCACGTCATGCTGGCGGATTTGGAGTTGCGACGGCAGAACTACGAGGACTGCGAGCAGTGCCTGGCGCGGGCCGTGCGGGCCGATCCAAGTGACGGGTCGGCGCACGTGGCGCTCGGCGTGTCTCGCTTGCGCCGGCGCGACGTGGCGGGCGCGCGCGACGCGTACCGGAACGGCCTGAAGGCCTTGAAAGCTAATACAAACGCCTACGACCGGTGGGCGCCGTCGCTCTGGGTGGCCTGGGCGACGCTGGAGGGCGACCGGGGCCGGTACGACGAGGCCGCCTCGTTGTTAGATGCGGCGACGCGGTGGCTCGCCAGGAAGCGCCCGCGGCGCGAGGACGTGGCCTACGTCTACCACGCGCGGGGTTCCTTAGATTTAAGGCGGCGGCGCCCGCGGGACGCCGAGGCCGCGTTCGAGGCGGGGCTGCGGTTGCTGCCGCCGTCCGGCACGACGGGCCGGCGCGACCGGTCGGCGTCGTGCCTGCTCTTGGGCCTGGCCAAGGCCAAGGCGCGTTTGGATGACGAGGACGCCGTGCTGCGGCCGCACGGCGTCCACGCTCGGCGGGCGGCGGCGCGCCTGACGCAGCGGCAGGAGCGGCCCTTCGCCCGGCGCCCGGCGCTGCGGGACGCGCGCGGCTGCTTCGACGCCGCAGCGAAGGCCGACGCGAGCCACGGCGAGTGCTGGCGCGACTGGGCCGCTTACGAATTGAGCCAGGGCGCGAGCGACGACGCCGCGTCGTTATTGGCGGCGGCGGTCCGGGCGGCGTGCGTGCCCGCGTCCGTCGACCTGGCCTGCGCCCACGCCGAGGCCCTGTTGCAGAAGAGGAAACGGACGTACCTTAGTGTCCTAGCCGTCGACGAGGACACGCGCGAGGAGGATAGGGAGCGGCTCCAGTCGGCGCGCGACGTCCTGGAGGCCGCGCTCGAACGGTACGCCCGGAAGATCTGGCGCAAGCAGCGCCCCTTCTCGGACGCGAACGTTTTGGTCTGGTTCGAGGCCGCGCTGGACGGGGCCAATGATAGATTAGCGAGAAAAGCGCGGGACGACGCGGGGGAGTTGTTGGCGCGGTGGGCCGAGCTGGAGATCAAGAACGCGCCGGCCGGGGGCTACGCCGCGCAGCTCGCCGCGCTGGCCTTGCAGGCGGCGCCGCGGTCCGCGACGGCGCTGCTCGCATCCGGCGCCGTGTGCGAGGCCAAGCGCGACTTCCCGGGCGCGGCACGCTTCTTCGCGGAGGCCGTCGACGTCCGGCCCGACCAGGGCATCATGTACTCCGCGCTTGCCCGCGCGCAAAAGGCGACGGGCGACTGGGGCGGCGCGCGCGCGACGCTGGCCCAGGGCGTCGAGCACGCCCCGACCTTCGCGCCGCTCTGGCACGAGGCCTCCGAGCTGGCGGCCATGGTCGGCGACCTGGACAACCTGGCCGAGCTGCACACGCGGGCGCTGAAGCTGTTTCCAAACGGGATTTCGCGTGGCCGCGCCGTCGAGGAACCGTCGTACGGACCACCGGGTTGGTATCAGTAAGACTTTCCACTTATGTACCCTAAACGACGGAAACCTTGGTACGTTGAGAGCACTGGGATACACCTAGGGCAGCAGAGCCGCCGGCCGCTGGTCACTCCTCGATGGCGTCGGGATACACAAATATGGTTAGAGGATCTTGTCGAGGAGCCTCGCGAGGATAGCCGCGCGCGTGCGGGAGATGTCGTGAACGAGCTGGCCTGTGATCGGGTGTCGCGTGCCCAGACTCGGCGAGCTCCGCGCTAGCCGCGACGCCTCCTCCAGGATAGCGATGGACTCCCGCAGGTCAAGTTGCGTCGCCGCGGGGTCGCTCGTCAGCGCGAGCGCGAGCAGGTCCGTCAACTGAAGCGTCGGCTCAGCGTCTTGGCCGTGTGCCTTCCGGGCGGCGGGAACAGCCTCTCGCAGTAAGGTTTTCGCCTCAGCGAACTCACGGGCGTTGATCAAAGATATGGCGAGATTTTGCGCCACGGGAATGCCATGGACCTTCTCACACACACCCTTCAACTCCCGCGCCTTCTGGTAGATGATGCGCCGCACGGCGAGAGCCTCATGCCCCCGGCTCAGCAAATGAGCACAGCACTCCGCGATGTTCATTTGGAGATCCAAAACCTGCATGAGGCTCGCCCGCTGCTGGGTGTTACGCGTCCGCGCGGCGAGGTCGACTCGTACACGTCCAGCGCTTCCTGCCACCGGCCGTGCTGGTAGAGGCCCGTGCCTAGCAGAGACAGGGCCGACACGCGCAACGGGTCCTCCGCTCGGCGCCCTAAATAAGTCCTCCAGCAGGCCCAGGCGAGCGCGCACCGCAGGGGGCCAGAATATTCTTGGTCGCAGACCTTGCACGAGTACCACCGCCCCCAGCGCTCCGGGACTGACTCGCCCGCCTTGCGTTCCTTGGAATGTTTGCGTTTTGATTTTTGAACGGCCGTGCCCTCGTGAATGGCCACTTGCGCCCGCGTCACGAGGCACGACACGTGGAACAGCGCGGCCTTCGCCTTGCACCCGCACCCGCAGCGCACCAAGGGTTCGTCGTGGCGCACCCGGCAAATGACGCAGACGAGCGCCTTGGCCGCCAGGCACTCGTGCCCCGTACCGTTAACGGTACCCTGTGTGCCCCGTACCGTCAACGGTACGGGGGACTCGTGGGCGTAGGCGTCGCCCGCCTCCTCGGCGGCCTCGGCCGCGCGGCGGTTGGCGTAAAACTGCTCGGCGCCGCCCTGTCGGTAGCGCGCTTCGCAGAACGACGTCGGGCTATCGCCGCGACACTGCTTGAGGCAACTGTTATCGCAGTAGCGCGTCTGGCACCGCACACATCGCGGGGCGTCGTGGGCCAGCGGGGCGGCACAGGCGGCGCAGGTCGTGATGATCATCGTCCAGTCCGCTGTAGACTCGGCAACTTGCGAGGGTTTGAAGGTCCTGGGTTTCAATACCTGAGGCTGAGGGGTTCGCGGCGCACGCTTCAAGCGTGGCGTGTGCTCGGTAGCGTACGCTTCAAGCGTGTGTGCGTGTCGGTACGGAGATGCCCTGCTCAGATCACTGCTCGCCTCGCTTTCGATACTTTTAACGATGGCTTGAAAACCCGCCCGAACGCCGGAGACCCGTGACGGAGAGCAGATAGGATACTAAAGCGCGGTCCTACGACTAAAAAGAGGATCACACCGAAACCAAACTACACCCTTATATGGTCGGCAGCCACCCGAGGCCGAGCCCCGCGAAGTCGTAGAGGCACTCGGGGTGGCGCTCCGCGGCGTCCGGCAGGTTGCACCAGTCCTCGCCGTCGAAGAAGCGCGCGTGCATGTTGACGCCCCGCTGGTGGCAGCCCCGGCCCGCGGCGCACGCGGGCTGCCTTTCCATACAAGTCGCGTCGCAGTGGTCCAGCTTCTCCAGCGGGCACTCGTGCGAGTCGAGGGACGTGAAGACCTTGACCCAGATCAAGCCGCCGGCCCGCACCCGCCGCAGACAGAATTGTGGCACGCGCGCCGTGGGCACCCCGTGGGCCCGGACCGTGTCGAAGAGGTGGCGCTCGCCGCTGAGTAGCTTCAACGGTAAGGCCGGGCCGTTCTTGCGTTTCCGGGTACGTTGTTGTGTATTATACACGTGCCGGTTCGCATCCTCGTGCGTGCGGTGGTGCTGCCTCAGGGTTTCCAGTCTAGGAAGGTACACGTGGACCATGGCCTCGCGCTCCCCCACGGCGAAGCGGTCGTTCATTAATAACTCCGTGTTCACCGAGCAGCCGAAGTGGGGGACAAAGAGCTTTGCGACGGGCGAACTATGCACATAAAAGTAGGTAGCACCAGGCACCTCCCTTGTAAAAATAGTGTCCACTCTCGCGGACACGATGACGTCGTACATGCGCCCGGTGGCCGCCTCGCGCCCCTTGATGATGCCGCCCGTCGCCCTTAGACTATAGAGCGCTCTTAACAAATTCATGAGCGACGCCGAGTTCGCCTCGCGGCCCGTTTCCGGATGATTCCGCGTCCGGTGGATGCCCGCGAGCTGCACCTTGCGGAAGGACCGCAGGAGAGTGGAGAGCTTCCAGTCGACGACCCCTTGATCCTCGACCGAGTAGCGGCACGGCCGGAACGCCTCCCAGGCGTCGGGGTCGGGCAATGCCACGTTCAACTCCTTGCCCCGCGGGTTGTTGATGCGGTCTACGACGTTCGTGTGGAGCAGCACGTCGGCGCTATACGTGTGCTCGGTGTACCGTAACAGAGGTTTTAATAACATGTTCTCGAAGTTGATGGCCGTGGCGTTGTGTCTTATTAAACCAAACAAAGCGATGGCTATTCTTATACCTTCACTCCCCTGCCGGTCGTGCGGCCTGTTCTGTAGGTTGCAGCGCTTGCGGTCGCCGCCCAAGGCGTTGACGCCAACGCGTCCTCTACCCACGACGGCGTCCGTCTCGGCCTTGACCGCCTCCACGTCGATGCACTTGATGAACCAGGGCGTCGTGTCCGTGCAGGGCTTCATCTCCGTTTGCTGGCCCGCGATGCGCTGCACCGACGCGGCCGTGGCGCACAGGAGCGCGTAGGCGGCCCGCCGCATCGTCGTTTCGCGGTCCTATGCCGGCGCGTGGTGCGCAGATCGTTTGGCCAGCGGTCGAATACGGCTACGCTGGCGTGTGGTGCGGCTGCCCAGGGCTCAGCCAAGCGTTTATTTGCTGCCACTCGTCGCGAGGCTGCTCAAGATGATGCGTCCAGCGGTCGTGATGGCTCCTCCGGTGCGTCGTCCTCGCTCCTCCGGCCACCGCGCGGCACAGTGTGGCTGCCGATGCGCATCGCGACCCGCACTAAAATCGTTGGTTTGCCCGACGCACTTGCGCGCTCCTACGCGTCTATAGCGTTCAAATAGAGCCGAGGCGTATAACGCACATCGAGGGCAATTTCGCCACAGCCGCGACGAGAGTCCTCGCCGGGCAGCAATGATGATGCTGGACCCTACACCTGCTCCGATGCCCGCCCCCACGCCGCGGCCGCCACGACCGACGCCAGCGACGACGCCCGGGTCTCCATCTCCGCCCACACCGCTCACCTGCGAGGAGACGCTCGCGGCCGCGCACGAGTCCGCGACGCTGCTCCAGGCTGGCTGGCAGCTTGCGGACATCGTCGATAGTGCTCTGGAGGGGGCCGTCGCCGCCTGCCTGGAGGACGCGCACCGCCACCCCCTGGCCGAGGCGGCGGCGGCGGAGCTGCTCGGGACGAGTTGCGCGCTGCACGGTGTCGAGGCGCGGCCCTGGTTGCTGCGGCCGCCCCACGCCGCGCCGCACGAGCGATCGGCTGTCTTGCACGCCTGCGGGCAGAGCGTGAAGCGCGTCTTGGCGGCAACCTTGGGGGGTGACGACCGGTACGGCGCGGCCCGCGCCGCTTTGACGCCGGCGCTCAGGGTCGCGTACGAGCGGCACGGCGTCCTCTCTACTAGAGAGGACGCCGACGAGAGGCACGTGCGCTCCCTGCTCGCGCTGGTGGACGGCGCGGGCTTCCGCGAGGGCTGGGGCTGCCGCGTCGACGACGACGAAGCGACCCGGACCGCGGACTACGGCGGGCCCGTGGCCGACGCGCCCGCGGGGAGCTCGGAGGCGCTGCGCGTGATCGCGGCCGGCCGGGGCCGGTCCCTGCCGCCGGCGCTGCGCCGGCGGCTCTGGCGCGCCCGGGTCGGTCCCAGTTCCATGGCGCGGCGCGTCGCGCGCGACGTCGCCAAGCTTCGGTACGACGGCAAGCCGTGCCACGTCGCGCACCCGGCGGCCGGCGCCGCGTTGAACGCGGCCTACAAAAGCTTCCCCCGAGCCTGGCGGCACGTCCTTGGTGAGGACGACGCAAAGCTCGTCGAGGACGCGGCCGGGCGCGCGTTGATCGAGCTCCACGCGCTGAAGGGCACGTCCCTGGGCCAGCGCGCGTCGACGTGCGCCGTCGCGCTGGCGTGCCTGGGCGTGCGCCGGAGCTTCGACGACGGCGACCGCTTCACTCCGGCCGAGCTCACCCTGGTGCTGTTGCGTTTATTGTCGCTCCCGCCGGGCCACTCGGCGGACGGCGCGTCGGGCGGGGCGCAGCGGGCCGTCACGGAGCTGGACGAGCGCGACGCGGAGCTCGCGAGGCACCTGCGGGTGGCGTCGGGCGGGCCCGCCCGCCTCGTGGCGCTGCTCGCGGGGCGCGTCGACGGGTATCTGACCACCGTCTTCCCGCTCGACGCCTTATTGTTCGCCTGGGACCACTGTTTGTTGGACGGGTGGCGGGAGGAATTGCCCCGCTTTCTGTGTGACGCCCTGGGGTTGTTGCGGAAGCAACTCCTCGCCGCGACGACGCCGGCGGAGCTCGAGCTCGCGTTGCGGGACGCGCCCCGGTCGCTGCGGACCTGCGACGTGCGCGACGCGTGGCGGGACCGGCAACGGCGGAAAGTCCGGCTGGGGCGGTCGCTCTCGACGAGCCATGGCGAGAACTTGTCGCCGACCCGCATGCAACGCTCGGCGACGTCCAATTTCTAGATTTAATACCTGTGTTGCACAATACTACTTTCCCACCTGCTTTCCGATGCAGTTATTCGTCCCGTGGCTGCCGAAGCGATCGGGCTCGTCATAGCGCTCCTCCCAGCTGAACGGGACGTCGCAGTCGGCATACGGTCTCGGCGGGCAAGGATACGGCAGCGGGACGACGGCGCCGCCGGTGCCCTGCGTCGTCCGGAGCGGAGAGCCAATGATCGAGGGCGTCACCAGGACGCCGAGCTCCCAATGACCACAAAACAATTGCGTATTGTTCACTTGGTGGTTTCCCCAGGCGTAGCCCGATAGGTTTGCGGAGGAGAGCAGACTCCAGCGCACGTCTTTCCCGTCTCCAGAAACGCGCGTCCAGGTCTTGATGTGCGGCATAGCGCGGCACCGAGCGGCGACAAAATCGGAGGACCCGTCCTTCGTCCAGCGGCGGAGCATTCCTCGGGGAGCTTCACGGACGTTCTTCAATGCGGACGGCATGCAACTTCCGGCGCCGTAGCCCTCGACGGAGTCCCGCACTTCCGTCTTGGTGGCCCAGACGAGAAAAAGCGGAACCTTGGGCGGCGGTCGACCCAGCGGCTTCGGGGCGTGGAAGGCGGCCGAGAGGGCGGCCAATAACTTCGGGGCCGGCCGTGAAAACGACGAAAACTGACAGTAGATCTCGTCGTCGGCGCGCTGCGACGCGGCATCCGACTCATTGGCGAGGAGAGCCGCGAGGCGATTTACGCCGTACAAATGGAGGTCGGCGCCGGAGTGGTAGCCCGGCGTTGCCGCGACGAGTCGTCCTTTAGCGCCGGAGAAATCGAACTTGCGCAGCGCGTCCGCGAGCGTCAGCTGCTCGTCGCCGAACGCCGCGCCGAATCCCACCCATGATCTCTTTTGTCCGCCTTTGTGATTTTGCAGCGTCTTCATATATTTAACAAGCTGCTCCTCGAAGTCGCTGCTGCCAGCGCCGGCCTTTTTGAGGGGAAAATCTTGCGTCCAGACCCCTTGCGTCTTCTTGAAGCAATCGCAGTTAATAATATTGGCTGTATGAATGGACACGCGCAGACTATCTTCGAACCCGACGAGGAAGAACTTGGCGTGGTGGCAACCATAATCGTTCTTGAAGGGTTTGCCCGTCCGCGAGTGGATGAACTCGAGCTTCTTCGGCGTCATGTCATGGATCTCGGCGCGTGGGAATGTGCTCGCCAGGTGGCGTGCGGTGCCAGCCTCGCCGTGGAAGATGACGCACCGTTCCACGGTCTTCAGCTGGGGCAGAATTTGCTCCAGCGTGCGGCCTGAGATCATGTAGTTCGAGACCACGAACCACTTGGGCCGGCCCGCGCCGACGTCGCTGAGCGAGACCGCGCCGCGGTTGCCCGGGGAGTCCGGACCTCCCAAGGCCGGGCACTGCAGCGGGTGCCACGCGTAGGGCGTGGAGGCGTCGTCGGTGTTGCGGGAGTCGGCCTCCTCCAGCCGCGCGAGCGCCTGCTTGTAGCGCGCCTCCACGTCGCTCCGCTCCACGAGATCCGCGACGCCCAGACCCGCGGCGCGTATCGTCTCCTTCATCACCTTGATCGATTTGGACGCAGCGGGAAGCGCGAAAGCAGCGGGTTGCGCGGGCGCCGAAGCTGCCGCCGCCGGTGGCGCGGGCGCCGAGCCGATGCAGATGACAGAACTGTCATCGCTGTCCTCGCCGCGGAGATCGACAACGCACTGCTTCTTTGAATTTGGGGCCTCCTCAGCCATCACGAGTGCGGTTTGACGCTGCGGCGCAAAGCTGTAATGTATGCTGCGTGTCTGCGACGAGCTGAGCACAGCTTGGCCCGCGCTAAAATGCGTATGGCCGCGCGGCGGTTCTCGCGCGGTCTGTCACGGGTTTTTAGTGCGGGTTTACACTCAGAGCAGATAGCGCCAGCGCTGCGGAAAAAGTAACTGGACCAGGGGCTACCCGCGAGAGCATCGCATTCTTGCCAACAAAACAGTCACTCACAGGGGCAGCTCTGAGGGGCTGCACCACCATGGGGCACCAGGACGAGCACGAGGCGCACCTCGACGTGACCGTCGTGTCCTTCATGCTGGTGTCATTAATAGCCTTCACGCTCGCGAGCGAGAAGCTGCTCCACGCGCTGCACGGGTGGCTCGGCCGCGGGGGGTCCGTGGGCCAGCAGCTCTTTCACAAAGTGAAGGACGAGCTGATGCTCGTGGGCGTGCTCGCGTTGGTGTTGGACGTGGCGGAGCACGCGATGACGTGCGATCACGCCGTGCTCGAGGCGTTCGAGTGGGCGCACCGTTTACTCTTCGTGGCGGCGCTGGTCTTAGTGGCGTTCGCGGTCACGCTGGCGGGCGCCTGCGCGGCCCTGACGACGCGGTACCACGCCGTCGAGGGCGTGTCGTTAGAAAGTCTCTTCGTAACAAATAGGGACGCGTCCATCCGGGTCGCCCACACGGACATCCGGTGGCGCGAGGCGGCCACGTACTTTGCATTGCGGGAGGACTTCTTCGCGCGCTGCGAGCTACCGGCGGCCTTCGCCTTCTCCCGCTACCTCGAGGGGGCGCTGAAGGAGTTCATCGTGGACCAGGTCGAGATCTACGCGTCGGCGTGGGGTATCGTCGTGCTCGTGGTTTCAATGAATTGGGCCCGGAGCCGGTATACGCCCCCATGGAGAGAAACGGACGTCTTTATGAGTGGCGGCTACGTCCTCGTGGTGCTCGCGCTGCTCTTGAAGAAACGTGAGGACGCCGCCTGGGCCGCGCTGCGGCGGGACCTCGGGTGCGCCACCGACGATGCGTTGGTGGAGGCGTGCCGGCGCGCGCATAAGCACCGCACGGCGGAAAAGGCGGTGAAGGACGAGGCGAACCTCGCGCGGACGATCGAGCGGCGGGAGCACACGCGGGAGCTCGCCCAACAACCGGCGGCGCGGGGGTTCGCCGGGCGTCTCAAAGCGCTGCGGGACCATCGCGCGGGCCGGCTGGACGATAACAGGCACCACGCGCGCACCGCGGCGCAGCTGTCGGCCTACGTGAGCTGGGTCCTACTCCTGCTCTGCTTCTATGGCGCACTCTTGGTCCTGAGGTACGGCGCGCTCGCAATAAAAGTGTCCCGCCTCTACTTCCTCGCGACGGCGCTGCCGGTGCCCCTCCTCTGTTATGTGGTTGGAAAACTGGTCCACCGCACGTCTTTTGTGGTCGCGGTCTCGAAGGTCGACGAGGCAGCCGTCGACGAGTGCCTGGAGGCGTCGCTGCAGACGTCGCACGACGTGGCCGCTCTTAGAGCCACCTTCCGCCAGGCCTTCGCCGATCACGGGGGCCGCTCGCGGATGGACCTGCGGGCCGTGTTCGATCACTTTGAGTCGTCCGGCGACGGGGAGCTGGACCGGGACGACGCGCGGGCCCTCGTCAAGTGGGTCCTCAAGCGGCGCATCTCGAAGGACCACTTCGACCGCGTCTGGCGCGAACTGAACGTCGACGAGATCGGCGGCATCGGCTTCGCGGACTTCTCGTCGTTCTTCGACGACCCGGCGTGGGCACTGGCTTCAGACGCCCAGATCGACCTGCGCGGCGTCACGTCAAAGCGGAGCCGGTCGTTCTTCTCGCGCAAGAAGCTGTCTAGTCCTAGTAAGAAGATAAATTAGACGACCGGCGGCTCCTCCAGCGGCGGTAGGGTTCCCGCCCGCGCGAGCTCGATGATCTCCTTCATGCCCTTGACGGTCTGCTTCAGGTTCGGCCACGCGGGCCCGTACGACATGCGCAGCTTGTCGATGTACGGCGACTTGTGGAAGCGGCGCCGGTGGAACGGGTTCACGTCGAAGAAAATTCCCGGGACGCATATCACTTGGTGCCGGACGCAGTACTCGAAGAAGACGACGCAGTTGTTCAGCGGTGGAGGTAGGGCAGAGACGTCCGCCCAGATGTAGAACGTGGCCTTCGGCACCTTGGCCTTGATGCCCATCGCTTCGAGCTCGCGCACCATGTAGTCGCGTTTCGCTCTAAAATGCGACTGAAGCGCGAGCGCGTCCTTCTCCACGAAGCCCGGTTCGAGCAGGGGCACCGCCGCCTTTTGCAAGGGGTTGTTCGGGCCGCCGTCCATGAAGCTCCCGATAGACCCGATGACATCAATACAATGCTTGGGGCCGACGACCCAGCAGCAGCGCCATCCTGGCAGGCGCCAGTTCTTCGTGAAGCCGTTCACGATGCAGATGGGGTCCTTGTCCACGTCCTCCACGAATTCCGCCGAACTGAGCGTGTGGAAGGGCCGTTCTGAGGAGTCCGCCTCGTACATGTAGTGACTGTAAAATTCGTCCATGATCATCATCGTGTTTTCATTCCGCGCGATCTCGACGTACTGCTGGAGAGTTTCGCCCTCGATGGGCTCGCCCGTAGGATTGGCCGGGTTGCTCCAGAGGGAAAGCGCCGAGGCCGTGCAGCTGAATCTGGCGGCGTAAATGCTCCGGCGACGTGCGGAGGCCGTCTATGTCGTGCGAGACTGCGATCGGTGCGACGCCTTGGAACTCGCCGAGGAGCTGCTGGTAGGCGGTGCAGTCCGGGAGAAAATAACCGACGTTGACATTATGCAGCGAGGCCATCAAACGGGAGAGGCCGGCCCGCCCACCGGGCACGATGGCCATTCCATACGAGCCGTAACGGCGAAGCTGGCGTGGCGGCCGCCGCTGCGGTGCTCGAGGTCCGACGACCGGGTGCGCAGGTTCTGCTCGTCGAGCGCGACGGCGGACGTGGCGAGCAGGGCAATAACGAAGCATGCCATGATTAGTACCTGCGCAGTCACAGCATTAACTAGCATCCTTTCCGAGGGACGTAAGTGCTCAAGTGTGTGAAGAAAGCGGGTAGGAGACGTGAGGTGCGCGGCGCGGCCAGCGATCGACACGGTATGAGTGACGAACCGCGCCGCGCACGCAACACGACGTGCCGACGTCCGCCAGGCTGCTCGGAAACTCTTTCCACTCGCTTTGCGTGTCGCGTAAGCGGCTTGAATTGTTTGTCAGGAGGCGCGCGGGAAGACTCACCTAGACGCTTACGCCAGAGGATAAAGCAGCGGGTTTAATTGCGAACGTAAAAGCGCCGAACACAGAGAGCCGAGAGCCAAAATTAAATGCAGGTCGAGTTCGGGTTACCTTGATCAAGGTAGCGCACAAAGGGAACTAAGGAACCCCTATCGCACAGCTGCGGTCGCGAGAGGACAACTCCTGCAGCTCCTATTTGACATCCGAAGCGAACGGGGCGGCGCACGCGGCGCCGGCCTCAAGCAAAGCACCCGTTGTCGTCTTCGTCGACTTCTGCCGATTCAAGCTTCCGCTGCGGCGGGTCCACGGCTCGTTCGGCATCACTGCGCGAACCCCGGTAAAAACCCGTTTTGAAAAAATACCAGTGCCGGGTTTTTTGCGGTGCACGGTGCGCGGCGCGAGGCGGCTGGCCATTCCTGCGCACGCGGCGAGGGGTGCGTACGTATATTGTGCTGACCATTCGTAGTAGAGCTCACGTGGGAGCAACAGTAGCACGCTGAGAACGATGAGGTGCTGCTTCGCTGTCTGTGCTGCCCTGCTGTGCGTGTGCGCAGCCGAGGCGCCGGACCCGGAGGCGGATAGTATCGCAGCGGACCCGTTGGACGTATTGTTGGTCGCGGTGGGCCTGCGCGGCCACGCCGTGCCGCTCGCGCGGCTCGCGGCGGCGCTGCGGGCGCGCGGCCACCGCGCCACGCTCGCGACCCACGACTCCGCGGAGGCGCGGCGGTGGGCCCGCGAGGCGGGCGCGGCCTTCGTGTCGCTGGGGGCGCTGGAGCCGGCGCCCGTCGCGAAGACGACGACGGTCGCGGAGCGGGCGGCCGGTTTGATGGCGGCGGCGCTGCGCGGCTTCAGCGACCCGGCCAAGGACAAGGACGTAGATGGGTGGGACACCATTGAGGAGGAGGACGAGGGGCCCCTCGACGCGCGGCGGCTGCTTTTAGCCGCGCGGCGCGCGCGGCACGAGGCCGCCGCGCAGCACCTGAACCAACCGCACAACGGCTCCGTTGTGGACACAACCCTGATCCCTCCGAGTGTCACGTTCGCCAAGGCCTCGCGCCGGGCGACGGCGCTGGGCGCCCTCAGTTGCCTGATGAACGAGCTGTACCTGCCGCTCGCGCGGCCGGTCTACGACGCGCTCTACACGCACCTGGCGCGCGGGGCCGCGCGGCCGGACGTGATCGTCATGGACGTGGCGACCCTGGGCGCGCGCGACGCCGCGGACGCGTTCGACATTCCGTTGGTGATCAACGCGCCCACGCTCCTCTACGGGCGCCTCGGCGGCGCGCCCGGGGCCGCGCTCGGCCTCAAAGCCTCGCGCAGTCAAAGAGCGCCGGCGCTGCTCGCGCAGAAACTGTTGGCGCTGGCGTCGACGCCCGCCTTGCTGAATTCGAACCACGCGCGGCGCGGCGTCGGCTTAAGGACGCGCACGGGCCCCGACGAGCTCGTCCCGCCCGCGTTGCTGCGGCGGCCCGCGGCCGGGACGGACTTCCCCTGCTCGGCGCGCGCGCGGACTCTGGAGCTCCTGCCGCCAAGGAACGGCACCTGCGTCAGTGACGGCATTTGTGCCGCGCGGCCGCGCGAGCTGGTCCTGGCGAACACGGCCCCCGGCTTTGACCCGGCCGCGTCGGACCCGCCGGCGCGTGTCCTCGCGACCGGGCCGCTCCTCCCCGTGGACATGGCCGCGTTCAACTCATCAAATCCGCCGCCGGCGCCGGCGCTGGTCCGGCGCTGGCTCGAGCAGGCGGCGAAGGAAGGACCCGGTGTGGTCGTCGTCGCCCTGGGCCGGACGCCGCGCGTCGAGGGCTGGCAGGCCCACGCGTTGGTAAGAGGATTGCAGCCGGCCCCTTCATCGAACGCGTCCGCGTGGCGCGTGCTGTGGGCGCTCGACGAGGATAGAAGAGATTCGCTGCCCCGGGCCCTGCCGGACGAGTTTCGCGTGCGTTCTAGGTTGCCGCTGCTCTCAACGATCGCCCAGCCCGAGGTCAAGGTCGTGATCAGCCACTGCGGCGCCGGCGCGGCGATGGAGGCTTTAGTTTTCGGGAAACCGCTGGTGTGCGTGCCCTTCTTCGGGGACCAGCGGGACGTGGCCCAGCGCGTCGTGGACGCGGGGGCGGGGGTCCTGATCGAGCCGCGGCGGCTCAGCGAGGAGCGCGTGCGAAGAGCGGTGCGGGACGTCGCTTCCGAAAGTTTTCGGACCGCGGCGGCGCGGGCCGGCGCCCAGCTACGGGCGCCGGGCGGCGTGCAGGCGGCGGCCTTGGCGGTCGAGGCCTGGGCGGCCCACGCCACTGTTTGCGGGCCGGACGTGGACCTCCCCTGGCACTGCGAGGTCGGGCTGGACCGGCTCTGCGTGGCCGCGGCGGGCGGGATCCTCCTGGCCGCGGGCGCGGGGAAGCTGCTGAGCGCGTCGTTTCAATTCTAATTCTCATTAATTCTCGAACGCCCGTGCACAAACGCGGAGTCATGCATAACGTTTTTGCCGACCCGCACGATACAAGCTGGTAGTGCACTAGTGGTAAAAGTCGATCTCATCGCCCCATTTGCGAGAGCGCATAACGAGTGCACTCGACTGCACGCCATCGTCGCGACGACTGTTTGATTTCGTATAGCCTGCAGGAGCGCTAGTCAACAGCAGCCGCGCGAGCGATAATGGCCGAGCAAATCGAGGAGCACGTCGCCCTGGATTTGCACCACCTGAGCGCGACGTACAAGGTGCCCGCCGGCACGGGCGCCGCCCTCACGGCGCAGGCACGGGACGCGACGCAGTTGTTAGTGGCCGGGCTGTTCGCGCTGCCCGTCGAGAAGACGAACGAGGGTCCCGTCGTCACACTCCCGACCGCGACGACGGCCCTGCCGCGGGAGAAGCCCGTGCCCGTGCCCCGGGCGGAGACGAAGTGGGAGAAGTTCGCCAAGGACAAGGGCATCGTCCCCAACAAGGCGAAGAAGTCGCGCATGGCCTGGGACGAAGAAAGAGACAAGTGGGCGCCGACCTGGGGCTACGACAAGGCCGGTGGGGAGGAGGAGGACCGAGCCATCATCGAGGTGTCGGAAGCAGATGTGAGGGAGGGTATTGACCCGCGCGAGGAGGCGCGCGCCGAGAAAAGAGGAAGGGTCGCCAAAAACGCCGCGCAGCGCGACGCGAACGACGCCCGGGCGCGGAAGAAGAAGCGGGGGGGCGACCCGGACGCGGCGTTGAGTGGGTTGCCCGTCGATTTACACGACCAGGGCCGCCTCGGCAAGAAGAAGGGGAAATTAGGTGTGAAGGGCGCGCTGGAACGGGCCCAGGTCGCGACGGCGTCTCTGGGGCAGTTCGACGCCAAGGTCGAGGGCGAGGGCAAGCGGCCCACGGGCCCCGCGCGCGGCCGGAAGCGCCAGTTCCTTCCCGCCGCCCCGTCCGGGGGCTCGGACGCGCAGCGCGGCGCGGCCATGCTCGCGGAGATCGAGCGGCCCCGGGCCCGGGCGCCGAAGAAGGGCCAGGCGGAGCGCATGGACACGCACGACGGCGACCTGCCGAACGAGAGCGGCTTCAAGCGCAAGAAGGGCAAGGCCGCGGCGGGCAAGATGAAGAAGATTACGAAAAAACGGGGAGTGTAATGTGACACAACATAAAGTATATACCAGGGGGGTGCTCCGAAACTTGGCTGCTCTGGTGATGAGACGTCGCGCCGATGGCGTTCTGCGCGGCCACCCCTGGGCACGCCATCGACGTGCTCTCCCGATACCACGCGCCGCGGCGATGGCGTCGGATCACCAGCCGTGCGCGCTGTACGGCTTGATGCTCCGGAGCCTCGAGACTCGGAGCCGCGCGGCCCGGCTGTCGGCGACGGCCTCGCGAATGACCGCCATCTCGCCCTCGCCGACGCCGGCGCTTCGACGGCCCACGCCGGCCCAGACGACTTGCGATGAGCCGCGGCCCGCCGTCAGCAAGCGCGAGACTTTTGGGTTATTGCGCCCATCCTCGAGATATTGTTGCTCCGGCAGCGTCGCCGTCGAGTTCACGATTTTGGGCTTGCCGAAGGCGTCCGAATACTCCAGCACGGCGCCAAACACGAGGTCGCTGTCCTCCCGTCTCCGCGTGCCTCGCGAGAGAGCCGGTAGGTCCTCGTACTCGGCCACCGGCTTGAGCCGTCTCGCGGCCTCGTGCTCGGTGATAGGCGGCGGGAGCAGCATCTCGACGCCGTTCACTTTCTTGCGTTCCGCGATGCATTTTCCGAGCGCGTCGCCGGCGATGGCGTGATCCGCGGCATCGCCCACAGCTCGGAGCGCCGTGCCGCGCGGACCCTCGATGATCATCGGTTGCGCGTCGCTGGGTGTACTTGACGTGGCCAGCCGCACGAGCGCCGCAACGCTTGGTGACTGCCAAGGCTGTGCTGCCAACGCTCGGTGTGCCGTGTCGCGGGCGCGGCGACGGCGTCTCGGCGGATCAGCCGATGAGGGCCGGCGCCGTGGCCGGCCGCGCGCTGTCGATGGGCCCAGCATCGATCTATGGTTCGTGCAGGTCTCTATACGACAGCCGCACGCTGCCCACAGCCTGATTTACGTCAGTCGCACTGCCCTCCTGGAACAAGCTCGACAGCGCCTCCCAAAGCGCTCTGCCACTCGCAAGCTCCACTCGCATGTCTAGCAGACTCCAAGCCAGGGCGAGTCGGAGGAAACCGATGGCTGTCGATAGATATCAAGACCCTTGGAATGGCACGCTGGTTTCTTCCCACTTAGCGGCGCGCGCCGCCGCTTTTTGTATAAAGTGCGCACGTCTCGTCAGGAGTGTCACGGAAGCCTGCGCGGCCGGACCACAGTCCGAGCCCGCCGAAAAAACGGTCACGGTGATACCTAGTAGGAAGCCACTAGTAAAAATTGTGAAAATCGCAATTGTGCTGCTCTCCGTAAAAAGCAGCGCACGGACAGTGTGGGCATCGTCTGGTAAGAGCACAGCCCACGCAGTACCACCAACCCCCCCGTTACCGCCCCGCGGCGTTGCGGTAGCCCCCCGGTGCGCATAAGCCCGGAATCGCGGCTATGAGCCTGATAGCCCCAAGCGCAGTAGACGCTGCCCGCGCGCCGGAGGCGGCGGCGCGCCCGTCGCAGCGGCCGTTTCGCCGCCCGCGCCGCCCCACGCGCGACATTACGGGCAGCCCGCCGCCCGCAAACCTCCCGCGCGCGCCGGCGCGCCTGACACCGTTCGCCCCGCGCAGCACCGAGCACCGCTGGCCAGCAAAGAGCTGCCATGGACGCGGCCGCCACGCTCGCGGACCTCGATGGCCTGCCCGCCGATGGACTCGCGGAATTAGATGAACTCGCCTACGCGCTACCGACGGTCGACACGCTCAACATCGGCCTCGCGGGCACCTACGCGGCCATCATGCGCTCCACGACGCGCGAGCCCAACGCGGGGCCGCGCACCAGCGGGCGGCGCCGGAAGCCTTCGGTCCTAGTCCACCAAGTCTCGATCGACGACCTGGAGCCCGAGCGGGTGGTGAGGCCGGCCTGGGCGGGGGACGTCAAGCTGAGTGCGGTCAAGGTGAAGAGATTAGTGGACTCGGACGTCAAGGTGATCGCATCGGAGGACATCTGCGAAGCCATGGACGTCGACGGCAAGGTCTCGCAGACGGATTATGGGCGGTGTGGCGGCATGCTTTCTGGATGATTGGGGCCGAACAAGTTCTTCGTGGATTATAGCAAGGGCCTGCGCAGCAAGTACAAGCGCCACCGCTGTACGAAGCGGCGTCCTTTTCTTTAACGTTGTCAGCTCACCGGTCCCACGCAGGCAAGGGGACGTTCAGAGAAGGCGAGTTGAGGGTGGGCAAGATCCCGCCGCGCGCGCGCAAGGACGTGCCGGCGCGGCGCGTGCACTGGTACCACCCGGCCTGCATCTTCAAGTCCTTCGAGCGGGCAAGTAAGAAGACCAAGACCATCGACGGTTGTCAAGACGTCGAGGGCTTTGAGGACCTGCATCCTCAAGATCAGCGCGACCTCGGCGCCAAGATCGAAAGTTGGGCCGCGCGCAAGGCCGTCTCGCTGGACAACTACAAGCCCAAGAAGAAGCGCCGGGCTTCGCCATCGGCCATGGCTCTGGCGCTGGCCTTGTCGCGGGAACCTAAAAGACTGGCCTCGGAGCTCGCCACGCCGGAGCCCGGTCAGCGCATGGTGGCGAACGGCTCAGAGTTCGTCACGCCGCCGGCGTCCCCCTCCCGGCCGCCGCGCCGCGGTCCCGCTAGAGGCGGGTGTCGCCCCGATCACGCCGAGCGACGAGCCCTCCAGTGACGAGGAGCGCTCGATGTGTTCCACGGATTCTCTCAGCGCCTTCTTCCCGGCGGACCCCATGACCCGCGAACTGCTCGAGGACGACCTGCTCGCCATGCCTCTCGATTCGTTAGCTTACTTCGACGCCAACGACACGCTGGACTTCGGCGCGCTCCTGCCGTCCATCTTCGACGCCGAAGACCCCACGGAGGGGGTCTGACCCTCTTCTCCCCCGGCGACCGCGCCTGTACGAGGCGCCGCCACCACCGGTCTGGCCCCTGCGCCGCCGGCGACGACCCCCCCCCCTCTTCTGTTACCGGTATGTCCCCGGTATGTTCCCGCTGTCCAAGTGTGTAAGAAGCCTCGTGTTACATGGGTGCGCCGGGCCCGGCGCTGTCTCTTTTTGTTTCTCTGTAGTCCCGTCCAAGTGTCCGGGTGCTTCCGTGGAAGTGTGATTCGCGTCGAAGGCGTGGCGTGGGTGCCGGTAAAGGTTTGGTGCTCTCCGGCGGGTTTCGCGCCTGCGTCGTCCGTGGTTTGTCTCAAGACGCCACCCGCACCCATCGTGGTGCAGTTCGTGCAGAGTGCTACACGGTTTTCATTCGAGTGATATACGAGTCTACGCGCAACCAACGTTGCGAGTCAATCGCGTGCGCCAGCGCATTGCGACCAGCACAGCCGTACAGGATAGCAAGTAGGGGAACCAGTGACGCCCTCGACGCGGATGCGTTGCATCATCATGCTCGCGACCGCGGTCCGCGCGCTGCGCGGTCCGGTCCTGTGCTCGCGGCCGCTCGCGCGGCGCGCCGCCGCGGCGGTCGCCGAGGTCCCGGCCGAGTCCAACCCGTTCTCCATCGTGAAGGACGACCTCAAGCTGATGAAGTTACGGATCAAGGCCCTGGTCGAGAACACGCTGGACGAGCCGGGCCGCGGCGGCCGGTCGCGGTCGTCGGGCCGGTCGCACCCCCTCCTCCAGGAGGCGGCGCGCGAGTTCTTCGAGAGGCGGGAGCGCGCCTTCCGCCCCGCCGTCGTGTTGCTGGTGGCGCGGGCGGTAGAAGCGACGGCCCAGGGGGAGCCCGTCACGTCGCGGCAGTGCTTGCTGGCGGAGATCGTCGAAATGATGTGCACCGCGACCATCGTGCACGACAGCGTCCTGGAGGACGACGAGGAGGCCATGCTCGGGAACGTGGCGCACAAGACCTACTCCCAGAACGCGGGCAACAAAGTGTCAGTCTTAGCGGGTGATTTTTTATTGGCGCGGTGTTCTGTAGCTTTGTCTCAGCTAGGGGATTTGACGGTCGTCGAGCTGATGGCCACGGCCCTGGAATCCATGGTCGAGGGCGGCGTCGTCAAGTACCAATGCTCTGTTTCCAAGGTCGCTCCGGACCTCAAGGACTACGAGAGTCGCGTCAGGCTCAAGACGTCGTCGCTCATCGCGGACGCGTGTCGAAGCGCCGCGATACTGGCAGGCGAGGCGCAGGACGGGCCCGTCGCGAACGCGGTCTACGACTACGCCAATTCCTTGGGCCTGAGCTACCAGGTCATGTTCGACACGATCCGCTACCACCAGATCCTGGAGTTGGCGCAGTCGGCCGAGTCGGACGCTAGTATTTCAGAAAGGATCCTGCAGGAGTTCATCTCGTCGCCGCCGGTCATCTTGTCGGAGATCGCTCAGGTGAACGAGGCGACGGCCTGTAGGGCGGCGCTTATTGAGTTGTCTACGCACGTGGACGCCAAAAGCGGATTAGCACACGCCGTCGCCCTGTCCAAGAAGCACGCCGACGCCGCCAAGGCGGCGCTGAGTGTACTGCCGGACTCGCGCGAGAAGCGCGCCCTGGGCATGATGGCGGACTTCGTCAGTCAGGAGGACCAGGTCGGGCTGCAGCGGGCCAAGTACCGCGAAGTTGTCGCCGCGGCGGTGTAAGGGTCCGAGGGTAGTTAGTCCCCCGGGAGGTGCGCCGGCATTTTCCACGCATGATAGGGCGGTTCGTCGGTGGCGCGGGGGCTGCTCCACCTATCGAAAGCGAAGAGGCACGGGTTTTACGACTCGCCCCGCGCTCTGACTAAACATAAAGACGCAGTAGCTGCAACCACGGCGTGCAGGTATTGCAGAAGTCCACTGTCGTCCAGCCAGCACCGCACCCACTGCAAATAGAACAGCAGCGCCGGCATACTGCAACCACTGCCATGGTCGCCACGCGCAGCGGCCGGTCCAAGACGTCCGCGGACGCGAGCGAGTCGACACTCCTACCTCTAGTAATCAATTTGTTAGGGTGGTACGGGTGCAACGCCTTCTTCAACGTCCTCAACAAGGAGGCGCTGAACCGGTGGCCGTACCCATGGACCGTGGCCTGGCTGCAGTTAGTGGCAGGTGTCGTGATTGTGGTACCTTTATGGTTATCCGGTATGCGCAAGCCGCCGAAGATGGAGCCTGACTGGGTCGCGAGGACCTTCGGGCCGATCGGCGTGCTACACGCCGGGGGGCACGGCGCCCAGGTCGTGAGCTTTGGAGCTGGGTCGGTCTTCATGGCCCACGTCATCAAGGCCCTGGAACCCATCGTGGGGACGGTGATCGGGTACTTCTTCCTGGGGGCCACGCCGTCGCTCCTCACGAACGTATCCTTGGTGCCCATCGTGGCCGGGGTCGTGTACGCCGCGTCCAAGCCGGGCGGCATCGACCTCGGCGGCCTCACGTCGCTGCCCGCCATGATGGCCATGGTGTCTACAATAGCGTTCGCCTTCGCCAAGGTCCTCGCGAAGCGCCAGATGACGCCCAAGGTAAAAAAGGCCCGGAATTTGGACGCCGGCAACGTGTATGCTCTCCTTACATTATGTTCCTGCGCCTGCATTACGCTGCCCGCGTACATCTTGGAAGGGCACAAGGCCTACGCCGCTCTAAGTCAGACGGACGCGGCCACCGTCTTATCTTTAGTGGGGCGGTCCGGCGCGCTGTACTACCTCTCGAACGAGTTCTCGTTCCGGGTGCTTGACCTCCTTGGGCCCGTGAGCCAGGCCGTGGCGAATGCCGCGAAGCGCGTGTTCGTCTTAGCGGCCGCGACCACGTTCCTGGGCGAAGAGCCCTCCCAACGCAAGATCGTGGGTTCCTGCGTCGCGCTCCTAGGCGTGTTGGGCTACGGCTTGTCGAAGCGGCCGCCAAAGGCGAAGGCCCGCTGATGTTCGTTTCCCGCGCGCTCTTAAGTTTCTATCTTCGCTCATATACCTAATACACCGCGCGCGCTTAAGTTTCTATCTTCGCTCATATACCCCGTCGCGTACCGCGACTACTTCTTCGGCGCCCCCACGCCGTACGTCACCGGCTGGGCGATGCCGCGGATGTTGCCATAATATTTCGGCTGCGAGACAGTCCCGGGCGTCTTCGACGCGGTGGTGGCTTGCTCTTTCGCGGCCGCGTTGGCGGCCGCCTTCGCGGCCTTTGCGGTCTCCTTCGCTGCCTTCGCGGCCGCTTTCTCGGCTAGAATTCGTTCCTTCTCGGCGATTCCTCGGGCTTGCGCGAACAAGACGTCGCGTCGATGGCGTGGCGGTGGCGTAGAAGTCGGCCGTCACGCATCGCCGCGACCGTCGCGCCGATGAAGGCACCTCGTCGACTCGGGAGCCGCACCTCGGCCGACGCGTAGCCCTGGCCCTGCGCCTCGACGTCAAACTTCTTCCGCTCGGCGTCGAACTGCGCCCGGAGGCGGGCCTGGACCTCGGGCCTCTGGTCGCCCGTGAGCGTCCCGGGAACAACCTGCTTCTCCCTGTTCCACATGCCCAGATAGCCGTTGTTGTTCTGAAACGGGCCGCCGGGCACCAGGACCTCGCTTTTCCCCGGGACGCCAAGGCGGAAGATGCCATCCCCGCCCATGCCGGCGCCCTTGTAGATGACACCCTCGGCGACAAGCGCCGCCGTTAACGTGGACGCCGCGGCGAAGAGCACAAGACCCGCCGCGCCGGCGGCGCCCGCGGCCGGCAGAGCCGAGAGCGGGTTCTCGCGGGCCTCCGACACGAAGGCGACAGCCGCGACCTTCAGGTCCTTGGTCGACGGCAGCAACGGCGGCGACCTGCGGCACGCGATGCGTGATGAAGGCTACTTTTCGAGTCGTGGTAAATGATTTGCAGGCGGCGGCCGCGGCGCGACGGTGTCGTAATTTGCGCACGCGCGTTCATTTGGTTATTACGCTGGCGGCGCGCGGGAGCTTGAGCGCCACCTCTCCGATACCTGGGAGCTGCAGGGCCGCCGTCGACGCGCACAAAGCAATAACAATTTGGCTGCTGATGGGCATGGTGCTTTTTTACACTGCTTGCGCAGCGTCTCACACAATTTTTAATGCACGATGCGTTGACGACGTGCTTCGACGCGTAGCCCAGCCGCTCAAAAAACCGGTGCGACTTCACACGGCCAGCGCAGTGCGAGAGCCAAGGGCCGAGGCTCGTGGAGGGCACACGAGCAAATGCGGATTCGAAATCGCGCTGTTTACTCCTACGCGCATGGGTTGTCGGTGGTGCATCTGGCCAGCACCTACTATAGCATGACTGAAGGCAAGGGACGAGGAGGAAGGGACGCCCGCGGACCTTCAAAGAGCGCACAAGTTCGAGGCCCAAACAACGACGCAGTCGACGCGGTCCTTCCTAACACACGTGGGTCACAACAAACTCTTACGTATACAACCCCGTTGACCGGTCGTCGCGCGCATACTCCTCGATGCGCTCCTGGAGCGTCGCGGCTTTACAAACGCAGTAGCGCCCGCAGGTGCCGCTGTGCCAACTCAAGTCCACGAGGAGCGGAATCGCGCCGAGGCGCCGGTTCTTCATCCAAACATAGGACACCAGCGACGCTCGATTGGTCATGGGCCGGTCGGCGACGTCGATGAATTTCAGGATATGTGCGTAGCAATCGCCTGGGAGCTGGGGCTGTCGCGGTAGCGGCGGCGTCGCATGCGATCCTCGTCGTTCTTCCCAAGCTCGCCTGATCGCGGCGCCGCTGATCATCGGCGGGCCGGCGTTCACGAGCTCACACACGCGGCCGGCGGCGGGGCCGGCGCCCAGCTCCGTTGTCAGGGGCGGTGCGCCGTCGTGCCCGGTTCGCGACGGCGGCGGATTTTTGTCTTGGACTTGGAGGTTGCTGCTGGGGGTTTGAACAATGTCATGGTCAGCCCCCTTTGGGGCGCACGGCACACAAACTTGAGTCATTGTCGGCACTAAGACGGGCTGATCTGCCAGGTGGGCTGTCTCAAAATGCCTTCATCCACGAACGTTGCTGTGGTCCCCTCTGATGTACATGCTCTGGCTCTCCCAAAAAACACTAGGCACCCGCACCCACCCGACCTCACAAAGTCGGTCCCTCAGCCGTCCATACATCAGGGTATCTCTCGAAGACATGTGCAGAACGGGATGAGCAGCGGCCGGAGTACGATAAGCACACAAAACCCGCACATGCAGCAAAAATGCCAAAAAGCACGCGCGCCGCACACGGGTTTTAGCGCTCGCATCAAGCATTGGTGCAAGCAGCAGACACTGCTGCAATACCACATTGCAAAACGCGCCCGAGAACGCCATCGCTGCGAGCGCTACTGGATCGCAATGCGGCTGCCAGCCCTGTGCTGCTGCCTCGCCGCCGCCGTCCCCCTGCTGGTAAAAGCTGCCGAGGACGCGCCACTATCGGGCGAGGACTGGTATGGCGACGACACCTGGGTCGTGGTGGTTGGCGCAAGTCGTTATTTTGCGAACTACCGCCACGCCGGCAACGCGCTGGCGGTGCGGAAGGCGGCGCGGCGCTTCGGCGTGCCGCGAGATAGAATCTTAGTGCTCCTCGCGGAGGACCCCACGTTGGATGCGCGCAACCCCCTGAAGGGCGAGGTCTATTTGCACGCGAATGCGCCCTTTGAGGATAACCTGGCCATTGACGACGACGGCACTTACGTCGACGTCGACTATTCAAATGAAGAGGTCACGCCCGAGTTGGTAAGGAATCTTTTGACGGGAAGATATGACGCAGATACGCCCAGGTCCAAGCGCCTGGACTCGAACGCCCAGTCGAACCTATTCATCTACAT
>Ga0114994_10000351_pt1 | contig 30199 bp, 25 predicted proteins | sample ArcticOcean_MG_C_9_FD_87043 | JGI IMG/M metagenome (GOLD analysis project Ga0114994, IMG submission 87043) | Marine microbial communities from western Arctic Ocean - ArcticOcean_MG_CB2_152 | ecosystem: Environmental > Aquatic > Marine > Oceanic | place: Arctic Ocean: Canada Basin | collected...
ACGTTCCGGCGGCGGGACGCGGCGGGCGTGTCCGCGCTGACCGTAGGCCTGCGTTTCATTGGCGGTGTCTTCGGCTTTGCCTACGGCGCGCGGCCGAAACTGAGCGCCGCGCGCGCCTTGTTGGACGCGCTCGTCGTCGCCCTCGTCGCGTGGCACTCGCCGCCAGTGGCGCGGGTCCGCGCCGCCTGCGCCGTGCTTCTGGACCCGGTCTACGGCCTGGTGCGGCGGGGCTGCCTCTGGGCGCACCGGCGGCGGGCGTACGCGCGCGTGCCGACGGAGGGCGAGGCCCCGGTGTCGCCGAAGACGCCCGGCGGGCTCGAGGAGGGCGCCTCGCCACGCCGCGAGAGCCCGGCGAAGGAGGCGGTGGTGAGCGGCGAGTAGGAATTATTTTGACTCCGCCTCGGGGGCGTGGCGTGGACCCTCCTGGCCACGCTGCCATTAACATCCCGCAGCTGGTGGGGTTTGTTTTACGCCACGCGATATCTGGAGTGTCGTCTAGGAGCGTCACCCTTGGAGAGGACCTGGGGGTTGACATTAAATTGAGAAGAAACGCCTCGCGAGGCCGCCGGTAGGGGGGGGTACTCCCCACTGTACCGCCCACTCCTCGCCCCGCACGATAGTCGAAGATTGCAGAGGCAAAACTTCTGGCAGCACCGTCAACCAACTCAAGCTCGCTTAAGGCTGCCCTCGTGCGCCGCGCCGCGCCGCGCCGGTAGACACAACTTCGCTTTCTCGAGCCCTTATTGATGTGCAAGGAGCAATCGCGCCTCCAAAAGAAATTCCGCGGGGCCCGCGCCGGCCTGCAAAGGCTGCTACCGCCAGTCTTACCGCTCGTCCCCGCGGAGCCCGCGCCGGCCCTCAAAGGCTGCAACCGCCAGACTTACCGCTCGTCCCCACAGGCACCGCCACCATGCAGCACCTCCTCGCACTCATCGCCCTCGCGGTCGGCGCCTCCGCCGGCTGCAAGGATTGCAACATCGCCAAAATGGCATGTGGGACGTCAAGTGCGGCGCTCTTAACGATGAGACCAGTAAAATTGCCGACTGGTTCCCCAGTTTTGCCCGTCGCCGCCTCGAGGCTGGAGACAAGGCCGACTTTGAAAAGTTCCTCAAGGCCATGCAGCGTAAGGGCCGCATCGACGTGGGCGACCAGACAGAAGCGGTCGACGAGACGAGTCGCCGCCTCTCGACCTGCGACGACACGTGCCAGTATGCCAACGATGGGATGTGCGACGACGGCTCCCAGGGCGGTTTAGCTTGGTGCACGTGTGGCACGGACTGCACCGACTGCGGCTCGGGGGATTCGTGCGACACGAGCACCAGCGTCTACGACGTAACCGCGGATTCATGCTTCAAGGACGTGTGCTGCGCCGAAAAAAGGACGAGTGCTGCGAGCTGAACGTCGGCGCGGTCATCGGCACCGCCATCGCCCTCTTAGTGGTCCTTGTCGGCTCCATACTCGCGTGCTGCAAATTCTGCCCGGGCTGCCCCATGAACAAGGCCGCAAAGGAAACTGAGATGACCAAGGTCTAGACCCGCGGCTCCCAACTCTCCGTTCAATTCCCCTCAAGCTCACTCACAAGCCCCCCCTCAAGCTCTCGGCGCGCTCAACGCGCCTGCCGATCCGACGCTTTTTGCCAAGTCTTCTCGAGGCGCGCGCCCCGCGCTGCGCCCCCAATCATTTCCGCCCCCAATCATTTCTTGAATCGTGCCCTCCCAAGTCGGGGCCTACTTTACATCATCGTTTAGCTGCGAAGTCAATATTAAATAGTCTATGAAGGGTCCCAGCGGGGAGACAACGTGACCGTAGAGTGTGGTGTAATCGGCTGCGAATGAAAGTCCGCGAGGGAAACCCGGCGTGCGACCATATAAGTAGGAACACTGGCATGGAAGGAAGCGGCCGATCAGACCATCTCCTTGGCGCCTATCGGCACCTGGATGGTTGGCGCCGGGCACGACAAAGCTGACGAGTAGGAATTATTTTGTCTCCGCGTCGGAGGCGTGGCGTGGACCCTCCTGGCCACGCTGCCATTAACATCCCGCCGGTAGGGTATGTTTTACGCCACGCGATACCTGGAGTGTCGCCCTTGGAGAGAGCCTGGAGGTTGGCATGAAGAAGACTCGCCACCTCGCCCACTCCTCGCGCGATACCTGCAAGCCCTTCACAGGCCAAATAACACCGATTGTCACCGATCTATACATCTGTACCCGCACGTTGGTCATAAGATCGCAGGTCAAATTTCACATTCGCCCGCGCACTACCACTACTCCATCACCACTATGTTGCAGCGTCTCTTTGCCTTAGCGCTCTGCGGCGCCGCGGCGGCCCAGACTGAAGGCGACGTGCAGCTCGTCAACGGGCGGACGTCCGGGGCGTACGACGGCCTCCTGCAGGTATACTACAACAATGCCTCGTACTCGGTCTGCGACGACAACTTTGAGGACGACCACGCGAGCTTCGTCTGTCAGCAGCTGTTCGGCACGACCTGGACCTCGTGGACGACGGATTTGGGTCATTGCTATACGCCGGTGACGGGCTGCATCGTCGACCTGGGCTGGACGGTCACCGGCACCACGCTCGCCGACAACGTCGAGGGCAGCACGACGATGTTATGCGACCACGACGAGGACGTGTCGGTCGTCTACGCCTTCGACGCCAGCGCGTCGACGGAAGACCAGGCGCTCGACCTCTCGTGCGTCGCGGGCGACTGCGCCCCCGGCTACAAGCAGTGCGGCGACAGCTGGACCTGGTGCTGCGGCGACGACTACCCCGACTGCGGCGACAGCTGGGGCTGGTGCGAGGATAAAAAATCGTCGAAGAAGACGAGACAGGCGGTGCAGGGCGTGCTCATTGGCATTCTCTGCGGCGTCGTCTTGCTCATTGCGCTCTCCGTCCTCGCCTGTTGCCTCTGCTGCCCCAATTGTCCCATGTACCGCTGCGGCCCGAAGCCCGCGGCGGCGCCGCCGCAGGCGTCGGTCGAGATGGCCGGCGTCGAGATGTACCCCGTCGTCACCAAGGCCTGAGGCGCGGACCAGAAATTCACCCTCGATTCACAAGTCCTCCAAAAAGCGACGGTCCCCCCCCCGTCGTAGTTAGCTCAGGTAAGCTCCTCCCCCTTTCAACTTACTAGAACTTTTCAAGTTACTGCCAAATTACTGGTGGGGAATGAGAGCTGACGGCGAGCTCGCGAGGGCAGACAAAGGGAGGGGGGCGGCCAGTCCAGCAGCCGAACGAGGCCCGCTGCGACCGAACGGGGAGGTGATCACGCCTTCGTGTTCGCCAGCTCGACGTCCACGGCCGCGGCGGTGACCACGGGCGGCGCGTCGGCCCCGGCGCCCTGGCCGGCCCAGTCCGGGGACGCCTTGTGGAGGAGGTAGGCGGAGGCCGACGAAAAGGCCAGGTTGATGAACACACACGCGTACATGACGCCGAAGATGGTGTGCAGGCCGTCGTCGTCGCAGTCGTCGTCGGCGTCTTTGCAGTGCTCGTCGATCATCTCGTCGAGGCGGCCGTGCGAGATGGCGATACACGCGATTGCCAGAACGTAGATGGCCGACAGGATCCCCAGGAAAACGGCCGTGCACTTCCAGCCCCGTTCGCCCGTGCAGCAGCAGAGGGCGAGCGAGTACGCGATGATCGAGAGAAGGATCCCAAAAAACTGGAGGTAAATGCCGACGCCCATGCCAGGCAGGCCAATGCGTATGAAGATAGCGGCAAAAACCAAGGTCCACCATATCAGATTGATGATCAGGAAGATGCTCGCCGTGATGAGGCCGAGGATGCTGGTGATCTGCGCAGCGCGGCCCTTGCAGGACCCCTTAGGCACGGCGCAGCAGCCGTGAGAATCCATGGTCGTGTACGGGGCTGCAGACGGGGCTGCAGGAGAGACGGGGCTGCAGGGCAAAAATAGGAACAGGTCAAAATTTTGTCCCCTCCACTGCTGATCCAGATCTCGCAAACTCCTCCTACCAACATCGTGCGGCTCGACCCCAAAACGTCTCTGGTAAACGCCTGGAGGGCTACCAGGCTTATCGCGCACGGGGCGGCATTTGGTCCAAAACGGGTTTTCAGACCCGCACTCGAGATGCATGTTGCAGCCTCACGACTCGTCGTACTGTGGAGATCGAGGGCTCGACTAGTTGCAGCTTTCGCGCGCAAATCGTGAGTGAGTGCGTGCATCTCTGTGCAGTCATGCGAGCCCTAGCCCTGCTCGCGCTCCGCTGCGCACCACTGCGGCGGACAACCTTGCTGCGCGCGCTGAGCGAGGGCGAAAACGTCAACGCGGCGTGGACGAAGGAGGAGGACTGGCGCCTCTGGACGCTGCGCGACGACGCCGACGCCGCGGCGCAGCTCGGCCGCAAGGCCGGCGGCGTCGCGGCGCGGCTGAAGAAGCTCGAGGACCCCAAATCGACGGCGGCGAAGCGCCTCTTCGGGGAGGAGATGACGGAGACCGTGGACGCCGAGGACTTCCTGGCGCTCGACGACGACGCGTTGCTGCGCCAGTGCCGCGTCGACTACAGGCGGGATTCGGGTCCGGGCGGCCAGAAACGCAATAAAGTGGAGTCCGCGGTGCGGCTGACGCACGCCTCGGGCATCGTCGCCAACTGCGCCGACGACCGGTCGCAGCACGTCAATAAGAAGAAGGCCCTGGGGCGTTTGCGACTCAACCTGGCGCACGCCGTCCGGAGTCCAGTGGACCTGGACGCGCCCTTCGACGACGCTACGTTGGCGGGCCTGCTGCCGTGGACTTCGGCGCCGCGCATCGGCGCGAATAACCCGCTGCGGCCGCGCGCCGAACAGCTGCTCCTGGACGTCTTCGACGCGTGCGGGGGCTCTATATCTGATACCGCGACCTATCTAGGCGGCTCGACGGGCCAGCTCTCCAAGGTCCTGACGAAGGAGGCGCGCCTGCTGGACGCCGCGAACGCCATTCGCCGGGAAAAGAACCTCGGGCCGCTGCGGGCGCGCAAGTAGTGAGACGGGTCGCGGCGGGTGTTGTGTAAGTATGTAGACCAAGCTAGTGATACAAATAATTATAAATTGGTCTTCGAGACCGCCGGCTCATCCGGGTCCTCGACCATCTCGAGCTCCGTCGGCCGCAGGTCCGGCTCAGAAGAAGAAGAAGGCGGCGTCCGCCGCACCAGCAAGGGATAGAGGTGCCGATCTAAACCTTGCAGCATGCGCAAAGGTAAAGGCGCGTTCGGCACGCCTGTGGACATGGACGCCGACCGCCGCAACCGTAAGACGGGCGAGTCCAGGGGCGGCGGCATCGGCGACCCGTCGTCCGCGAGCACGCAGTTCCGCGAGATACCTAAAGCCTTCAGCACGGGCACGGTCAGCGCCCCGAGCACGTACATGCTCACGATGATCAGCACGATGGTCGTCGTGGCGAACAGCGTCCGGTGGCCGTGCGCGTTGGGGAACGTGTGCGCGCAGGAGAAGGCGACGGCGCCCCTAAGTCCCGAAAACCAGAGCATGTGCTGCATGGCCGGCGGGATCTCGCCCGCATTTCCAACTTCGGTTGAAGCGCGCGGACTGAGCGACCGCCTATCTTCCCTCTTCCCCTCGCCGTCAATAGGGTCGCCCAGGGTGTCGCCGTCCGCCAGGGGGTCCATGGACGACGACTGGCGACTTTGGGCCTTCCTTAGACTTTTGTTCATGTAGTGGGAGAGCGGATACACGTGCGCGGCTCGACCCGCCAGACACGCGACGATGGCCCAGAACGTCAAAGAATGGGAGTAGTCGTTCGTCCAATCTCTAGTTTTGGCCGGCACGCTTAAGCCAAGATATAAGAAGATGATCGTGTCCGCCAGGTGGGCCAAAGTACTGAGCACCGCCGTAGCGACGGGCTTGGCGTCCACCGTCAACGAAGACTGCAAGTTGGGCGTCGCCCAGTGTCTCACACCAATAGCGGCAAATAGTGTTGCAACAATACCGGACATCTCGATGAGCTCGGCGAGGAACGTCGGGGCCCACACACTGCACGCGAGCGTCACCAACTGCAGCGTGCGCGACGTCGCCGCGGCGCCCTCGTCCGTCGCCACGGAGCCGGACCAGCCGTCCGCCCTTAGGAGTCGTAGGGTCACCGCCGTGCACGCGGCACAGACGCCGCCAACAATAGCGCTCCCCAGAAAGATGACAATAAAGTCCGCGATGGCCAACCCCAGGTTTTTGGCGTTGAATGAGTAGCCCACGAACTTGGAGAAGGTCTTGAACAGCACAATGCCCACGGCGTCGTTGATCACGCTCTCCCCGAAGACGAGATAGAACATTTTCGGGTCGACCCTTAATTCGGTGAAGACTCCAATCACGCTGACAGGGTCCGTGGCCGAGACGAGGGCGCCGAAGGTCAGGGTCTCGGCGAAGGTGATGCCTTGCGGGGCGAGGTGCATGAGCGAGGCTACTTTTAAAATGATGCCCACGATGACGGCGGAGACGAACGTACCAACCACTGCAAACCCGACGATCTGGTAGAAGAGCCCGAACAGCCACTGCGGGTGGAGCTCGTAGCCGCTGTAGAAGATGACCGGCGGTAACAGTCCTAAAAAGAAGAGCGCGTTGTCGAAGCCGAGCAACGCTCCGGAAAAGAAGCCCCGCTTCCCCCTCCTCACGAAGAGTTCCTTGCACAGGAAGCCGGCGGCCATGCCCACCGTGAGCACCACGCAGGCCTCCGGCAAGATTTTGCACTTGAAGCGGTGTTCGAGGACCCAGCTCAGCGCCAACGAGACGACGATGAGTAGGATGAACGCTAGCAGAAATGTGGCGTCCTTCTTGGAGTCCTCGTGGTAGCCCCAGGCGTGGTTCGCCAGGTCATAGATGGGCGTGCCCGACTCGTGCGACGTGAGCTCTCGACCGAAGGTCGCGACAGACTCGCCCATGGTCGTCACTGTCGAGGGCTGATCTCGTTTAACTTAAACAAGCGGCGGCCTTGACGACCGCTGGAGGCGGACGGCGGCGTACGCGCTGGCGGCGGCTGGAGCAGTAGCAGGTCGAGCAGTGGTCGAGCAGTTGTGCTGGCAGCGCGTACCAGTTGCGCGCAGCGCTCGAGCGCTTGTATCACAGCGATGCGTGTGTGTGAACCGCTTGTATCTCGCTTGCGACGGCGGTGATGCGCAGCACGCTCGACGGCGTTTCGAGCTGCAAAAAGTCAAAAACACACCAAAGTTTTCGCACCGCGTCTGCCGGAGGGAGAGTCTACCCGAGGGGCTAAGACGAGTAGAGCGGCACGCAATGCGCACGTAACCTAGTTACACTACTAAGGACTCAAAGGGCCGTCTGAAAATTGTCTCAAACTGCGCCCAGTAAAGGGATTCAGGACTGCGTCGCGGAAGCTCCTTGGAGCCGGGAGAGCGACGCGTGCCCGTGCTGCTGCGGACGCCGGCGCTGCTGATCTCTCGGGGCGGCGTCTGGACTCAGCGGCTGCCCCTGGCCTCGTCTACGATGCGCCATAGGATGCCGCTCCTCGCGGCCCTCGTAGTGGCCGCCGTCGCCGGTCAAACGCCAACAATGAACCCGACCTTCGAGACGGAGCCGCCGTCCTTCCACACGTGGGAGCCAAGTGGCCTGCCGACGGCCCTCCCGACGTCTGCGCCCACGGCGCCGCCCACGGCCGTGCCCACGGCCGCACCGACGAGCCAGCCCTCCGGCGCGCCCACGACGCCGCCGACGAGCGAGCCCTCGGGCGTGCCCAGTGCCCTCCCGACGCCCGTACCGACGGCCGCGCCGACGGCCGCGCCCACGACGCTGCCGACGAGCGAGCCCTCCGGCGCGCCCACGACGCCGCCGACGGCCCTACCCACGACGCTCCCGACGTCCGTCCCGACGACGCTCCCGACGGCGCTGCCGATGGCGTCGCCGAGCGCGCTGCCGACCTCGGATCCGAGCGGCGCGCCCACGGTGCCGCCGTCGTCGGTCCCCACGGGCCTGCCGACCGCCGCGCCGTCGTCGACCCCGACCGCGTCGCCGTACCCGACGGGCGCACCTAGTGCCGCGCCGACGTCGGTCCCCTCCGCGGTGCCGACGCCGCTGCCCTCGGCCACGCCGACGGCCGCGCCGACGTCCGTGCCCACGACGACGCCGACATCGGCCCCGACGGCCTCCAAGCCCCCGACCCCCGTGCCGACCGCGGAGCCGACGCCCGGGCCGACCGGCGCCCCGACGTCCGTGCCGACGTCGCTCCCGTCGTTACCGCCGACGCTCAACCCGACGACCTTCGCGCCGTCCCCGGCACCGAGTTATTTGCCGACGGGCCTGCCGACGGCCGCGCCCTCGTCGACGCCGACGGCCACGCCGACCGTGGCGCCGTCGTCCACACCGACGACGGCCGTGCCCAGCCCCGGGCCGACCGAAACCCCCACGAGCGTGCCCAGCTCAATACCGTCGTCCGCGCCGAGCTCCGCGCCCTCGTTTGCACCCACACCCACGCCCACGCCGGTGCCCACGCTCACGCAGTACCCCACGTCCCTCAGCGTCGAGGTCAATATTGCCACGGGCGTCTCCTTCGCGAATTTGTGCCACGAGGCGTTAAACATGGACCCCGACGCCTTACGTGCCTTCCGAAGGGCCATCGTGGACGAAGTGCGCGTGGCGGACTCGGAAGATGATGTGGAGGCCGTCGTCGCGTCCCTGGTGCCGACGACGCCGGTGCCGTCACACGTGCCGTCGTACGCGCCTACATCCTATGCTGATGTCGAGGAGGAGGATACCGAGGAGGACGACGACCGACGGCGGCTCTCGCTCGTGCCGCCCTGCGGTTCCGGGCTCGTGGCGTTCGGTGTCCGGTGTCGGTGGCTGGCCCCTTTGGATGACGTCAACGTCACGCGGGCCGAAGCCTGGTGCTGGCGCACGGTGCGGCACCAGCTCGCGTACGCCCTGGGCAACGGGACGCTCGCGGCGGCCCTGGCGGTGCGCGGCAACCACACCGCCTTAGCGGGCGCGACCGTCGATGTGGACGCGACGCTCGCGGAACTCGCTGGCGCGTCCCACGACGCCACGGTCCTCACGGACGCGCCGACGCCACTTTCGTGGAGCGACAACTGCGAGTGCGTGCCCGGCGCGCCGACGAAAATCCTGACCCTCGCGTCGTCGACGGACGGCTGCCCGCGCGTGTGCACGGCGCAGGCCGGGCGGGCGAGCCCGCCGCCGACGGCGGCGAGTAGGAGGTAAAGTGATATTCTTCAAGTTATGCGCTAACGGGGTTCCCGCTCCGCGAATTCCTCGAGTAGCCTAGAGACCCGGTCTCGATCGAATTGGAATCCCGGGCGCTCCGTTTCGCGGATTTTCACTACGACGTCCAGCTTCCCCTGGATTCGCTGCGTGTCGGGGTGGGCTGTGCCTAGCACCTGGCGCATGGTTTTGAGGACATGTTTGTAAAGTGCCTCACATTCATCCAGGTCCTCGCGGGTCATACCAGCTTCGTCGGCGACGAGCAAGATATTACTGGCGAGGCATTCAGTCATCTTCAAGACCACACGATCATCGCGACCGAGGCAGCGCCGGGCAACGGGCAGTTTGTGTCGCAATAATGAGATTGCTTCATCCATTAGTTCGTTACAAGCGAGCGCGGCGGACAGGCTCACTGCGGCTTGACAAGCCATAGAGGCGTCAGGATTTCTAGAATTGTACCTGGCGTAAATCTCACGACTCAATGCGAGAGCCTCAACGTGTCGACCAAGGTCGCTGTAGGATAAGGCCAGATCTGTTTTTAAAGCAAGGGCGAACGCTTGTCGCCCATTTCGCAATGCATTCCTCTTGCACCCGCACCGAGTCTATGGGCTGCAAGCAGTTCGCAAGCTGCCTCATCGCCACAAAATAAGTCACGTCCCTCTCTGGCCTACTGTTGTAGGCTTTCCAGCATGCCTAGCCGAGGGCGCGTTGCACGACACCGTGATACTGTTGCTCGTATAGGCTGCAAGTGTCCCACCGCGTATAGTTCACATGGCCCGAGTTCATCTCCGATTCCTCGACTACGACCTGTGCCTGCCGCGCCAAACACGACACGTGCACGACGCCCAGTTCTGGAGAAGAAACGTCGTCACGATCTCCACACGCGCATCCACGCACGAGGCCCTCTCCCGTGCGCGGGTGCACGGCCTCGAGACAAATGTAGCATTTCTACCCCTTCGTGTCCTCCGTGCATGCCTCGACCGCGACCTTCACGGCCTCCTTATATCTTTTGTCTGCATTGTATTGTTCCGCGTTGCCGCCGCGGTGGATGTTCTTGCAGATCTGCTTGTGCCCGCGGCGCCAGTGGTCGTGTTGGCAGGTCGAGTCACAATACCTGGTCTTGCACCTCACACATCGCGGGGCGTCGTGGGCCAGTGGGGCGGCGCAGGCGGCGCAGTTTGTGATGATTATATTTTGTCTTGAAGCGGTTTGTGAGAACGGCGCGGTCAGCGCGGATGAGCATGCGGATTGGCGAGATAAAGGGCCAGGGACGGGTTTTCGAGATGCCACAATGGAGTGGGCTCGGGGTCCGTACTAGTGGGGCTACAAAAATAAGCAGTCACACACACACGCGCCGGCAAAAGGGAAGGAGAATACACCTAAATCGAATTACACTAGCTTGGGCAGCACCGCGGGCCGGGGGATCCGGACGGCGGCCCCCGGATTGCTCACGGGCGGCACGCGCAGCCCGCGTATTGGCGACCGCTCGGCGGACGGCCCGGTCGATGGCGGCGGGTCCGCCGACGCTATCCGAGCCTGGGCCAGGCCCTCCCGCCGCGCCGTGAGGTATGTGGCGACGGTCCGGTCCATCGTCGCGGGACTGCGGTCACGGGATCCGCCGCGGGGGTCGGCCTCCGGCGTCGCCGCCCGGCGCGTCACGGGGCGCTCGTCTGAGTCGAAGGCCTTCTCGGGGAGCTCCGAGTCCGACGAGTCCGCGCCCGCGCCGAGGACCGCCGCCAGGCCCCGCCGGGGCGCGTTGACGCGCGGGCGCAGCGACGGCCGCGGCGCCGGCACCGCGCTGGACCGCTCGAGGACCCAGACCTGGTCGTTTAAGGGCGGCAGGCCCTCCGAAGCCCGCTTAGTCTTTTCGGTCACTTGCCGCGCTCCTTTGACCACCGAAGGTCTTATTCGGTTGCCGGCGAGCGCGATGGACGACGCGAACTTCGTGCGGGCCCGGTCCAGGGACTTCCGCGGCTTCTTCCCTTCGGCGCTGCCCGGCTTCTTCGCCGGGGCCCTCTTGGCGGGCTCGGGCGCCTTGTCCTTCTTCTTCGGCGGCCGCTTCTTCGGAATCGCCAGCTTGGTCGCGCGCGCCGCCCGCTTCAACGCTTTCATGGACTTTGACGCATCATCCCCCTTGAGCTTCGCCGCGGCAAAAGCGGCGCGCCGCCGCGTCACCTCCAGGAGCAGCGCCTGCTGCGTGCCTTCGGGATCGTCGTCCGCGCTCGGGTCCGAGTCCGAGCCGGAGTCGCCCCCGACTCTAGAAGTGCGCCACCCGCTCGCGTCGGAGTCCGACTCGGACGGCGCCGCGAACGCCGCCACGGCCTTCCTCATTACAACCTTCGGGGCGCTCTGTTTATTCTTCTGGAGCTTCGCCACCACCTTCTCCGCGGCGGAGAGCTCCCGCCGCTCCTTCTTGTCCAGGGCCTTCTGCTTGGCCGCGAGCCACTTCTTGCTCTTCTTACGCGGTTTCTTGGGCTTCCCCTTGGCTTTGGCGTCGTCCTTCACGGAAGCGACGGACGCGTCGGACGCGGTGCCCGGGTCCACGTCGCTCGGCAGGAACTCGTCGAGGCCGTCCTCGTCGTCGCTCAAAGCCGGCGCCGGCGCCTCGGCCACCGGCGCGGGCGCCGCCGTCTCCTCGTCCGGTGACGGGGGCGAGGGTAGGGGCGGCCGCAGGCCCCGCTTCTGCACGTTTAGAATCGCCCGGAGCTCGAGCTCCGCCCGCGACCGGACCGCCGCCGACCGACTCCCCCGAGCGCCCGCGCGTCTATCCCGCGACCGCCGACGACAGACCGCGCGGGCCGCCTCCGTCTCGACGACGCCGTAGTCGAGTAACGGCGACGCGAAGGAGTCGAAGAGCCGGAGCTGGACCAGGTACCCGACGCCGTCGTTGGACCGTTCCGGTGGGGCGTCGCCGTCACAGTCTAGATTGCAGTAGTGGTACAAGGCCAAGCACAGCTGCGTCCCGACCAACTGCAGGTCCTCGACGGTGTAGTGGCCGTCCCGCTGCCAGGACTCGATGCACTTCGCGCGGAGCTCGACCTCGCCCCTGGGCACAGGCGGCGCCCGCACGCGGTCCTGGACCAATTCCATGGCCCGGCGGCGCGCGTCCTCGGGGGTCATGTCCACAAGACTTTGGGCTAGGCGTTCGGCCACGTCCGGGACCGGCGAGGCCGCGTCCGCCCGCCCCTGGTACGCGTCCACGGGTTCTTCTTCCAAGGAGGCCGGTAAGGGCGTCACGAAGGACTCCAGACCCGTTTCTTTTCGAGTGCGCATCTCGCCCAAGCGCTTGTCCGCACTCGCTAACAGGTCCTGCTCCTCATTTAACCCGGGCGAACAAAAGGACGCCTCTAATGTAAATGAGTTTGCAATACCTAACTCCTTCCAGGCTACTACTCGACCAGTAGACTTCTTGGACGAATGCACGGAGAAGCTGTTGTCCCGGAAGGAGAAGAGGGCCCCGCCCGACGCGCCGGCGCAGGGCGCCGCGCCATTACTCCACGCGGCCGTGGCGCGCTTCCGCGCCGATTTTCGCTCCAGTTTCCGCTCGGACCCCGTGAGGCCGTCCGCGCCTCTATTCATTTCGTCTTCAGAAGATTCCGACGAGGACAAGTCCGCGCCGTACGCCGGCGCGTTCTCTAAATCGCCGCTCCCATTCAAATTGTTCGCGATGCGCGGGAGGACCCGAGCTAAAACTTTGTGGTCGTCACTGAAGGTCCCGTCGGCCGCCCCAGCTTGGAAAGGAGGCATCGCCCCCTCGCCCGCCGCATATCTAGATAAAGCCTGCGTCAATGCATATGGAGGCGGCGGCGCCATCTTGGCCTCGCTACAACCGTAGAAAAACACGTTCTTCTTCCGCGAGTGGCCGTGCATGTCGCAGTAAAACAACACACCTCGCGTCTCGTGCGTCGTTTTTAAGAGCTGCTTGATAGCGTAGACGGTGGGTTGGAGAGTAGGAGAAGGAGAGGCGTAGCGCCTATTTAAATCCTCCCCCGCTAATGATGAGCGGTAGTTCCCATTAATCACACCATCAGGATTTAGCATCGGGACGACCTTGAAGACAAAATGGTCCCGGAGCTTGATCGCGCGAGGATCCTGCGAACATAGGAACTCGATGCACCCGCGCATCATGAAGGATGCATTAGATTCGCCCGGGTGCACTCGCGCCGTCAACACGACGCCGGCCCGCCTCCTTACGGCCGCCGGGTCCCTTGTCAGGAAATTGGTTATGGTCAACAGTTCGCAGTCGTTGCCCGCCAACGTGCTACATAATCGGCGCCGGCGCACGACGGCCGGCCCCGGGCAGTCGTCCAACGCGATGAGTTCGTTCCTTAGGTCTGAGTAAGTATAAGGAAAGCAGTGCGCTAAAAACAGTCGATCGTCCTTCTTGCGTCTTCTTTTTTTGAGCTGGGGGCTCCGCGTCTTCGGGGAATTCGACAAATACACTATGTCTTCGTCGATCTCCGACTCGTCATCTGAGATACCGTATGCAGGATGGGGCACCGCGACGAGGAAAGTAAGGGTATAATGGTGCTGGTCGCCCTTCTTCTTATCGTTCTGGGTCAGGGACGTGCGCACCGATTGATTCAACGTGGTCACGGTCTTCTTCTTGGGATATGTTCTAGAGTTTCGGAAGTAGGCCACGTCCGTACCTACTCTAGTCCAGCCCCGCTTCGATGTATCGCTTTTTTCACAAAAACCAACAGGTAACATGCCCACGTCGTATAAAGAACTCTTCTTCATCATGTTCACTATATTCAAACGGACTCGCAGCAGCTCCGGCACCTTCGGCGCCAAAGAATGTCTTTTGATGGAAAAGTAGAACCACTGCACGTGGCCGTTGGTATGTGTGTCCTTGTTGCACAACAAATCGTACTCATGCTGGGCCCAGCTCGGCACGTTCACCGGTGCGCGCCCGTGATTCTTGGGGGCGTCCGCTTGCCGCCGGTTTTCGACGCGCCACGCCGCCCGGAGGTTGCCGGACTCGAACCACGAGTCGAACTTGAGGTCATCCAGCCGGCGGTCCAAACTTTTGCCGTCGGGGTCGGCGGAGTCGTAGACTAAGCGTCGAGTAGGTGGTTCCAAAATTGTCTCCTCGGGCGGCAGTTCTTTCTTCTTTCTCTCGGCCGTGTCTCGTAAAAACTGGGCTACGGAAGACACCGCATCTAACAATTTCAGCTCCTCTGCCGTCTCTTCGTCGACCTGCTTCGCACGTGCCTCTTCCGCAAATTTCCGCTTTAAGTCTCTTTCTTTCTTGAGCCGCGACGCCTCATGTTCTGCACAATCGCGCTCGTGGAACCACCGCGACAAATGGAGGCCCCGTCGTGGATCCTGCAGCGGTTCTCTTAGAGGCGTGCCCCGCCGCGCTGCTGACCTCGCCACGCGGTGGCGGATAATGGGTAACGAATGGGAAAAGCCGGTCAGCGGCAGCGCCACGTTCTGGGCCTCGAAGCTCTTCGGGAAGTTGTACAGCGGTAGTGGCGGGGGGATGGGCACGCGGTCCTCCAATTCCAAATCCTCGACGCCCGACATCGGAGTCCCGTCTGAACTGCTACCGGCCACGCCCTGCTCGATCCAATGAAGCGCAGCCTTTTCGCGCTGCCCGCCGAGCTATGGGTGAAGGTCGATGACGGATGCTGCAACCATGGCGCGAGGATGCCGTGGGCTCGGACCGCAGCCTCGGTTGGACCGGCAGCCAACAATCAAAAACCCGCAGCGCTAGTACTTCGCTATTGGGCCCTAGTGCGCCAAGTCACTGCTCGTGGCAGCTCTGATGTACTTCTGGGCCGTGCCCATGCCCGCAGATTGAGCCCGAACGTAAAGTGTCGCCGTTTTGCCTGAAGACAAAAATCGTTTTGTTTTGGTGCACGCGAAGCTCGAAGCAGCACCGCGCACACCACCGCGCACACCAGACACCGACGAAGCTCGAAGGGGCTGCGACGTCCCTCAAAGCGTGGGGCTGCCACCGTCCAGAGTACGGCAACGATGTACGCGCCGCTCTGGCTGCTGGCCCTCGCGGCGGCGCGGCGCGGCGACCCGGCGGACATGCGCCGGCGCCAGGCCCTGCGGGTCCCGGGCCCCGCCGACGCCGCGCGGCGCCTCGAAAATGCCGGGGCCAAGCTCGAGCCGCCGCCGGCCCTGCCCTTCCGCCCGCCGGCCCTGCTGCCTGTGGCATCGGGCCCGCGCACGGCCGCGGCCGCCGTCGGCGACCTCGCGAACCGGCTGGCAGCTTTGAAGGCGGCGGCGCCCCCTCAAACTGATGATTTCGCGGCCCTCAAGGCGGCCACCCCGCCTCAGACGAACGACCTCGCGACGCGCCTCGCGGCGCTGAAGCGGGCCGCCCTGACGGCGCCGGCACTGCCCAAAGGTTTATACGAGGCCGCGGGCCTGCGGCCCGCGCCCACCGATGAAGCTCCTGCACCCGCGAGGACCGCCGACCCGCTGGACACGCTCCGCGCGTCGTTGGCGCGGACCGCGGAGATGACCCGGGACGTGACACTGGAGGCGCCGGACCCCCGGCGCGAGGCGCAGCGGAAGGCCGCGCTCAAGGCCATGCGCGAGCGGGAGGCCAGGGTCGCCCAGTTCTTCGACTTCGAACAAAATGCGCCGGGCGCCCAAGCGCGCGTCGTGCCCCGGGAGCCGTCCTTCGCGGCGCGCCAGGCGCGGCGGATGGACGCCCGGGCCGCCGTCGTGGACGTCTCGCGGTCGCCGAGCGCGGCGCCCGCGGCCTTTGACGGGGCCTTCGACTGGTCCGCCGATGCGGTCTTCGAGGAGGAGCCGGCCGCGCCAGTCGACGGAGTCCCCGCTGTCGCCGCGCCTCAAACGTCGTTCGCGGGGCTCGTGCTGGCGCTCGTGCTCGCGCTGTCGCTCCCGCTGTGCGTCCTGGCGCTCGCCGCGTCCGCGGTCTGGCGCCGGCCGGAGCAGCCCGCGCCGGAGCTTGCCTCCATGGACAAAGCCGCGCAAAGGGTGCACCGCGACGCCCGCGCCGCGCGCGTCGAGGCCGAGGAGCTGCGCGCAGTCATCCGCAAGTTACGACGGACGCCCGAGCCCAAACGCCCCTCGGTCGCGACGCTCCTGGAGGCGTCGCGCCACGCGTCGCAGGAGGAGTTCGAACGCGTCAACTGCATAGAGACGCCGCTCGTCAAGGAGGTCCGCTTCGGGGCGCAGACGCCGGCGTCGGCCGTTGTTAGTGAGAGCGACGCCGACTCGCCGGCCGAGGCCGTTCATGCGCCGCGGAGGAAACTGCAGCTGGACCCCCGCGCGCCGCCGCCGCCCCGGCGCGGCGCGTATATTGCCTGGGTCCTGCTGGCGGCCTTCGTCGCGCGCGACGTCCTTATGTCGCGCCACGTAAAACCGACGCCCGCGCCGAAGAACGTCTGGGCCCGCGCCACGCCGGAGCCGACGTACGTGTACTACCCGGAGGGCCTCGTGGAAAACGTGGCGCCCGTCCCGGCCATCATGCCGCCCGTTGCGTCGGCACGCACGGCCATACGTCCGTTCGCTATCGTCAAGGCCGCGATCGCCCCCATCGCGTTCTCGGCCGCCCTCACCGTGTTCCTACCACCCGGGACGATCCTCTCGCTCCTGATGACGTGTCGCGCGAAACTCCGCGTCGTCACGCGCGCCGCCGCCGCCGCCGGAGCTTTTATCGCGCGCCGCCGAAGCACGGCAGGCGCGCCGCTCTCAGCGATGCACTTCTCGGCGCCCTAGACTCCACCCCCGGGAACAAGTCCCATGTAGCCCACTTTCTTGAAGTAAAGATACTTCACCTTAGTCACATCTAGCAACCTCCAATCCTATGCGGGCGCGACTTTTTGTTACGTTGCAGGACTAGTGGGCGGAAGGACGGGTTTTTGGCAGAAAATCGACGCTAAACCTCAAGAGCCCGAAATTCCGCTGCACAGTGGCATTGCGCAGCTCGGCAGCTTGCACAGCTCACAAGCACTCCTTTGCACGCATACGCGTGCACCAGTGGGACCAGTGGGACCAGTGAGCCACGCGCCATTGAAGCATGCGGTCACAGCGCGTGCTGCTCGCGGCAGTGGTTACGTCGTCGCTCGCGCTGCAGTTGCCTCGCCAGCCAGTCAGGACGGCTGGCACAGCGCAGCGCGTCGCCTCGCTCGAGCGACCCGCCGCGCAAACAAAGGCATCGCCGCGCCTGCTTATCAAGTCGCCGGAAGCGCCGCGGGATTTCATCAAAGACGACGGCACGCTCGACGTGATTCCGTTCAGCGCCCAAGCCAAGTATGAGCTGAAGCCGCGGCAGCGGGTGATTGGCGTCGCCTATGTCTCCGCTCTAACAGCCCTCGTCACGGCGAATCGGGTCCCGGCCTTCCTCCGCTTATTAGGACTCCAGTACGCGGCCTACAGCGCCTTCGAGTATTGTTTTCATCGGTGGTGCATGCATGCCAAGTACGGAACTTTGCTCGACAAGATCTTCGGGCGGTGGAACCGGTTACACGTCCAGCACCACATCGACACCAATGATGATATGACCATGGTCGACGATTACAACTGGAAGGGCATTCGCTTCAACTACTTGACCTCTCGCTTATCTGTAGTTATTGGCTCGTCCGTGTCTTGGTTATTAGTGAAAGCCTTGTGGTTGGACCTGCCGTTCTGGCCCACGCCCTTATGTTCGTGGCTCGTGTCCATGTACCACGGCGTGCTCTGGAACAAGCTTCATACCGATAGCCACGACCTCCAGGAGAACTCCGCCCGGCGCGTCGCACGCCAGCAGGCCACCTTGACCTGGAAGGACGGCGTCAAATACGTGGACGTGCCGACGGGGCACCGATATGCGCGGTGGCTCTTAACGAACCACGTGGGCCACCACGCGGTGAACGGCGCGGGCAACTACAACATCGTCTTCCCGGGGCCGGACCACCTCGCGGGGACCTTCTACCAGCTTAAAACATAACTCCTGTAGCAAAGAACTACCAGCTACCGTCCTTAGGGGCCTCGTCGGTCCAGGCCCGCTGGACCTCGACGGCCTTGCCGACGGCGTTCGCCGCGAGCTTGGCCGCGTTCCCCAACCCGAGGAACGCGACGCCGCCGAGGGTCCCGAGCGCGTTGCCCACGGCCTCGGCCGACGCCTTGCGGTCGACGTCGGAGCGCGACTTCTCGTTGCTGAGAATGTCGTGCGCATCTACGATCGTCTGCCACGCGGCCAACGCCGCGGCCTTCCGCGCCTCGCGCGCCGCGAGCTCTGCTCGTCGGTCGTCGCCGAGTGTCGCGAGCGTCGCGGCGGCCGCGCACAAATCCATTTCTAAATCAACTCGTGTCGATTCCGCGTCGAGCTCGTCCAGGAACGCGCGAATTTCGTCCGCCGCCGTTGCGGCAGCGTCGCCCGCCACTGTTTCAGGCGTGCCGCTCTTCGCGAGGACGACGTCCGGATGGAGCGTCTTGGCCTTGGTGCGGAAGGCCTTGCGGATCTCGTCAGCATTCGCGGAAGTACGGAGGCCAAGGACCTCGTAGGGGCTCGCAACCTTCTCGGCTTCCGCGTTCCGGACTATTCGTCGTCGCCGCGGCGCCGGCGTCTGGCGCTCGAAGCCGGAGCTCGTCAAAAAGACGCAGAGGAGCGCACAGGAGCGCATGGTTGTAGGCTGGATTTGACCAGACGGATTCTTGCAGCACGAAATACGCTTAACGACTGCACACGCGTGCGAAACTGAGAGACAATCCGCTTACGAAGTCGTCCTATACGCAGCAAATAGCCGCAGATCCTCAGTGGTTAAAAACAGCTCGAAAACCCGTATGGAAAACCCGTGACGCAAACTTTGAACAAGCTCTCCTGCCGTACGCGCTGTGCACAGCGGCGGTAGGCCTCTAAGCCTTTCGAGGCATTCCTCAGAACCACATCACACCCCTCCCCAATTCGCATGAACAAAGACGCAGCGGCGGCCGAGCAGTGCTTCTGAACAGCCAGCATGGCCCCACAATCAAGCGTAGCCGCAGCTCTGGCCCAAAAACTGCGGCGCCTCCAGACCAACTACGTCGCGGTCGCGGAGGACATCGCGGCGCGAGCGCCGCGCCTCCCGGCCGAGGCCGTCGTGCGCGTCTTAGCCCGATACGAGCGCGGCGCCTTCCTGCGCATCAAGACGCGCATGCTGCAGGCACAGTCCACGGAGAAGGCCGCGGCGGCGCGCGCGAAGCAAGACGCCGCGCTCGCCGTCACGAGGAAGCGAACGGCGGCGCCCGCACGCGAGCTGGCCTCCATCAGCGACGGTTTTGAAGCGCTGCACACGAACTACCGGCGGGGGCGGCGCGCGCGCCGGGCCGCGGTCGTGCTCGACATGCGGCGGGCCTTCGCCTTCTTTGAAACGATGCGGGGACGGTTGGAGCGGAAGCGATTGCACCGCCGCGCCGCGGGCGTCGCCACGTTACTCCGAGTGCGGTCGTGCTTCCGGACCTTGCGGGCGCACGCGCGGGGCGAGAAGGTGGTGAACGAGATCTCGCGCCTCACGAACCGGCGGAGCGCGCGGCGGGCCCTCGGCTCGCTGCAAAAGCTGCGGCTGCGCGGCATGGAAACGCGTATTGCGATTATCCGAGCCGACCGCGTGGCCAAGGCGTGCGCGGCGCGGCGCAGCCTGCGCGGCCTTCGTGCGCTCGCGGCGTTCGAGCGGACAAAGCGACGGGCCGCCCGTCTGGCCGACGCGTCGACCAAGCGGCGCGGCCTCACGCAGTTCGCGCTGTCGGCGACGGCGCGCGAGACCGGCCGCTGCACGCGGCACCGCGCCGGCGTCTTCTGTCGACGAGGACGGCTGCGCGCCGCGTTCCGTCACCTCTTCTCGCTCGCGGCGGCCGGCTCGGCGCGGCGCGCGCGGCGGCGGCGCGCGGCGGGTCAAGCCGCGACGGCCGCCAAGGGCCGCGGCCTCGAGGCGCTGAAGGCGCTCGTGGACCGGGCGCAGACGCAGAGCGCGCGCGACGCCCTGGCCGACGCGGCCGCCACCGTCGGCCGCAAGAGCCGGGGCCTCGCTACGCTTTCGGAAGAGGTCGCGCACGCCGGGCGTTGGCGGCGGCGGGAAACGGCCGTCTGCGTCGGCGAGCGGGCCGTGACGCTCCGCGCTCTGGCGCGGTGGCGGGCGCGCGTCGCCACAATCACGCACCTCAAGCGCCTCATGCGGAAAGCTTTACGGAGTAAAGGCCCCGCGCGGTCGAAGCTGCGGACCGCGCTGGACGCGTGGTGGACGCTGCGGCGCGACGGAGCCATCGGCCGGGCGCGGCTCGAGCTCGCCGAGATCTGGCGGAACCGGCGGGTCGGGCGGGCCGCGCTCGCCGCGCTGATCGTATCAATGCGGGACCGCGGGCGCCAGCGACGCGCGCAGTGCACCGTGGACGAGTTTCACAAACGAAACGCGTTGAAGCGGCTTGCGCGGCTCTGCGTCTACAGGAAGCGGGACCGCGCCGCGTACGCGGCCGCCTTGGCGCGCCGCCAGCTGGTGGCGTTCCCGCGGCTGCAGGCGCGCGTCGCCGAGACGAGCGCACGCGAGTTAAAGCGCGTCGCGCGGCACCGCTTGCGGCGCGGCGTCGCGTTGTTGTGCGGGCGCGTGCGGGCGGTGCGCCTGCGCAAAGCGCGGAAACGCCTCGCGCAGCTCCACCGCCGCTCGTTCACGGGCCGGCCCGCGCTGCTGCGGCTCCAGGAGAGCTCCGCGCACCGGCGGCGCGCGCGCATGGCGCGGCGGGCGCAACACTACGAAGCATTGGACGTCACGTCGGCGCGGGCGCTGCGGCGGTGGCGGTTTCTTGCGGCGAGTCGCCGGTCGACGCGCGAGAAGAACGCCCCGCTCGTCGACGGGGCGCTCGTCGCGCTCGCGTTGCGGCGGGCGCGGCGCTTCTTGACGGAGTGGCGCTCTCACGTGACGCGCGCGCGGGCGACGCGGAACGCGGAGCTCCCGCGGCTCGTCGACAAGTTCCGCGCGTGGCGGACGTTGACGGAGCGCCGCGCGGCCGCGCGTCTGCCGCCGCCGCCACCGCCCCCACGGCCACCCGTGTTGCGACGTCTCGCGGACGACGCGCCCGTCGCCGCGCCCGTTTCTCTCTCGCCGCAGCCGACGTACGTCGGTTTGGTGCATTTGAAGCACCACGGTGCCGGGCCCCATAGTGCGTTTTAATTTTACACATAGATGATACTACATTTATCCGAGCGGTATGGACGTCGCCTCCCAGCTGGTGATGGCCTCGTGGTCCCAGACCGCGACGGCGAGGGGGAGGGGTGCGGTGTCGACGTCGAGGACGACGCGGAAGCCGGGGGGCAGCGCGCGTTCCGCGAACGTGAGCTCGACGCCCGGCGGCGCGCGGAAGCACATTACGCGCTCACCGCCGTGGCACGTCGTGCACGTGAATTGCACGACCTTGGCCACGCGCACGACGTGGCACGATTCGATCGCGGGAAGATCAGCCATCAATTGGTTGAGTGCACGAGGTGTCAGCGCCGCGAAGGTCGTGGACTCGATGAGCTCGTCGCCGCATCGATCATCGATGATCAGCGTCTTGAGTGACGGGCAAAAGGGCAGCACGGAATCCCAATTGAAGACGGTGAGAGGTCCTACGGCGATGGAGAGGGTCTCGAGGTTCGGCAGGATCTCCGGCAGCTCCGGAGAGGTGAGGCCAACGAATCGCAAGGACAGATGTTTGAGCGTCGGGTGATTTTCCAAAGCATCGAGGGTGGTCAGGCCGGCGTCGTATCCCATCTTCAATGAGAGCGTCGTCAACGGCGCCGTGGCGACGGCGCGGCAGGTCAAAGGCATTACTCCGGAGTGCTGGTGATAGGACTCGGGCCTCTTCAAATTGATTAAGGCACAGAAGCGCCACGTCTTGACCTTATACCAGACGCCCGAGAGGTCGACGCCGCGCAAACAGGGCATAATTTTGTGCAAATTGTTCTCATTGATAACTTCGGCCCAATAGAGCCCATGGCCCTGGTCGCGCGCGTCGAAGAACTCCGCGTAAGGATACGTTCCCGCGAAGGGTACGTTCCACGTCGCGAAGGAGTCTTGTACGAGGACAATGCGCGCCGTACGGGTCATAAGTGAACGAAAGCCGGTTGAGACCACGGCCACCGCCGCCGAGGCGCGGTGCGCCGCCCAGCGCGCCTCGTCGTAATCGTCGGGGAGCGCGGCGGTGGCTTCGTAGCGTGCTGATTGTAGGTACGTTGATATCTCGAGAAGGAGGTCCTCCGGGAGCGCGCGGTCGAGGGGCTGACGGCTGGCATGGCTGATCTGGCTGGCTATGTCCATAGTGAGGGTGCTGATGTTGCGGCGATTACTGGGGCTGGCGGGGTCAATTGTGAGGTGCTGCGTGTGGTTTCAAAATTGCGGTGCTTAGTGGGCTGCGAATTGCAATGTCAAGAGCTCTCGGCCAGCGAGATTTGACCCGGCAAATACCCGCACTCCGACACGGACCTAAATCACCGAACTTCATGGGCTTGCGCACATTTGATGAACCCCAGCTAGCCCTCTTGCGGTGTGTGTGAATATGAAGACCTCGTTGACGGGTTTTATAGCCAGCTTACTCTGCTGCTCGAGGCTCGCACACCTTGGTCGTGATTTGCAGCCAGCGATGAGCGATACTGACCAGCAGAGCGACTTCGTCGCTTTCCTCGCTTCGCATAATCTCCAGCATTGCGCGCCAGGGCTGCGCCGGGAGCAGATCGACAGTGTTGCCGATTTGCAACTTTTGAACGCCGCGGACCTCCAGGCCTGCGGCATTGCTCCGAAAGAGGCGACGACGATGCTGGCCGGGCTCGCGACTCTCGGCCGGCGCGCTGCGCCGCTTCACGCAAGGCCCGGCCCGCCCGCGAGGAGCGCGGGTGAGCTCCGGGAGCTCTTGCTCGCGAAGCGGCCGCGGAGCGAGCAGCAGCGCACGCCGCCGACGCCGCAGGCCGTGGATGCGACACCGAGTAATACGCCGTGGGCACATTGCAGCCGCGAGCACGCCGGCTGCCGCGACGGCAAGACCTCGTCGGGCCGCGCGCGCGCTAGAAACAAGGGCGAGATGGCCGCGGCCGCCGTGGACGCGCCGGCCCTCGCGCGCGCCCTCCGCGGCTGGGTCGCGAGTAAGGGCGGCACGGTCCAGGCGCAGGAACTCGCGGCCTTCTACAAGTCGCCAGCGGCGCGCGGCCTCACGGTGCCCAAGGGCGGCGCGCTCAAGTTATTGCGGCCCCACGCCGAAAGTGCGGGCCTGCGCTTCACGCACGAGCCGGCGCGCAACAAGTGGATCATCGAGGTCGCCGGCGCCGAGCCGCCGATGCCGCCCGCGCGGCAGTGGAACGCGGCCCAGGGCCTCGGGGCGTGCGCGCCGGCGTTCGTGCCCGGCGCCGGCTACGGGGGCCTTCCGCCGCCGGTGGCCGCGCGGAAGTTTGCGACCGTCTCGAGCGCGGCCCGGCGCGCGGCCGAGCGGCCGTCGGACGCCGCGGGCGGCGCCGTCGAGCGCCCGCGGCAGCGCCGCCCGGGCCCGCCGCCGCGGCCGTGGACGCGGCTCGGGCGCGAGACCGATGGCTCGTTCACCGTCGTCTCGTACAATGTTTTGTCGCAGAAGTTATTAGATACGCACAAGTACTTGTACAAAAGGCTCGCGAGCCCGCAGCAGCGCCTCCAAACGCTCCAGAATGAATTGCGGCGCTACGGCGCGCAGATCATTTGTCTGCAAGAAGTCGAGCCGGAGGTCCTGGAGGCGCTGCGGGTGCATGGCTGCGTGCGGGCGAGCGGTGAGGTAGCGGTGGCGTTCGCGCAGTGCGGCGGGCCGCGCACGGACGGCTGCGCCATTCTAGTGGACGCCGGTCGCTTTACGATTGTAGCGGTCAACGAGCTCACGCTGACGGGCGACGAGGAGAAGAAGAACGCGGGGCTCGTCGTGACGTTACATGATCGCGAGGGCGGTTCGTTAATTGTCGCGTGCGCTCACTTATTATTCAATCCCCGCCGAGGCGACGTGCGGCTGAAGCAGGCCGTCACTCTATTGCGGGCCGTCGAGGAGGCCAAGGCCCGAGCGACGCAACCGGCGCGCGTGGTACTGAGCGGCGACTTCAACAGCTACCCGGACAGCGCGGTCTACGCGTTGCTGGCGCACGGGCGCGTGGCCTCGCGCGCACTCAAGGAGCGGACGGCCACGGACGAGACACGGGAGCACCCGTCTATGTATATGGACGGGCGGTGCGTGACGGCGCTACAACCCTACTCAGACGATAGGGACCCGGTCACGCACTCGTTGGAACTGGCGTCGGCCTATGGTGGTCCTGAGCCGGCTTTCACGACCTACCTGCCCAAGGGCACCAAGGCCTGCGTGGACTACGTCTTCTCGGCGGGCCTCGCGCCCGTGGGCCGCCTGGAGCCGCCGGAGCACCGCGTGCTCAAGGCCGGGCTCCCGTCCCAGTGGCTCCCGTCGGACCACGTGGCCCTGGTGGCGCGGTTCGGGCCCGCTCCGGCGCCGCGCCAGCATCGGAGGCTTTAGGAGGAGGCGTTGTTTGTTGCTGTAAGTATGCATACATGTGTGTGATTCACGCCCCGTTAACGGTACGGGGCAGCCCGCGGTGCAAATGAGATTTATTTCTTCCTGACTCCGGCTACCGATCCCTGCAGGAGCTTGCGATGACTGCTATCGCGACAGCGTACCCCCCGCGCGTGGTCCACGCGCGGCGCCGGCGCGGGTTTTGCAACATCCAAAATCTGCAAGAGCAACGCAGAGCTAGCAAACGCCGCGAGAGGATCATCTGAGACGTAGCACGCGGCGTCGGGCATCAATTTGTGAGACACGAATGGCGCACCGCTCGTGCCTGCAACGATAAGGCAATCAAAAACAACTTTGCTTCGAACCACTACGACACGTGCGTCGTGGGCGACACGGTCGGCGACCCGTTCAAGGACACGTCGGGCCCGGCGCTCAACATCCTCATCAAGCTCATGAGCATGGTGTCCCTCACGGTGGCGCCGCTTTTTAAGGCGCACGACGGTAGCATTTGCAGAGTCCAAATAGATTTGAATCGTTTTTTCAAGAGACATGTTTATATATATAGGCCACTTCCACCGCTGGTTCTGGGGCCTCCTCCCGCTCGGCCTCTTCATCATTATCACTGCCTACCTGATCTATGCGAAGATCCTGACCTGGGACGACCCCATCCAGGCCATGCTCGAGGGCGACGCCAAGCCGGTCGACGCCGAAGAGAAGAAGGAAGGCGACGCGGTCGAGGCCTAGACGCCCGCCTCCGGTGTACATATCCCATCCCCACGTCCCTCGTTCCCCCCCTCCCTGGTCCTCGCTTCTTGGATTGCGATATCTCGACGAAGTATTCCCAGGGCACTATTGCTTGTCAACTTATCATCAACGATCCGCTCGAGAAATCGGGCGCCGCGCCCCGCAACCCCCGCGGTCGCGGGTTCACGACGACGGCCTGCCCGCCCATCGTCTCGATGCACTTCGACGGCCGCCGGCGGATGCGCTGGCCCCCGACCTCGTCGAACACGGGGATCTCCACCAACCGCGAATAGCCCGACGCCGCGGCCATGGACTCCCGGTACTCGACGACGCTGTTCTCGAGGTTGCCCTTGCTGTTGACCACTTTGAGAGGCACCGACGCGGCACTTATGTCCCTTATCGTCGTGTGCCGCTTCTGGCGCGGGAGTGCCAGTTGAGTTGCGGTCACGTCTAGGCCCTTACCCCGCTGTCGTAACCGACCGGGCCCGCCGCGGAACGCGAAGGAGCCGTCGCTCAGGAAGCACCGCCCCTTGTACAATCTAGGCTGCGGCGACGGCGGCGCGTCCTCTTCCTCCTCGGCCACTTCGTAGTGCTCCTCAGCCTCCCGCCGGATGGCGAGTTTGGCGCCGATGTCGGTGTGGTGCAGGCCCCCGTTCCAGCACCGCACGCAGTACGGCCGTTTTTCCAGCGGGCTCCACAGCGTCGCCTCGTGGGGGCACTCCGGGGAGTAGCAGGGCACGAAGGGGTCCTCGTCCTCGCGCGGTGCCGGGGCGGTGTCCACCCGGACGGGGGCGTCGTATTTTTGCGGGGACGGCTCCTCAAAAACCTCCTCCGGCGCGCCGCGGGGCCGCCAGGACCGGGGACGCAGCGTGCCGGACGCCTTCCGGCCCGGCGAGGCATCGATGCTATCGATGTTCGCCTGCGACGGCGGCGCCCGCCCTAGTCGGTAGGGCGTGCCCCGGGGCCGCCGACTCAGATCCTGCAGCGCCTGCAAGCCAATACAGGAGAAGGGCGCGTCCGTGCACACGCCTCTAGCTGGGTCGCCGACCTCGTCCTCGAGCTGATCCAATAGGTCCGGCCGGAGCCTGAAGGACGAGAGGCCTTTTCTCACGAGCTTTTGCCGGCCGGCCGACGCTTTGAAGCCCGGCGTAGCCGCCCCGCTCGACGCCCGCGGCGAGACCTCCGCGCCCAGGCCGTCGTAGCAGTTCGAGGCCTGGAGCCGCAGCCGCAGCAGCTCGTCCGCGGGCGTCGCCGCGCGGCTGCTCTGGCGCGACGCCGGCGGGCTCACGACGGTGAAGACCATGGTTCGTATCGATGTCAGGCGGCCGCTGGTTTTGCGTGTGCGTCCGCACGCTGGCAGGGTGTAGCGGGGGTAGCGTGGGTGCAGCTGTCAGGCCCTCGAGAGGCTCACGGCAGGGGGCGCGACGGGCAGCCCTTGAACCGAACGTTGTCTGTGCGCGTGCTGATGGACTGCTTTTCCAGCCCTTTGATGAAAGCCGCACTCCGGGCGCTCCGCGGCAGCACGAGGCAAAACGCGCTGCGGCGCTGAGAGAGCCCCCCGGGAAGCGGAGGCCTCCGCAGGCGTCGGATTGGTATCCGGGCCGGGCGAGAGGCGTCGCCGGCGCGGGGCGGTACGGGTCCTTTGACACGGCAAAACAGATCATGATTTGATTGGCCGCACCCAAAAGCAGAGCAAAGGCGACCTCGCGCGGCACTGCACAACCCAACGAGGAGGTGCGCCCGCGCGCCAGAACTTCAAGCACAGCCCGCCCGCCCCCGCCGCGCACTACAGAGCACGTTCACCGCGCCCGGGGCTGCCGCTCACCGGCCATTCCTCCGCAGGTGAAAAATGGCCATGCTGGCCGGCACCGGCTTCGGCGACCTGGAGCAGCGCAGCACGGAAGAGGTCCCGGCGACCTGGCGCGCGGGCATCCCGCCGGGCGACGAGCGCCTGCGCGGCGGGCCGTTCCACCGCGACGCCCGGCCGCGCGCGTTCGCGGCGCCGCGCCCCGACTTCGCGCCGGGCGCGCCGGCCGCGGGCGGGCCGCCGGCCTACGCGCACCTGATGGGCAACCCCTGCGACTGGAGCATGCTGGCCTGCGACCGCGGCCTCTCCCGGCCATCTGAGGGCTTCCGCACGCCGCGGCGTCCGTGCACTCCGTCACGTCGTCGACGTCGTGCGAGGCGAGGGGACGCCATGGACGCGCCACGCAGGCTCCCCGGTCGGCTGGCGCCGCGGCCTCCACCCGGCCCTGGCGGACACGTTGTGGGCCGCCTCGTTGAGAAAGGACGACGCCCCCTTCCGCCGGTTCGCGACGAGCGTGCGCGCGACGCTGGGCGGCGCGGCGCCGCGTCCGAAAGAAAAGACCGCTCTGGTCTAACGGGAGGACGCGTGGCTTTAGCCCGCGCAGTGGGGGTTCGATTCCCTCGGGTGGTTTCGGAGCGCGCGCCGCAGGTATTCTGGAGACGACGCGGGAGGGGTCGCGCCACCACGACCGCCTCCTGCGGGGCTCCACCCTCCCAACGCCGAAGGACGTCGTCGGCACGGGCTGCAAGACCGGCACCAACTTCAGCATCGGCGTCCTCGTCGGCTACGACCGGGGCGCGCCGCTCTTCGACGACTCCACGTCGGCGCTCGTGGCGCCGCCCTTCGGCGACAAGGACGGCCGGTCGCTCGCGCGCGTCGAGCGGGGCGCGGGGGACTGCCTCGTCGTCTACGCCTGCCTCGATCCCGTATATGGCCGGCACCGCCTCTACGCGTGGCTCCGCCAGCAGTACTCGGCCACGCAGCAGGCCGCAATTTTTGACAATCTCGTCGACGCGGACCTGCTCGCCGCGGATTCCGCGTGAGTGTGTAAGTCTTTGAGTCATTTAGCACATCTTAGTCGGTTAGTAATCTAGTCGCCGCACTTGCGTTTGGGCGCGGGCTGGTCCAAAGCCGCGGAGTACAGCGCCTCTTCGACGGCCCGCGGCGTCCAGATGCCGCCGAGCGTCTTGGCTTTGAAGGCGCAGGCCTCGAGCAGCCGCTCCTAGGAGCCGAGGTCGTACTTCTTCGAGTGCTCGGGCTCTCCCAAGACGGCCTCCAGGGCCTCGTCGGACATGATGGGCAGGCGTTCGTCCACGGCCGCGATGCACACGGACGCCGTGGCGACGCCGACGCCCGTCAGGGCCGTTAAGGCGTCGCACACCGCCGCCGCGTCCGGGATCAAACTAATGGCCGCCTTGGAGGTCTTCCGCACCTCGCCGTCGACCATGGCCTCGGCAAACCGCATCAACGGGCGCATCTTGCCCCGCATCAGCTTGTACCCCACGACTAAGATGAGGTCCTCCTTGCTCAGCTCGCTCTGGCCCTGGAGGTTGGCCCACTTCTTGTGCAGCGCCTTGAGACTGCCGTACTTCGTCGACTTGCCGCTGGCCTTCATACGCACTTCTAAGGCGTCTAGATTTTCTTCCCAAACGCTCGCATCATCCGAGGCCCAGAGGGTAGCAGCCATGTTTGATTTCGGTATTGCTCGGCGCGGAGAGTGCAATGGCGCGCGCACGACGGTGCGAACGCAAGAAGAGGAAGCGAGAATGAACGCGATACACTCTTGGTCTTCGCGTAAGTGATTGCAGCAGTGAGTGCGAATTGCCGCCAGCCTGTTTTGTGAGATCAGGTGCGGGTCCGGCTCGAAGTGCCGGCCATAAGTGAACGGCGCCTCCGTCATGCGCGTCGGGCGTACGTCTCCGTGCGCGTCGGGGCCATCGTGGCCGTGGGGTGCTGCGTCTCCGCGGTGGGGGCGGCCGTCGGCGCGTCGTAGCTGTATGAGTAGTCGCCGAGAACGAGCGGTACGACCGCGGCGGCGAGGAGGGAGCGGTACATATTGCCTTTTCGTGCTGGTTCAGGGCGTCGCGCCGTGCCGATCGTTTGACCGCGGCCTTGTGTAAGCCCTGTGAATGACGCGGCCGCGTGCAGGGATGGTAAAATCAAAATGGTGCGAGCTGTTAAAATTATGTGCGCGGATATCGCGCCGATCGTGAGCAATGTCTCGTAGTGCACGCAACTTGATTCCAATATATATATCTGGTGGGCTATGGATGGTATGGTCAAACGCCGTCAGCCGAGGCGACCAAAACAGGAACACTCCAAAGTACGGGTTTGACGAATTGTCGAGCTAGTGTTTCGGGCACCCATGTGTGCTCAGACTAGTACGGGTTTGGGTTCCTGCAGATAGACTCAATGCAGACATCCTGTGTCCAGGACCTTCCCCAGAGATGGTCTGACCTCGACGGCCGGCCGATGAACGGCGCGGCGCCGACGCGGGCACGCGGAGCTCAATGTGCACAACAACAACAAAATTACTCCAGCGCCGCCCCCGCGGCGGCCACGACGACCTCGTACGTCCAGAACGTCAGCGCCGCCGACGGCGCCACGCGCAGCGCGTTCGGCCAGCACCCCTTGAAGAACCCGCGCGCGCCCTCGATGCGGTACGTGTCCGCGACGGCCCGGAACGTGCGCGCCACCTCGCCCGCCGGCAGGTTCCCGACGAACCTTTGAGAGGCCGGGTACCGCTGCTGCACCCGCGTTTTTACCACTTGGTAGGGGTACGTCGCCGTCGCCGCGGCTAATTTAGATAGGGCCCCATACACCAGAGCCTCCGCTTTGTAGTCCGTGGACGGCGGCCGCAGGGACTTGAGCTTCTCGTAGACCACGAATTGCACCGCGCCGTGCGAGGTCAGCAGTAATGCGGGTAGGATACCCCGATACAGGGCCAGCCAGCCCTCCTCCTTAACGATGCGTCGGAAGGCGTCCCCGACGCCCCGGTACATGACGCGCTCCTGGCCGCTCCGCTGGAGCTGCAGCCGC
>Ga0114994_10000352_pt1 | contig 30172 bp, 32 predicted proteins | sample ArcticOcean_MG_C_9_FD_87043 | JGI IMG/M metagenome (GOLD analysis project Ga0114994, IMG submission 87043) | Marine microbial communities from western Arctic Ocean - ArcticOcean_MG_CB2_152 | ecosystem: Environmental > Aquatic > Marine > Oceanic | place: Arctic Ocean: Canada Basin | collected...
TAGTCTCGGAATCTAAAGTTGTTGGCGATGTAAAATATGAGGGTAATAGGAAAATAAAAGAAAGCAAGTTTAAGGAAGAGCTTGATATCGTGACTGGGCAAAGAATAAAGCCTAATTTGTTGCATGAAAAAATTGCGCAAATAAAAACCCTTTATGCTGAAAAAGGATATCTTAACGCTGAAGTAAAAGCGGCTTTAAGTGATTCTAAAAGCATGGGAAATCTTTTTAATGGAAAAGCTAAAAGCATTACAAGGGATATTGTTTTTAATATTTCAGAAAATAAAAAAATAAAACTAAGAAATATTTATTTTAAGGGGAATGAAGTTTATTCGAACTTGAAATTAAGAATGCTGATGAAAGAGACGAAGCAGCAGAGGTGGTATTATTTTTGGAGAACAGCTTTTGATAAAGGCGATCTTGAGCTTGATATAGAGAAGGTTGTTGAATTCTATTATAATAAAGGACATCGAGATTTTTCAATTCTATCAGATTCAATTATCTATGATGGTGAAAGTAAATATTTAGATATAGTTCTAAATGTTAATGAGGGCCCGAAGTATAAATACAGAGACTTCACATGGGAAGGGCAATCACTATATTCAGAAGATATCCTTTCTAGAGCATTGGGGCTATCCTCTGGAGACTATTACAGCGAAGAAGGTTTTTCCCGCGCTGTTTATGATAGAATGCAAGGGCTTTATATGGATAAAGGATACATATATAGTCGCATAGAGCCAGAGATAACGCCTGTGGGAGTAGATTCGCTTGATGTCCATTTTGTCATTGCTGAAAATCATAAAGTTTATATTAGAAATATTTTTATTAAAGGAAATGATAGAACAAGAGAAAACGTAATACGAAGGATAATGCGTATTTACCCGGGAGACGTTTTTAACAAAGAGCGCTTGTTGAGAACACATCGTGAAATAATGATGTTAAATTATTTTGCAAACGTGATTCCAGATGTTGTTCCGGTTGATGATGATCAGGTAGATATACAAGTGACAGTAGAAGAAAAATCTTCAGGCCAAGCAAATATGAATATGGGATTTAGTCAAGCTTATGGTGTTACTGGAGGAGGAGGATTTTCATTACCCAACTTTAGAGGGAAAGGGCAGCATTTAGCATTATCTTTTGAAGTTGGCGCTGCTAATTATAATAATACATATTTTGGAAGTAGTTATAAACCTCAAAAAAGAGAAAGAGCAACTATTAGTTTTACGGACCCAATGTTCAACGACACAAATAATTTATTAAGTGGTTCTTTATTTTATAGTTTTTCTGGCCGGTCATCACAGTATTATGCTCCTCTAGACATGGTGACTAAAGGTGGAAGTGTTAGATGGGGACGAAGATTCAAATGGCCAGATGACTATTTTAGAGGTAGTTGGTCATTTACAGCGCACCAAAGAGTTTATGAGGCGGATAATGAAGAACAATTACAATTGTATACTGGTGGTCTAAGTAAAACAGTAGGTGTAAGTATTACACAGTCACTGAGCCGTGATAGTAGAGATCATCCCGAGTTTCCAACGATTGGTTCGTTGATGGCAATCAGTAGTAGTATTTCTGGCGGACCTTTAGGTGGGAATGAAGATTTTCATAAACATGTTTTAAATCTTGAATGGTACACGCCGACAGTTTGGAAATTCGTTTTAATGAGCTCAGTAAAAATTGGCGGAATCAAAACTTTGAAATCAAATGATGGTGAAAGGTCATTGGTACCTTTCAATGAACGATTTATAATGGGTGGTAGTGGCATGGTTTATGGAAATCCATTAAGAGGTTATGAAGATAATAAAATAGGACCGCTTACTACTAGTGGTGGCCCATTTGGTGGTAATGCATTAATAAAAGTGACATCAGAGTTTCGGATCCCTTTTTCAGAAAACCCTGTTGTGTACGGAATGTTATTTGCAGAAATGGGAAATGTTTGGATTGAATCCCATTTGCAAGAGAAGTTTAACTTAGCTAGAATAGGACCACTAGATTTAAAACGTTCTGTTGGAGTAGGTATTAGGTTTTTTATGCCAATGATTGGAAAGCTTGGATTTGATTTTGGGTATGGCTTTGATGATATAAATGGTGATGGACAACCATTTGGATGGAAATCATCAATTACAATAGGACAACAATTTTAATATTAATTAAGGAGAAGATGGCAATAATGAAAAGAATAACCATATTTTTTATGCTATTAATTGGTATGACAGCAAATGTCAGTGCTCAATTGAAAATAGGATATATTTTATCAGAAAGAATTCGTGGAGAATATGAAGAATTTAAGGAAGCTGAATCGCAACTACAGCTTGAATACCGAAAGGTTCAATTTGAATTTGATCAAAGAGTCAAAAAACTTGATAGCTTGAAGCAAGATTATGAAGTAAAAAGATTAATGTCTCTAGATAAAGGTGAAAGTATCAGACAAGAAATAGAGAAAACTGAAAAGCAGATACAAACATACCAAGCTGAAAAAGTTGGCCCTCAAGGTGAACTAATGCGTAAGCAAGCGCAGATGGAATATGATATTCTGGGCAAGGTTAAAAAAGGGGTTGATAAAGTTGCCATCGACGGTGGTTATGATTTCATAATTGATGCATCAGTAGGCTTACTTTATTACAAGCCAAAATATGATCTTACTGATGACGTTTTGCATGAATTAAGAAAATTAGATACTTCAAAATAAATATTAATTGAAGCTTAGTTTAAAGGAAATTAGCTTGTCGGTTAATGGTAGTGTTTTTGGAGACTCTAACATAGAAATATTTGAAGTGGCTGAAATTCAAAATGCGAAAAATGGAAGTATTACATTTTTAGCAAATAGTATGTATGCTAAGTATTTAGATAAAACTGAGGCTTCTGCAATTATTGTTTCAGATGAAAATTTAATATCTGGAAGAAATGGTATTATTGTCGATAATCCTCAACTAGCAATTGCTAAAGTTTTGTCGTTATTTTTTCCTGATGAGCCTCCTACTCAAAAAATTCACTCAAAATCTTTTGTTTCTACTTCCGCTGAAATTGGAAATAACGTGACAATTGAAGTTGGAGCGGTAATTGAGAACGGTGTAAAAATAGGAGATAATTCTTTTATTGGTGCAAATTCATTTATTGGTAGAAACACTAAAATAGGTTCTGATTGTAAGATTTATCAAAATGCAGTTTTATATTATTCCACAATAATAGGCAATAATTCTGTTATACACAGTTCTACTGTTATAGGATGCGATGGGTTTGGATTTGTTCCAGGTGTTGGTCAACACTATAAAATACCACAAACCGGGAAAGTTGTAATTGGTGATGATGTCGAAATAGGAGCTAATTCAGTAATTGATCGAGCAACTATAGGTGAGACAATTATTGGAGATATGAGCAAGCTGGATAATCTAGTTCATATAGGTCATAATGTTCAGATTGGTAAAGCTTGTCTAATAACAGCACAAGTAGGTATTGCAGGAAGCACTAAAATTGGGGATAATTGTCAAATAGGTGGTCAAGCTGGGGTTGTTCCTCATGTTGAGATAGGGCCAAATTCGATTATAGCAGCAAAGTCTGGTGTCACAAAATCATTGGCGGGTAATCAAATGTACGGTGGCTACCCAGCAAGGCCAATTAGAGAAGAGCATAAAAGAAACGCAGTTCATAGAGAAGTCTTATCAATCAAAAAAAAATTAAATTATTTAATTCAAAACTCAAATAACAATCAATAAATGCATAGAAGACAAAGAACTATTCGAAAGTCAAAATCTTGTAAAGGGGTCGGCTTGCATACGGGTGTCGATAGTGTGATTACATTTCATCCTGCTCCAGAAAATTATGGAATAAGGTTTGTCCGATCTGATATTAAAGACTCGCCTGAGATTAAAGCAGATATTGATCATGTAGTTGATATATCTAGGGGCACTACAATAGAGCAAAATGATGTACGAATCCATACGGTTGAGCATGCTCTGGCAGCTGTTAACGGTTTAAGAATTGACAATGTAATGATTGAGCTTAATAATAAAGAAACACCTGTTATGGATGGTAGTGCAAAAGATTTTGTTGATGCTTTATCAGATGCTGGAACTGTAAAGCAAGAATCAAAAAGAAAAGTATTAGAAATTACTCGTGCTGTCAATTATACTGATTACTACAGAGATATTGACATTCACGTGATCCCAAGCGATCATTTTAGAGTTACCTTCTTAGTTGAATATCCTTTACCGGCCTTAGGAACTCAATATGAAGCAATATATAATATGGAAGAAGATTTTGCTGTTGAAGTGGCTCCCGCCAGGACTTTTTGTTTTCTAAGCGAAATTGAAATGTTAAAAGAACAGGGTTTAATTAAAGGTGGTGGTTTAGACAATGCGCTAGTCATTGTGGATAAAAAAATTGATCAAATAGAAATGAATAGACTTAGAAATTTATTTGGAATAGAAGAAGCTATTGTTAATGGTTCAAATGGCTTACTTAATGGAAAACTCCTAAGATTTAAAAATGAACCAGTGCGTCACAAAACTCTTGATTTAATTGGTGATTTAGCCTTGCTTGGGGTCCCAATTATTGGCCATGTGACGGCAGCAAGAGCAGGCCATGCTAGTAATGTTGAATTTGTAAAAAAATTAAAAAAAGTTTATGCAAAAGAGTTAGAAGAGTTATGGAAAGATGATTAAGATGAGTCATGATTTAGTAAAAGATTCTTATAATATTCAAGATATAATTAAAATTTTACCTCATCGATATCCTTTTGTTTTAATTGACAGGATTGACGAAGTAAAACAAGGTGAATATGTTAAAGCCATTAAAAACGTCACTATTAATGAACCTTTTTTTCAAGGTCATTTTCCAGGTCAACCTGTTATGCCAGGAGTTCTTTCTTTAGAGTCGATGGCACAAGCAACAGCTTTTTTAATGTTACACGAATTAGATGACCCCCTTAGAAAAAATATGTTTATATCTGGTGTTGATAAAGTTCGTTACAGGCGTTTAATCATCCCTGGGGATACAATGCATATTAATATCCGGCTAGTTTCAAAAAAACTCACGCTCTACAAGTTTGATGGCACAATCAAAATTAATAATCAGCTTGCTGTACAAGCAAAAATATTTTCGAATTTAGTTGACCGCGTAGAGGTTTAATATTTCAAATAGTATTCATTCTACGGCTATTGTAGATGCAAGTTCAAAACTTGGGAATAATGTTGTTGTTGGAGCTTATACTGTTATAGAACCAGGTGTTTCTATTGGTGATGGGACATTCATCGGTAATCATGTTACAATATCAGAGGGGTCTAGAATTGGAAATGATTGCAAAATTTTTCATTCATCTTCAATTGGTGCAATACCGCAAGATCTAAAATATGAGAATGAAAAGACTTTTGTTTCAGTCGGTGATAGAACAATCATTAGAGAATTTGTAACTATAAATAAAGGTACTTCTGCATCTGGTGAAACATTAGTTGGTTCTGATTGTCTATTAATGGCCTCAGTTCACATAGCTCACGATTGTATGATTGGCAATAATGTTATTATGTCAAATTTGACAACCCTTGGAGGTCACGTTAATGTAGAAAATTGGGCAATACTGAGTGGTGGGGTATTAGTTCATCAGTTTTGTAACGTTGGTGAACATTCATTTGTTGGAGCTAGTGGATTAGTAACTCAAGATGTCCCTCCTTTTATTTTAGCTGCCGGAACGCCCTTAGAGTATAGTGGCATTAACAGCGTTGGATTAAAAAGAAGAGGGTTTTTATCCGATGATAGGAAAGAAATAAAAAATATTTATAAAACATATTTTCGTTCAAAAAATAACCGCAGAGAGAATCTAAGAAAAATAGAGGAAGAATTAACAGAATCGCAGTTAGCAAAAAAGATTATTAAGTTTATTGAAAATAGTGATCGAGGAATCATTTAAGAAAAATGAAATCCATATTTGGGTTTATTTATTTTTTATTAAGTCTTTCCTATAGTCAGAATGCAGATTTTAGGTATGATAATATTGATAAAGAAAGTATTCATGACCATGCAATAAAAGTTTCAAACTCTTCTACATTATGGCTTTCTGAATTAATTAACATTCCAAGAATGAATAAATACAAATTGTTTGTTAAATATGGTCAATCATTTTTTTTAAAAGAAATAAATGGCAAAAAGTGGATTTTACCAAATCTTCAACTTGGCGTTAAGCCAACTGGTAATTTATTGTTATCAGGAAAGTTCTTTGGGATGCATCTAGAAAAAGATTCTCCACAAATTATCGGTGGTGGGGTTCATTACATTACTGGAGATATTAATAATTGGATTATCTCTTTTCAAAAATCAGCAATTAATGGTCTAAATGATTTTAGATTAGTCTCAACTTCTTTTAATATTGAAAAGTTAGTCTACCAATCATTTTTTGACATGTACATTGACCTCGGGATGAATTATTACGTTAGCAAATCATATTACAGCTCAATAAATCTCCCAACAAAAATTGAAGGAGACTTAAATCATATAGGCTTTGTATTCATAGCTCCATATAACAGTTTAAATATGGTAATTTCATTAAAAATAAGCTCTGATAATCACTTACTTCAAGCTGCTTTAATTAAAGGTTTTTAATTTTGAAAAAAATATCAATACTTGGGTCTACTGGTTCAATTGGTGTAAACGCATTGAACGTAATTAGAAAAATCCCGGAAAAATTTCAGGTAGTGCATCTTACTGGGAATATGAATGCAGAAAAGATGATTGCTCAGGGTAAAGAATTCCTACCCACATCAATAACGATGGTAGATGTTCAAGCTGCTGAGGTAGTTGCAAAAGCTTTAAAAGGGTTAAATATAGATATTCATTCGGGTAGAGATAGGTTACTAGATTTAGCTGGGGATAAGAAAGTTGATCTTTTATTGAATGCTTTAGTGGGAGCATCAGGTATGGAGCCTACACTGAAAGCCTTAGAAAGCGGTGTTGACGTCGCTCTTTCAAATAAAGAAAGTTTAGTCGTTGCTGGTGACCTTATTTATAGCGCTATGAAAAAATCTGGAGCTAATTTATTTCCAGTTGATAGTGAACATTCTGCAATATGGCAGTGTTTATTTGGGGAAGTCAGAGAAGATATTGAAAAAATAATTCTCACTGGCAGTGGTGGTCCTTTTAGAACTCGGGATATTAATAGTTTTTCAGCAGTGACTAAATCAGATGCTTTGAAACACCCTAATTGGGAAATGGGTCAAAAAATAACAATTGATTCAGCTACAATGATGAACAAAGGTCTCGAGGTAATAGAAGCATATTGGTTATTTAATTTAGAAATATCCCAAATTGAAATTATAGTTCATCCTCAATCAATTATTCATTCGATGGTTCAATTTAAAGACGGCTCAATTAAAGCACAGTTAGGTGTACCGGATATGAAGATCCCAATACAATATGCTTTGACATATCCCAGGCACTTACCATCAAAATGGGAAAGATTAGATTTTAGAACAGTTGGGGACTTAACGTTTGAAGCGCCAAATCTTGAAAGGTTTCCCTGTATTAAATTAGCTTATAATGCCTTAGAAAAAATGGGAACATCTCCAGCAGTTTTGAACTTTGTTAACGATTACTGTGTTTATAGATTTTTAAGAGAAGAAATCAAATTCATAGATATACCTAGAATCATTGAAGCTGCTTTAGAAGATCATACCTGGCTCAGAAATCCAAAATTAGAGGACATTAAGAACTTGGATTCTTGGGCAAAAGATTTTGTAAACAACTTTGATTAATTTGGAGAAGCTCATTTAATTTTACATATAGGTAAATAATAATTATGATATTCATTTGGTCAACCGCTCTCGTTATTGGAATTCTTGTATTTGTACATGAGTTAGGTCATTATCTAGCTGCTAGATCTGTTGGTGTAAGAGTTGAAAAGTTTTCTATTGGGTTTCCACCTCGGTTTTTCACTGTGACATCAGTAGACGACGGGTTTGATATAACATTTTTTTTCTTCCGCTTTTTTGAGGGTAGTTTAAAATGGTTGCCTATTCTTAATACTAAGATAGGTATTGAAGGTAGGAAAGGCACAAATACTGAATACGTAGTTGCACTAATACCTTTGGGCGGATATGTGAAAATGGCGGGTTCTTTAGATGAAAGCTTTGATGCGGAAGTTACTGGCGCCCCAGATGAATTTTCCAGTAAGACAGTTCTCCAAAAACTATGGATTTTAAGTGCTGGAGTTATAATGAACATATTAACAGCATTTATAATTTTCACAGGTATTACTTTTTTTCAAGGTACTCCTGAAGTTAATGAAGGTCCATTTATTGGCTCTATTTCCCCGAACAGCCCTGCAATGGAGGCCGGTTTAAAGGCTGGAGATGAAATCGTAAGTATCAATGGGAAAGAAGTATACGAGTGGATGGATCTAGTGAAAATCTTGCGACCGATTCCGAATACTTTAGTAGATATTGAAATTCAAAGAGATAAAAAACTCATAGCATTTTCCTTCGAGACTTATAAGATTCCAATGCCAACAAGAAATGGGATAGATACTGTTGGAGGTATAGGTATTAGTCAGGAGTATTCATATGTGCCTACAAATTTCAGTGAATCTGCATCTATAGGATACACAAAAACATATCGAAGCTTCGGCCTAATTTCCCTTACATTTAAAATGTTAGCTAGCGGACAAGCAACTCTTAAAGATCTTGGCGGACCAATAATGATTGGACAAATCGCCGGTGAAACAGCAAAAGCAGGTTGGATACCACTTTTTAACTTCATGGCATTGATTAGTATTAACTTAGCATTTTTAAATATACTACCTATACCAGGATTAGATGGCGGTCATATTTTCATAATAGTTATTGAAACCATTATAAGAAAGCCTTTAAGTATAAAATCGAGGATGGCGATTCAACAAGTAGGAATGGTGTTTTTATTAGGTCTAATGTTTATCGTAATGTTTAACGATGTTACGAGATTATTTAACTAGTTCTAGATAATTCAAGCTTTAAAGATCCGTATTTCATTTTTAAATTTATTAATAATGGTAGCTTTTCTTCTTCTGAAATCCATATAGTTATTTTACCTGCATTTTTAAATGCGCTTCCATCAACTTTTTGAGGCCATATTTTATTAGCAAAGTAACTACCTGAGGAAGTTCTTATTTTTTTTCGTTCATCGACAAAGAACCTTAATGGAATAACTTTTTTATTATCGACGACTTGGATCTCATGATTTTTTGAAGTGGTTAAGTCCTCTGTTCTGAAAAAATATATTAAAGAATATGGGTTGACGACTTTATCATTATAGTAGATAGTATCTTTTTTATAAATAAACATTTTTTCATCACTGATGAACGTAGCCAAAGAATTTTGCTTATAATTCCCTTGGTTTATTTTTTTTTGTACTTTAATTGGTTCCCATGTATTTAAATCAACATCAATAATAATCTTATCATTTATTGGGAAAATAAAATTGAGAGAAGGTTTAGATTTTGCAACAAATTGAATTTTTAAGATATTTTTATTTTCAGAATTTATAAATCTTTTTGAACTGAAAGATGCATTTGCAACATTTACCCCCCCAAAAGAGGCAGTGTAGTTTAAGACTTCATCCCATTGTTTATTTCCAAAGCATAAAGCAGATATGATCAGTATTAGAAACATTATTTTCATCTGATACTTTTCAAGTTACCTTTATCATATTTATATATCTTTGAAGCATGGTTTACTAGTGCTCCATCCTCGATGATTAAGTCTATTTCAGTATTAAAAGAATTTAGAATTTCATCAACATTTATTTTAGGTTTTTCCCCAGTTCTATTAACACTTGTTGTTGTAATAGGGACATTACAGTAATTTGCTAGTGAAATACAAAATGGGTGATTTGAAAATCTCATCCCTAAAGTATTATGCGGGCCTAATATTTTATTATCTACTATGTTTCTTTTTACAGGAAAAATAATGGTCGTTTTCGCTTTTATATACTGTAAAGCAACTTTTATTTCATGCTCTGGTAAATCAACCCAATTAGATGCTTTCTCTTTACTTTCTATTATTACACTGATGGGACCTTCTCGGTTTTTAATTGAATTTAAATTGTCAACTGCTTCTCGGTTTTTAGCATTTACGCCAAAACCATATATTGTATCAGTTGGGTAGACTAATAATCCGCCATTTAAGATTACTTTTTTTGCGGAAATCAAAGCTTTTTTATCTCTCCAGTTTAGTATTTTAGTATTCAATTTCTTTCTTTTGTTTTCCATCGTTTATGGAACCAAAAATATTGTTCGGGATACTTTTTCACTAATATTTCTAAGGTTGAAGTATAGTCTTGGGTTATTTTTTTTACAGTATTTATTTTTGGTTTGATGGCTGTAATAATAATTTTATAGCTATTTAACCCCGTTTGTAAACAAACCCCAAATATCATTGGTGCATTAGTTTTTTGATGAAATAGAGCCGCACCTTTGTGCGTAGAAGCTGGTTCATTAAAAAAGTTAACAAAAACACCTTTTTTCTTTGCGTCTTGATCACTAACTAAACCAAGGATTTTTTTTTCATATAAAACATCATAGAGTGTTTCTATGCTTGTTTTTCTATAAACTTGTGAAACTCCACTTAATTGACGTTTTTCTTCAAAAAACTTATCAGCACCTCTATTTTTTTGTTTTTGAGCCACCCCTCTAAGTGGATAATCATTCATTCCAAACCAATGCCCTAGAATTTCCCAAACACCAAAGTGCGCAGAAATTAATATTACACCTTTGTTATTTTTTAAGGCCTCATTTAAAATTTGTCTTCCATCAATTTTTATTTTAAGAGAATTGGGTTTTGGAGGGAAAGCCATAAATTGAATGAAATTATATGTAAAGAACTGATAACAATTTCTAAGGATTCCATCAATTTCATTGGGTGGTTTATTTGGGAAAGCGGTTTGAATATTTGCTAATGCAGTCAACTTACGTTTTGGTATGTAATGGTAAAGTATACTTGCAATATTTTGGCTTATCACATAAAGGCTTCTTTTAGAAAGCGTTTTTAATAAACTACTAAAAGATTTTAATGTATAATATGTTATTTTATGATAAAGACTCAAAAGATATCCCTTTATACAATTTTTTTAAATGAATAGTGTTAGACTAGTTGTATCATCTATAGTCAAATTTAATCATATGAAACAAATTTTTATTTACTTTTGCATCCTTTTTAACATTTCCCATGCTAATAAGGTTTATCATATACCAATATCTGGTACTATTGATTTAGGACTACCGCCTTTTATCCAGCGTTCAATTAAAGAAGCAGAAAATGATAGTGCTTCAGCAATTATATTTGAAATCAATACATTTGGTGGCAGGGTTGACGCTGCGACCCAAATTAAGGATGCAATTCTTGATTCAAAAGTCCCAACTATTGCTTTTATTAATAAACGAGCAATTTCTGCAGGTGCACTGATATCATTATCTTGTGAGAAAATTTACATGACCGGTGGTGCAACTATCGGTGCTACAACTGCAGTTGATATGCAGGGGAATAAGGCCAGCGAAAAAGTTATTAGCTATATGCGAGAGGAAATGGCTGCCACCGCTGAAGAAAGAGGGAGAAATAAGATTATAGCAAGGGGTATGGTTGATGAGGAACTAGAGTTTCCAAGTAAGACAATTAATGAATTTGTGAAAAATGATGAAAAGATTGACACAATTAGGACAAAAGTTTATTATTTATTATTTAATAGTGATACTGTTATTGTAGAAGATATTGAAGGTCGGAAGCAGGGGAATTTAATTACTTTAACAACGGAACAATCTTTGAAATATAAAATAGCAGACGGCTCTTTTGATAGTTTTGATGCTATTTTAGATTCTTTAGGGTTTTCAACTTTAAGTGTAAAAAAGACTAAAGAAAATTGGTCTGAAAGTTTTGTTAGATTTTTAACAAATCCCGTTGTGGCTTCTTTATTAACAACATTTGGTTTTCTAGGTATTTTATTTGAGTTGCAAAGCCCAGGATGGGGTATACCGGGTTCTGTAGGACTAATATGTCTAACTCTTTCGTTAAGTGCTTCATATATTGCAGAGTTAGCAACGATGAATGATTTATTAGTTATCTTATTAGGCTTCTTATTTTTATTTATAGAAGCATTTGTTTTACCGGGATTTGGGATTGCAGGAGTCGCGGGGATAGCATTTATATTGTGGGGCTTGTATTTGCTTTTACTTCCTGATGTACCAGTAGGAGAAGATATTCTGAACCAAGCATCTAACGGTTTAATAATAGGTATTTTTGGAGGTTTAGTTGGGCTAGCGTTATTATTTAGAGCGATGATAAAGACAAAATTTTGGAGAGACTTAACTTCACCGGGCATTCAAAAAAAAGAAGAGGGTTATGCAGCTAGCTTTGGTTGGGAAAAATTAATTGGAAAAGAAGCTAAAACAGAAACAAGTTTACATCCATCAGGTTGGGTGACTGTAAAAAATGAGCGATTTTTTGCTCTGAGCGAGGGTAATTTTATTGATAAAAATGAGAGTGTTATTATATTATCTGTGGATGGTAACAGAATAGTTGTTCGTAAAAAGTAAAAACTTAATAATTTTTAATAGGAGTCAAATATGCCAATAGTTCAAGTTGCTTTTCTAATTGTAATTGCATTGTTTTTTGTTCTTTTCTTTTATTTTGTACCGCTAGGTATGTGGGTACAAGCGGTTGTGTCATTAGGCCTCGGTAGAATTAGAATAGTAGATTTAATTAGAATGCGACTAAGGAAAATATCACCTAGGTTACTTGTCGATGGTGTAATTAATACTCATAAAGCCGGTTTAGACCACATCTCCACTGACATGCTTGAAACTCATTATCTTGCAGGGGGGAATGTAGAAAACATTGTTTCTGCAATGATAGCATCGGATAAAGCAAATATAAAATTATCATTTGAAATTGCAACAGCTATTGACCTTGCGGGAAGAGATGTAAAAGCTGCTGTTCAAACGAGTGTATACCCTAAAGTAATTAATGCCCCTGTTGAGGGGTATTTATGCGCAGTTGCAAAAGATGGAATCGAGCTGAAAGCTAGGGCAAGAGTTACTGTTCGAACGAATATACCTGGGCTTGTTGGTGGTGCTACTGATGACACAATTATTGCTAGAGTAGGAGAAGGTATTGTTAGTGCTATCGGATCAGCGACTACATATTCAGATGTATTAGAGAATCCAGACAGTATATCTAAATCGGTACTTAATAAAGGTTTGGATTCAGGTACCGCATTTGAAATATTGTCCATTGACATTGCGGATTTAGATGTTGGGAAAAATATAGGAGCCTCGCTACAAGCTGACCAAGCAGAGGCGGATTTGAGAGTGGCTCAGGCAAAAGCAGAAACTAGAAGAGCGATGGCGGTTGCAGAAGAGCAAGAAATGCAAGCACGGGTACAAGAAATGAAAGCAAAAGTAGTAGAAGCAGAAGCTGAAGTCCCCAAAGCAATGTCTCAAGCATTTCGAGATGGGAACATGGGGATTTTTGATTATTATAATATGAACAATATTAAAGCGGATACAGGGATGAGAGATTCAATTGCAGATTCCTCTATTAATCCTAAAGAGGCACGTGATGATATTGAATCTGCAGATAAATAAAGGACTCGAGAAGAAGTGAGTAAATAGTATGGGGAATTGGCTATTTTTGATGCTTTTGTATGCTTTTTTTGGGTGGATGAAAAAAAAGCAAAGAGATAAATCTGGAGAAAAAACTAAAGATGCATATAGTAAAAAATCAGATAGCATAGTAGCATTTGGAGAGGGCATATTAAACTCGTTAATTGGTGATGATAAAATCCCCGTGCAAGAGGATAACTCTCTTTCGAGTCAAATAGGGCTAGAAGAAAATGACCAAGTTTTAGATAAATATCTTAACGAAGAAGAGGCCTTTAAAGAAAAAAAAGTAGAAATCCCAACTGAACAACTGAAAATTAAAAAAAATATTTGGTCGTCAACTACCAGAGTAAAAAAGTCACCTAAAAATAATGGAAATATATTGGCAGGGCTAATTGACTTAAATGATCCAGTAAAAACAGGCGTGATTTTTAAAGAAATTTTTGATAAACCAAAAGCATTAAGAAGAGATACAAAATAGAACTATAAAATAGAATCAAATATTTTTTTGGCTTCTTTTTCTAAACTTTTTAAATCAGAATTATTTTGAATTATATAGTCAGTCATATTTTTTTTATTTTCATCTGTCCATTGCAGAGAATTACGTTTTAAAAAATCATCTCTGGTAATATTATTTCTAGACATTACTCTTTCCGTACGGTATTTCATTAAAGAAGTTACGAGCACAACGTAATCCATGTGCGTGTCAGCTCCAGATTCATATATAAGAGCAGCATCTAAAACGAAACAATTGTGATTATCATTAAAATTAATTTTTTCAAAAGAACGATCAATCTTTTTGAAAACATAAGGATGAATTATCGAGTTTAAAGCTAGTTGATGAAACTCATCTTGAAAGGCAATTCTAGCTAATTTTTGGTTGCTTATATTTTGATTGGGGTCAAGAACATCACTTCCGAATTCTTTGATTATCTCTTTTTGAGCATCATGGTTGTTATTTATGATAATTTTAGCTTCTTTATCGGCATCAAAAATATATGCACCCCAATTTTGCAAAAACTTACTCACTTCACTTTTGCCTGAACCAATCCCACCGGTTAAACCGATTTTCAACATCTTATTTTATTACTTTAATTATTCTTTCAGTTATTTCTTCAATAGAGCCAAGTCCATCTACTTCTTTTAAAATACCCTTCTTACGATAATATTTGGTTATTGGAGCAGTTTGATCCCAATAAACATCTTGGCGTTTTGAAATTATTTCAATGGCATCATCGCTTCGACCAGAATCTTTACTACGTGTAATCAATCTATTGATTACTTCTTTTTTTTCAGCAGTTAAACTGATGGCTACATCAATAAATTGATTTAATTTTGTTAGCAAGGAACGCAAATCTTCAACTTGTTGAAGATTTCTAGGATACCCATCTAAAATATATCCATCTTGGCAATTAGAGCTTTGAAGGTAATTTTCAATTATTTCGATTAAAATATTATCAGGAACAAACAAGCCATTATCAATGTATTCCTTTGATATGTTACCGATATCAGAATTTAAGGCGATTTCTTTTCTAAGTATTTCTCCTGTTGAAAGATGGGGTATCTTAAAATGATTTTTTAAAATTGCTGCTTGAGTTCCTTTGCCAACACCGGGTGGGCCCATAAATATTATTCTAAAAGACATCGTTATATTATTATTCCTACAATAGAAGCAGTAAGCCAAGAAGCAATGGCGCCTCCTATCATAGCTTTAATTACTAATTTTGACAAATCATTTTTACGGTCAGGTGCCATTGCTCCAATTCCGCCTAGTTGAATACCAATAGATCCAAAATTTGCAAATCCACACAAAGCATAGCTAGCAATAATAGTTGATCTTTCTGAAAGAATATTTTTATTAACATAATCACTTAGGTCTCCGAATGCAATAAGTTCCGTAAGTACTATTTTCTCACCCATAAGCGTTCCTACTATTCCAGCATCCTTCCAAGGTACACCCATCGTCCAAGCTAGTGGCTTGAATAGATATCCTAGTATATCTTGCATCGAAGTTCCTAATAAACCTAAAATAAAATTAATCATTGCAACCATTGAAATAAAAGCAATTAACATGGCTGCTACGTTGGCTGCAAGTTTCATTCCATCTGTTGCACCTCTCCCTATAGCATCCATCAAATTACTATCAGGTGAATCTAAAATTATTTCATTTGAGTCTATAGTTTTAGGCGATTTTGTTTCAGGATAAATAATTTTTGCAACCATGAGTGCTGCCGGTGCTGACATGACTGAAGCAGCTAATAAATGTCCAGCTATATTTGGGATATTATTTAGCCATGTAACATAGAGAGCCATTACGCTTCCAGCAGCTGTTGCAAAGCCGCCAACCATGACAGTCATTAATTCTGATTTTGTCATTGTTGATATGTAAGGTCTGATTAGAATCGGAGCTTCAGTTTGACCTACAAAAATATTTGCAGATATACTTAACGTTTCTGCTCCGCTAGTTTTCATTGTCTTTTCCATAACAAACGCAATTTTTTTAATAACAAACTGAATTACTCCAAGGTGATAGGTAACAGCTATCAGACTTGAAAAAAATATAATAACAGGCAAAGCACGAAAAGCAAAGTTAATTAAAGCTTGATCATAACCTACTCCAGGAATGAATGAAGTAAATAAAAAGTCACTTCCAGCATCAGCAAAGCTGATTACTTTAACTATAAAAATATTAAAATAAAAAAATATTGACTTTCCAAAAGACGTTTTAAGAATAATAATTGCAAAAGAAAACTGCAGGCCTAAACCCCAAAATATTATGTTTTTATTAATTAATGATTTATTATTTGAAAGCAAATAGGAAATTCCCAGTAAAACTAAAACTCCTAAAAACCCTGTATATTGCTCCATTACTTATCTTTATTTGGGGTGAAACAATTTCTGCAGCGGGCTTCGTAAGTATCAGCTTCACCTATTACAACCTGTTGAGTTTGGGTTGTAATTCTTTGAGTATGTGAAGCATCTTTTCCACATTTTATACATATAGCTGACAATTTATCTAGATAATCAGCTTCGCACATGATTAATGGCATTGGACCAAATGGTAACCCTTTGTAGTCCGTATCTAGGCCTGCGATAATGACTCTTGTTTTATTTTTTGCAAGGTCTCTACAAACATTGACCAACCCATCATCAAAAAACTGTGCTTCATCAATACCAATAACGTCATATTGATTCCCAAGCTCAAATAATTCACTTGAATGTTCTAGGGAAATTGAATCCAGAGAATTCTTATTATGGCTTACAATTTTTTCTTTACTGTAACGATTATCAATTTTTGCTTTAAATGCTTTTACATTAAGACTTGCTATCTCAGCGCGCCTGAGCCTCCTTAACAGCTCCTCAGTTTTTCCACAAAACATACTGCCGCAAATAACTTCAATCCATCCATTTTCAATTGGCTTTTGATGCATTTTAAAACTTCTCTATTTTAAAAGAATCAATTTTTTTAATAATTTTTTCTACGGAGATATTTATTTCTGAAGAGCCTGAAATAACAATATCCGCAACGGACTTAAATGGCTCGATATACTGTATATGCATTGGTTTTACACTATCGTGGTATTGTTTATGAACTTGAAGAGTTGATCGTCCTCTTTTTTCTACATCACGTTTTAATCGTCGCTCAAAACGAATATTTTCAGGTGTTTCAATGAATATTTTTAATATCATTAGTTTAGTCAATTTTGAAAAATAAAAAATAAGAGCGCCTTCAAAAAATATTAATTTAGTTGGATAAATAGTATTCGATATATTGTCTCGACAATGCTTTTTATAATTATATATTGGTGATTCTATTTTATTGCCTTTTAATAGTAGAGTTAGATGTTTTTTTAACATTTTAGTATCAAAAGAGTTCGGATGATCAAAATTTATTTTTTTTCTAGTATCAAAAGATAAACTACTAAAATCTTTATAATAAGAGTCTAATTGAATTGTGGAAGCTTTAAAGCCATAATGTTTGAGCAATTTTGATACTATAGTCGTTTTCCCTGCTGCTGTACCCCCACATAATCCAATAAGCTGACTTTTCATTATGATAATTTTGTGTTATCAAATGGTATCGGAAGCAAAGTTTTAGAATAATTTTTACTAATAAATTTTCCCCCATCACAAATATAAATTGGGATATCTCCACATAAATCCCAAATAACTTGTCTACATGCTCCGCAGGGCATGCCTGCATTTTCAGTTGAAACTGACATTGCTTTAATAATTCTAAAACCTTCAGAATATGCTTTAAATAGGGCCACTCTCTCAGCGCAGCATGTTAAGCTATAACTGCTATTTTCAATATTACATCCACCGATGATTTCTCCTGAATCTGTTAACACGGCTGCACCAACTTTATATTTAGAATAGGGTGCGAATGCCTTTGCTCTCATTTCAATAGCTTTTATTATAAGGTTCTTTTTAGACATTTTTCATGTTTCTATTTGCAAGTAAAGAAAATTGATTGATCAGTCTGATTACCAACTCTATCAATAATTATAATGTCTAATGTATGCTTTCCTTCGTTTAGACCTCTTTCTAAATCATAAGTAATTTGCTTTTTTACAGGCTGGTATGCACAAAATAATCTTGTGCCATTTAACTTTATTAAGATTGATTTTTCTTTTGGTTCTATACCCGAAATTTTGTCTTCAATATCAATAATAATTTTTTTTATTTCTGCTCCTACATAATGGCCTCCATTTGCAGGATAGGTTTTTAATATTTTTGGTGGAACAAGATCTTGAATTATTGTAACTGCATGAAACTGGTCTAAATTAGCAGTGAGTATATTTTTACTTTGATTATTTTTAGTTTCAACATAATTCCAATCTTCTGATTTTTCGTCATAATAATAAATAGCCATTTTTGTATGCCCAGATAGCCTATGACTATATTTCATGCCCAACAGAAACTCGTTCTTTAAAACTCTATCAAAAGGTTGCAATTGATATACTGAGGATAAATGGTACCCTTTTTTTACTGGTGCGTGTTTGTCAACCTTTTCAATCCAAATTGCGGTTGGAGAGTATACGGTATTTGGTAAGGTCTGAATTGAGCAATTTTTATCTTTCGATATAATGACTGTTTTCATATTTGGTTCTGCAATGCCAGGCATAAAGTTAAATCTTGTTTCTCGAGAAAGTTTGTTCTGCGTAAGAGCCACGTCAACATACTTAACATCCTCCAAAATTTCTGGAGGTAACATATCTGATAAGAATACCGTTGGTTGAATTTGGCTAACGGGATAAGATTTAAAAATATTATCATTCGATAATTTTAGAGTCGCTTCGCCTTCTGCATATTGGTCCATTTCGATTTGGAAAAAAATTCCTCCTTCAGTATGCACAATATCAAGTTTTGGATTTACCTCTAGCACTGTTTTTGAAGAATTATAATTTGACCAATGAAAAGGCAAGGCAATCGCACCTATTTGACTTGTTGCTAGGATTTGAAAAATCCTATTTTTTGAAGCTTGAGTTGGTATTAATAATTCTAAATTCTTCCCCTTTTTTTGGGTGCTAATTATAGGCACTTTTTCATCTGGAAGCCCAAAAGGTGTAAAGCTATATATCGTAGCCTCTCGAATTGCAAGGCCACCCCTTTTGGGGCTCATTTCTAAAGTAATATGATTATCATTCCTATTAATTTCTTTAATACCAACAGACATTGGAAATGTTCCAAGCAATACCCCTTCAGCATTCGCAGTGTTACCTGCGGCATCCGTTATTAAAATTCTTATTTTATGATATCCTGGAGAGACATTTATAATACCGTTATTTTCTAAACCATGGACTGACATTTTTGGGTGCTCGGGCAGGCGGTATAATTTTTGATATTCTCCTAAATTCTGTTTTTTTAATTCAAACTGTACAAGCGTTCTAACATTGTTTGTTTGGCTATAGGGTATTCTATTATAGTTCAATGTAAAAGCTGGGTTATTATCTATAAATAATTCAGCTTTATGAAATTGATATTCAAATTTAGAACCTTCTCTTTTATCAATTGCTTGGATGGCTAAACCAAAGTCTCCAATAACGCTTATCGTATCAGCAAATAAATAAAGCCCGTTTTTATTTCGAAATAATGGCAATGTCTGCACTAGCGGACTTGAGTTAATCAAGGTCCCTTTAGATAATGGGACTAAAGCTATTTTGTGCATTATTGGGTTGACTTTATCTGGAGCTAAGTAACCATTTTTTAATGGATCTAATGCAGCATCTGACTCGTCTCTGACTTCAAAATGTAAATTTGGTCCAAACGCATAACCCGTATCACCTGAATAGCCTATTACATCTCCTTTTATTAATCGAAATTCATTAGATGAAAAATTTGTTTGAATACTGTATTTTTTATTTTTAGATTGTTGAAGTTTTACGACCCTCTCCAATATTGGACTAAATTTATCTAAATGAGCATAAATGATTGTTTTACCACTGATTGTTTTTTGATATATGGCCTTTCCATATCCAGAATAGTTCGTGATTATTTTTGATATATACCCATTCTCAACGGCCAAAACTTTATGTCCTATAGTGCCCTTAGTTCTTATATCTAAGCCCATATGAAAATGGTCATCTCTGTACTCTCCAAAGTTTGAAGAATATGAATTTCCAGTATCTGTTGGCCATTGAGGATCTTGCGCTGAAAGATTAGCTAAAAGAGACATTAAGGTAAGAATTTTCTTTGTATGCATGTTATAAAAGATGGCATCAATTTATTTAGATAAAAATAGATAGTACAACTATAAATAGATTTATTCCATTAACTATTTACTTTATCTAACATTACATATAAAATTTATCACACATAAGGAGATTATAATGAAAAATTTGAAAATATTAATATTGGCTGGTTTAATTGTTTTGCCAAAAACTATTTTTGGCATTGTTGGTTTTGGATTAAACGTTATTCAAGATGGTTCAAAGCTAGGGGCATCATCTTACACAGAGGGCAGTGGTTTAACCTTAGCTACTGTTGAGTCATTTGAAATGGATGGGCTTCCTGCTGGAATTGGTGGTTACATATTTATTGACCTTGCTGGTTGGGCAGTAGAATTAGAAGCCAATATTGTTGGAGGTGAGTATAGTTTTACTTTTTCAAATGCTATAACTAAAATGGAAGATATCTCTTTTGGATGGGCGAGAGGCTCCTCCGGTATTACTGTAAAAAAGAACATTGCAGATTTTTCAATTCCTTTATTAGCTAAGACTGCTTTGTCAGTTGGTGTTGGCGTGAATTCACATAGCTCAACGCCTAGAGCGAGTGTTGCAATGGTTAAGGAACTTTTAAGTACTGATGACCTAACAGCAGAATTTGATGCGAGCAACTTAGAAGATAAACTTATTGATTATTTGAAAGATAATAAAATTGATAATAGCGGAGTTCATCTTCAACTTGGATTAAGGTTCAAAATATTAGTTATTGATTCTCATCTAAACTTTAGATATAATATGACAAAAGACGTTTATGAAGGAGATAATGGGTTTACTGAGGTTCAGTTTAAGCTAGGATTGGGGTTTTAATTAGTCGGAAAGTTTTTATCTAAAAAAATAGATTTATTCATAGAAGCAAAAAATCTTTTAAAGAATTCTTGTTCGTGAATTCCTCCAGATTCTAAAATTTTACCATCCTGTTCTAATTCACCGCTGGCACTAACGCGAATACTTGTGTTACTTGAACCGGCCTCATCAATATTTATTGTCACCTTGTATCGATAAATGCGTGGGCCTTTTAGGACGTCTTCTTGATAGTAATTATTGACCGTTTTATGAGTTGAATTTGATGCGTGCCTAGATCTACTCCACCCGCTTGACGATGTAGAGCTATCATCATCATCATCATCATCATCATCATCATCATCCCCAAAGATTGCATTTATAATTACAACAAAAAAAACAGCAACAACAGCAAAACCAAAAATTTTGGCACATGTTTGAACTTGCTCTTGCTTTGCGGCTTCTTCAGCATCTATAGCTCCATCTAATTTATCATTTTGAGTTGAAGGCCCAGGCTCCATACCGTCTGACGAAACATCTGCTTTCTTTTTTTCGGTTGTTCTGCTAGCGGTTATTAATCCTACATCAGAATTAAGAACGTCGATTGTATAATCCAAATCCTGTAGAGCATTGATTGATGCTTTAAGAGTCGTTTTAATATCTGCTGAAAAATTTTGGGTCTGGAGAGTTCTGGATACTGCAGTTGGCGGTTTGTTCTGCGAAAATACTATATTAGAACTTGATAAATATATAAGAAGCGATAAAAGGCGAAGCTTACCTGGTACTGTTGAAGGACGTATTAAGCGCCGCATTAGTTAATATTTTAAACTTTGGTAAGTAAAGTCTGAAACAACTTTGCTTTCGTTGTAAGTAATAATAACTGTCAGTGATTTTGACTCTGTATTTCTATCTGAATTTGATTGGACAGAATTTGTGGTTCCGCCAAACAGGAAGGCCCAAAACCCTCTCCCAAGTTGAGCTTGACCGATTGTGGCTGATGCATTGTTTGATGATGATTGAAATGTTCCTATTCTATCATAGGTCCATACTTCATCTCCGTTAGAATTTTTTGTTACTATGTTTGGTGAACCTAATACTTCTAAGACTTCAGTCTGATTCATGCCTTTTTTAATTTGACTTTGAACTTTTCCCAAGCTGAGATTGTCTTTTTTCTCAACTGGAACTTCTATAATTATTGGTTCAGGAGGAGTGCAACTAAGCATTAGAATTGTAAAAGAAATTATTATTGTAAAATTTTTCATAACTTTTCAACTCCCTTATTATTAACTGGTACTATATTTTATATATTTTGTTCCAATAAAACTACTTTTTTAGAGCTCATTTGTTATACAATGCACAGATCCACCACTTAATTGATATTGTGAAACTGAACATTGTTCTAGAATAATTTGTAATTCACTGAGCTTTTTAATCGCAAAACCATTGGAATATTGCGAGGAGCTAATAAGTAGGCCTGGAGATGAAAAACTATTTACGGCTAATGATCCTAATGTGTTTTTTGTGCCAATAGAATCCTCCCGGCCTATTGATATTAAATCGACACCGGTCTTTTTGGATAACTTTTCTAGGTTTTTAATAGATCTTTTAGAGATAAGTTGATCACAAAAAACAAGTGCTCTTAAATTGCCATATTTATCAAATACAGTAGTAAATACAGTATCTAAATGAAATGAGGAGGTTTCAATTATAATTAATTGATTAACATTTAAGAATGAAGCAACCGCTTCTGCTCCCTTCATTGTATTTCTATTCATTCCACTAAACAGAATTTTATCTTTAGGGCAAAAATAAAATTCTCCGCCCTCAGCAAAAACATTATTTTTTGTAGATAGTTCTTCTAATTTATAGTCTAGTTTTTCAAGTTGATCTGCAATCAGTTTTGTCTCAGGCTGTCTATTTATTTGAGAAAAATTTAAAATTAGTACTTTACCATTTAAATCACTTATAAAACCATCTCTGATGTAAACATAGTCATAACCATATTTTGTTTTTTCTAATTTTTTAGGGAATGGGAATTCTATCACTTCAATTTTATTCTTTTTAAGAGTCTCAATTATGTTATTTCGTTCTTTGATAAGTAAGGTTTGATTTGGGATTACCCCATTTTTCATGAAAGGATTGTCTTCGTAACTAATAATACCCTCACCCCACCAAGGGCTTTTTGGTAAACTGCTAATTGCAACTTTCATTTTATTGATTATTTAAATTTTCAACTATGAGCAAGTTATTAATTCTTTTCTTTATTTGATTTCTAGCTAGCCTATATGGAGATAAATCTTGTTCTCTAGAATCCCAGCTATGGAAGGGGTCTTTTATATTCCAATGAATCTTGGTTTTTCCTTTAGGAAATCTAGGGCAGGTTTGGTTCGCTTTTTCGCATACAGTTATAATGAAATCAATATTTTCTTCTAGATAGTTATTGATACTTTCAGATTTTTGATATTTTATATCTATGCCCCATTCTTGCATTACTTTGATTGCGGCTGGATGTACTCTCGAAGGGTGGCTGCCAGCACTTAAAACATCAAATTTTTCACCAATTGCATCCCTCATTAAGCCTTCAGCTATTTGAGATCGACAACTATTACCAGTACAAATAAAGATAATCTTATTCTTCATTTACTAATTATTAATTGCAAATAAAATATGCGACACCACTAGTTTCTTTATTTATTGTGTAAATAAGATCGAAGAGGTCAACCTTTGCATCAGCATTGACGTCATTATTAGGATTGAAAATATTGTCATTAATTATATTATTTATGATCAATTCCGAACTGGCATTTTCATAGCAATTTAAAAACCAAATTCTTTTGATTAACGTTGAGTCGATAACAAATGGATTAGGTATGTCATTTTGATAGCTAGCAATGGCGTAAGTTCGTTCTAATTCTTTTTCATTAGCTGGGTCCTCTTTATGCCAAGCATATAATGTCTCCTTCTGCTGATCAAAGAAGTTTTGGTCAGCTACATTATTGTAAATAGTAAAGAAATAAAATATACTCCTAGCTATATTCCCTTTTACATCTTCTCTTGGTTCAAATTTTCCATTATCATTATCTACTTCAGAAAATTCATCAATGTACTGGCTCGGTATACTAGTCTCATAATAATCTGATCTCCACCATTTATCTGTCTCGTTATCATTTATATTCGCAAAAGGTTTATTTCCACGAGATGAGTTAACATTTCCTCTGCATGGGTAAAGGTGGTGTAAGTCACTTTTTTGTGGTTCGGACCCTGCTCCCATACTCTGTGGCCAAGAATGTTCACAATTCAGATTCAAGGCATTAGTCTGTGGTCTTGGATCTTGTGCTGGATTTATTGTTATGGTATAATTAGTATAAATACCCTTCAACGTGTTATTGTCTTCTAAATCAATAATTGAATACATTTTGTCCCTAGCTTGATTATACCCGAGTGTTGAAGACGTTTTATAATTAGCTATTAAAAAATTGAATAGATTTGTTTCGGTAGTCCCCGGGCCAATTAAAGATTGAGATATCAAAAAACTTGTTGTTAGCCATAATGATGTAAAAATCTTAAACATTAACAATAATTTAAATTTATAATAATTAACAAAAAAGCATCTCATACAATAAACCTGACTTATATATATAAATGAACTATCTATATACCTTATAAAATAATTAATTAAATTTGACCATGGAAAACTTGCAACACACGTCTTTTGCACCGATAATAAATGATCCAGTTGAAACGACATCTGGACTAACTATAAATGATTTAAATAAATATTTACCGGCGCTTCAAACTGCTGAGGATCTAATTATGAGTGCAGACAGTATGAAAGAGGGCCTTTTTTGGGCCGAAGGTTTAAAGGGGCTTAAAAAACTACCCGAAAAATCTATTGATCTCATAATTACAGAGCCCCCAAAAGAGCCATGGATAGATTTAGATAACAGGGGTGCGCAACTAACACTCCAAGAATACTATGACTGGAATCACGAATGGCTGGCACAAGCTAGTCGAGTTCTAAAAAATACGGGTGGGATTTATTTGCTATGTGATTGGAGTTTTGCAAATATGTACAATGGCCTATTAAATGAAAAGTTTATAGTTCAAAATAGAATAACTTGGTATAATAGATCAGCAAAGAATAATAATCAAAATTTGACATGGAAAAATCAGTCAGGTGATATTTGGTTTGCTACTAAAAATGAAGATTTTTTGTTTAACAATAATGCTGCTAGTTTGAAATCAGAGCGAAGAATGCTTTTAAGTGATAGAGAAAGAAAATCACAAACTAATTTTTGGTTTGATATACCAGTAGCGATAAATAAAAATGCCAGATACTCAAATAAATTGTACTCAAAAATTTTAGATGCAAGTAGTTTTAAGTTAAATTGGATTTTAGATCCCTTCATGAGAAATGGAGATGTCGGAGTATCAAGTAAAAAAGCAGGACGTCGGTTCATCGGTTTTGAAGCAAATAAAGATTTATCACTTATGTCAATGAAAAGAATAGACCAAAATGAGCATTAAATAAATATGGATTATACGGAAAAAATAAAACAAGATATGTATCAAGCCATGAAAGCTAATGACAAAGTCAAAGCCAATATACTTCGCTCCCTGCTTGCTTCTCTTAAGAAAAAACAGATTGAGAATAAAAATATTTTAAGTGAGGAAATATTTTATTTCATTGTAAAAAAAATGGCAAAACAGCTTAAAGAAGCAATGAACCTATATTATGAAGCGGGCAGGAAGGAATTAGCTGAAACAGAAAAGGCTGAGTTAGAAATTATTCAAAATTATCTCCCTGAACAGTTTTCTCAAGAAGAGACTTCGGAGCTAATTAAAACTATTATTACTCAGATTTCTGCAAAATCTATCTCAGATATGGGTAAAGTTATGTTGTTAGTTATGCAGCAAGGTGGTGGAAAAGTAGATGGCGGTATAGCGAACAGAATTGCTAAACAATTATTGCAATAAATGGGGTGGTTTTTAGATGGCTTAGCGCTCTCTTACATGGTTTTTAATGGTGTCATTGGATATAATAGGGGTCTAGTAGATGAGCTTGGAAGACTAGTTAGTTTAGTCTTATCTATTTTAATTGCAACGAGTAAAACTGTTTTTCTTTCTAATTTGATTTTAAAAAATATGGACATTGAGGCATGGGTAGCTACTTTGATTGTTTTTTGTCTAATATTCTCATTGGTGCTAATAGTTGGAAGAATATTAACAAGATTATTCAAAATTGCACTTTTATCTAAATCTAATATTTGGATGAATAATGTTCTTGGCTTTTTTTTCGCTGGTGTTAAAGGATATTGCATTATAGCCGTATTTTTTTGGATTATTATTATTTTGCCTTTAGACAAATGGACGATTATAATTGAGCAAAATTCAAAAGTAGTTCAAACTACCAATCATTTTAGAGGAAGTATTATAAGGTTTTTTGGATGGGAAGATCCTGTTTTTTATAGTGAGAACTTTTTAAGAAAGTTAGTCCAGCCCTGATGCCAAAAATTCCGCAAAGCACAATTGATAAAATTAGAGATTTAGCAGACATCGTTGATGTTATTTCTACAGAAATTGAGCTTAAAAGAAGAGGCGTAAATTATTTTGGTGTGTGCCCGTTTCATGATGAAAACACGCCCTCATTTAGTGTTTCTCCATCTAAGCAAATATATCATTGCTTTGGTTGTGGCAATGGGGGAAATGTGTTTACCTTTATCATGGAATTTCAAAAATTAACATTTTTCGAGTCTATTAAATTTTTAGCAGATAAGTACAATGTAGTTTTAGAAATTTCAAATAGTAATTCATCTTCTAATGAATATTCGTTTTTAAAAAAGATTCACGAGGATGCTACTCTTTTATTTCAACAGAATTTATTTTCTGAGGTTGGTAAAAATCCATTACAATACTTATTAGATAGAAAACTTAATGAGAGTGTAATAAAAAAATTCAGAATTGGATTCGCCATTGACAGTTGGAATAACCTCTACAACAAAATTAGTTTCGATTACAAAGATAAGTTCCAAAATGTAATGAAAACTGGTTTATTCATTCGTTCTGATAAAGGGACTTTTGATAGATTTAGGTCGAGAATAATATTCCCGATATTTCATCAATCAGGGGAAGTGATTGCATTTGGGGGAAGAGATTATAAGAAGAACGATCTTGCGAAATATTTAAATTCTCCTGAAACAGCTATTTACCAAAAAAGTAATACTTTATATGGTTTACATATAACAAAAGATGATATAAGAAAAACAGGTTATGCTATCCTTGTAGAAGGGTATATGGACCTTCTACAATTGTACCAAGCTGGAATAAGGCCAGTAGTTTCAGTATCAGGGACTTCGTTAACAAAAAATCATGCTAACTTGATATCTAAACATGTCAAAAAAGCTATTTTACTTTACGATGGTGATTCAGCTGGCGCAAATGCGGTTTTACGTGCAGGGTTTATCCTACTTCAGTTTGGCGTAGAGGCTTATGTTGTTAGACCTCCAGATAAATTGGATCCAGATGATTGGCTTTTAAAAAAAGGGTTTGATTCTTTAAAAAAAGCAATAAAAAGCCCAATGGAGTTTCTTGATTTTCACCTTGAGTTTTATAATGCAAAAAAACTTAAAGGCGTTCAAAAAAGAGACTATCTACATGAAATAATAGGCAATATTAAAACTATAAACGATTCAATCATTAAAAATGAAATAATTAGAAACCTTTCAGAAAAAATGAGAATGCAAGAAATAGAATTGTTGCAAATACTTAACTTGAAAAGAAACTATAATAATTCAGAAATTGTTAATGTTGAGAATAATTTGTTTAAGTTCAAAACTAAATTACAAAGAGCAGAGTTAGAATTAATTAAAATTATGATTAATTCAAATCTTGAAGCTAGAAAAGAGTTTAAAAAAAACATTGGTCTTGAATTGTTTTCTCATGAGTTACTTATTAAGATTATAAGTAAAATACTCAGTGACGAAACAATTCAAAACTCTAAACTTGTAGAACATTTTCCAGAAAAAAAAGAACGTGAATTTATCTCACAACTTTTAATAGAAGGCAAAGAAGAAGAATATTCTGAGAAAGCTGTTACAGACTGTATTAAAACAATTAAATCAGTTTCTGTCAAAAACAGAATTGATAATCTTAGATTTGTTATTCAAGCCAATGAAAAATCAGGAGAAGGCACATCCAAAGAATTAAAAGAAGTAATGAAACTTCAAAAAGAACTTATCGAGTACCGCCTATGAGACAATGGATGTTTTTTTTGATATTTTCTACTTTGCTTGGGAATATGAATGCTCACCAAGTTCAACTCGTTACTCATCATGAAAAAACAAATGGTGTACTTATAAGGATAGTGGTTAGTAACGTACCAGAAGTTGATGATATCGCTGGGTGGGTAGGGCAAGAAAATTGGTTTTATTTAACCATAAATAAATCTGTTTTTGCTGAAAATGTTTTAGAAACTCTAAAATCAAGCTCTCCTATTTTAGAAATTGAAGGTATTCAAAACCCGGAGTCTGTTCAAATAGGTTTTCTTATGGAGAATTATATTTCTGATTTTGAAATATTTCACTCACCTTCAAACAGAGTATTTTTGATACACTTATGGCATAAACTAGATGGAGATAACATTGCAGATATTGAAAAATCTGAAAATGAAAATAGTAACAAAATATTTTCATTGATTGATCAAAATACGCATCGCAAACCTTTCTATGACTCCTTCGTTAATGCTCGCGAAAAATATGGTCCTGAAAAATATTTTGTATGGCATAATAATTGGTATAGCACGGAGGATGAAGTTGATATAGTAGAAGATAAAAAAATTAAAAATAAAACAGATATTTGGGAAAAACACTGGTCTGGAAGTAATTTATCAGCAAAAAAAGAATCCGCGTATGGTCCATCATTGCCGAGACTAAATAATTTAACAAGTTCTGATTCTCTAAAAAACGAAGTTATCCAAACAGATAAAGAAGTAACCACTAAAAACGATATTTATAAAAGTAGTTCAGAAAAAAAGTTGACTGCTTTAAAAAGCGATATCCAGAAAAGAAAGAAAAAAGCAAATATAAAAGAAGAAAAAGAAGATCAAAGTAAAAAACCTAAAAGAATTAAAGAAAAAAATAATACCAGGGTTGTAATAAAAAACAGTTCGCAAGATTTGGCAGCTTATGCAATTGAGCCTAACCTATCCAATAGAAAAACGTATCTTAAAATAGGTTGCAACCTTACAGGTGTAAATGTATATCTTGATGGTCGCAGAGTTGGAAAGATACCTTTAACAAAAAGGTTGCCTGTTTCTGCAGGGTGGCATAGAATAAGAATTGACGTACCTGGAGCAAAAAAATTCAACAAATCTGGAATCCCGACCCCAGACTTTAGAGATGTTTTTGTTACTAAAGGTCGAACTCAAAAAGTGACTTTTAAATTTTTAATTGAAGAAGATCCGGGATAAAGTGTTTCAGAATTTTTTGATTTCCATTGGGTCTCATAAATTATTTTTTTACATTTTATTTATTACCGGCTTAAGCGGGCAGTTCAATTCAAGTATTGTGTATATTGATATTATATCTAATCCCGAAAAAGTAGAGACTTCAATTATTTTTGATGAAATAATTGATAGAGACGATGTCTCTGGCTGGATTGATCGGGATAATTATTTCACATTAAGTTTATTCAATGTTTCATTAAATACAACTAATGTGATTTCTGATGAACATAAGTATCCTCTTCTTTCTGTTGAATCCACAAATACAGCTAGTTCGGTTCAGATTATTTTTAATACCGCAAAAAAAATAGATTCTTATCAATTAATTCGTCATTCAAAAGATAAAAACCTTTTAGTTATTTTAAACTATGGTAAAGATCAAGAAGAGGAAAAAGATGAAGGGGGGTTAGTCCAATCTTTTATTGTTGAAGAATTACCAGATACTTTTGACGTAATGAAAGATCGTTGGCGGCATCCTAAAAATTGGAAAGAAGTTAGAGAGCGTTCAAGTATAAGAATTTTATGTGACACAAAAGATTTACCGATATATGTTAATAA